>Ga0334884_1000187_pt1 | contig 116816 bp, 93 predicted proteins | sample GraSluR1_MG_7_FD_207215 | JGI IMG/M metagenome (GOLD analysis project Ga0334884, IMG submission 207215) | Sludge microbial communities from methane-producing bioreactor in Wageningen University, Netherlands - Granular Sludge_12_05 R1 | ecosystem: Engineered > Bioreactor > Anaerobic >... | reverse complement strand
GCCCGAGCTACCGGCTGAAAGACCACGTGAAGCCCAAGGGAGGTGAGGCCATGGCGTGACCGACAGGCAATCTTGACCTACACATCACGCCGTACGTGAAACGACATATGGACTTGACCACCGACAATGCGCCGCTCCTCGCCTTCTCCGTAGTTGGAGATGAACAGAAGATCGTCTGCCGCCCACGCTTGGCGCTCAGCCTTGTTGGCGGAGGCGCGCTTCTTGAGAGCCACTTGTCCCAAGATGCGGCGTAGGGCCACCACCGGAAGACGCTTGGGTTCGAACTTGACGAAGAAGATGCCCCACGGTTGGTTGGAGGAAAGGGGACGCAGCCGTTTGATCTCCTGGATCTTCGCCGCGTTGGCTGCATCTATCCCGAGTTCCTCAGGCGCGTAATCGAAGGTCAGTTCTTCGAAGTCATCATGGGTGATGGGCCAATCAAGTTCATCGCGCAGAAAGCGAACCAGCTGAGGAAAGGTGCGGATACGTCCTAGCTGTTCCCGGTAGTCAACGGCCATGGGTCACCCTTCGTTCAACTCCATCCAACAGCGTAGCGCAGGCTTGGGCGCATCCAGGGGCACGTCAAGGCGCTTGAGGTAGGAGTTCTTGATGTGCTTGAGCACCGCGTCTCTGATCTCGATCAGGGTCTTCTGCTCCATGGTGCATCTGCGGGGGGCGGCCGGCTTGGAGCGGATGCTTGTGACAATCTCGGCCGGATCCTCCAGAATCTCACCGCGATCGGCATCGAAGAGGTACCAAGCGGTGGTACCGGCTTCCAGGGTGAACTCCCCTCTCTCTTTGTCGAGTGCCGGAAGCGCGTAGCAGAAGAAGACACCCCGAGACCCCCTTGCCAGACGCTTCCTCCCGCTGAATACGGCCCCCGGCATTGCGGTGAGGTAACGGCTGAGGTCCGGGTCCTCCTGCAGCAGAGACTGGTACTCCAGATGCATCTCTTCGACGGCGGTCTTGGTGCCCTCGTAGGATTGGTTGAACTCCTTGAGGGCCTCGTAGTCGTCGGCGGGAGTGAGAAGCTTCTTGTGCTCGATGCCCAGGGTCTTGGAGATGAGAAGCGTCTTCTGGGTCACCCGGGTGTAGAGAGATAGGATGGCGTTCAGCTCATCGGGGGGAAGGAAGTTCCAGAAGACCACCTTGCCGCGGGAGTCGGCCGTCTCCGGGTGATCTGCCACCAATCTCGTCTCCACCTCCGGATTCAGCCGTCGGTCCACGCGGCCTATGCGCTGCATGAGACGCACGGGGTTCCAGTGAATGTCGTAGTTGATGAGGCGGCAGGCGTCTTGGAGGTTCAGGCCTTCGGAGAGGACATCGGTGGAGATGAGTACTCGGATCTCTTCTTTGCCTCTGGCCTCCAGCTCGGTGGACGAGGAGCCGTTGTAGTAGGGGGAGAAGCGGCGGATGACCTCGGCTCGGTTGGCAGTGCTCGCGCTGTCCACCTGAGCCACGCCTTCGATGCCGGCTTCCTTCAAGTGATGGGCCAGATAGCGAGCGGTGTCGGCAAACTCCGTGAAGATGAGAACCTTCTGCCCGGCCATATCCTTGGAGTTGAGTAGTCTGATGAGCTTCTTCAGCTTGTCGTCGTGCGCCGCTTGGAACTTCTGGGTCTCGGAGAGGAACTTGACCAGCTGATCGAGATCCAGGTAGGTCTCCTTCATGATGAGGTCGACGTCATACTCATCCCGGTTGAGGCGCTCCACGGCTTCCAGCAGCTCCGGGGGGACTATGTCTTCTTCTTCCTCCTCCTCTTCCAACTCCTCCTCCCCCCACAGTGCCAGCTGCCGTTCAGCGACTGACTTGAGCACCTCGGCGTTCTGGCGCTTCCAGCGGTCCAGATAGCTCTTCTCCTGATCGAGCTCGCTGTGCACCTCCAAGAAGGCCAGGAGCTTGCGCAGGAGGCGATCGCAGGAGAGCTCAAACGCACGCACGGAGCTCTCGAATCGTTTCAAGAACTGGGTGCGGATGAGGCCGATGACCTGCCTTTGGCGGTTCTCGATCCAGGGGTCGATGCTTTCGTCATCGCCGCCGTAGTAGGCGAGGGGGTAGTAGATGGCTAGACTGAAGAGAGGATGGTCACGGGAGAAGGCATCCTCCAGCATGTCCAAGAGGCGACCGTAGGTCTTGCGTATGGAGTAGGCGGCCACTTGTGGCGCCTTGCGCTCCGGGAAGGCAGCAGAGGTACCTGCTTCCCGCAGCTGGCTCTCACGCGCGTAGGCTCGGCTTCTTTGCACCACCAAGCTTTGGAAGACCCGGTCCGGAGCCAAGAGCTGCTGGACTTCATAGAGGCTGTCACCCGCGTCCACGGTGTCGTCGCCGGTCACCCGGCGAAGTTCCTTCTCCAGTTGGTTGAAGTGGGTGGTGAGGCTGTTCACACCCAGGGTGCGGGCGAAGTACGCCTCGTCTCGGCGGGTGAAGAGTTCGGTCATGTGGCGGAAGTCGGTTAAGCGGTTGTTGATAGGTGTAGCTGTTAGCATGAAGAGGGTCTTGGGACGCACGGTGTCGTCTAGGATGTCGTAGAGACGGTAGTAGCGGGACCGCAGCTCGCCACTCTCGGGGTCGCCTTCTCTGCCTCGGTTGCGGAAGTGATGGGCCTCGTCGATGATGACCACGTCGGCCAGTTCGGTGATGCGCCGGAAACGCTCGGGGAAGTCTCCTGACCGGGTAAGATCGGTGTGGCTGAAGACGGCCAGGTTGCTGAAGTCAGCTCCGCCCCCCACCCCGCCTATGTGATCCAGATGGCTACGCAGATGGGGTTCCCAGACCCCCTCCTTGGTTCCCTTGGGGGCAAAGAGCACCACCCTTCTCCCCTCGTGCAGGGTGAGCCGTTCGATGAGCATGAGACCCACGAAGGTCTTGCCCAAACCCACGCCGTCACACAGGAAGGCTCCACCGTTCTGACGGACGATCTTCATGAGGGCCCAGTAGGCTTCCTTCTGGTACTGGTCCAGCTTCGGAAACATCCTGGAAGCCGTCTCTTCCCACTCGCTGGCAGTCATCTCGTGGCCGCGGAAGAACTCCTGCAGGGCCTTGGCGTACACGTCGAAGGGGGTGTAGGCCTTGGTGTGGCGAGAGATGAGCTCAGTGATGCGAGGAGTCACATCCACGGCCTCTTCCCAGTAGCGCTCGAACCACTCCTGGAGCTCGGCCACCTCCTGGCCGCTCTGCACCTGGATGTTGAGTTCCACATTCTCGGTGAGACCCGGATAGGTGAAGTTGCTTGAGCCGACCAGGGCCCGAGAGCCGACCACATCCAGGGTGGCGTGGGTGATGTAGCCCTTGGCGTGGAACTTGTTCTTGTGGTAGACGCGGCACTCGATCTGGCCCGCGTGCAACGCGTCGATGACCGCCGGAACACCCTGGAGGAACGGGTTGGCCTCCTTGGTCTCCTCCAGGCTCTCATCGAGTTCCGCCTCCGCTCGACTGCGCACCGCTTCAAGGAGCGCTTTCTTGGTGCGCTGAGTGGTCTCGTCGCCCATGAGAATGCGGATCTTGCCCAGTTTCTGCCACTTGCCATCGAGGGCGAGAAGCGAACCGATTTCGAAGAAACCGGTGGCGATATCGAAGGCCTTCGCGATCCCCGTCCACTCTTCGAGATATCGCAGGCCGGTCCAGCCCTCGGCAGCGTTGTCGACGATGAAGAGGTCTCCCCCGCGAGAGTCCGCTGTCATGGAAGAGCTCTCCCCGGTCGGCACCGGCAAGCCCCCAGAGGATCGAGCACGGGATGGGACTCGCGCAACTCCTTGCCAGACGGAGTCGCTCGATGGCGGGTCCTAATCCCCGTTGAGTGCACTTCGTCTTCCCCCGAAGCCAGAAGTTCACGTGCAAAGCCCATACTACAACGTGCGGCGGACGGATTGAAGCCAACCACGATGTCCAACTGAAGTGACGTCAACCGCCGACCATTCAGATATAGGGCGCCTATCCAGACAACGGCTATTCCTCAAGCACCCCTGCAAGGTGCTCAATCTCCTCGGGGTCGGAGAAGAAGCCTTCGAATCCTTCGCCATCCGGTCCGGCTGTAGGGTAGTAGATCCAGTGCTTGCGTTTGTCGGGCAGAAGCTCCTCGAGTCGTTCGAGGGAGATGCCGGCCAGGGCGGCGAAACGGTTGCTGTAGATCCGGAAACACAGACCGTCTTCCAGACTGCTCTCTCCCGGTAGCAAACTGAACACGGTCTTGCGGCTTCCCTCCAGCATACCGGCGAAGCCGAGGGAGCTTCGGGTGGTATGTTTGCTTAGGAACGGCTCGAAGGCTAAGACGGCGCACAAGTAGAGCTCATCAACGCCACGCTCTCGGGCTTGTTCATCCAATTCCTCATAGGTCAAATTGGGGAGGCGCTTCGAGGCACCCTTATCTCGGGCACGGGACTCAACCTCAGATGGTTCCAGAAGGAAGATGCGGCCCAGAAGCTCGGCACCGTCGGGTTCACGGAAGTACTGAAAGGTGGCGGCATTGATATTCACGCCGTGTGTGTCGGACAGGTAGCGGATGATGCGTTCGGAGCTTGAGTCGTTCACCGAACCGACCACCAGAATGCGGTGGCTGCCGTTGAGGGTCTCGGGCACGTCGGCCTGGAAGCGGGCCCTGAAGGCACCCTCAAGTCCGTCTGCTCCCAGGTAGCTATCGGCTATGGCTCTCACTCGCTCATTGGAGAGATGGACCACCCAGGAGGCGTAGTCAAGGGCTTGTGCCGTGATCTCCCGGGGGGTCTTGTCGCGCTTGAGCTCGGCGATGACAAGGTCCCCGGCCGGGTCCATGCACAAGATGTCGATGAAGCCACCAAAGTCCGTCTCGACTTCGCGTCCGATCACCAGGAGGTTCGGGTCAAGTATTGAGATGTCTCTGGCCAGCCACTCCTGCAGACGCGACTCCAAGTCCAGCGACACCCGCTTGACCTCGGCCAAGTTCTCATCTTGCAGGATTCTCCACAGGCGGACTTCATCAGCCATCTGGCGTCACCCCCTTAGACTCCCTTTGGCTGGCGTTGATGGTACCTCCAGGATAGCAGCCAGTATGGATGGAACGTGTCGGACGTTGCGGTCTGCGGGGGACGGGCGAACCGGCGGGCGACTACCCCGGCACCGATGACCATGACCGCCTCCCGCAGTCACACCTCCCCGGCTACGATCTCCATCTCCAGCGAGGTCGACTCTTGGCCGTTGGGGTAGAGGCCGTCGATCTCCACATCCACCGAGCAGGCCGTGAGTACCACCGCTAGGTCCCTCTCGGCCCGAAACTCGATGAAGTCGCCTGGCTTGGTGAGGGTGGGGCCGAATGTGGTGGGGGGTGTTGCTCATGGCGCCATTCTAGTTGAAGTTCTTGAGTCTGAGCATGGCCGACAGAGTGAATGGGAGAGAGGAGATCGCGCGGGGTGGGGAGTGCCATGGTAACAAGCGGGGCACCTTCATTCCGCTCAAGTCGAGTGATACAGTTCCGGCACTAGTCCGTGTCGCATCAGTCGAGGGAGGGCCATCCATGGCGGTGTTGTCGCGTACTTGCGCTCGCGTTGCCCGCGTTGCCTTGAGCGGAACGCTCGTTGCGATTCTTCTCCTCGTTCTGCTCGCTAGTCCCGTACTGGCTTTCACCGACGTCCCCACGTCCCACCCTTATCGGGTGGCCATCGACGACCTCGCCTCCCGGGGCATCATCTCCGGATTCGGTGACGCCAGCTTCGGTCCTACCCAGGCGGTTGCCCGCCAGCAGTTCGCAAAGATGATCGTGCTTACCATGGATCTAGGTCCTCTGCCTGAATATCAGAATCCCTTTCTTGATCTGGATGCAGGTTGGCCGTATCCACGTGGATATGTAGCCACGACCGCAGCCCACGGCATAACCACGGGCAAGACCTCCACCCACTTCGACCCCTACGCTCATATCACCCGCGCTCAGGTGCTCTCCATGGTGGTACGAGCAGCCGTGAATCTGCGCCCGGGGACCCTTCACCCTGCTTCGGAGGCAGACCACTGCTTCTGGGGGAACTTCGGTCCGCCGCATGGAGTCAACGTGACCTGGGCCGAGGTGAACGGCCTCATGGCAGGCATCGACTACCAGCGCCCAAATCCCTGGGACCCCATGCCCCGGGGAGAGGTGGTCCAAGTCCTCTACAACCTGCTTCGACTCATGGAGCAGGGTACCCGGCAGGTCACTGCACCCGTGACGCAGGTCATCGACGGTGACACCATCAAGGTCAATCTGGGCGGCGTCATCGAATCAGTGCGTCTGATCGGCATTGATACTCCGGAGGTGGGCGAGCCGAGTGGTGGCTTCCTATACATACTGAGCGGTCGAGCCGTCCCAGTCTGGTGCTAGGGTAGAAGCACGCGACAAGCTGGCAGGCGATCAACGACACGGAATTGCCAGACGATCCGGCTCGTGCTGACTGCTTGGACTCGGGAGGTGTCTCTTCGTGAAGAAGCGTGGTCAAATCACGAGGCTGGTTTCTGTCGGGTTAACGCTCGCGGTCCTTGCTGCTGTCGCCGGTTGCGGAGCCTCTGCGACGACCACAATTCCCCCCAGCAGCACGACTACCACTAGGACTCTCAGCGTCTTCGAGCTTCTGGATGAAGGGATCGCCCTCATGGAGAAGGGCGACGCCAAAGCTGCTCTTGCGTGCTTCAGGCAAACATCGGAGATGGCTCCGGAGGAAGCGCTTGTGTGGGCCTGGTTGGGTGCCGCCTACCAGGAACTGGGGCGAGACAGGGAGGCCATACCCTGCCTGGAGAGAGCCCTCTCGCTCGATCCGGAGTGGGAGTCTCTCCTCTTTCCCCTCGGTCTCTCCTATGACGCCGTCGGGAATCACCAGGCTGCCCTGGAGGCCTTCGATCAAGCCCTCCTCTACCTTCCCGATCAGGTGCCCGTGCTCTTGGGCAAAGCCCGAGCATATGAGGCCCTGGAGCTTCTAGAGCAAGCCCTGGAAACAATCGAGCAGGCGCTCGCCATCAAGGATGCCGAGGCCGTCTTGTGGATGGAGAAGGGGGCGATTCTGTATCAAATGTCGCGGTTCAAGACGGCCATCGCGGCCCTCGATCAGGCCATCACACTGGACCCCTCCCTGGCCCTGGCCCACACCTTCCGGGGTGCTGCTCTTCTTGAGAGAGGGAAGTACTCAGAAGCCTTGGAGGCCTATGCCGAAGCTACCCGCTTGGATTCCAAGGACTTCCTCGCCTGGGCGGGACGATCTCGTTGTCTCATCAAGCTGGGCCGGCCGGCAGACGCCCTCTCCTGTCTTGATCAAGCACTGGTCTTGGATCCTACCTGGGCAGAAGGCAAGAAGGCCCGAGATGCGATATACGCCTCCCTGCATCCTCCTGCCACCCGGGCCATCCCGACCAACACGTACTCCTATGACGTCTATCGTTGCCGGGACTGCGGCTACCGGTGGGAAGAGGACTACGACCGCGTTTCCGAGGATTACGCTGATTACGGCGGGTACGATGACGAGGACTTCGAATCGTTCTGTGAGAACTGGATTCCCTGGTGCCCGCGTTGCGGAAGTGAAAATGTCGATCCCCTGTGACGGTGGAGTCGCTGGGTCCATCTAGCGAAAGGCGGCAGTGCGGAGCGTACTGATCAGAACAGGTTTCTGCGTGCCCTCGGTCGTCATCGCACTTCTTCTGGGAGTGGTGGCGACCGGTTGTACTGAAACAGCGAACACGCAAAGCGAGCCCCCGATCGTTGAGAAGGCCAAAAAGATGCAGCCGGGGACTGTCATCTTACAGGGCCCCACGGTTCCGGTGGACCTCATCCGGGTGATAGATGGAGACACCATCGTGGTGAGGCTGCCCGATTCGCGAGAAGAGAGAGTGCGCTACATCGGCATCGACGCACCCGAGAGTGTGCATCCGGAGAAGCCTGTTGAGCCCTTCGCCCTGGAGGCCTCATCTCGGAACCGGGAGCTTGTCGAGGGCCGCTCACTGCTTCTGGAACTCGACGTGCAGGAGCGCGACCAGTACGGGCGTCTTCTCGCCTTCGTCTGGGCCGACGGTGAGATGGTCAACCTGCAACTGGTGCGGGAAGGCCTTGCCTGGGTGACGACCTACCCACCAAACGTCAGGCACGTGGAGGCACTGGTGGAAGCCCAGAGGCATGCTCGCAGGGATGAGCTGGGCGTGTGGAGTGAAGCCGTTGAATAGCGAAAGGATGAGGGGATGATGGGAACTGCTTTGCGGATGAAACGAGTTGCTGCTGCCGTTCTGGGGCTGATTGTGGTCCTGCTTCTGACAGTGATGGTAGCGGGGTGCGGTGGAGCGACTCCGTCAACCACATCAGCTAACGCCACGACCACTGTCTCCGCGAGCACCACAACCAAGGCGTCAACGACCACTACTACCAAGGCTACGACTACCACGAAGGCCCCTACTACCACCACTGCCGCGCCTACCACGACCACCACTACGAGCAGCGCCATATCCTGGAAGCACGCCCTGGACTGCGCGGGTAAGAAGTGCTGCATCGAAGGGCCGGTGGTGGGCACCAAATATGCGTCGTCCAGCAAGGGCAAACCGACGTTTCTCAATCTAGGCGTCGACTACCCCAACCCCGATCGGTTCACCGTCATCATATGGGGGGACAACCGAGGCAAGTTCTCCGGACCACCGGAATCCATCTACGCCGGCAAGACCATCCGAGTGTCGGGTACGGTCTCCATCTACAGGGGATCACCCCAGATCGAGGTGAAGAATCCCAGCCAGATAGAGATAGTGAACTGATGGAGGCCGTGTGATCGCTTCAAGCCGGATCGAAGCTCCGGCCCACACCATCCTCGACTACTCCCTGGAGCTTAAACCGGGGGAGAAGCTCCTGTTCGAAGGGGAGACCGGCTGCGAGCCCCTGGTGCGCGCCCTCATCGCCGTGACCTACGCCCGGGGTGCCCTCCCCTTCTTCGAGATCATGGACCCCAGGCTTCACCGGGCCTGGCTTCTGGGGGCAGACAAAGAGCAGCTGGAGCAGGCCATGAAGTGGTTTCTCACTCGCGCCCAAGACATGGACGCTTTCCTCTGTATCCAGGCGGGCGACAACTTGTTCGAGTTGGCTGATGGGCCGGGTGAGACCATGCAGCACTGGAATCGGGCCCGCACCCCGCTGCGGGAGGAGAAGCTCAGCAAGAAGTGGTCCCTTCTGCGCCACCCCACCTCCGCAGGAGCCCAGGCCGCGGGCATGTCCACTGAGGCCTTCGAGGAGTTGCTCTTTGAGGTCTGCACCATGGACTACGCCTCTTTGAGCTCCGCCATGGATCCCCTGGTGGCTCTTATGGAGAAGACGGACCGGGTAGAGATCAAAGGTCCCGGCACCGAGCTCTCCTTCTCCACAAGAGGGCTTCCTGCCATCAAGCGCGATGGCAAGCTGAACATCCCGACGGGGAGGTCTTCACCGCTCCGGTCAAGGACTCAGTGAACGGCCGCATCACCTACAACACCCCGTCTGTCTACCAGGGGGTGACCTACGAGCACGTCTCCCTGGGCTTTCAAGACGGCAAGATCGTAGAGGCTACCGGTAACCTGCCGGAGAAGATCAACGAGATCCTGGACACCGCCGAGGGAGCCCGCTACCTGGGAGAGTTTGCCCTGGGGGTGAACCCCTTCATCGAGCAACCCATGAAGAACGGCCTCTACGACGAGAAGATCAAAGGCAGTCTGCATGTCACCCCGGGACAAGCCTACGAGGTAGCCGACAACGGCAACAAGTCCGCCGTGCACTGGGACCTCGTGCTCATCCAGACGCCGGAGTGGGGCGGCGGGGAGATCTTCTTCGACGGGGTGCTGGTGCGGAAAGACGGGCGGTTCGTCTTACCGGAGCTTGAGAGGTTGAATGCGGAGGGGCTGGTCTGAGGCAGTGGAGAAGACCTCTCACGCCGTGGCCGGTACCGGCCGAGTTCCCCGGCAGCGTGGGTAGGTGGAGCAGCCGAGAAACGCCCCGTGCTTCCCGTGCCGAAGCACCATGGGAGCCCCACAGCGCGGGCAGGCAGGAACCATACCCGATGCCGGCTCCGGGGCTGCATGGGAGACCGGTGCGGCCAGGGTGACGACTGCGGCGTTGGGAGCCCCCACAGATGCCCTGACACTGTCTCGCTGTCTGCTCGCCACCGCCGGCAGCTCCCGGATGAACCGCTCCCGGTCCCACAGTTCCACGTGGTTGCTCTTGGCAAGTGTGATCGCCTGCTGGGTGAAGCTGGAGTTGGTGGCCACCAAAGCCTCGTGCGCCTTGTAGTGAGCGCGGGCTGCGACGATCTCCTGCACCGCTTTCACTCCCACCGGCCGGCCCCAGCGTTTGGCCTGCACCACCGTGCGCTTCCCCGCACGCTCCAGGAGGAGGTCAGCGCCGAAGTCGGCTCCGTTGGGGGTGAGCTGGGCTCGGTAACCTTTCCCTCGGAACAGGGTGAGCAGTACCTCCTCGAAGTCCTCTCCCGACATCTGGACGATTCCTTCCATGTTGCTCAGCCGTAGTCGCTTCATACGCCGGTTACGGAAGAGCCGAACGACAACAGCGAGCGCACAGACAAGCACCAGCAGCACGCCGAGAGCGGTCACCCAACTCCGAGTGGAGAGGTAGGTGAGGAGGCCGGCGATCACCGCCAGTCCGTAGACGCCGTTGATGAGGTCATCGACGGTCTTCTCTCTCTGCTTCCTGGTGTACGGCACAGATTGTCTCCTTCGCGTCTGGCCGGTCTCGCCCTCAATCTCCATCGGCCGAGACGCGCAGCGTCTTGACGTTCGCTGCGCACGGCGTGAGCGTGAAGGGCTGAAGCCGCAAAGCTCCAGCTGACCCACAAGAGACACTCGGCCTCCTTCCGTCCCCGCCTGCAGCCATACTGACAACGAGTGCATCAGGAGCGACCCCAAAAAGGGGTCCGGCAACCGGGCAGGAGACGCCAGCGGTGCCTTGAGGACCACGTAGGTCCTCGATGCGCGAAGCAACGCTTGTGATGCGTGCGCTTCGAAACAAGGTCTCCTTCTGGAGCCGCAGGCAGCATGGGCGGCTTCCGGTCGCCTCCCCCTTCTCCCTTGGGTGTCTTCTCCTGCCTGCACACGGACACGTGTCTCTGGCAAAAGGAGGACACCATGGCACCCGCACACGACCTCATCGACTGGCTCTTTGCCCAACAGCTGCAGGTGGATGAAGAGTGGGCCGTACGAGACGAGCAAGGCTTCACCTGGTGGGCCGACCGGCAGGCCCAGCGGGTGGAGGTGAGAGAGAGTCACGAAGGCGGAGCGGATTCAGACAGCTCTCCCCACTTCCTTCTCTCCGTCCGCACTGAGTTTCTCTGTCAGCTGGAGCTGACCGACCAGGCGGCTGTCACCATCAACTCCTGTCTTCTCCCCTACGCCGCTCTGTGTGGTCCGGTCTATGACGCCGAGAAGAAGACCCTGGAGCTCTGTTCGCTGGTGCGGGTATCTGAAGAGGTGACCCCCTTCCTCAAGCGGGCGGTGAGCCTCGCCTGTCTTCTTCAGATCGAGGAGGCCCGGGTGCTGGGGCCGGGAGTGGCTCAGGTGCTTATGGCCCACCCTACGGTGAGCGGCCACCCCGAGCACGGCCTGCGCGAGGATCCCGATGCGCTCGCGCGGGGACTCCTCGACGTCCTCTCTCCCCACGCTTACCTGCCCTGCCCCATAACCGGCGAGGACTTCGAGGAGGCGGTCGAGACCTTCATGCAGGAACCCCCCGCCCTCTCTGCCACAGCAGAGGACGGCTTCAGCGTGGAGTTCCCCTTCGGCCGGGACTCCTCTTCTTTCCTTTCGGCCATCCCGAACAAGGGCCATCCCCGCTACGGCCAAGGCCTGCTGCTGCTGCAGTCCTTCGTCGCTCCCCTGATGGACGAGGCAGAGGGAGCCCGACTGGCCCTTCTCTTCAACGAGGCGGAGCTCACCTGCGCCCCCCTCGGCTACGGTCTGGGGAGCTACCACTACCTGGACGGCGTCCTTCACTTCGCAAGCTTTCTCCCCAACCTGCTCCTCTCCCCCGAGATCCTTCCCCACCTCTACTACGCCGCCGCTCACCGGGCCCGGGAGCTCTCTTGTGGACTCACCCGCTCCCACCCAGGGGAGACCTCACCTGGCCCGGCCCCAGGCTCGGGGGTTGAAGCAGGAGAGGTCGAGCGCTGCGACTGGTGTGGAGGGGCCATCTGCCCCGGGAACGCCATGATCACCGTGAACCGACACATCGAGCAGATCGATGTGGATGAGGAGCACACCGAGGGCATCGTCACCGTGATTCAGGCCGATGTGGTACTCACCTTGTGCGCGGGCTGCGGGAATGGGCTTAACACCGACGTGATTCGGGAGATGCTCATGGAGGCGGAGAGGGAGTGAGTGAAGCAAAGGCAGGTGAGCGCGGCCCGCTCCCAGGCAGGAGGTTCTGACCACTACCCTGGCCGCGTGGTTCTGGGTGGATAGGATGGAACAGCGAGGCGCCGCTACCTGAACGTGGTGGTTCTCGGTGACATCCGGTGAACAACCCGACCGCAGTATCCTGAGCCAAGTACTACGACTGCTACTCCGTACCTGTTGCGGGAATGATCGAGTCGTGGTGCAATGGAAGCGTGGTCTAACCAGTGAGCTCATACACTTGGATTGGCGAGGCCGATCATGTCCAGCTCTTTCAGGCTGTCCCCGCCGGAAGACCTTGTCGCAGCAGGTGAGAGGGCGCTTCTGGAGACCCTTGAGAGACCAGCGATCAAGGTTCTGCATCGAGAACTCCGTCTGTGCGAATCAGTAATCATCGAAGAGCTCCGCCATCCGATGAACACGAATGGTTACGGATATCCTTACGGGGAGATACCAATCGCAGAGAGCGTTCACGCGGCAATTGTCTGTCGTCGTGCTGCGATGTTTGCGCGAGCATTCAACGAGTATCTACTTAGAAATATACATCCATTCTCGGCGGTGTGGCTTATAAGACATCGCAATTCTGAAAGAACTTTGCAGAAGCTTTTTGATGTTGGACTATATCCCAACGGATATGCGCACATTGATCTGAACTTTTGTAGGGTAGCGGGGGCAAGTATGTTCGGCCTCGCATATACCGATTGGATACGATACACCTCTGTTTGGCTTCCTATACACCATGAGAATCTTCTACCCCCCGTGCGCCTTCTTCTTCATGAGATCTCTAGACACTTTATTGTTCTTGCTGGTGATATCTGTCGGTGGGCACAAAAAGTCGCCGAGGAGGGTGCGCAGCAAGAGCCGACGGCTAAATCAGCTGAACTAAGCCGAAGTGGGCATAGGCGTCTGAAGGAACTGTTCGAGCAGTGCGAAAGCGAGCAGGATGGGCTGACAGTTCCGGCCCTACTGCTTAGTGCCTTGGAGGAGATGTCAGAAGCGCGAATGGAAACCGAAAGCGGAGGCGTTCAGTCACGCCTCGGGATGGCGCGTTACTATTCGCGGCTGGCATTCTGGGAAATGCAAAGGAGCGAAGACTATGAGCGGCCCTGGGCATACACGGCCCTCTGGATACGCATGTATCTTGAGCGCATGAGTCAACCGCGCCATGCCATGCTCAGTATGCTGCAGAGGATAGAAGAGACAGACTCCACACCGATAGACACTACCCCATGAGGAGAGGCCTGTGGGCCTCCCCTAACTGCCTTTCCTGTCGATCCGACAGCAGGTGTCGCTCCAGATCGGCGCCACGCATTCAATCGTACGACACCGAACCGTGCGCCGACCTTCCTTCCGATGTCGCCAAGCGTTCGGAGGCACTCTCGCAATCGCTATAGCTCAACCTCGATCCGAGGTGGGTTGGAGGACGGATGGTGGCGGGTATCTACGCAGACGGTGAGCACCCGGAGATTGTCTGCCCGGTGATAGCCGGATGGTTGTGGGCGACTCCGCGAAGACAGGGCTGGTGGGCCGGGTGCGAAACACGGTCGGGAAGCCGGGATCTAGGCGATGTGCTCTTCTACCAAAGACCACGGCCCTCACCCGCCAAACAGCATCCCCTCCACCTTGAGCGCCGCCTCCTCCTGGATGTGGGGAAGCGAGTGGGTGTAGATGTCCATGGTGAGGGTGATGGTGCTGTGCCCCAGCATCTCTGACGCCACCTTGGGGTGAACACCGGCATCAAGGAGAAGCGTGGCTGCCGTACCCCGTAGGTCATAGAGACGCACCTCCGGCGGAAGCCCCGCTCTTTTCAGGAGACTCTTGAAGCGTTGCCGAACCAAGGAGAGGGACAGGGGTCGTCCGTCTTCGCGTGTGAAGACCCAGCCCTCATCTGTGAAGTCGGGCCCGTGCGCAAGACGGAGCTCCTTCTGGGAGGTGCGATGACTGCGAAGGGCAGAGACCACGGTGGGGAGCATGCGCACCACCCGCGAAGAGGAGTCGGTCTTGGGTTCCTGTACCCTGCCGTCGGGGCTCAAGGTACGGCGCACACAGAGGGTACCCTTGTCGAGGTCCACATCCTCCCACCGCAGTGCCCGGTACTCAGAAGGCCGTAGTCCGGCGGTGGCAGCCAACAGATAGAGGGGATAGAGCTCCTCCTCTTTGGCCACGTGAAGCAGTCGCTCAAGCTCTTGCCGGGAGAGGGGCCGGCGGCGGGGCTTCTCCTGGGCGGGTAGATCGAGATCAGAGGCTGGGTTTCGGGCAAGGAGCTGCCAGCGTACGGCCTGGGTGAGGGCGGAGTGAAGCACGGCATGTACGTAGCGTACGGTACGAGGAGAAAGCCCTTTCGTGGTGAGGTCCCGATAGAGGGTCTGCAAGAGAAAGGGGGTCAAGCGATCCAAGCGCACTGCCCCCAAGGTGGGACGAACGTATCTTGTAAGCAGCGAGCGGTAGTCAGAGAGAGTGCGCGGACGTACTCGGGGAGCAACCGACACCGCAAGCCAGCGGTCAAGATACTGCCCCAGGGTCTCGCGGCTGGGGCGAAGAGCTCTTCCTTCATCCTTTTCCCTAAGGAGCCGAGTGAGCTCCTGTTGGGCTTCTTTCTTCTTACCATGTACGGTGCGGTTCAGATAGCGACGTTTACCCGTCTCGTCCCGGCCTAGATACACCCGGATGAGGTAGCGGTCGCGTCCTCGTTCGATGAGTTGCCCCGCCATGACTGTACCCCCTGTGTTTCCCTGCGCCTACCCTCAAGTATAGCGCAGAACGGCACACAAAGGGCACATTAATATGCGCTAATAAGCTGTTTTGCAGCATGTCCTTACTTATTATCTGATAAGCAGTCAGTTATACTCTTCTCTTCGCCCCCTTCCTCACAGGCCCTCCTTGCTCCAGGCTCCACGAGCCCGTACTCCACGTCCGCTCCCTGATGCCAAAGTTGGTCGTCCTTCACATCCGTGGAGGAGTCGATGTTCTGCCGCACGACGCTCGTCGAGGCGTGCGTCTGTCCGTGCCCTCTCGTAGAATGGAGGCAGACAGACTCCGGGGGAGGAGAAGGCGCCCCCTCCAGTCCCGTCGGGTGCGTATGTCTTTGGGGGTGGACCACGTGGGAGCGATCTACTTGATCGGTGAAGACGGGGGGCTCTCAGAACTGCAAGAGAGAGCCTACGACTCCGAGTTACTGCTGCAGAGCCTCCTAGCCGACTATCCAAACCTCCTGGCCGGGGATCAGATAGACAGCGTCAGCCCGAGGCGGTGGCTTCTGGTGGCCAGGGAGATGGGGTTGCCTGGGGAAGAGACCGGGGGTGACCGCTGGTCTGTGGATCACCTCTTCCTCGACCAGGAGGCTATCCCCACCATCGTGGAGGTGAAGCGCAGCACCGACACTCGCATCCGCCGCGAGGTGGTGGGCCAGATGCTCGACTACGCCGCCAATGGCGTCGTGTACTGGCCGGTGGAGATCCTCCGAGCCCGCTTCGAAGCCACCGCGCAAGGCCGGGGTGAGGCTCCGGCGGACGTGCTCATGCGCTTCCTGGATCCCGACTCAGACCCTGAGGCCTTCTGGCAGGATGTGAAGATCAACCTGCAGGTCGGCCGGGTGCGCCTGCTCTTCGTGGCCGATGTGATCCCGCCGGAGCTACAGCGAGTGGTGGAGTTCTTGAACACGCAGATGGATCCGGCAGAAGTACTGGCCGTGGAGATCCGGCAATTCGCCGATGAGCGTCTAAGAACCCTGGTGCCCCGGGTCATGGGCCAGACCAGTGAAGGTCAGGTGCACCATGGCAGAACACGCCAGCGCCGACAGTGGGATCGCGAGTCTTTCCTGGCCGAAGTCCGCTCCAAGGAGAACGGTGAACAACTCGCGGCGCTCAGCCTCCTTCTTATGGAGTGGGCCGAGCAGCACATGGACCGCATGACCTGGGGCCGTGGCCTGAAAGATGGCAGCTTCATCCCCATCATCGATGCCCACGACACCTGGTACTCCCTCTTTGCCGTGTACACCAGCAACCGGGTCGAGTTGCAGTTTGGCTACCTGCGGGGCAAACCCAACTTCGGTGATGAGAAGCTTGTGGAGTTCCTCGACAAGCTGAACGCCATTCCCGGCATCACGCTGCCCAAGGATCGAGTCTTTCTCTTCCCCACCCTGAACCTCCTCACCCTCCAGGACGAGGCCGTCAGAGAAGCGGTCTTGGATGTCATGGAGTGGGCGGTGGCGGAGATCAGACGGGACGGCTCTGCTGATGAGGGGGCCTTGGGCCCAGCCTCTCCGAACACGGAGATCCAGTGAGCGACAGCGTGCACCCGATGGGGCTTGGAGCTCTCATGACATATCTCGCTGGCACCCGCCGCCAGGCTGCCGCACGTCTTGAGATGAAGCGGTGACAAACGTCCGTCGGGCGATTCAGGCCTACGTGGGAACGGGTGTAGGCGAGCACCACCGCTATCGTTCCTGGGAGCACTGCTACTCGTACTTTCGCCGCTCGCGGCATGGGGTCGGGACCGACCGCGACCACGCCGCTCTGCAGTTGGGCTTCTATCTGGCCAGCTGGGGCATGTACCGCGGCTCCAGCTTCCTGCTCCAGCACACCTCTACCGTGCACCGAGGGGTGATCGACGTGGTGGCTGACCCTCGTTTCGATGAGCTGTGGGAGACCGATCTGGGCGCAAGCCCCGAGGATGTACGCTTCGTGCCCCTGGTGCTCGAACTGGTTGCCGACGTCGCCCAGGCCTACGCACCCTTCGTGGGAACCTCGTCCGGTCAACCCACCGACACTCTCATCAGCAAGATCGTACTGGGCACCTTCGGCTGCCTGCCGGCGTGTGACCGCTACTTCATCGACGGCTTCAAGAGCCAGGGCTTGCCGTTTTCGGGTCTCAACGCCAAGTTCGTGGAGCGGGTGATCACGTTCTGCCAGGATCACCTCCCAGATCTGCGGGCCGAACAGGACGAGATCAGCAAGAGGAGCGGCATACGCTATCCCTTGATGAAGCTCGTGGACATGTACTTCTGGCAAATCGGCTTTGAGGCAGACAGCATACCTACACCCACTCTGCAGCCGTGACCGAGCGGAGGCAGGTCGGCTGCGCCGGGCGGTGGGAAGCCGATCAACACGAAATGGTCACGATTGTTGGCTGACACTGGTTTGTGCGAGTGAGCCAAGTCCGCCCGAGTGTGGTCACAACCCCGGTTACCGATTGCCCTGCCGAAAGCCCGGTGGCAGCTCCTCGTCCACGAGGGGGATCTCCGGCCGCTTGATGTAGCCCAGGTTGTGGATCAGGTTCTCCACGAACTCGACGGGGTTCTCCTCCATGGCTTCGTCGATCCCTGGGTCTATATGCTCCGTGAGGAAGGCGGCGGTCATCATACGGGCCAGAAGCTCCAGGTTGCCCCTTGCCTCCCGTACGGCCTGCAGGGCGGTGCGCAGGTCACCTGCCTTCTCTGCCCGCTGCAAGATGCTCAGGGTCCGGGTTTGCAGGTCCATGATCTGGCCCAACAAGGTGCCGGCCTGGGCCACCTCCTGGGCCTCCTGTGCTTTAACCAACTCCAAGGGCAGGTGCTCCTTCTTGTGCCGGTGCAGGGCCGTCGCCGACGTTCCGTAACGTTCCGCAATTTCTCGGTATGTTCCGGAACCACCCACCAGTGCGGCATCGATCTCCTCCCGCTTGGTATGACGGCATATTGAACATGGTCTCGGCATACGTCTGATCCCTTCCCGCGTCGGTCACTCCTGACCTTTGTCCGCGTAAAGCTACGCCCATCAGCCTCCACCGCACTGCCACTGCGCAGCGCTATGTCGACGGCCGGAGACTCGGCCACTAGGCTCGTCCTTCCAGGATAATGTGAGTCCAACCCTCCGGCTCGATAGGACTGGGACGGTTGGGACGGTTTGCAGGACATAGGTGATCGCCAAGGCACGAGGGGACTGTGGTCGGCTCCTCTTCGCGTAGGTTCTCATTCTCATTCCATACCGTCCCAACTGTCCCAACTGTCCCAAACGCTACTGCTCAATCTCGACGCCAATCACGGTAGTCGATACATGGAGCACCTCGCGACGCACTCCGTCGATGGTGAGCCTCACGGTGAGTCGGCCACGTGTCGAGTCCGTGGAAATAAGGGAACCCCTGTCTCTCAAGAGGCGGCGAAGCGTCGCTTGCTGCACAGCCAATGGGTGGTTCGTGTCGCGCGCCACCCCCTGGGCCACTTTGAATGCGGCATCTGAATCGAGATAAGTGTTGCCATCGTTGTCGACCCATCCAACTTGCTCACCACGTCCTAGCCAAGTTCCATCGTCTCTTCGCTCGTACCCACACGCTACCGCCACCGCGTCCTCGCTTGGTCGAACCCCGGCCATACTGGCCAGGTGTGCCCGTCCCGAGATGAGAGCGGAGCGTAGCAGTTCGAAGAAGCGATCCACCGGATCGCTGCTCCGCTGCAGAGTTTCCTGAGCGGCCCCCATCCGCATGAGCGCATCCCAGCCCTGGTTCCACAGTTCGCTTCGTTCCTGCGCCGTCAACGCCTTCACTGCCACAGCGAAATCCAGAAATCGCTCCAAGCCCAGAGCCAGGTGGCCGATAATGTCAGGAACTCGACGATGCCCTCCTTGGTGGCTGGCTTGCTCACGGTATTCGCGCAGTCTGTCTTGGGAGATGGGACCGTACTCAGGGGCAAGCCACGCCACGTATCCCCACATTGAGGCTGCCAGCAGCCCCTGAGCCGCCTCCTTCTGTAGCTCCGTCATCACCTTCCAGTCAACATCACTGGAGTCGAGCCACACGTTGGCCATACGGGCGTTGAGGCTTTGACCGCGTGCCACATCTTCGCCCGTGCTGAGGATAAGCCCCCTGGGACGCCGGGCTTGGCGGAGGGAGCCATCGGGACGAGCCCGGTGACGCCCGGACAGATTGCCCTGCCCTCGAAGCACCCGATCCATATCTTGGTGGGATCGGTCGAAACCCGATCCCCCGCCTGGAGCAAAGTCATCAATCGTCAGGATGGCATCCTTGACAAGGAAGGCCATTGACTCCAGAGCGTTGGCGGTACTCGACCAGGAGCCGGGCAGTCGACGCGAGGTCATCTGGGCTCCATAGTGCTGCTGGACGAGGGCGGCTAACTCCGATTTCCCCGAACCGGTGGGACCCACAAGTGCTATGCCGAAGTCAGCCTCTCCCAGGGGCGCTCGATAGATGCCGGCCAGCAGAGGGATGGTGATGTGGAGCGGTGCGGCGTCAATCAGCTTCAGGCTGGCACAGACTGCAGCTCGGACATCTGGACGGGGTTCCACAAGACAATAATGGGAGAGGCTACCTTCCAAGCTCACGCAGACATCCGTCGAGTTGCCCCTAGCCGAGATGGCCCCGCCAGCGTGCAGGTAGTAGTTCTCGCCGTCGATCTCGCGCCACCCGGTGTGGGTGTACACCTGGCGCCTCTTGGGAGCACCGCTCAAGAGCTGGATGGCAACCCTGGCGTGCTCTCGGAGAGTGCTTCCTGGATAGACGATCGTGTCAGCTCCCAGTTGTTCGATCGGCCAGCGCATCAACGCGAAATCGGCTGCCTTCACCTGGCACTGGCGCCTCCTGCCCCTGACAGAAACCTCGATGTCGAACTCCCGACGAATCTCTTGGCCGTCGTCGTACTCGGTCTCGGCTACGATCCGGGCGGTGAAGTTGGCGAGCAGAACAGGCACTATTCCGTTCCTGGAAGGCTTATCCCAGACGATCCCATGATCTGTTTCCCGGTAGGCGTGGGCCAACCCACATTCCACCTCTTCGTGATTGTCTTGCCGCTCTGAATCCTCGTGCGTACACCCTTCGGAGGGCTCCCAGAGCGACGCTTGCTGCACCAGCCGGTTCAGTTCATCTGCGGACCCTCCGGCGTTGAACCAGTCGGAGACGTCTTCTTTCTCGTCAAGACCAGGGAGCTCGACCCACCTCACCTGGGCAGCTACCCCATGCAGAGATTGGGCCACCTCCTCCATGTGCCGACGCCCGGGTTCGTCGTTGTCGGGGATGAGCGCCACATAGGCCCCGGCCAGCACTTGCGCATACTCGGCTCGCCACTTCCCGGCCCCATTGGGGTTGGTCGTACTCACGAACCCACGATCGACCAGGGCGTCGACGTCCTTCTCGCCTTCAACCACAAAGACCCGCTGCCCCTCTTTGACCGCCTTCACGAGCTTGGGCAGGCGGTACAGCACTCGTCTTGTGCCTTCCATCTTCCATTCCCACTCACCACCGGCCAAAGGACGGCGCATCCGGAAGTCCTTGGCGTGTAACCTAACCGCCTGGTAGAGCAGCTTCCCGCTCTCATCCTGGTAGTCGTATGTTGCAACGATATCTCCGCCATCGCGTCGCCTCTGGCCGTTAGGTGAACCAAGATCGGCCATGGTCATGCCCAGGTGGGCGACGACTTCCTCGGTTGAACACCCCGCATGGCAGTAGATCAGGATCTTTCCGTCAACCCCTTCGGACACGCTCAGAGAATTGCGGTGATCATCGTGCGCGGGACAGCGAGCACTCCAGCCTCCACCGGAGGGTTTCACACTCTGGAGGCGGCCAAGCAAGGCGTCCATGTTCGAGGGAGCCATCAGTTACCGCTCCTCCGATGCGGACCCAAGGAGCCGTGCCACCTCGGTCTTCGGGATTCGAACCGCTCGCCCGAAACGAATGGCCCTCAGCCGCCCGTCGCGCGTCATCTCGCGCACCAGGTTCTCCGATAGCCTGAAGCGGTGAGCGAACTCGGGTACTGTGAGCACATCGGGCGGCTCCTCAGAGCTCTTCATAGAACCCCCCACCTACCTCCACCTCCTCCAGGAGCTTGTCGGCCTCGCCGACCGGCCATTCGAGAGCCCGTGCCAGACGGTCAAGCTGTACTGCATAAGGCAGAAACCGGCCCGACTCTATCTGGCCTACCGGGGCCGGGTGCAACGACGCTTTCCGAGCCAGCTCGTTCTTGCTCCAACCCCTGCTCCTCCGTACAACCGAGAGCCGCTTCATCCAGGCCTCCGTTTCATCTTGGGCTTGATGACTACGAGGCTAACAGGTAACATGTCCGTGTTCAATCATTGATAACTGCGGACTTTTGCGGACACGATTGCGAGGATCGATGGATGAAAGCTTGATAGTCCCGCACCAGACTGGGTGGTGGCGCTTCTCCGACTACGTCGTCGATGGCGGCTCCTTGAAGCCCAAGCACGATGCCGTGCTTGAAGCGTTTGACCCAGGGGGGGTGGACTCGACAGCGGCCCCTTACAAGCAGATCGCAAACTTGCTGTCGAATATCCGGGTCGAGCGCGACCGAGAAACCGGCCTGCTTCAAGTGGTCGACAAGATTGAGCATCTGCTGCAGTGGTGTAGGAGATACGGCCTTCCGGGAACACTTCTGCAGAGGTGCCATGTAATCAGCCTTGCCCCCTCAGGGCTCCTCTTGCCAGCGTCAGACCCAGTCCTCGTTCTGGAGGCAAGCAGCTTTGTGAGGTCTGGGGCCCTATGGGAAGAAGTGGTGTGGCGCAGAGCGTATCGCCGCAAGGAAATCCCCGATTTCCTCAAGCGCCTAGTGGAACAGGGGCTACTTGCCTCGGCGGATTGGCAGGTGCTTGAAGACGCCCAGACAAACGCACGCCCGCTATCGGCAAAGGACTTGGTGGACAGCCAAGCTCTTGATCTCGTCCCAGACGTACCCCACCCTCGTGTGCTGATAACCGACTTCACCCCCACATTCCACACGGGCCACTCTGCTCTCACGTTACGTGAGGAGACACTCGATACGACCCTTGGCCGTTTCTTTCCGAGTATTGACCCGGGTATGCTCCAGTACTGCGGTCTCCCCGCACCTCTCTCGGGTGAGTTCTGGCGTCTTTACGCCGAGCCCCTCGATGACTTCATAGCGGCCGCGTACAGCTTCACAGAGGCTCTGAGTCAGCTCAGGCTTGTTCGAGACGAGCAATACGTGGCAGCCGATGATCGCACCAGCCAACTGAACTCACTGCTGGCTGGCGTTCAGCCCCGCCTCGGGTTCGACGGCTCACAGTATCGAGCGGAGTGGTCGTTCACGTCAATGTGGGCTTGGGCCGCCAAAGGCGCCCTTGATCAGTTAGGCGCCGGCCGACGTGTCGGCATCTGCGAAGCGTGCGAGACGCCCTTCATAACAAGTCGAGAAGAGACTCTCTACTGCTCCGACCGATGCAGACATCGAATTCAGAAGCGAGAGCAGCGCCGTAGGTCCAAGGAGAAGAACGCGCGAAACGACCCCCCAGCCACTCCGCAGAAGGAGATCAATGATGATACGTAGACGCGGCCCCAACAGCTGGCAGATTCGCATCGACCTTGGTCGCGATCCGGCTACCGGCAAGCGACTCATGGATTATCGCTCTTTCAGGGGCAACAAGCGGGAAGCTGAAGCTGAAGAAAGGCGGCTGCTCAGCCAGAGGGACAATGGCACGTACGTGTCTATCGATCGGATGACGTTCGCCGAGTTCCTAGACAGGTGGCTCATGGACGTGCAAACGCAGGTCAGACCCACCACCTACGACCGTTACCGGGACATCTGCCGCGTTCACGTATCACCTTCCCTAGGTACTGTCACCCTCGCAAAGCTCAAGCCCCTTCACTTGCAGAACCTCTATGCGGCAAAACTTGGAGATTCCGGGCGTGCAGACGGTCGAGGAAGCCTCTCCACCACCTCCGTCTTGCACATTCACCGCGTTCTTCATGAAGCGCTCAATGCTGCGGTCCGCTGGCAACTCATAGGCACCAATCCTGCGAAGGCCGCCAGACCCCCGCGTAAGCGCCAGGTCGAAATGAACGTGCTCACAGAGACCGACACCCGCAGGATGCTGGACGCAGCCTCCGACACCCCACTTTACTACCCGATCCTCATCGCAGTCACTACTGGGCTTCGGCGGGGAGAGTTGCTGGCTCTTCGCTGGAGGGACGTGGATCTCGAAGACGGGAGCCTGGCAGTGTGCCAGACTCTGCATTACAGCAAGCGGGGGCTGGAGTTCGGCGAGCCTAAGACCAAGAAGAGCAGGCGTACCGTGGTGTTGCCGTCGGTGACGGTGAAGGCACTCAGAGAGCACCGGGCTGCTCAGTCGGCGCTACGACTGCAACGGGGTAGTGAATGGACAGACCACGACCTCGTCTTCTCTACCGACGACGGCCGGCCCTGGAACCCCAGCAGCTTCAGCACCAGATTCCGCAGCTTTGCCTCAAAGGAAGAGATCGGCGTCAAGTTTCATGACCTGAGGCACACGCATGCGACCCACCTGTTCCGCGCAGGCATCCACCCCAAGATGGTCTCAGAGCGTCTCGGTCACTCTACCGTTGGGATCACGCTCGACCTCTATACGCACGTCATCGAGGGCATGGACCGCGACGCCGCCGAGCGCATAGATGAACGATTTCGGGAAGTCGGAATCGGGTGATCGAGTAGTGGAGCGGGTGGAGACCACACACTGACGGCTGAGGGTGCCAAAATGGTGCCAAACGAGCATCGTACTCCACCACCGCATCTCAACCATTGGCCATCCGACCAAGAGAAAGCCCTGCAAATCAGGTGGCGGAGCGGCGTGCGAATCGAACACACCCGGGACGGGCCTACCGCCCCACACCGGTTTTGAAGACCGGGCCGGCCACCAGACCGAATGCCGCTCCGCGTGAACCGTATCGAATCAGTCTACCCCAACGACGGCGCATAGAAGCGAGCGTGGCAGAGAAGTCCCGCAGCCCACGCCGAGTCGGCACACGTGCGAGGGCCACACTGCCCGCCCGCCCACTCGGCTCACGGACCGGGGCCAGACAGCTCACCACTCAGCCCACCGGCGAGCAGCGGGCTGCCCCAGACACCCATCCGCGCCCACCTCGAGACTGCAGCCTTCCGCCCCAGGTTGCGCCCTCTTGCCGGAGGCTGCGCCCTCCTACTGCAGGGATGTCCGCAACAGCTCCACTCTCTCGACCCACACCGTCCCCGCACCGTCAACAACCACATTGAACTGCACCGCGTCCGGGTTCTGACCTTTCTCCAACCTGAACGGCGTCTGTCTGGTCGTCCACTCGGCGTCTCCGGTCACGGTCGACTCCAAGCCCCGGCTGAAGTAGTCACCCAACTCCGCGAAGCTGCACCACATTTCAGGATAGGCCGTCCCAGACAGCCCCTCGGAGCGCAGTTCGAGTCGATAAATGAGCATGGCTTCTTCCACGTCGAGACCCTCAACGGTGAAGAGGCGAACCGTCTTCGGCCCGGTGGCCTCGATGCGCAAGGCACCGCCACCGTCGCTACCTGCGCCCGCTTCGAAGGACACGCCCTCCTGGGGTTCGACGGTCGCGAAATCCTCTCCCGAGAAGACCCGGAGCGAAGTCTCGGCGGCACCCCTTCCGCCGTCGTCAGAGCCCGAGCATCCACCCAAGAACACGGCACCGGCCAGCCCGGCAATCACCGCGAGCAGGAGCGGCCATTTCGAGGACCATTCCCCACTCCAGACCCCCCGGACCTGCTCCCGGCGCCTCCGGCAGCAGACCCCTCTACGGCCCTCTGACACGATTCCCCTCCTTCGTCCGCCTCTCCACGGCGGCTTTCCCACGCCCTCCAACGGCTTCCGTCCGGCGCCACTCCGACTGCCCCTCAGTAGTTGTAGACGACGAGGCCACCCTTCTCCACACCGCCCTCCCGGCACATGGGAAGGCACTTCCCGTGCACCAAGAAGGTGATACGTCCGCGCAGGCTGCGTTCTTCGCTCAGGAGTTCGTAGTTGCCCACACCCTTCGATACGATGAGGTCCGCTTCCTTGAGGGCATGAGCGGCTTCGCCGGACATCTTGGCCACGTCCGTGCTCGGCAATGGCTCGAGGATGCCGTTCTCCAAGACCGCGTCGGCCACCTCCCCCAAGCCAACCTCCAAGGCGTCTTCCCGCACGGCGTCATTCACCACAGGCAGAGTGCGGGTCACCACGTTGACGCGCACCGGGTAGATCGCCTTCACCGTCTCGATGGCCAACCGGTCGAAGACGATCTCGCCGCAATTGTCGGTGAGCCACACCACATTCGTCGCCCTTGCCAGCCTGCGGCGAAAGTCGTTCATGGTCCCTTCCGCGATGATCTCGCGCTCAACCTGCTCGACCATCTCCGCGGGAGGAAGGCCGTCCACCTGTAGCATCGCGTCGAGCATGTTTCCGGCGATACTGAGCTTGACTGCGTAGAGGAGAGGGTCGGAGCTGCGCGCAACGTAGGTCCTCACCTCCGGGAGAGCGGCCAACGCCACCTCGTTCTGCCGGTGGCGCTCCTCCCGCAGCGGATCGTCATCTCCATACAGTTCCGTGAGCCGCATCCACACATCGCGCACGATCTCCGGGGTGAAGCGCTCGAAGCTCGCCTCTGACACCAAGCCCGACGCCAACACCTCTCTCCGCAGGAACCGCTCTGCCTCCTCCTCGTCTCCGGCGACCTTGCGGGCGACGCTGAGGGTCATGGTGAGCAGACAGGGAATGCAGTCGGCCCGCGCCTTCATGGCTCTCCTCCCTCAGCGCGCCTGCGCCTGCGCAGGCGGCGCACATCACCCACCCGAAGGGTCATCCCCTCCGAGTCCATGTGTTCGAGCAGGGCCTGGGCGTAGCGACGCGTGGTGCCAAGAAGGTCGCGCACCTCGGCCAGGGATATCTGGCCCCTCTCCTGCATGGCATCCGCTATCGTGGCAAGTAGGGCGGCCAAGTTGCCGATGTCGTAGTAGAGGTCCTCACCTACACGCACCACCCGACCGTTTCGCTCCAGTGCTTTGAGCACGTGCACCATCGCCGCTCGGTCCACCTTCAGTGCCGCAGACAAGTCGGCGACCGTGGGTGTGTTCGCACCCGCGACGGCCATCCGCAGAAGCGCAGACTCGGCGACTCGAGCTTCCTCACCCTCGAGCACTCCGGTGGCCTCGGCCGAACGCAGCCCATGTTCGCTGCGCACCAGCTCGCCCCGGTCCACCAGCCTCTGCACCGCGGCCTCGAGGGCGGGCCACTCCCTGCCACCGGCTATGCGGCTGCGGAGTTCACCCAGAGACAGATAGGGGTCGGACGGGTCGGCAGCAGCCTTGGCCGCGCACTCCTGCCGGAGTTGTTCCTCCAACGCCTCGAGCCGCCCCCGGTGAAACAGCCGCCCCTGCTCCACCTCCACGGCGCCACCATCGGCCTCGGCCGCGAGCACGCGGCCCACCGCCCCGCGCCCCTCGTGCTTCCACAGGTACGGTGAGCGCTCCAACTCCCTCCGGTTCAGGCTGCGAGGAAATGCCTCCTCCAACAGCAGGCGGACGATCTCCTGCCCAGTACCTTTCTCGAGAACGGCCAGACGCTCGGCGAAATGTGAAGCTGTGCCGTGTTTGTGGGGAGCCGGGTCGACGGCCACCCCGCCCCCGATGGTGGTCACCGGTGTGAGCCCCCGTACGATGAAGTGGTCGCCGGGGTACATCAACACCAACTCCTCGAAACGGAGTTGGGCATAGGCGGATTCACCCGGTTCGAGCCGCTCCCGGTCGGCCAGCACCAGCTTGGCCAACACCTCCTGGGTGCCGTGGTCGACCCGCAGACGCGACACCCGCTCGAGTGGCGGTGCCTCGGAGAGCAGCGTGACACGGGCGTCGACCAGGTAGGCGGGCCTCACGTGCGGCCCTTTGACCACCCACTGCCCCCGCCGCACCTCCCGTCGTTCCAAGCCGGTCAGGTTGAGGGCCACGCGCTGGCCACCTACGGCCCGCTCCGCCGGGCGATCGTGCACCTGGATGCTGCGAATACGCACCTCTTCGTGCTCGGCCGCCGGACCAAGCGCAGGAAGGATGGACACCACCTCATCCGACGTCACCTCTCCCGCCCAGAGGGTGCCGGTGGCCACTGTGCCGATGCCGCGCAGTGTGAACACCCGATCGATCGGCATGCGTACCGCCGGGTAGATGCTGCGGGCAGAGACTCTGCCGCCGGCCGCCTCGAGCGCCGACAGCAGCCGGTCGAGCCCCGCGCCGGTGATGCCGCTCACCGGAACGATGGGGATGTCCGCGTAGCGCGTAGTCTCCAAGAACTCCCGCACGTCGGCCTCGGCGAGCTCCACCATCTCCTCGTCCACAGCGTCGATCTTGGTGAGGGCCACGACTCCCGTCTCGATACCGAGCAGTTCGATGATACGTAGGTGCTCCCGGGTCTGCGGCATGACCCCGTCGTCGGCGGCTACAGTGAGCAGAAACAGGTCGATACCCGTGGCTCCCGCCACCATGTTGCGCACGAAACGCTCGTGGCCGGGAACGTCCACCACGCTGAGCAGTCTCCCGCCGGGCAGTGCCAGTTCGGCGAAGCCGAGTTCGATGCTGATGCCCCGCTCCTTCTCCTCTTTCAGGCGATCGGTGTCGCGGCCGGTGAGCGCTTTGATGAGCGTCGTCTTGCCGTGATCGATGTGCCCGGCGGTACCCAGGGTCAACGAGGTGGGCGGCATCGCGTCCCGCTTGAGGCTACTCATGGCCGTCCTGGTTCATGGCCGCCCCGGTTCGATATCCTCCCGGCCGACCCGGCTGAGCGCCCAGGCGACGGCATCGGCTACAAGCTCGAGCTCTTCCGGCCGAAGCGCCGCCACATCCAAGTGGAGGGCGGCCTTGGACACGCGCGCGATCACCGGGAGAGGTGCCCGCCTCAACTCCGCCGCGAGCTCAGAAACCCCCGGCTGCCCCGCTTCCACGATGCGGAGCGCCACCGCGTGGGAGGGCAGCTCGAGGAGGGGCAATGCACCTCCGCCGGCCTTGGCTTCGCTCGCCTCGACTTCGAGCTCGAGGAGGCCACCGCACTTCTTCTCGATCACCGCCTTGAGGTCGCCGGCCAGGCGTTCGGTCTCCGCGGGCCCGCGACTCATGAAGCGAAGGGTGGGGATGCTCTCGAGCGCCTTCTCGGGATCACGGTAGAGCATAAGAGTGCCCTCGAGGGCGGCAAGCGTCATTTTGTCCACCCGGAAGGCCCGAGCCAGTGGGTGCGTGGCCAACTCCTGCACCCATATCCGCCCGCCCACGATGAGGCCGGCCTGCGGCCCCCCAAGCAGCTTGTCGCCGCTGAAGGTCACCAGGTCGGCTCCCGCCCGTAAGGAGTCGCTCACTGCGGGTTCATCTGCGAAGGTGGGTAGGCGCACCAGCGCACCGCTCCCCAAATCGTCGGCCACCGGGATACCTCGGGGAGCCCCCAGTGCGGCCAGCTCAGCGATACTCACCTCCTCGGTGAAGCCCACCATCTTGAAATTGGAGGTGTGGACGCGCAGGAGCAGTGCCGTCTCTTCGCTGAGCGCGCGCTCGAAGTCGGAGGACCGCGTCTTGTTGGTGGTGCCCACCTCCACAAGACGGGCTCCGCTCTGGCGCATGATATCAGGGATACGGAACGAGCCGCCTATCTCCACCAGTTGGCCGCGGGAGACGATCACTTCCCGCCCCGCCGCAAGGGCTGAGAGCATGAGCAGGGTGGCGGCGGCGTTGTTGTTGACCACCAGGGCCGCCTCCGCACCGGTGAGTTCGGCAAGCAGTCCGCTCACGTGCTCGTGTCGTGAACCACGCGTTCCGGCCTCGAGATCGTACTCCAGATTGCTGTAGTGCGACGCCACCTCAACCACCCGTTCGAGAGCGGTGGGAGCAAGAAGTGAGCGGCCCAGGTTCGTGTGGACCACCACGCCGGTGGCGTTCAAGACCCTGCCCAGACGGGGCTGATCTTGAGCCGAAAGCACCCCGGCCGCTTCAGTCAGAAGGTATGACGGTAAGACCCAGCCCTCTCTCGCCGCTGCTCCCGCATCACCTTCCATGAGGGCCCGCCGCACATCGGCCAACACCACCCTCAGCGCCTCGACCACACGGGTGCGCGAGTAACGGGAGACCAGCCGGCCGGCTTCAGCCGTACCCGCCAGCTCCTCCACGGAAGGTAGTGATCTGAGTAGTATCCTCGTGGATTCTTCCACGTCGCATCCCCTTGAACACGGCCCGAATCGCCGCGAGCCGACTGCCGGACCGGGATGACCACGCCCGCCGGATGTCCGCCCCTGTCACACCGCCCTCCCCACCCGTGAGGGCGGCCTCGTGCCTATCGTTCCCGCTCGAGGAAGAAATCAGCCATGGAGGACAACACTCCCCGGGCCCGCGACGAAGGCAGCGCGGCGAGGTGAAGGCCGGCCTCGGTGATGAGGGACCGGGCCACGGTGCGCGCGTGGTCGACCGAGCCGTAGCGATGGAGCATGGCGAGCATCTCCTCAACGTCCTCTGCGGATTTCTCGTGCCCCTTGAGAAGCAGCTCCTCCATCCGCGGGCGGTCGGTCCCCTCGGCGTGATCGAGACAATGGATGACCATGAGGGTACGCTTGCTCTCTCTGAGGTCGTTCAGGAAGTCCTTGCCCGTGACCTGCTCGTCACCGAGGATGTTGAGAAGGTCATCTTGTATTTGAAAGGCGATGGCCGAGTTCTTCCCGAATTCCTCGAGAGCCATCCTCTCCTTCTCCGGAGCACCTCCGATGAGTGCCCCGATCTTGAGTGGAGAGATGCCGGAGTAGAAGCCCGTCTTGCCCAAAGCCATCACCAGGTAGTCGTCGGGCGTGAGATCGTGCACGTCGTCGCGCACCCAGCCCACATCGAGTGCTTGGCCCTCGATGGTCTTGGCGCTCATCTCCCCTATCGCATCGAGCACGGCAATCTTGGTGGTGTCGTCGAGGCCCGTGTCGCGCACCACGATGGTACATACCAGGCCGAGGGCGAAATCACCCACGTTGATGGCGAGGGGTGCCCCGTGGATGATGTGAGCGCACTGCTGGTCGCGCCGAAGCACACTGTCGTCCATGATGTCGTCATGGATGAGGGCAGCGGCGTGAAAGAACTCGATGGCGCACCCGCTGGGCAGCGCCTTCCAGGGGTCACCGCCCACCGCCTCACAGGCCAGCATGGCCATGGCCGGACGAACCCGCTTGCCGCCTCGACCGACGAACTCGTCGAGAATGCCGTACAGATACCGATGGAGGGCGCTACCCTCGGGAGCTCCGGCCACGTACGCATGCAGCCTACGGTCGATAGCGGGAAGCACATCGGCAAGATATGCGAGAAACGCCTGCGAGGCCATGGCCGGGGGCCGAGAACTCCCTTCGCTCGGAAAACGGGCCCCTAGTCTACCATAGGCTTTTGCCGCATCCGGACCGCTATTTCCCGGCTTCCGGCAGCGGTTTCGAGGGTTCGTAGAGCGGCTCGGTTCCGGCCTCCAGCCCATCGCCCGCGGGAGCATGAACGGGTGCAGCCACGTGGCTCCGTATGACCAAGGCGACGAGCGCCCCGAGCAGCAGAACCACCACGGCGATGACCACGGTGGTCCTCATGGCCTGAACGAATTCCTGCAGCAAGAGCTCACGCCCGAACAGCTCGCGGAAGATATCGACGACCTCGGGGGGTGCCTGGGCCAGCATGTCTTCGGCCCCCGCAGGCAGTCCGCCCATACCCGCTCCCGTCTGGAGCTCGCTCATGTTGGCCACAGAATCGCCGAGCGAATCCACGATCCGCCTCTTCACCTCGTCCGGCAAGAGGGGAATGGCCGCGAGCTTCTGCTCCGCCGCCGTCTCGATGTAGGCGACGGCACGGTTCTGCAGCACCGCTCCCATGACGGCGATCCCGAGCACCGACCCCATCTGGCGCATGGTCGAGAGTATTCCCGAAGCCGCTCCAGCCTTCTCCAGGGGAGCGGACGACATGACGGCGGAGGTCATGGGGGCCATGACCAAGCCGATCCCCAAACCCGTCACCATGAAGGGAATCACGAATGACGGCCAGTACGTATCGAGCTGCATGGGTGTCCGCATGAGCAGAAACCCTCCGGCGGCGAGCAGCATACCCCCGAAAATCAGCCAGCGGCTGCCGATGCGGTCGGAGAGCCGTCCGGCGAAGGGTGCTCCGACCACCACCATGGCCGAGAGCGGCGTCATGACGAGGCCGGCCTTCACCGCACTGAAGCCCATGATGGACTGCAGGAAGAGGGGGAGGAGGAAGAAGATGCCCATCATGCCGAAGGAGAGGATGGTGCCGGTGATGTTGGCGGCCGAGAAGGTACGGGAGCGAAACAGATCGAGCTGCATGAGCGGCTCGCGCACCCGGCGCTCAACGACCATGAACAAGCCGATGCCGGCAGCCGCACCGGCGAAGAGGCCGATGATGGGCGTGGAGGTCCAGCCGAGCTTCTGCCCCTCGATGAGAGCGAAGGTGAGGCAGAAGAGGGCCACCGACAGTACGGCCACCCCCGCGTAGTCGATGTGCCGGGATGAGGAGGGGTCGGTCGACTCGGGAATAATCCTGACCCCGGCCAGGATGACCCCCACACCGATGGGCACATTGATGAGGAAGATGAAGGGCCACGACGCACCGTCGAACAGCCAACCAATCGACACACCATCGACAATCAGTCCGCCGAGCGTCGGCCCCAGTGCCGTGGCGATGCCGCTCACCGCTCCCCAGATGCCCATGGCTGTGCCCCGCTCGTGCACCGGGAACACGTAAGCGATGATGGAGAGGGTGGCGGGCATCATCATGGCTCCACCGAGACCCTGGACCGCCCGGAACCCGATGAGCCACCCCGCCGACGGGGCCACCCCACAGGCAAATGAGGCGGCGGTGAACACCGAAATGCCCACGAGGAACAAGCGGCGGCGACCATACATATCCCCCAAGCGCCCCATGGTGATGAGCGACACCGCGAACACGAGAAGATAGGAGTTCATGACCCACTCGATCTCGGAGAAGCGGGCCCCCAAATCGCCCATGATGCTCGGGATGGCGATGTTCACGATGGTGCCGTCCAGAAGCAGCATGAACAGCCCCACCGCCAGCACCGCCAACACGTACCACCGGCGGCGGCTCGAACGTATCTCTTCGATCAAAGAACCTTCCAACACCTACTCCTCTCCGCTGAACACAGACACCATTCTTCGCAGCCCCTCCACGAAGTGACACCTCGCCTCGGGCGACAGGTCGGCGAGGGCGGCCTCCACCTGAGCCCGCCGTTCCGCCATGATCCGGTCTGCGAGTGTTTGAGCCGAGGGACTGAGCCGCACGCGTACCACGCGCCTGTCGAGTTCGTCACGCTCACGGACCACGAAACCCATGCCCACCAGAGGGCTGACGAGACCGGTGGCCGAAGGAAGGGTCACACCCAAGCCCTCGGCAAGCTCCGTCATGGTGCGAGGACCGTACTCAGCCAGATGCACAAACACCTTCACCTGCGCTACCGACACGTCCTCCCGCCGGGCGCATTCGGGCGTCCGTCTGTGTACGGCATTCACCACGCCGGGAAGCAGCGCGATCACCTCACGCACTATGTCTTCCCGCTCGCGGGTGTCAATCCAGGGAGCCATCGTGAGAAACAATGTTAGTCTAACTAACTATATGCTGCAACCCCACATCATGGAGGCGCCGGCCACCGGCAAAAGACAACCGGGCGCGCGGAGTACACAAGGTGGGTGCATGGCAGCGCGGAAGAGGCCGGCATTTTCTGGGACGCGGGTTCCGCGGAACCCGCGGCAATCTCGATAGCCTTGAGCGTTCCCCCGGCTATTCCGCCGGTTGCTCCCCCGGCTGCTCGGGCAGTTGCTCGTCAATGAGGCGGAAGGCGACGAGGTCACCTTGCACGAGGATCCGCTGCCTCGCGCTGAAGAGGGGATGGCAGGCAACGAGGGAAACCTCCTCCACACCCCGTTGCGCCACCTCATGCGTGTCGCGCGGATTGACGATGACCACCCTCGTCACCTCGTATTTCGCCGCCACATAGGGCAGAAGCACATCTATCTCGTCACCCGGCTCCAATTCGTTCAAGCGGCGGAAGGGAGCTCCATAGGTGGTGCGATGGCCCGAGACCACAACATTGCCTCCGGCACCGGGGAATGGGGTCTCCGGCCAGTGGCCCGGCCCCTCGCGCAGGTCGCGGGTCTCCACCCCTTCCACCATCACCACATCGACTCCGATCGCCGGTATCACGATACGCCCGATCGGCCGGCCGGCCTCCCCCGAGTGGGCTCGGGCGAACTCGACGGCGGCAGTCAAGAAGGCAGCCTCGCGGGCCTCGCGCTCCGCCCTCTCTCGTGCCTCTCTGAGGGCCTCCTTCTCGGAGCTGACATCAACCAGTTCCTCATCGAAGTACTCGTAGACCGTGCGCTCCATGGCCGGGTGCTCCGCAGCAAGCTCCTTTGCCAGGCTCGATTGCTGGAGACCGCCGTACACCCACGTGCCGGCCGGATAGAGAAGCACTCCCACTCCACCCACAATGAGGAAGTTGGCGAGAATGCGCTTCCAGCGGCGGACGAGAAAAGTACCCAGGCCGCTCATGTGCGCCGCCCCGTCATGCGCACCACCCCATCATGTGCGCCGCCTCGCGGAGATGCCGGCTCCACCGATCCTACCCACCACCGCCTTGACCCGGCTCCAGGCACGTCCACCCGAGAGCGGCCGGGGTGCGCACAGAGGCTCGCCCCGCAGAAGGCGGGCGGGATTCTCCTCGAACAAGAGCTCCGTATCGAGCCCCGGCAGCAACCTCTCCAGCGCGGCACGACCTTGCGCCATACCCGACTCGGCCCGACGCTCGTAGTGCATGTCGCTCGCCAGAAGCCAGATGTTCCCCTCCGCCAGATGGGAAAGGAGGGTCTTCCGGGTCGCGGCACCGAAGACACCGAGCAGGGAGGGAATCGTGCCCTGAGGGACCACTCCCAGCTTGATCAGCGAAGGAAGGAGTTCCCGACGTGCCTGGACAAGAGGATTTCGCTCGGGGTGAGCCAGCAATGGAGTGAAGCCGTGGAGCCGGAGCCGGTAGAAGACATCGTCGGCAAACGCCGGCCAGCCGACGTAGGGAGCCTCCACGAGCAGAGCCTTGTACGTAGGGCCGAAAGCGAAGTTTCCCAATTCCTCCCATGGGGTGGTCTGTACAAAGGGAAAACTCAATTCGTGGCCAAGATGTAGACGCAGAGCCAACCCGGCCTCCATGCAGGCAGACTGAGCAGCCGCCAGCACGGAGGGGCCCTCCCGCAGAACTGGGGCGGTCGGGGAGTCGACATGAGGGGTGCACACCACATCGGTGACCCCTTCGTCTTCGGCCAAATGTGCCATGATTTGAGACTGGACGAGGTCGTCTGCTCCATCATCGAGCCCGGGAAGCAAGTGAGAATGGGTGTCGATCACCTCAGCCGAGTGTCCCTCGTTCGGGGTTGGTCGTATAAGCTCTATGCGGGCCGCTGCGCGGGCAGGCATCAAAATGCGCCACCTGCGGTATGTGGTTATGGTACACGGTGAAGTTCGGTACAGACTGGGAAGTGGGGTCATCCATGGATCTGTTGAGTAACACATATGTGCTCATTGCCGCTTTGGTAGTGGTGGTTGCCCTCATGGTCCTTCTGATAGTTCTCATGCGCCGAAGGCGCTCGGGTACGGAGGAGCGGGGAACAGCAGCCGTATCCGGAGGCGTCCCGGCCAAGAAGGAGCCTGAGGCCCAACCAAGCCTGTTGCAGGCCCAAGGCCAAGGCGAGGCCGCCTCTCTTCTCCAGCCGGACGCAGCCGCGCAGGTGGCCGAGGGGGGCTCGCCGGAGCACCCCTCCTCACCGATCCCCGCGCAGGTGCCCGACGAGGCAGTGCTGGTGCCAACCTCCAGACAGACGGCCACGCAGGAGGACGCGCCGACCCCCGCCGAGGAGGCCACACAGGTCCCCCTGCGAGGGGCCGCGCCGCCTCCACCTCAGTCCGCCGCCCATTCCACCGACGAGGCGGGCCAGGAGGCCCTCGCTGCCGGAGTGGCTCCGGCCCACACCCACACATTGCCCTCGGCTGAGGAAGACACGTCTTATGGATCCTGGATGGCCGCCTCAGAGCCTTCTCCGCAGACAGAGCCTTTTCCGGAGCCCACTCCCGAGGCTGCACCCGCCGCTTTCGCACCGGCCGGTCCACTGTACGACCCAGTGAGTGCCGCCGTCACCTCCCTCCTGCAGAACGAGGGTGATCTCGCCCCGGCTGAGATGCGGAGATTGGATCTCTACAAGCCCGAGCGCATCCTCCAGGTAGTGAGGGAGAGGAAGGAGCAGGCCTCAGGCCGGCAGAGAATGGCTCACCTCTCCCGGCTGGAGGCCATCGAGAAGTATGCGACCACGCTTGCTTCTGCCTCGGCGGCAACCGTAGGTGGGGCATCCCGGCCTGAGGCCGCCCCAGCTGCTCCACCGGCTGAGGAGTCTGCCCCGCCTGCTGCCACCGGCCCGGCCGTCCCCGCTGCCTCTGCCATGAACGAACGACAAGAGAGTGTCGCCGAGCCCGCCTCCTCAGATATAGGGCAGACGGAGGACACGGCCGAGACCGAGGTGCCCGCAGCCGACGCCGAGAGCGCGACTTCGGTCGTCGAGAGTGAGATGGGAGCCTCCACCCCGCCGACCTCGAATGAAGTCGATACAATGGACATGGGGCCATTCACACCCACCGGGACCACGGTAGATGCACTTCAAGTGGAACTCCAAGCCGCGGATCTCATCGAGGAGACCATCTTGGAGGAAGACCTCCAACAGGTCTACGAGTATCCGGCTCTCGATGCCTCAGAAGCGGAGCAGGTCGAGCCTGTCGCGGAGGACGTTCCGGAAGAAGCACGGGACCACGTCATTGGCGAACCCTGGTTTCAGGCACCTGCCCCACAGACAGCGCCCGAACCGCTCGTGGAGTCCGAACCGGTTGTCGAACCAGGGGCCGAGGCGCTCGCGGAGCCGGGGGCAGAGCTGCTCGCGGAGCCGGAGACCGCGGCACTCGCTGAGACCGAGACGGACACAGACATGGAGATCCCCCTCGCCGCGGAAGTCGAGGAAGAGGCCCCGGTCGAGTTGCAGGTGCCGGATGAAGCTCCTCCCCACCTGGAGGCGGAACGGGCGGAGGAAGAACCTGGTCCTGTCTCCGGAGCCGAAGAGAAGCCTGAGCCGACGCGCGATTCTCCGGCCGGCGCCGCCACGACGCCTCAGCCTGCCCCCGAGACGGCCGTCGGAGAACCCCCCGCGGTGGAGGTTCCCGAACCGCAACCACCTCTTCCTCTCAAGGCGAGCGACGTCATCGCCCTTCCCCCTCGCGAGCTCATCGAATCCCTACCCCGTCTGGACGCGACGGAACTCGAGCTCGTCTTCGCTCAAGCGGAGACGCCCGCGATCAAACGCAGCGTTATCGACGCGCTGGGTGCCTTGAACACTCCCGATTCGCTTCTCGCGCTGCAGAATTGCCTGGACGACCCCGACTCCGTTGTTCAAGCCTACGCACTCGAGATGGCCGACAAGATGCTGGGGAGCAACTCATAGGGCGCGCTTTGACCTCTCAGAGCTGCGGCGGCGCGGGCCCCCCCCGCCGCCGCCTCACTTCTCAGCTCAGCTGCGCGGTACCAGCCTCCGGGCCTCCTCGATGATGGGTCCGGGAGCGAGTCCCTTCCTCCACGCTACCAGGGGAGCACGGCGTTCGAGGTCCAGCGGCTGCCGCCACAGCGAATCTGCCTGAGCTTCCGCGGTCAATTCTGCGGCACCTCCCCCGCTCTCCCTCACCATGAGGAGGCCGGCGACCACATCCACTGACCGTGTGGGCACGGGTATGACCAAGACGTCGGCGGCTCCCAGAGCAACGTGGCACAGCGAGAGCGCCACCGACCCGATTATCCGCACCCGCAGCTCCGTCTTCGCCGGATCGCCCCCGAAGCGGGCCAGCTCACCGAAGGAAAAACTGTGAGCAGTGGGACGACCGGCTTCGAGCAGTACCAGCTCGATGGCTCCGCCCTCCCCGAACGACTCGCACGCTCTCCCGGAGTGCACCCTGCGGGTGGAGAAGAAGCCGGCCCCCCTCACCGCCAAGTAGTGATGACCGCGGCCGAGATCTCGTACGTAGCCCACCGTCGCACTCCCCAGTGTGCCACCGTCGGCCACCGCCAAGGCGGCACAGCACGGCTCGAGACCCCGCTTCGCGTTCAGGCTTCCATCGACAGGGTCGACGATCACCCTGGTCTCCGTGGGTACAGTCGCCGGCCGGAACCCCGCCTCCTCGGTGACGAGCTGGAAGGGCTCAGGGGCCTCCCGGTCGAGAACCGAGACAACCGCACCCTCCGCGACCGCATCGATCCTCACCGTGTTGTCCCCGCCTTCGCCCCGCCCGATCACTTCTCTGCCCGCCGCCGTACCGAGGAGTCCCCTCACCCCGGCAGAGGCTTCTTCGCCCGCCCGCATGAGGCACGAAAGCCATGCCCTCTCCCTGGAGGAGCATGCGGCAGCAAGCTCATCCACTATCCGTTCGACTGCGGCGTCCTCACTCATGCAAGCGCCTCTCCAGGCAAACCGTCATCCACGTGGCTTGACGGTGTACGGAGGGGCGCCCCTCGGGCGCCCCTCCGTACGATACTCCTGCAACCGGCGACTGCTGTCGGCCGGTGGTTCAGCCAAGGATGATGATCACGAACACCATCACGAAGATGGCCACCGTCTCCACGATACCGATCACGGAGAGGTAGTTCGTGAAACCTTCGCCCGTCTCACCCAACGCATCAGCACCCGCGGCGCCGGCGAGCCCTTGCATCCAGGCGGACATGCCGATGGCCAGCCCGGCGAACACGCCGATACCAAGCAGACCCCAGGGGTTGAAGCCATCGTCGGCCTTGCCTGCCATGGTGAACATCAGAATCATGCCGTAGATGGTCTGAGACAGCGGTGCGCCAACGAAGGTGAACAGGGTGAAGGGAGCCGGGCGACCCTGTGCATACGCCTTCTTCCACACCCCCACAGCCGCCCTGCCGGCGATACTCGTACCGAGAGCAGAACCGGCCGCGCCCAACGACACCGCGGCAATCGCCCCAATCCTTCCTACTTCCTGCACTGCTTGCGGATCCATCGCCTTCCTTTCGTATCTTGCCGTTGACGCGTCGCGCTAGGACTTACGTGCGAATGGTTCGAACAAGAAACCCGACCAACTCAAGCCCTTGTGGGTAGAGAACTCGAGAGTGTTCAGACGCACACCGTGCACCAGCACTGCCAGCGCGCACAGCACCAGATTGAGAGAGTGCCCAAAGATGAGAATCACGATCGCGAACACAGCCGTGAGCACATTGCCGAAACCAATAGAAGCAGCCATGCCGTTGAAGCTCTCCATCACCGCCACGGTAGCCACACCCACCGCGAAGAGCCTGACGTAAGAGATGATATCCACGAAGAAGTTCACCAGCGTCAGCGGGAGAAGCACGTGGTTCATCATGTTCTTCTTCAGCTCAGAGCGAGGCGTCATGAACAGAATGACCAGCAGAGCACCCACTATGAGCAGGTAGATCACGAAATTGGGGAAGGAGTAACCAAGAACCACGGAGCGGGCCAGGAAATACATGGACCACACCACGCCCACCCAGCCGACCTGGGCGAGGAACTGCAGGCGCGGGAACTCGGTCAAGGCATTCCACACGTGGGCCACCGTGAGATGGATGGCGCCGATGAGGAAGCACAGCCCCATGACATTGGTAGTGCTCGACAACCACTCCACCCGAAGCGACTCCAGAAACGCGGGCAGCGGTGAGATGCCGAGCCAAGAGCCGCTGAGCACGCCAAACACGATGATGGAGATGCTCATGAGACCCAGAAGGATAATCGGGCTCTTGTTGGGGCTCTTCGACTTGATGCCCGCGAATATGGCCACGCCCAGGAAGAGCAGGCCGTAGCCGGCATCGCCGATGAGCAGACCCACGAACAGGGTGAAGAACACAAGGAACGTCCAGCTGACGTCGGTCTCCCAGTAGCTGGGCATGATCTTGAGCACGTCGAACAGGGCCTTGATGGGCCGCACTATCCTCGGGTAGCGGATGAGAGTGGGCACCGATTCACCCGCGCGGGGATTCTCCACCACGAGACCCCACCCATGTTGAGCCGCGGCGGCGCGGATTCTGTCCATTTCCTCCTCGGGGATGTAACCCTGAAGGAAGTTGACCGCTTCGCTTTGGCCCATGCCCTCGCGCACCCGGATGAACTCAGCCCGCTCCGAGAGAGCCTGCGTGCTCCGGCCGAGCTCGTCGCGCAGTGAGCCGAAACCTGCCAACCTGGCATCGATGAGAGCGAGTTGGGCCTCGTGCTCCTCGATGAGCCCCCGGGTCTCGCCCGGCGACCTTTCTGGCAGACGAACCTCTACCACAGGCGCACCCAGATCCAAATCCTCAAGAGCGAACTCTCCGGGGCCGGCCACCACGAAGTAACGATGCCGCTCGTCCTTGCCGACCTCCTTCAGTATCAGCCCTTCGGGCTGCGTGAGGTTGGCCGAGAGCTGGGTGTGGAAGAGCCTCACGGTCACGCCCTCGCCAGCCAGCTTCCGCACGACCGCTGGGTCGAAGTCTCCCAACGGCTCCACGCGTTCCAGTTCGCTGGAGAGTGCCGCCAGGGAGTCCTTCACTTCTTTGCGCCTGGCACCAAGACCCAAGACCTCGTCCATGGCCTCCTCCGGCGAAAGATCACCGGAAGGCTCGACGGCCGCAGTCTCTTCCTTCTCTGCGCCCCTGCCCTTGGCTTCCTTTGCGGCCTTCCTCTCAGCCACCACATGGTCCACAAGCTCAAGCGCCCGCTCAGCTTCAGCAAGCGCAGCCTGGGCCTTCTCCAGATCCTCACCCGCCGGCTCCGTCACGTGGGTGACGTGCACCACCCCCAAGTCGTGCAGGGATTCGAGCGTGGTCTGCTGCTCAGCGGCAAGTGCAAGGAGCGTGAGACGCTTCATCGGTACAATCATGATTCCGTCACCCCACTCTTGCCACTCACGATGGCCTGGCCTTTGCCCTTGGCAATCTTGGCCCGGGCGACCGCCGCCGTCTGGGCGTCACCGAGAGCGATGTTGATGATACGGATGTTCTCCTCGCACTCCGGGATCTTCACCTTCTCGAACAGGTTGACCCGCTGGGAGGTGATGCGAAGTTCCTCGGCCAACAGGCGCCTCTGCTCTCTGAGCACCACCTGCTCCATGCGCACGCGGATGAGACGGCGGAGCACGGAGAGAGCGTCGTCGACCCACGGCGGGGTGGCGAAGAGGTCAACCGGATTCTGCACGATGACGACATCCTGATACACGGGGACGTTCACGCCGGCGATGTTGCCGGTCTCGATGATCATCTCCTTGAGCTCCAGGTACGAGGCGAGGTCCACATCCTCGGCCAACAGCTTGATCCAGGGAGTGATCTCCGCGACAAGCGCCTGCTCTTCCGCGTCTTTCTCGCGCAGAAGAGCATCGACCGTGCGCACTTCCGTCTGCAACTGCTGCTTCTTCAACTCCAGCGTGGGCAGGAAGCGGTGAAAGCGGTCGAGGGCGTCCCGCTGAGCCTTGAGGGCGTTCTTGGTCTTCTTGACTTTGGCCATGACTGCGCCCTTAGGCCTCCACTCTGGCCCTGGGCCAGAATTTGTCGATGAGGTTGGTGGGAATACCCGTCTCGGCAGGTTCGAAGCACTCGGCCAGCGTCTCCCACCCCAGATCGAGCGCCTGCTCCAGGGGGATGTTCACGCTGAGGTCCATCATGCGTTCTTCGAACAGCGCTCCGTACTTGAGAAGCCTGTTGTCCCACGCACTCATGCGGAAACCCATGGACTGTTTCTCCAGGCTCTCCTTGTACGATGCGTACAGCTGGATCATGCTGTTCATGATGGTGCGGTGATCTTCGCGGGTGTCGGCGTTCACCTGCTGCTTGAGCCGGCTCAGAGAGCCGAAGGGCTCGATACGGGCGTTGCGCAGGTAGAACTGACCCTCGGTGATGTAGCCGGTGTTGTCGGGGATGGGGTGGGTGACGTCGTCGCCGGGCATGGTCGTCGCGGCAAGCACAGTCACGGAGCCCGCACCCTCGAAGTCGACCGCCTTCTCGTAGCGGGCGGCCAGCTGGCTGTAGAGGTCGCCGGGGTAGCCACGGTTGGAGGGGATCTGCTCCATGGTGATGGCGATCTCCTTCATGGCGTCGGCGAAGTTGGTCATGTCGGTCAGAAGCACCAGCACGCGCTGCCCCTGCAGGGCGAACTGCTCAGCCACAGCCAAACAGGTGTCGGGCACGAGCAGACATTCCACAGTGGGGTCGGCGGCCGTGTGAATGTAGAGGATGGAGCGGGAAAGTGCGCCTTCCTCCTCCAACGTATCGCGGAAGTACAAGTAGTCATCGTACTTGAGACCCATGCCACCCAAGATGATGATGTCGACTTCGGCATTGAGGGCGATGCGGGCAAGCAGCTCGTTGTAGGGCTCACCGGCCACCGAGAAGATGGGGAGCTTCTGCGACTCCACCAGGGTGTTGAAGATGTCGATCATCGGGATACCGGTACGGATCATCTTCCGCGGGATGATGCGCTTGGCCGGATTGACCGTGGGACCACCGATATCGATGGGGTTCTCCTCAAGCGCCGGCCCGTTGTCCCGCGGCTGGCCGGCACCGTCGAACACCCTTCCCATGAGGGAATCGGTGAAGGGGGTCTTCAGGCGCTGGCCGAGGAAGCGGACCTCGGCGTCGGTGGGTACGCCCCGGGTACCCTCGAAGACCTGCAGGGTCACGTGATCGCCCTCGAGGCGGATCACCTGGGCAAGAGAGCTACCGGAAGGAGAGCTCACTTCGGCCAGCTCCCGGTAGGTGACATCGTTGGCGACCACCGTGATGACGTTACCGGCAATCTGAGTAATCTCGTGGTAGACCTTACGCATGGCTCACCACCTCTGCGATCATTTCGTCGAGGCGATTCTCGAGGGCTTGGAAGTCCTCGCTGCCCATTTCGGTGCGGTTCCAGTCCCTCGTCAACTGCTGCAGGGTCTGAAAGAACCGGCGGGCCGCCGTTTTGTCTTCGAAGTTCATGGGCGTGGCCAGTACTCTCGCCATATGCCCGAACACGTGCTGCTGCCGCTCGGCTGAGCTGGCGCCGTCAATCGCATCGAAGGCGTCTTGCTGCAGGTAGACGGCGTCGATGAATTCACCCTTCAAATAGACGACGAAGTCGTCCATGGAGGTACCTTCCTCCTCCACGACCTTCATCATCTCCTGTACCTCGTGCCCCTGCCTCAGCATGCGCCTGGCCAGAGCGAGGTCGTCCTCGGGGACAATGCTTGAGTACTTGCTCCAGCTGTCGAGCGGGTCGATGGCCGGATAACGGCGGGCGTCGGAGCGGGCCCGCGAAAGCCCGTGGAAGGCACCCACCACCTTGAGGGTGGACTGGGTGACCGGCTCTTCGAAGTCGCCCCCGGCGGGACTCACGGTACCCCCGATGGTAACCGATCCGATGCTGCCGTCGTTCAGCCTCACGATACCGGCCCGCTCGTAGAAGGCGGCGATTACCGACTCGAGGTAGGCGGGGAAGGCCTCCTCGCCCGGGATCTCCTCCAGCCGGCCCGACATCTCGCGCAGAGCCTGGGCCCAGCGGGAGGTGGAGTCGGCCAACAGCAGGACGTCGAGTCCCATCTGCCGGTAGTACTCGGCCAGAGTCACTGCTGTGTACACAGAGGCTTCACGGGCGGCCACCGGCATCGAGCTGGTGTTGCAGATGATGATGGTGCGTTCCATAAGGCTCTTGCCCGTACGCGGATCGAGCAGCTCGGGGAACTCGCGCAGAGTCTCCACCACCTCGCCCGCGCGCTCGCCGCAGGCTGCGATGACCACCACGTCGGCATCGGCGTGGCGGCTGGTGAGCTGCTGTAGCACCGTCTTGCCCGCACCGAAGGGCCCGGGGATACAGTAGGTGCCGCCCTTGGCCACCGGGTAGAAGGTGTCGATGATGCGCATCTTCGTCACCAGCTGCTCGGTGGGACGCAGGCGCTCGTCGTAGCAGGTGATCGGCCTCTTGACAGGCCAGCGCTGCAGCATCGATACGCTGAATTCGCCGTTCTCATTCTCGAGCACGGCGATCTCGTCTTCGATGACATAGCTGCCGGGCGAGGCGACGCTCTTCACCTTGTACATACCCCGGAAGGAGAAGGGGACCATGACCCGATGCTCGAAGATGCCTTCAGGGACAGTGCCCAGCGCGTCACCGGCTTTCACTGTGTCACCGGGCTGCACCTTCGGTGTGAACTCCCAGACGCTGTCTCGAGGAAGCGCCGCGAGATAGATGCCCCGGGGCAGGAAGAACCCGTACTTGTCAGCGATAGCCGGCAGTGGGTTCTGAAGGCCGTCGAAGATCTGCGTGAGCAGGCCGGGGCCGAGTTCCACGGCAAGCATGTTGCCGGCGAACTCCACCTGGCCTCCCACCACAAGGCCGCTCGTGTCTTCGAACACCTGGAGGTCGGCGTAGCGGCCACGCACGCGGATGACCTCGGCGATGAGCCTGAGGTCGTCGACCACGATGAACGCCACCTCGTTCTGGCTGACGGCCAAGTCGAACTCGACCGTCACCATGTTTCCGTTGACGCCTACAATTCTTCCTCTGTTCGTGCTCATAGCTTGATTCCCGCGACGTTGGCTTCCACTATCTGCTCCACGATGGACTTGCCCTTCTCCTCAGTGAGGGATTGCCACCTCTCCACTATCAGCAGCTTCTCCGCAAACGCCATGACGGCGATGGCACCGAACGCGTCGAGTACCACCAGCTCGTCGAGAAACTGCCATCTGAACTTGTCGAGCATCAGCTCGCGCTCGAGTGGATTCGCGGCGCTCATGGCCTCAGTCGCGAGCTTTTCGGCGTAGACGCTGAAGCCTGCATAAGATTTCTGGAATGGACCCGGATCCAAAGACACACGAGACGCCCTGATGCGCGCCAGCGCACTGCGCAGCTGGGTGTCCGCCGCCACATAGAGCCTGAAGACCGGGTGTTCAACTTGATCGAGCCGCCGCGCCACGATATTGCGCACGTCGGCGAGGTCACTCTTGCTGAGCTGTGTCTCACACATGGAGACGAACTCAGTGGGGGCGAAAGGAATCTCCTGGTCGAAGGTGAGTAGCGGGAGGCTCGCAACCAGATAGTGATAGGCCACCTAGCTGCTCTCCTCCGCCTCGGCCGCCGCCTTCTTCACAATCTCGTCCAATGGAGCCTTCAACAGGGCAGACACCGAGTCGGCGATGGCCTGCTGCGTGAAGTCGTGATAGAGCTTGTCGTCCTTGAGCGAGACCTTGAAGCCACGGCGGATGGTCTTGTCGGCGTGTATGGTGATGCCCTTGCCCAGCGCCTCGCGATAGCGAGCGAGGAAGCCCTGAACGAACGTCTCTTGGTCTTCCGGGCTGAGCAGCAGATCGATGCGGGTCTCTTTGAGCCCGGACGCTCCGTACGCGCGAGCCATGTTGACGAGCATGTCGTTCATGACCTCGGGCGTGAGGGCCTCGCCGACCACCTCGCTCACACTCTCCCGGAAGATAGTCTCTACATCACGCTTGATCCCGAGGAGAAAATCTCGCGCAACCTGCTCCAGGGTTTTGGTGCTTCGTTCCGTGAATACCTGGGCGTCCTTGTCGGCCTTGGCCAGCGCCTCGGCTGCCCGCCGCTCGGCGTCGCTGATGATGGAACGAGCCCGCTCCTCGGCCTCGGCCACAATGCGCTCGGCTTGGGCTTGGGCTTGCTCGACACCATCTTTCTGAATGCGGTCAAGTAGACTCTGAAGCTCTTCCACCATAGTGATCTCTTTCTTACGCGGAATGGTCCAGAAAAGGCCGCCCGAGAAGATAGCATATCGGGCCTTCTGACGCCAGGCGATTGATGCCACGTCGGGCGGTGTAGTCGACGATCGCCCGGCTGGGACGACCAGGTTTCGACCGTTTGGGGACTGCCGTCCGGAGCACAGGCGAGATGCAGACCGGCATCCCCCCAGAGGCGGCGGGAGTGGCTGGGGAGGTGCCCCTACCCTCACACATGGGCCAGAGCCGAGCAGCGGACTGCCTTCAGGGAACAGGCGCACTCCACACGGGTCGAGTCAAGAGGCAGAAGGTCAGGCTGCGCACTGAACGACGGTCCAGAGGGCGTCGAGGTCGGCGCATATCGTGGCCCACCGGCAGACGGCGACGGTGGCACCCTCCGTTTCGGACCCTCCTCTTCGTATCGCTTTCTGACCGACAGGTTCGTGGCATCAATCATCGAGCCTTTCCGAGGCCCCCCGCACCCGCAAGCCGTCTCTCGAGTGCACGACTGGCCACCGAGAACCCGTACGTCATGACGAAGTACATGAGGGCCACCACTGCGAATATCTCGAACGCGCGAAAGGTCCTCGAGTAGATCTGATTGGCGATGTTCATCATCTCGGTGATCGCCAGCAACGAGACCAGTGAGGTGTCTTTGAGCATCGAGGCGAACGAATTGACCAGAGGCGGGGTGGCAATGCGCAAAGCCTGAGGCATGACGATCCACGTGATGGTGCCGACCCAGCCGAAGCCCAAAGAGTGCGCGGCGTCGTACTGGCCCCTGCCGATTGCCGAGAGTGCGCCCCTGACGATCTCGGACACGTACGCTCCCCCGTTCAGGCCCAGCCCCACGACGGCCGCAGTGAACGCGGGCATGACAAGCCCTAACTGGGCCAGGCCGTAGTATATGAAGAAGAGCTGCACGAGAAGGGGAGTACCGCGGAAGAGCTCCACATAGAGACCAAGCAACCTGGCGACCCAGGTGCGCCGCGACCGCAGAGTCCCCACAACGATACCGATGGTGAGCGCGCAAAGAAACGATAGCACCGTGATCTGGAGAGTCACCCCGGCAGCCCGCAACAGCTCGGGAGCCCAATCCGCGATCACGCGCCACTGAACCGTATCCATATCGATCGCCATTCACTTGCGGCCGGGGCGGCCTCCGCTCTCGCAGAAGCCACCCCGGCCGGGAAGGATCACCTGCCTAGAGAGTCACCGTCAACCACTTGGCGACCAGCTCATCGTACGTACCCTCTTGGATGACAACCGCGAGTTGTCTGTTGAACTCCTCCACCAGTGCTGTCGATCCCTTGCGAAACACCGCCACAATTTCGGCGCTTTCGAGTGGTTCACCAACTACATCAAAGCTCGGATCCACCTTGCTCTGCTCCACGGCGAACGTCTCGCCGGCAAGCACCGCATCGATGCGGCCAGCCTTGAGGTCGTTCATGGCATCTTGCGTCAGCTTGTACTTCCTGAGATCCTTGAAGCCGACCTCCGTGTTCAGTGCGTCACCGATCTGTTCGGAACCTGAGCCCAGTTGTACTCCCACCACCATGTCGGCCAAGTCGTCTTTGCCACTGATGTTCTTCGGGTTCCCCTTGGGGACGATGATGATGTCATCGAGCAAGTAGTAGACGTCAGAGAACTCCACGTTGGCTTCCGCCGCCTCCTTCTTCGACATAGCCGTGACGAGCACGTCGTAGTCACCCTTTTCGAGGCCACCCAGCAGTCCCTGCCATTCAGCCCCCTTGAAAACGGCCTTGACTCCCATCTTCTCGGCGATGACACCGGCCAAGTCCACGTCGAAGCCCTCGATCTCCTTGGTCGTCTCATTCGTCGACTCAAACGGAGCATAGAAGGGCGCGAGTCCCACGATCAGTTCTCCTCGCTCTTGCACTGTCTTGAGTGAATCGTCTGACGATCCAGTCTCGGCCTCGTTGCCGCACCCGGACAGGCCGAGGATGAGTGCAAACGCCATTGTGATGCACAAGACCAGTCCGAAAGACCGAGCATTGCGCTGCTTCATGTGACCTCCTTCACTTTGCCCAACTTGCATGTGCATCGATGTGTGTCCCACCTACTCGCAGACACCCTGGAACGGTACGTCCAAACCTTCTTCGGTCAGCATCTTCTCCAGTTCCTGCATGAAGACACCTCGGCCTTCGACTGAGATGCAGCGAGGCACCCCATCCCCCTCTGCAAGCTTGCTGATCTCGCCTCCTTCGTAGCCAACGCAGGTTCGACCCACGCCGCAACTCGGACTGCCGTCGACTCCGATGACACGCTCGATCGTGCAGCCGTCGGCCGCAAGCTCGATGAGCGTATCGAGGAGCGGACGGATGATCTCCCTGCAGTGACGACGATAGGCGGCTGTGTCGTACTGCTCGCGACTCATGCCCCAACGCGCCATGCCCAAGTGACCAGCTTCTGGGCAAGGCAGTTGCACGATGCCGACCTCAGCAGACAGAAGCGGTGCCAGAACATCGCGGCGCACAGCGCGATAGTTCGCTAGGCCGTGCACTTTGGTGTTCGCGTTCAGGTGGCAGTGAGCGACCACGACCACTCGGTGAGAGCGTGAGGGCATTCAGGAACCTCGGGTAGCAATGAACTGGGGCGTCAATATAACGAAACGTCATCAAGTTTACAACGTAAGGCTATGTATAGGCTCCCCCGTCGACGCCGAGGAACACGTACAACCGGGAATGCGCTACTGCGGCCGGAAGAACCGACCTCGGAGGAATGGCATGGCTGTGCCCCGACTCTGCGCCCATGCGTGACAGGCCAGGCGATTGATGCCACGTCTGGCGGTGTAGTCGACGATCGCCCGGCTGGGACGACCAGGTTCATGGTTGAGACAGATGAGGTCCGCCACGGCGGGAGCCGGGCAAGGATGCGGGCCGGCTGCGAATCGGTGCGGCTACAGGCGAGGCTTCAGTCCTCGCCAAACGACAGGGCTCAGAGTTCCTCTCGCAAGAGCTGTGAGGTTGCGTGGCACAAGGCGAAACAGCGCTCCGCCAGCTCTTCGCTCAACGTGCCGGTACCGCACGCCGGTGAGACGAACGACTGCGAAAGAACCGTGGCCACGGACAGGCCCGGCGCCGCGCTGAGGGCCTGAGCCCCTTCCCGCACCGCCGCCGCCACCGTCTCGGGACTGAGGTCCCACGCCCTTTCGTCGTTCGGTACCGCTCCCCAGGCGATGAGGCCGCCCTGGGCCACGAATCCGGTCAGAGCCCCGGCGTGTGCAAGGGCCGAATCGAGATGGTCGGCCGCGTCGAAACTCAACAAGTCGACAGGCAACCGCTCCACGATTCCCGCCCAGTCAGTACCCCCGCATACATGGATGCCGACCAGGCACGACAGCGCCCCCATGCACTCTGAGAGCGGCGGGTAGACCGCCTCCACCGGAAGCGACACGAAGCCCGAGCCGAGCTGGGTGAGGTAGGGCTCATCGAACACCACGACCGGCTCGGATCGGTGCCCCCAGGCACGCAAGAGGGCCTCCTGCCAGAGCGCCTTTGCCTTCACCAGTGCGGTGACCACCTCGAGCATCGTCTGGTCGTAGAGGAGCGCCTTCTTGCTCCTTGTGGTGACGGCCAGGCCGAAGCTCACGGGGCCGACCACCTGGCCCTTCACGAAAGCGGGAGCCGCTTGCGCGAGCACCTCCTCGAGCGGACCAAGCCCGGCTGCGTACTCGGGCGACACCGCGAAGCGCCCCAGGTCGCCCGACTCCAGAGCCTCGAGAAACTCCATGAGCTCCTCGGGGGGCACCTCGTCCTCCACCGAGAGCACCTCTTCCGAGGCATCGATGATACGGCCGGGCAGACCCTCGCTGAATTGCACGTACATCTGCTCGAGAAACGACCGCTGCGGCAACTGCGGCCAGGCGAGGATATCCGGGGTATACCGGAGCATGAGCTGCATAGCCGCCGTCGCGTCGGCATGCGGAACCGAGCCGACAGCCATGGCGGCGCAACGGGGCAACACCCCACCCGCGCCCGGTTTTCTGCACCCTCGTTCCAGAGACGTCATCACTCGCCCTCCGCAGCGTACGCACCGCCCCGCTTTGCCGACGGGCGCGTCAACGAAGGCACACGGTACCACGCGAGCAGGGCGCGCCACCAGCCGACCCGCCTCCGCAGCGCCCGCCGGAGGCGCGGCCGGGCCGCACCGAGGCCGGCCGCCGCCTCGGCGGCGGCCGGCGACCCGCCGAACAGCACCTCCTGCACCCTCTCCACCTCCCCGGCAAGCTCGAACCCGGCGCGGCGGTATACCTTCCCGGCAAGCTCATCGAGGGTCAGTGACTCGTCTACGGCGATTCCGAAGGCACGCACGTCCCGCTTGAGCGCGCGAATCTCTGCCAAGAGCCTCGCCACCCCTTTTCGTCGGCCCATGATGAGGATCTCCGCTCCCCGCCGCCCCCCAGGCAGAAGCAGGAGCGCAGCCACACAGGCGGCAGCCGCCCACCAACCGCCGCCGTGTGCGGACACAGGCGCGTCCCCGCCACCCGCCCCGGGCGCGAAGTCCGCCTCCTCGGGGGGCAGCCCGGCCGTGCCCGCTCCACCCCCGGTCGCGTCACGCCCGCCCCGATTCCTCTCGGCGAAGGGGTCGGTAAAGCCGGGCGTGGTGCTCGACACCCCCGGAATAGGCAACGCATTGCCGGGCGTGGGCTCGAAGGGCTGCCAGCCGAAACCGGGGAAATAAACCTCCACCCAGGAGTGTGCCTCGTTCGTGGTCACCAGATAGGTGCGATCACCAATCGCCTCGCCGGGAAGGAAGCCCACAGCCACCCGTGACGGGACACCGTTCAACCTGAGAAGAAGCACCATGCTCCCCGCGAAGTGCTGGCAGAAGCCCTTCTTGGTCTGAAGGAGGAAGCTCGCGTACGGCGAGCGCAGGATTCCACGCGGTGGGTCGAGCGCATACGCGTAGCGGGACCGCAGAAAACGCTCGATGCGCAGCGCAATCTCGTAGGGGTCATCGGCGGCGCCCACGATCTCCTCGTTGAGTTCATAGACCCCCTCGAATTCCTCGCGAAGACGAGAGGTGGCGGCGGGGGCCTCTCCAGATTGATCCGGCTCGCCCTGAAGCGCCGCCATCTCGGCTACGGTGGGCAGCGGGAGGTTGAGATACCTGCGCCCGAAGTCGTCACCGACCGGGTATCCGCGCCCAGCCCCCGCCACATCGGCCGGCCTCACCCTCGGCACGAAGCCGACCACCGAATACGAGAACCGGGGTCCCAGTGACCGCCAGGTCCGAAACGCCCCGCTGTCGGACACGGATACCTCCACCGGGAGAGGGAGGTCGAGACTCTGGGGCTGGCCGCCGGCGAACAGAAAAGAAGTGTAGAGGGCAGTGACGTCGAAGCGCTGACGCGTCCGCGTGCCCAGTGGAGCCGTCTCCGCCGGGGGGAACAGGCGCTCTTCGGTGGATTCACCCAGAGAGGTGAGAAACGCCCCCGTCGCAAGCCACGAATCGCCCGTGAACACCTCCAGCGTGTTCGCACGCCAGTAGTAGGGGAGATCGGAATCGACCGTCATGAGAGGAAAGCGATTGCCGGGATCGAGAAGGCGCGGGTAATTCTGTCGCCAGTTGAACACGAGACGCTCATTGGGCCCGGTACCCGAGCCCCAAGTGGTCCACCGAAGAGCTGCCGGCGCGGCGATGCCCGGTGCCACAAGGAGAAGTGCAGCAGCCAAGGCAACACCGGCGCCTCCCCAGCCCAAGGCGGCAGCGACCGAGCGCACCCCCCGCAACCCGGAGGGAGTCGGCCTCGTTGTGTAGAGCAACAGGGCGAAGAGGATGGCGAAGAGGATAATTCCCCAGCGGTCGGTGTGGCCGAGATCAACGGCCAATGCGCCCGCAAGCAGCACGAAGAGACCTGCACTCCCCGCGAGGGGGTGATCGAGAACCACCGCCACGTAGGCGGAGGCGGCAACGGCCAGCGCCACAAAGGTGAGGACGACGAGTTCAAGGTCCGGGACTCCCTCCACGGTGAGGGGGTACACATCGTCCATGTAGGCGACAACACCGCGCCTGAGCTGTCCCAGATAGGAGCCCAAGACGGCAGTGACACCCGTGGGCTCGGCCGGCAACTGCCCGCTCAGGCGGAACACGGCGTAGAGGAGCAGGGGGAGGGTGCCCACGGTGAGCGAACGCAGCCTCGGCAGTATCACCCCGGGCACCATACTCAAGAAGCCGAGCGCACCTGCCACGAAGAGCGACGCGCGCAGGTCCGTCTTCACGGCTCGGTCGAGATTGAGCAGCACCACACATGCCATGGCGAAGAACACCCCCGCCCGGAAGAGGCGCGCCCAGAGAACCGTCGGCTTCGCCGCCGGTGTCGGGGCGGTGGCCTTCACGGCAGGTCTCCCGCTGCCGAGGCCAAAGAGCCGGCGGGGGAGGAGGGCATCCCGGCGACTTCGGCCCGCACACCCCGCTCCCGGCCGCTACCGGGACCGCGGCCGCCGCCACGAGGCCGCAGACCCTCGCCGAGCACCTCCTCCAGGCAGTCTCCCGCGCGCACCGTGAGCGCAGGAATCCCTGCCTGGGCCAGCCCGAGAAGGAAGCGCTTCTCTCCCACGTCGGAGGGCCGGCCCCCGAAGGAAGAGGGCGATACGTGCACGACGAGGAGCGGCACCTTCCTCCCGGCCAGCGAACCGAGCGCAAGGAGCAACCCGCGGTCGAAGGCCGAGGAGATGATCACCGCTCCGGCACTGCCGGCCGGACGGGCAAGCCCCCGGTCGAGCGATTCACCCAGGGAGCGGTCGGCATCCGACCTTGCCAGAGCGAGAAGCTCGAGCAGACGATGCCGCTCGCCTTCCTCCCCCTCGAACACCACTTCCTTGGGGACGGCGCCGTGAAGGAGGAGTTCCACCGGCATCCCCTGCCTGAGCAGCAGGTCCGCGATGCTGCCTGCCACCGAGACCGTGGCCTCGAAGCTGTCCGCGGGGCGAAGGCCGCTCACCGCATAGCGTGAGCCGTCGACCGCGACCACCGTGCGGGCTCTCCCCGGATCGCCCGTCTCCTTCAGCATGAGCACTCCCGTCTTGGCTGTGCTCTTCCAATCGATGCGGCTGAGCGGCTCCCCGGGCTGATGGGGCCTCACTCCACGGAACTCCGAGGCGCTCCCGGAGAGACGGCCGCGCAGACCTCCGGAAGGGTCGGCAAACCCGCCCGCCAGCGAGGTGAACACCGACAGCCGGGCGATGCGGGGGAGCACCAGGAGTGTCCGGCCCTCCCCATGAGTGGTGACCCGTCGGGCCAGGCCGAGGAGGTCGGAGACCACCAGTTCGGGTGCGGCCAAGTCGTAGCTACCTCGCCGGAGCGGCGCAGAATGGCGCTCAAGCGCCTTTCTGCGCCGCGGCCACATCGTCCCCAGGCTCCACTCCACTGCCTCTCCGCAGGCCTCGGTCAGATCAACGCGGAGGGTCACATCGGGCGCACACCACAGGGAGTAGTTCGCCACCTCGGCCGTCATGAGGGCGTTGTCGCCGGCAGAAGGTTGCTCCGGCTCGAAGCGCACACTCACGCGGAGTGAGTGAGCCGACGCAGCCACCACCGCCACCGAGAGGCCCACCATGAAGACCACCGCGAACGAGGCGAAGTAGAGCTCCCAGGTACCAATGAGCCGCCCGGCTGCGTACAGCACCGCTGCGGTCACGAGAAGGGCCTTGCCTCGCCGGCTGGGCACTGTTCCCCCTTCGTGTCGCCTTCTAGCCGGAGGGCGCGGGCACGGTGTGAAGCAGGGCTTCGACCACCGTCTCGGCGCTCCTGCTGTGCATGCGCGCCTCCGGCGAGAGGATGAGCCTATGGGCGAGCACGCGCACCGCCCTGTCTTTCACGTCTTGAGGAACCACATAGGTACGCCCCCGGATGAGAGCGCTCACCTTGGCTGCGCGCAAGAGGGAAAGGCCTGCGCGCGGGCTCGCCCCCAGGTAGATGTCGCCGTCCTCCCGCGTGGCCTGCAGTATGTCGACGATGTACCTTCTCACGGCTTCCGAGACACTCACCCGTCGGACCCACCTCGCCGTCTCCAGCACCTCCTCCCGACTCATCACCGGGACGAGTCCGGCCAGAGCCTCCTCTCCACTCTCCTCGAGCAACAGCCGCGCCTCCTCACCCGCGTCCGGGTAGCCCAGCGACACCCGCATCATGAACCTGTCCAACTGCGCTTCGGGCAGTGAGTAGGTGCCCTCGTATTCGATTGGGTTCTGAGTGGCTATCACCATGAAAGGAGTCGGAACCGCGTAGGTGACGTTGTCGATGGTGGCCTGGCGTTCCTGCATGCACTCGAGCAGGCTGGACTGCGTCTTGGGCGAAGCCCTGTTGATCTCGTCGGCCAACACTATGTTGGCGAAGATGGGGCCCTGCCGGAACTCGAACTCCCCGCTCTTCTGGTTGAAGATGTTGACCCCGGTCACATCGCTCGGGAGAAGATCGGGGGTGAACTGGATACGCGAGAAGGCACAATCCACACACTGCGCCAAAGCCTTGGCAAGAAGAGTCTTGCCCACTCCGGGGAAGTCCTCGACGAGCACGTGACCCTGGCCGAAGAGCGCCACCACGCAGTCCCGCAAAGTCGCGGCCTTGCCAAGGAGCACGATCCCCACCGCCTCCACCAGCCGCTCCGCGAACTCCTGCGCCTTCCCAGCTTCGTGGCCTCCCAGAGCCACCGGCGCCTCCTCGATGAGCTCCTGTTCGATGCCCGGTTCGCTCACGTGCCGCCGCCCCCTTCACCCCCGGCCTCGGACCCGACGGCCCTCCGCACGTCTTCGAGGAATCCCTCCGCCGGCCTGTACACGGTACCATCACGCCACAGGTCTCCGGTCTGCTCGTCCATCACAAAGGTAATAGTACGCCTGTCGTGAAGGACGAAGGTGAGGCTTGCATCGGCCGAACCCCCCTCCACACCGGGAAGCTCCACTGCGCAAGCCACTTCTTCGGCCAACCGGGGAAAGAGAGGATGTCCGGAGGCCACCAGGTAACTACGCACACCCTCACCCTCGATGAGGGTCACACTCAGAAACTTGGCCTCCCTCACCGCCTCCATATCGGCCTCCACGGCTTCGGGGAATTCGTACGGATCCACGGACGACGAGGTGGACCCTGCGATGAGTCCGTCTCCGGCCTCCGGAAGAAACTGGGCGCGAAGCAGGAAGGCCAGAGCCACCACCAGCACCCCGGCACCCACGATCACTCCTACCGCGAGCCACGAGCGTCTCGACACGGCACCTCCTTGCACAACGGCCGGCTCCCACGGGGAGCGCCTTGAAGTTTGGCCGGTCCCGGAATAGACTTCCTTCTTCAAAGGCTATGACGGGAACGAGTAGGCCTTCCTCATCCGAGCGAGCGAGCCGGCGACGGTGTGAGTCCGGCCGGAACGGTGGGCCGAAGATCCTCCCCGAGCCGCCAGCCGAAAGGCCGTGGCATCCCGGCACACAGAGCCGGGGGCATGTTCCCTCAAGGGACAGCTTACTTCATCGCCGCGCGGCCGAGTAGACCTGGCCGGGTCCTTCCCGTGACAGGAGGGGGGCGTGAACGAAGCGCCCGCAGAGTGGGTCGCCTTCCGGGCGGTCAAGTAGGGTGGTACCGCGGGACTGCATCCCGTCCCTACAGAAGTCAGTGCAGCTTTGACGCACCAGTGCAGCTCTGACGCGCACGGTAGTGGAGCGCAAGACCGCAAGGAGGAATGCACCACATGTCTGAGACCACACCGGGTGCCGGTGGCCACTCGCCCGACGCCCGTCCCGCTTCGCCCCAAGGCTTCTACCGCCCTGTCGACACCTACCAGAGCTTCCCCGCTCTGGAGCAGTCGGTACTCGAGTGGTGGAAGCAGAATCGTATCTTCGAGAAGAGCATCGAGCTCCGCGAAGGCTGTCCCGAGTGGGTCTTCTACGAAGGCCCCCCCACCGCCAACGGTCGGCCGGGGGCCCACCACGTGCTCGCCCGTATCTTCAAGGACGTGTATCCGCGCTTCCGCACCATGAGGGGCAACTTCGTCGCCCGCAAGGCCGGCTGGGACTGCCACGGGCTGCCGGTCGAGCTCGAGATCGAGAAGCGGCTGGGTTTCAACCGCAAGGAAGAGATCGAGGCCTACGGCATCGCCAGGTTTAATGAGCTCTGCAAGAAGTCGGTCACCGAGTACGTCGACGACTGGAAGCGAATGACCGAGCGCATCGCCTTCTGGATCGACCTCGACGAGGCGTACTGGACCATGACCGACGACTACATCGAGTCGGTATGGTGGATACTCGCCGAGTTTCACAAGCAGGGGCTCCTCTACCAAGACTACAAAGTGGTGCCGTACTGCCCGCGTTGCGGCACCGCCCTCTCGTCGCATGAGTTGGCGGAGGGGTATGAACTGGTCACCGACCCCTCGGTGTTCGTGCGCTTCCCCCTGCTCGGTGACGGCGACACCGGGCCGGCCGGTGAGGACCCGGGTGACACCAGCCTGCTGGTGTGGACCACCACACCTTGGACCCTCATCTCCAACGTAGCCGCGGCAGTGGGCGAGCACATAACCTACGCCAAGGTGCATCACGAGGGCGAGTACCTGATTCTCGCCCACGACCTCGTGTATCCGGTGCTCGGCCCCGACGCCCAGGTGGTCGACACCTTTCCCGGCTCCGAACTTGCCGGCAGGCACTACAAACCTCCCTACAGCTTCGTCACCCCCGACAAGGACGCCTGGTACATCATCACCGGCGATTTCGTGAGTACGGCGGAGGGCACGGGCATCGTGCACATCGCCCCGGCCTTCGGAGCCGAAGACATGGCCATCGGCCGGGAGTTCGACCTGCCCTTGGTCATGCCCGTCGACCTGGAGTGCCGCTTCACCGGCGTCGTGACTCCCTACGCCGGTCTCTTCGTCAAGGACGCCGATGCGAAGATCATGGCCGACTTGGAGCAGGAGGGCGTCTTGTTCGCCCGCCAGCCCTACGAGCACAGTTATCCGCACTGCTGGCGTTGCCACACCCCCCTCATCTACTATGCGAAGTCCAGTTGGTACGTCCGCACCACCGAGCGCAAAGAGGCGCTACTCTCGTCCAACGAAGAGGTGAACTGGTACCCGGAGCACCTCAAGCACGGGCGCTTCGGCAACTGGCTCGAGAACAACATCGATTGGTCGCTGTCGCGGGAGCGCTACTGGGGCACGCCACTGCCGGTGTGGCGCTGCAGCCAGGGCCACGATCACGCCGTGGCTTCACGGGCTGAACTCTCGCGGCTGACCGGCCGCGATCTCTCCGGGCTCGAGCTTCACCGGCCCTATGTGGACGAGGTCACTTTCTCCTGCCCGGAGTGCGGCTCCCCCGCCGCCCGCGTGCCCGAGGTCATCGACGCGTGGTTCGACTCCGGGTCGATGCCGGTGGCGCAATGGCACTACCCCTTCGAGAATGAAGAGGTCTTCGGCAACCGCTTCCCGGCCGATTTCATCTGTGAGGCAATCGATCAGACCCGCGGGTGGTTCTACAGCCTCATTGCCGTGAGCGCCTTGCTCTTCGGCCACTCCTCCTACCGCAACGTGGTCTGCTTGGGCCACATCTTGGACGGCGAGGGCCGCAAGATGTCCAAACACGTCGGCAACGTGGTCGATCCCTGGTCGGTACTCGACGCACAGGGGGCAGACGCGCTGCGCTGGTACCTCTTCACCGTGAGCTCGCCCTGGTTCGCGCGCCGCTTCAGCCAGGAACACATCGACGATGTCATCCGCAAGTTTATCCTGACCCTATGGAACACCTACTCCTTCTACACCCTCTATGCCAACATCGACGGCTTCGACCCGCGCGCCCATGACCTCCCCGTGGGAGACAGGCCCCTGCTCGACCGCTGGATCCTCTCCGAACTCCACCTCCTCATCGGCCGGGTGACCGAAGGCCTCGAGAACTACGACGCCTTCTCCACCAGCCGCGCCATAGAGAGCTTCGTCGACGAGCTGTCCAACTGGTATGTGCGCCGCTCGAGGCGACGCTTCTGGAAGAGCGAGGAAGACAACGACAAGGTAGCGGCGTACCTCACCCTGCACGAGTGCCTCGAGACGGTGGCGGCGCTCCTGGCACCGTTCATGCCCTTCCTCTCCGAAGACATCTACCGCAACCTCGCCGCCGAGCGCTACCCCGACCGGCCCGAGTCGGTGCACCTCTCCGACTGGCCCAAAGCCGACGAGAGCATCATCGACCAGGATCTCTCCTTCCGCATGAGCGTGGCCCGGCGAGTCGTGAACATGGGCCGCGCCGCCCGCAACGCCTCACAGCTCAAGGTCCGCCAACCCCTGGCCACTGTGCTGGTGAGCGCCGATGCCCGGGAGCGAGAGGCACTCGAGAGCTTGGCAGACGTGGTGCTCGAGGAGCTCAACGCAAAGGAACTCCTCTTCGCCGACTCGGCGCTCGACCTGGTCTCCTATACCGTCAAGCCGAACTACCGCACTCTGGGCCCGAAGTTCGGCAAGTCGATGCCCCAGGTGGCGGCCGCCGTGGCCGGACTCCCAGGCGACTACGTGGCCAAGCGTATCGCGGCTGAGCTACCCGTGGCCGTCGACTTGGAAGGTCACACCCACGAACTCTTCTCCGATGACCTGGTGATCGAGACCGGGGAGAAGGAGGGCTTCACCGTCCAACAGGAAGGCGAACTCGTGGTGGGACTCTCCACCCGGCTCACACCCGAGCTCGTCGAGGAAGGGCTCGCCCGGGAACTCGTGCATCACGTGCAGAACACCCGCAAAGCAGCCGACTTCCAGATCGAGGATCGTATCGAGTTGTGGGTGGAGGGGCCCACTCAGGTCGAAGAGATGCTCCGCAGCTTCGGCGACTGGGTCAAGAGAGAGACTTTGAGCGTGCGGCTCGAGACCTCGGCTGGCACAAGCGCCGGTCCGGCCGAGGGCACATTCTCCGAGAACCTCACGGTGAACGGACTCCCGGTGAAGGTGACCATCCGCCGAGTGGAGAACTAGCCTTCATGGACCAATTTCCCGAGACTCAACCCTTCGAACAGGCCCTCACCCACGCCCGGCTCCGCCCGGACGAAGCCGTGTTGGACTTGAGCGGCAGAGCGGGCACGGTGGCCCTTCGCATCGCGCCGGAGGTGCTCTCGGTGGAGGCGGTGCAACCCCAGGAGGAACTGGCGGAAGAAGGTCGCCGCTTGGCCGCTGCGCTCGGTACGCACAACGTCTACTTCCACGCCGGCCCACTCAACAGCCTTCCCTTCGACCGGGCGCAATTCAGCCTGGCGTTGTGGCTCCTCTCACTCTCAAGCGAACCACAGCCCCTGCGCACCCTGGGAGAGATCGCCCGGGTGCTCAAGCCCGGCGGGCGTCTGGTGCTCCAGGACGTGGTCTCATTCGAGGTGCCGGCCTTGGACCTCAAGCTCGGCGAGATGGAACGATGCCGCAACCCGCGCCACCTGCTGTTCTACAACCCCCAAGAGATACAAACCCTCATCGACTTGGCGGGGCTTCACATCGAAAGCACCGGCCGGGCTTCCCTTACTCAGGATTTCGACTACTGGCTCGACCCGCTCAGCCTGAAGGCCGAGGAGGCGCTTGCCCTCAAGCAGAGCTTCTTCCTGATGAATCCGGCCGAGCAGGACCTCATCGACCTCTCGCTCACGGATAGGAAGATATCGTTCTCGCAGAGAATCCTCACCGTGACCGCCACAGCCTGAGGACTGGAGCCTCAGAGAGAGGCAGGCGGGGTTTGAGAGAAACCGGCCGTCGACCGACCACAGACGTACGGACATCTGATCGGCCGACGAGCCTCGGTGCGCTGAGCGGGCCCGGGCAAGGGTGTCACCCGGTTGGGATGGCTGCTATTCAGCCCGTCCCATCGCGTCGAGTGAGCGCTCCAAGTGCTCCCGAGCCTCTGCGGGCACCTCGCCCAAGCCCTGCTCGAGTATCGCGACTGCTTCCTGGTCACGGCGGCTCCGCCACAGCAATTCGGCCAAGTTGACGTACGGCGCCGGGAAGGCGGGGTCGATCTGCACAGCCTGCCTGTATGCTTCCTCCGCGCCCTTGAGGTCGCCGCTGTCACGGAGCACGTTGCCCAACCGATTGCGGATCAGCGCCGTGTCCTCCACCGCCAGGAGCACTTCGTACACCGCCCGCGCATCCTCGTAGTAGCCCAGGTTGTAGTAGGCAAGCGCGAGACGGCGAGAGGCGAGCGCGTCACCAGGGCTCTCCGCCGCCTGCGCTTCGAGCTCCGGCAGGAGTTCCTCCCACACCTCAGGCGAGGACGCTACGGGAGCGGGAAAAAGGAGGATGTTCAACTCCTCTTCATCCCGCCATGCCGAGTCGGCCTCCGCGATGATGGTGCCGGGCGGTTCGACCCCCGACCTCGACAGGAAGGAGCCCACGACGAGAGACAGCCCCACGGTCAGCACCAGCGCAGCCAAGAAGACGACGGCACCTCTCCCTCTCCGGCTGCGCGGCGACGTGTGCCCCGCGCCTCCGGCGGACCGTGCCCCCTCTACTCTTCTTTCTCCTTGGTCAGTGTGGCTTTGTAGCTCTCGAGACGTGTCTTGTCCTCTCCGCTCGTCGCCCCGATGCCTCGGTCGAGCACCTTGACGGCTTCGCCAACGTCTCCTTCTCCCACCCAGACGGAGGCCAAGTTGATGTAGGCGACCACCAGCGACGGTGACGCTGCGATAGCCTTCCCGTATTCCGCCTTCGCCTCAGCCGTCTTGCCCCAGTCTCTCAGGACGTTGGCATAGTTGTTGCGAGTCATGGGGTCGTCTCTGACGGCCAACATAGCCTCGTACGTGGCGGCGGCCTCCGCGAACTTCTTGGTCTGATAATACGCGATGGCAAGCTCCTGTAGGGCATCCAAGTTGTTCGGCTCAGAAGCCGTTCTGTTCTTCAGCTCGGGGATTGAAGACTCGTACTCCTCGGTGGACTTGCCGCCCACCACCGACCTCCCGCCGTTCGAGGAGCTCGAACCCGTTCCTCCCGAACCTCCGGCCGGCTTCTCCGGGGGTGAGGTGGAGGTGACCACGGTGGTGGGACGCTCCAGCCCCGTCACGACCGTGGTCGCCGACATGTCGGCCACGGTGCTCACAGTCGTCTCCCCATCAGTGGCCGCGCCGGACGCATCGACGCCTTCATCGGCACTTCCACAGCCCACGAACACCAGCGCGAGGCCCGCCAAGAGAAGCGAGCACACGACAACCGCACTTACCGGCTTCCACACCCTCTGTACCGTCTGCTTGCCCATCTCCCTGAAGACTCCTTCCGAATACCCTAGCTGTTGACGACCTTGAGCGCGGAGGGCTGTATCTCGGCCCTGACCGGCAGTCTTCCTATGATCTCGCCGTCGGCCTGCACCCAGACGACGTCATCTTCGTGCTCGGGAACCAGCTCCACCACTCTGCCGCGCAGGTAGTCCACATGGGGGTGAAAATCCTGGAGACCCAGCGGCACACCAGCCCAGAACGCCGCCACACTAGGAAAGCCCCGCCCAGCATACAGCAGGACATCGAAGAGACCGTCGCCCGGATCGGCGCGGTGTGTCACTCCGAACCGCCCCCCATAGTAGTGGCAGTTCCCGACCACACAGAAGTTCGCCACGTGCTTCTCTCCGTCGACAATCACCGTGAAATCCGGCAGCGAATGGCGTGTGTACGCCCGAAGCCCCGTCCACACAAAAGCCAACTCACTATACCGACGCTTTGCCTCGGGGCTCAGTTCCCGGATGGTCAGGGCGTCGAGCCCCACTCCCGCCATGAGAACGAAGAACCTATCCCCAACCTTTCCCAGATCGAGCGGACGCACGGCTCCATGAACCGCCACCTCCACCGCACCTTCCAGGTCGAAGGGGAGGCCCAGTTCGAGAGCGAACACATTGATGGTGCCGGCAGGGATGACCGCCATCGGCACCCCGGTCCAGGCCAAACCGTTGGCCACCTCGTTGACCGTGCCGTCACCCCCGAGTACGGCTACACGCTCCGCCTTCTCGCTGAGTGCCCGGGCGAGGCCGGCGGCTTCACCCGATCGCGTCGTCGTGACCTGCCCGACCTCACAACCTGCCCCCTCCAGAAGACGGCACACGTCTCCCACCAGCAGTCCGGCCCTGCCTCCGCCCGCCGCAGGATTGCAGACAAGGCCAATCCTCACAGCCGCTGGTACTCCAGGGCCGCCCTGAGACCTCCACCCTGTTCTCTCAGCCTGCCCACACGGTCGTAGCCTGCGGCGCGGGCGAGAGCCACTGCCTCCCGGAAACCTGCACCCACCTCCCCGGGGGCATGTGCATCGGAGCCGAAGCATATCGGCACGCGGGCGCCCCGAAGCTCCCTGAGCAGGCTGATCTCAGGGTAGATCTCCTCCACCGGCCTGCGCAAGCCGGCCGTGTTCAGTTCTACCATGAGACCGCTCCGCGCGACCGTGCCCACCAGGCGGCGGGTCATCTCGAGCACCGAGGCGGACGGGCGGTGGCCGAACTTCTTCACGAGGTCGAGATGCCCCAATATGGTGAAGAGGCCGCTCGCCGCGACTTCCTCGAGAAGCCCGAAGTACTCCCTGTACACGTCGTCGATCTGTCGCCTGTCCCACTCCTCCAGTTGATGGGGGCTGTCGAAGCCCCAGCTCTCCAGGTAGTGGACGGAGCCGATGACGTAGTCAAAGGGATATGCCTCCAACAGACTCTTGAGCTCAGAAAAGGAACCGGGCAGGAAATCAGCCTCGATGCCAAGGAGCACGTAACCGGGATGCGTGGCCTTGAGTTCCTGCACTTCCGCCACATAATCGTCGAGCTCGGAAGGGGGCATGTTCATGCCGGGATCCGGGTGGGGCAGGAGGGGCAGATGGTCAGAGATCCCGATGCCGCCCAGTCCGATGGCCCGGGCGGCGGCTACGTACTCAGCGGCACGCCCGGTGGCGTGACCGCAGCGGTAGGTGTGCGTGTGATAGTCGGCGAACAGTCCGTAGTTCATGGCTTCCTCGGGAGAGAGAGATCGTCTGTATCGAGCACGATGGTGAAGGGGCCGTCGTTCACGAGTGACACCTGCATGCAGGCACCGAACTCCCCTCCCTCACACCGCACTCCGCACGCCTCCAAAGCCTCGCGAAAACCGGCGACCAACACTCTCGCGGCCTCCGGCTCGCCTGCCGGCGTGAACGACGGCCGCCTGCCCCTGCGGCAATCCGCATAGAGGGTGAATTGGCTCACCACCAGTGCCTCACCACCCACATCGAGCAGAGACAGATTGGTCTTGCCCTCGGCGTCGGCGAAGATGCGCAGATGGGCGACTTTCTCCGCCAACGGCCCAAGAAGGGTAGCCGTGTCGTCCCTTCCGGCCCCCACGAACAACAAGAGCCCTCGGCCGATACGGCCGACGGTCGCGCCTTCTACCCGTACTTCGGCTCCAGACACCCTCTGCAGCACGACTCTCATCGCCCCTCCCCCGCGCGCCGTCCGCTCCACACACCTTCCGCTCCCTGCTCGATGAGTCGAACCCGCACAAACCGGTTGGGTGCACACTCCCCTTCGGGGAGGGCGACCTGCTGGTAGTTCCCTGTGAGCGCGAGAACCCCGCTCCCTGCCTCTTGGTCGAAGCGATGCAGGCCCAGGGCGCAGAAGACCCTTCCGGCGAGATGGTCCCGGTGGGCGGCCGATTTGGCCGCCCCCAGCGCACGAAGCCGCACGCCTCGCTCCTTGATCACGTCCGGGGCCACCTTATCCGGCATAGCCGAAGCCGCCGTGCCGGGACGATCGCTGTAGCTGAACACGTGAAGGTAGGTGAGCGGAAGATCGCGGATGAAGCCCAGAGTCCTCTCGAACTCCACGTCGGTCTCCCCGGGAAACCCCACGATGACGTCTGCCCCGATAGCGGCGTCGGGAAACGAATCATGGAGGGCGGTGATGCGGCCCCCGTACGCCCGAGAGTCGTAGAGCCGGTTCATACGCGCGAGCACTGAGTCACACCCACTCTGCAGGGGAACATGGAAATGGTCGGCGAACACATCTCCGGCCTCACGCATCACCTCGATCACTTCGTCAGTGATCTCCATGGGTTCGATGGAGCTCAGGCGCACACGGAAGGCATCCCCCACCCGTGACTCGGCCGCCAGCGCCAAGAGGAGCTGGGCAAGGCCCCCCTCTCGCGTGTCCCGGCCCCAAGCTCCGATGTGAATACCCGTGAGAACGCACTCTCGGTAGCCTTGGGCACGAAGGAGACGCACCTGCTCCACCACCATCGCGAGCGGCATGCTCCTCGAGGGCCCTCGTGCGACGGGGATGATGCAGTAGGCACAGCGATGATCGCAGCCGTTCTGCACTTTGAGGAAGGCGCGCGTGTATCCGGAGAAGTGGCTGATGAGACCTGCTGCGAACGGGGCGCCATGCCGATAGGAGCTCACGTGCACGTGTCCATCCGCCGCAGGGGCCTCCTCGGTCGCCAGACGCTCCAGATGGTCACACAGGTTCTGCTTGTCGAGGTTGCCGAGCACCACGTCGGCCTCGGGCAGCGCAGCAACAGCCTCGGGCGACACCTGCGCGAAACAACCGGTCACCACCACCCGGCACTCTGGATGCTCTCTCTTGGCCCGCCGGATCTCGTGGCGGCACTGGCGGTCGGTCTTGCCCGTCACCGTGCAGGTATTGATCACCCGAAAGGTGGCAGATACCTCCCAGGGCACCACTTCGTGGCCGCGCGCACGCGCTGCTTCCTGCATCTCCGCCGTCTCGCAGGCGTTCAGCTTGCAGCCGAGGGTGCGAAAGGCAACGGTGAACATCGGGTGGTTTTCCATCGGATGGCCCTTCGCGAAGGACAGAGGGGCGTCAACTTCAAGATGGTAGCACAGCATCCACCGGGACCGGTCCTGCTGCCAGCGTGCTCCCCCCGCAGCCGCGACGGCCCTCCCAGTCGCCGCCTGCGAGGGCTCGTGGTAGCATACCCGTGGTCTTATCGCGGCTGCGGGGGGAGCACCAGTTACCACGAAACACGTGAACGGCAACGAGATCCTCACAGTACCCACTTCCTCCGGCACTCCCCTGCCCGAGAAGGAGCCGTGGCGGCGGCGGCGTCTCGTCCCCCACTTCTTGCGCAGAGAGAAGGTAATGGGCCAAGTCGCGCGCTTCGGCATTGTCGGCGGTCTCAACACCGCCGTGGACTACGGCACCTTCAACCTCCTCGTCGGTGTGTTTGGCGTCCCCTTTCTCATTGCCAACCCCATCGCCATTGCCGCCGGTATCGTCAACAGCTTCCTCTGGAACAAGAACTGGACCTTCTCGGCCGGTCGCAGTCACAGCTGGGCCCGAGAGGCCCTCCTCTTCATCGTCGTGAGCGTCACCGGCATGTTCATCAACACGGGCGGCCTGTGGCTTCTCACCACGCTGAGCGGCAACGATGCCTTGTGGGCGGTCAACCTTCAGAAGCTCGCCGCTTCTGTCGTATCGATGACCTGGAACTTCCTCGGCTACCGTTTCTTGGTTTTCGGGCGACACTTCAAAGAGAAGAAGGTATGACGCGTGCCACCGGAGAGACCCCGTTTCGCACCTCATTGAGCAACGAGGCGGCAGCGGAGGCGGATCCTCGTCCCGCGGTCACCATTGTGGTTCCGGCTTTCAACGAAGCCGCCGCCCTACCGTCCACACTTGTCACCCTGCTCGAGGAGTTCCCCGGCTACGAGATCCTCTTGGTGAACGATGGATCACTTGATGCCACAACCACTGTGGTGGAGGCGCTCGCCGCCCGCTTCGGCCGCGAGCGCCTCGCCTACACCGAGTATCGTCCCAATCGTGGCAAGGGCTACGCGGTGCGGGTGGGTATGCTGAGTGGGCGCGGCGACATCCTCGTGTTCACCGACGCCGACCTGCCCTTCGGGGTGGACGGCGTGCGACTCATCGTCAGGCGCCTGCAAGGCGATCCTTCCCTCGACATCGCCATCGCCGCCAAGACGCGAGTCACCAGGAGTGCCACCTACAGAGCCGCCCGGGTGGCCGCCCGTGCTCTGATAGCCATGCTCACCGGTCTGCGCTACCCCGATACCCAGGCCGGACTCAAAGGCTTCAGACGCACCGCCGCCCGCGAGGTCTTCGCGCGCGCCGCCACCGACCGCTTTGCCGCGGATGTCGAGATGCTGTACCTGGCAGAGAAGCTCGGTCTCCGGGTCGCAAGCATTCCCATGGCAGTCACGAACGAATACGAGCGCCCCAGCAGCTTCAGTCTCAGGCAAGGTTTCCGCGTCCTCCGGGACGTATTCAGAATGAGATTCCGCGACTACGGCCTCAATCCAGGTATGCTTTCGCATGATGATGGACTACCGTAAGGACCATGAGGAAGAGCGCCTCGCCGAGACGACGTCAATCTCCGGAGAGAGCGCCGCAGACCGGGAAGATGCCTCCATCGCCGCGGCCAACACAGGCCTGACCGGCGACGCGACACGGCCGGCCGATCGCCCGGCGATTGAGGGGCCGGACTCCACCGGGGCCGCAGAGGGCAGCGCTCATAGCATTGCCCCGTCCGACACCGACGAGGACTGTGAGGTGCTGGCTCCATCTGTCGCAGAGGTCCGCTCCCGCCCGGAATGGGTCTCACGCACCTTCGGCTTCCTCGCAAGGCACGCCCCCACCATCATCGTCTTCTCCGTCATCTACCTCGTGCTCGTTCTCCTGTACCGGCCCTACCTCATGTTGTCTGTCACCACCACCAACGGCGGCGACATGGGCACCCACCACTACGCAGCCCAGTTCCTCATCCAAGAACTGTTGCCCAACTTCAAGATGACCGGCTGGACACCGCAGTGGTACGCGGGCATGCCCATGCTCACCTTCTACATGCCCCTGCCGTTCTTCTTTATCGCACTGCTCAACGTTCTCATCCCCTACGAGGTGGCCTTCAAGCTGGTCACTGCTCTTGGCATCTTCATGCTTCCGCTCGCCGCCTACACTTTCGGGAGACTCTTCCGGTTCCGCAAGCCCTTCCCGCTTCTTGCAGCGGCGTTCTCGGTGGCGTTCCTGCTCATGGACAGCTTCTCCATCTACGGGGCGAACATCCTGAGCACCCTGGCGGGCGAGTTCGGCTACTCCATCAGTTTCGCTATCTCCTTCATCTTCCTGGGTACGTTGCACCGCGGCATGGAGCGGAGCAGGTACGACTGGCTCTTCGCGGTGAACGGGCTCATTCTCATGGCCCTGGTGCTCACCCACATCGTCACCATCATAGCCGTGTGCATCATCGCCCCCAGCCTCCTGCTGCTGCACTGGAGACGCAAGGCCTTCTTCTACATGGCGGCGGTCTTCCTCCTCGGCTTCTGTCTCACCGCCTTCTGGGGCCTGCCCTTCATCGACAAGCTGTCGTGGACGGCCCACGTGAGCTGGATACCACTGAAGCTGTTCTCCGACCTCCTTCCCGGTGAGATCCGCCTCATAGCCGCCGTGGGCGTACTCGGCATGGCCTTCGCCGTGTCCAAACGCGACAAGCTCGTCATTCCCCTCCTTTGGACCACCGTCATCATGGTGGTCCTCTTCTACACGCTGCCCCCGGGCAGACTCTGGAACGGCAGGCTGCTGCCCTTCTTCTACTTCTCCATCCACCTCTGGGCGGCTTACGGCGCCACCTGGCTCATACGCTCGTTCGCCGTACTCATGAAAGACCTGCTCTCCATCCGTCCGGCCATCTCACGCAGAGTCTACGCTCCCGTGGTGGCGGTGGCTCTGGCCGTGACCAGCATCTTGGGAGCAGCCACCGCGGTGGGGTGGATCACGTGGAACTACTCGGGCTACGAGAGCAAGGAGACGTGGCCTGAACATCGGGCGATGATGGATTTCCTCCAGGAGCAACCTGCCGGTCGGGTCATGTGGGAACATGCGCCCAGCCTGGATAAGTTCGGAACGCCCCGCATCTTCGAGCTCATTCCCTTCTGGACGGACCAGCCCACCATGGAAGGTCTGCTCATGGAGTCGGCCTTCACAGCGCCCTATCACTTCATCAACCAGGCGGAGCTGTCCCTGCAGCCGAGCCACGCCATAGTGGGAGTGCATTATCCCCCTCGCAACACCTCGGACGGCATCACCCACCTCCAGTTCATGAACATCCCCTACATGATCTCCGTCTCCCCTGAAGTCACTCAGGATCTCATCGCCGACCCCAGAGCCGACTTCTTGACCCAGATAGACATGTGCAGCTTCTTCCGCATCGCCGGAGGAGAAGGCTACGTGAGCGTCATGCGCAATCGCCCGGTTCGCGTGCAGACCGATGACTGGCGCTCCACCATCGTGCCCTGGTACAAAGAGCTCAGCGCTCTCCCTTATCCGGTGGTCTGGGACAGGGGCGAGCCGGAGTTGCAGCAGTTCGACCTCATCGAGCCCGGCCAGGTCACCAATCCGCCCACCGTACCCATAGAAACCGACGGCATCGTGTTGAGCGAGCAGATAGAGAACGAGCGCATCACCTTCGAAACCACGGCCATCGGGGTTCCTCACTGGGTGAAGATGTCCTACTTCCCCAACTGGCACGTCAAAGGAGCCGAGGGCCCCTTCGTCGTGTCGCCTTCGTTCATGATGGTCATCCCCACCGAGAGGGTGGTCACCCTCTACTACGGGCGTACGTGGTCCAACAACGTGGGGCAGATACTGGGCGTGATAGGACTCATCGTGGTCGTGGCCACGCTGGTCATCGACTGGAGAAGGCGGCGGCGCCTCACCGAAGACGGCCCCCTGGAACTCTGACCGGCCGCAGAATCACGGGAACTGCCGGCCCGGCGTGAACTCCAGCCACACCTTGCGCGACCGAGGACCGTCGAACTCGGCCAGGTACACGCTCTGCCAGGTGCCCAGCCGTAGTCGGCCGCCCTGCACCAGGAGCGAAACCTGTGGACCCACCAGGGTCGCTTTGATGTGGGCGTCGGAGTTGCCCTCGGCATGGCGGTAGCCCCCCCGCCTCGGCACCAAGCCACCAAGTGTCTGTACGATGTCGTCCCGTACCGACGAATCCGCCCCCTCGTTGATGGTCACCCCCGCGGTGGTATGAGGCACATACACGTGCACAACCCCATCGCCTCCGAAGGCGGTCTCCGCGACCGCAGCCTCGATTTCCGCCGTGATGTCCACGAAGACCTCGCGGGTGGGAGTGGAGATATGAATCTCAACCATGGCAAGACCTCCGCGCAGAGAACGGGAAAAGCGGGAGAAATGGTGGAGGTAACGGGACTCGAACCCGTGGCCTTCGCGATGCGAACGCGACGCTCTCCCAACTGAGCTATACCCCCACGAAGGAACTGCGTGGATGCAGGAAGGCTATTTATAGCCCAAACGCAGGTCGGCTACAAGGTGGGAGCCACCCTCTCGCCGGTGGGTCGGGCGGGATAAGGGCGCGGAAGGGGAGCGTGCACGCTCCCCTTCCGCGCCCGAGTCTCCTCGACCGCGGGTACTACACGGTGCTACTTCTTGACGAAGGCCGAGAGCAGCTCGATGGGCAGAGGGAATACCACACTCGAACTCTTCTCGGCTGAGATCTCCACCAAGGTCTGCAGGTAGCGGAGCTGCAGGGCCGTGGGCGTGCGATCCAGAACCTCGGCCGCTGCGGTGACTTTCTCGGAGGCCTGGAACTCGCCCTCGGCCGCAATGACCTTGGCACGCCTTTCCCGCTCGGCCTCGGCCTGCCGGGCCATGGCCCGCTGCATGCCCTGAGGTATCTCCACGTCTTTCAGTTCGACAATGGAGACCTTGACCCCCCAAGGGTCGGTCTGCTCGTCGATGATCTCCTGCAGCCGCTGGTTGATCTTCTCCCTTTCGGTCAACAGATGGTCAAGATCGGCCTGGCCGAGCACGCTCCGGAGGGTCGTCTGCGCAATCTGCGAGGTGGCCAGCATGAAATTCTGCACCTGAACGATGGCCTTTGAGGGTTCGAGCACGCGGAAGTAGACGACCGCGTTCACCTTCACCGGGACGTTGTCCTTGGTGATCACCTCCTGAGGAGGTACATCCATGGTGATGGTGCGCAGGTCGACCCGCTGCAGCCGGTCGACGATGGGGATGATGATGATGATGCCGGGGCCTTTGACGGGGATGAGCCGTCCCAAGCGGAAGATGACGGCTCGCTGGTACTCGGGAAGCACTTTGATCGCCGCCGACAGCAGTATGATGACGAAGATGGCGATCACCGCGATTGTCACGAAGAGCTGCATGCAAACCTCCCTGGATGAGAGCCGTCTGTGTCAGGTGTCGCGCCGACTCACGTCACTCGAGGGCACTTCAGAGTCGGACTCCTTTGGTACACGGCGTACCCGCAGTGTGAGTCCATCCAAACCCACCACCTCCAGCCGTTCGCCTTCGGCAGCTTCCGCCGGCACCCTGACAGAAACAAGGTCCTCATGGTGTTCCGGCTCCTCTTGGGCAGGCTCATCAGGCTCGAGCGCGGCCCTCCAGAGCTCCCCCTGCGCCATGACGAAGCCGTAAGGTGTGAGCTGCGTGGTGGCAACCGCAGGCGAGCCGACGATGTTCTCTCTGCCGGTGGTGGGCCGCGCCCGGCGTGCGCGAACTACAGCGGTGAGCACCACCCCGAAGAAGAGGGCCGAGAACGAGGCCGTGATGACGATCACGTACCACTCGATCTGGAAGTAGGGCTGCTGAGGATCGAACAAGAGCAGTGCTCCGAACACAAGAGCCACCGTGCCGGCCAGGGTGAGTAGCCCGAAGCTTTGAATGAACAACTCGGCCACGTAGAGCCCCACAGCCAGGAGAATGAGAGCGATGCCGAGAAAGGTCACGGGCAGGACCTGTAACCCGTACAGGGCCAGCAGCAGCGAGAGCCCGCCTATGATGCCCGGCACCCCCACGCCCGGGCTCTGCACCTCGAAGATGATGCCGTACACGCCCACGAGCAAGAGGATGAATGCGATCTGAGGGTTGGCCACCACGTGAAGCAGCCCTTCCCACCAGCTCATGGGCACACGCTCCACGTGGGCTCCCGCCGTGCGGATGGTCACCTTTTTTTCCACCGTGGTGAAGCCGTCGAGCTGGTCGAGCAGGTCATCGAGGTCTTGGGCCACGAACTCGATCACGCCCTCGTCCAGTGCCTCCGTGGAGGTCAGAGAGACCGACTCCCTCACCGCGAGCTCGGCCCATTCGGCGTTGCGTCCGTTTGTGGTGGCAAGCCCGCGTATGTAGGCGGCAGCATCGTTGACGACCTTCTTCTTCATCTCCTCATCGAGCTCCCCTTCAAGAGCCACAGGCTGAGCGGAACCCAGATTCGTCTGTGGTGCCATAGCGGCCACGTCGGCCCCCATCATGATGTAGAGACCGGCCGAAGCGGCTCTAGCTCCCTGGGGGGAGACGTACACAGCCACAGGCACCCGGGAATCGATCTCAGCCTGGATGATGACCCGCATAGCGGCGTCGAGCCCCCCGGGGGTGTCCATCTCGATGACTATGAGGTCAACCCCACTGTTGTTCGCACGGGAGATGGTCTTCTTGAGATAGTCGGCGAGGGGGGGATTGATGACACCCTCTGCCTCCGCCACCCACACGAGAGGCCCCCGTTCCTCATCATTCTGGCTGAGGGCTTCTCCGGGAAGAAGCAGCCCGAGGGCGACGATCACCATGGCCAGGGCGACGAGGCCCCTGAGTGCCCGGTTGCGTGTGCAACGGCGGCTCACACGCCTACCCTCCCCTCAGGCGGCTGAAGGCCACGGGGGTGGGTGCCGCGGCCGGGCTTCTCACCCTCAGCCAAGAAGCGGTGGGCAACAGGCGGGACGGGAGCAAACCGTGAAGTTGGCAGGTCATGACGCACATGTCACCGTGCGAACTCACGCTGTGGAATCCATTCGCCGCCAAGAACTCCAGCCCCCACACATTGTGTGACGCGACTGTGTGGGCGGAACCCAAAGGCTGGGCGAAGGCGTACACCGAACACGCGTCTCTCCTGCGAAGAATGCCGAGTGCCCGGTGAAGCAGCCGGCGCACCTCGTACGCCTCCGTTCCCTCGGCGGCACGGAGGCAGTAGACAAGCACCCCGTCCTCGGGGACGACGTGGCCCCCGGGTAATGAACTCAGTCGAGCAAGAGAACCGGCCGGGGCAAACTGCAACGCCGCGAAAGTCGAGCCGGCCTCGGCCGCCACCACCCCTACGCTACCGAAGCGACGGGACACCCTCTGCAACCACTCCTCGCGCGACCCACAACCCAGTCCCGGTCTGTGGGAGGACTGCCACCACACACAACTGTCGCAAGGCTCTGGAAGGAGGCCCTGGGTGCTCGGGACTATCTCGATGAAGGACGTCATGCCGGGGCGGAGGGCGGATCGACCCCGTCCACGTAGAGGTTCACCTTGGCGAATCTCACCCCGAGCAGGGGCTCCACCCGCCTCGACATCACTTCGTGAATATCCTTGGCCAGTTCAGGGATAACCGTGCCCCAGGCCACACACGCATGCACATCGACCTCCAGGCGGAAGAGATCGTCTCCACGCACCACCACCCCCGATCCGGGCAGCTCGGACCTGCTCCTGCCCGACAGCACCTGCCACGAGGTTCCGTGCAGCTTGGTGATCCCCCTCACACTCCCGACCGCATCCGCCACGTACACAGCCACGACATCGGGGGACACCGTTGCCGTCAGCGCCGGCTCGCCCACGCACTCGTCCGCCGACCCCATAAGCTGATCGCCTGTTGGATTGTTCGCTGGCATATCCGGCCTCCTCTACACCACAGTACCCCTTGTAAGTGTATACAAGTCCACGCGCGGTCGCGTGAAGAGTCGGAAGGGAAGGAAGCTCGTGCCTATGCCCCGTGATATCGCCACGATCCCCCTGCCCACACGGTGCGTACCCTCCACGTAGGGGAGGGCCTCTCTGTGCAACGCCACCAATCCGCGAGGGCTGGGCAGCCGCATCTGCCCACCGTGAGTGTGGCCGGAGAAGGCCAAAGAGAAGTGCCCGGCCAGCTCGTCCTCGGGAAGGGGCGGACGGTGGGTGAGAAGGATTGAGTAGGAACCAGGCTCCCTCGCCTGCCTCGCGAGAGCCTGCGTGAGGGGAAAACCCCGGGTGATGTAGTCGGCTCCCCACACCTTGAGTACACCTCCGTGGTGGCCCTCGCCTCCGGGCAAATGCACATCGAGGCGGGAATCCTTGAGAAGCTTGACTCCTGCACCGGTCCACTCCTGGGCACAAGCCCGATGCACGAAGGGGTTCTTGCTGAGACCGTACTCGTGGTTGCCGGGGACGGCCACGATGCCGTGGGTGGCGTGCAACCCGGCCAGAAGCTCTACGCATGAATCGTGGCCCCGGGCTCCACCCAGGATATCCCCGGTGAGCACCACCAGGTCAATCTTCTGTTCCCGCGCCCAACGCACGGTCTTCCGCAGAGCGCGGAGATTGAAGCCCACCTGGCCTGCGTGGACATCCGATATGTGTAGGATGGAGAAGCCCTCGAGCCACGGTGGCAGATCAGGAAGAGCGAGGGCACTCCGCCGGTACACGAGCCACTGGGACTCGTAGAGCATGTAGGCGGCGGCCGCCCCGGCCGCCGCCCCCGCAGCCCAAGCCACCCGCACTGCTTTTGCGCCACGCTCGTTCACACCTTTTGAAAGCATACCACCAGGCAATATACTGACTACCGCTAATCCAAGCCGTCTCGACCCGCCCGGAAGGAGCACCCCATGGCAGGTGCACCCGATGAAGCCGCCGCTCCGTTCCCAACCGATGAGAAGACATACACCCTGCGCGACGGTGTCGCTCGAGTGCTCTCGGCTGCCTTCCAGCCCACGCTGACCTCCACCTATCTGCTCCTCGGGGTGAGCTTCCTCGCTGCCCCCTCGCCGGTCTCAGCTCTCGCCTGGTTCCTCATACTCGCCCTGATCGCCAGCGGCCTCCCCTATGCCTACCTGTTGATCCAGGTGGCCAGAGGAAGGCTCTCCGATATTCAGGTTGCCATACGTGAGCAACGCCTATGGCCGCTTGTGGTGGGTCTCCTTTGCACGTCCGTCGCCTTCACCGTCGCCCTGCTCGCAGGGGCACCCACCAAGCTCGCCGTCACCATCTTGGTGGGCCTGGTGTGCGGAGTAATCCTCACCGTTGTGACGCTGTGGTGGAAGATCAGTCTCCACTCGGCCACGTTGGCGGGCGCGACCGTCGTCTTGCTGTGGGTATGGAGCGCGTGGGGATGGGTCGGGCTACCCCTCACCTTCGCCGTCGGTTGGTCGCGCGTTGTTCTGCGACGCCACACCCCGGCCCAAGTCGTGGGGGGGGCGGCGGTGGCAGCCGTCGTGTCCCCCTTGGTGATAGTTGTGGCCCGTTTGGTGGAGCACTGACGAGCGCACACCGCAGGCAGAGAACCCCGCTGCCAAGAAGAAACATCCCCTACCCGCCGAGCAGCCTCTTCGCCTTGAGGCCCAGCCCCAACCGTTCCTTGTCTTCAGACTTGAACACGTTCAGGCCTGTAAGTTCGGCCACCTTGTTCAGGCGATAGCGAACAGTGTGGCGATGGGCGAACAGCATCTCCGCCGTCTTCGCCAAGCTCTCGTCGTTGTTCACATACAGGCTCAGGGTGCGCACAAGCTCGGTGTTGTTGGCCCGATCATAACGTTCCAAAGGTAGGATGGTATCACCGTAGAGTGACTCAACCTCGGCTCGGTTGGACTCGTAAAGCGAGAACAGCAACTTGTACGTGCCCACGTCATCGAACTCCATCACGCTGCGCTCACCCCGGAGAACCCGTCCAATCTTCAGTGCCGTCTGTGCCTCGCCGAAGCTCCGGGCGAGGACCGAGGGTTCTGCTGCGAAACGACCGATACCAATAGACACCGAGACGCCGTCGAACTCCGCCGCCAATCCCTTCAACCGCTCTGCCACCTTCTTGGCGAGCGACGCATCAGCGGCGGCCTCCCCGCAGAGGAACACAATGATCCTGCCCGATTTCAGGCTGACCAGGGGAGTCGGCTCGATGTCCGACAGGTAGCGCGCGCACCGGCCGAAGTACCGCTCCACGATCTGCTGGTGTTCTCCCTCCTCCCTGGAGTCCCGTCCGCGCTGGCGACCCCCGCCCCCGTCGGTTGCGACCTCCGGTTGCAACAGTATCACCACCGCACCCCGGCTCAGGTCTGACCCGAGGAAGTTGGCCCGGTGAAGGAGCGATTCCTGCGACGTGAAGCGATCGCCGATCAAGTCGTCGATGAAGTCACCCTTCAACCGGACCTCTGTCTCAAAACGAACCTGGTCCTGTGCCATCTCGACGGCCGCGATGGTCGCCGCGTGTTCCAGCGCGAGCCGTTCCATGTCGTGCAGCTCCGCGCGCTCAGAGAGGGCGCACACGTAGCCCAGCGGACGCCGGCTGACGATGACGGGTACCACCTGCAGAGCCGGCAGACCGGCCAGCTGAAGCCTCACCAGCTTGGCCGACGTGCGGCTCACCCCCACGAACGCTGACCGGGCAGCCTGAGTCGACAGCACGTCCTTGATCACGACATGCTCGACGGGAAAACCCGCCGAGAGCGCCAAAGGCTCCAAACTCACGTCAAGAATGCAGACCGGCATCTCGGCCAGGGAAGAGGCCGCAACGGCAAGCTCCTGCCAGCTGCCTCCCCTGATCACCACATCGAGCAACTCCCGGTGAATCTCCAGTGATCGTTCGAGCAGCGTTGCGTGGCGATTGATGATGACCTCCATCGCCTGCTGCATGATGAGCGTCCAGCGGATCTCCTGCGGCACCTCTACGATGGGGAATCCACGCTTGTTGGCGATCTCAAGCACATCGTGCGGGAATCCGCCCACAAAGCGCTTCGGTTTCACGAACAGCGCGGCCGCACCGGCCGACATGATGCGGCGGCAGAAGTCTCGCTGGCGGTCCAAGTCATTGATGAGGGCAAACATGGTCGAGAGGACGACCTCCCCACCGGAGAGCCAATCGGCGATATCGGGGACTTCTCCGACCGTGACCGATGTGACCCTCCGCGTAAGACCGTCACCCCCGGCAAGAATGCGGGCATCCGAGAGGGACTCGAGTTCCAGTAATCTGCCAACCGTGACCGGCAACGATGGCTCCTCCCTTGTGGTTGCTTCCTCGTGGTGAACCGTCGTGATGGCAATGTCGCAGTGCGGGTGATTGATTGTACCTCCGGAACCCGCGGACGCGCATGGTTCACGCGTCACCCGTGGGCAGGGACGGGTCCCTCGCCGTGCCTGCACTCCCCCGTACGCGGGCGGATGGGATTAGGCTCATCCCGCCAGGGGAATAAGCCGCAGGGAGAGAGTACGGGAGCTTTGGGCTTCTCGTCTCACTCAGCAACGTATCCAGAAAGGAGTGCACACGTGGCACAACCACCCGTCATGCTCTATGCGCTCAGCACGTGCGGCCACTGCAAGAGCGCCAAGCAGTTCCTCGAGGACAACGGCGTCGAGTACGATTACGTCTACGTCGATCTCTTGGACAAGGACGAGCGCAACAAGGTCCTCGAGGACACCAAGGAAATCAATCCCCGCCGCGCTTTTCCTGCCATAGTCGTGGGCGAGAAGGTCATCATCGGCTTCCGGGAAGATGAACTCCGTGAGGCGCTTGCTCTATGAGCGAGGCCATCGATAGGCAGAAGGTAGAGGAGTTCCGTGAGCGGCTGCGCTCCGCGAACGAGAAGAAGGGCTACTACTTCAGTTCCGATGCCGCCAAGGTGGATGAACTCATCGAGGGGCTGCTCATCAATAGAGAGCGGTACGGGTATGGTGTCTGCCCTTGCCGACTGGCCACCGGCGAACGCGCTCTCGACAAGGACATCATCTGTCCGTGTGACTACCGGGCGCCTGACGTGGCGGAATACGGGGCCTGCTACTGCGAGCTCTACGTGTCCAAGGAGTGGCTCGACGCCACCGTGCCCCATGTGAACGTGCCCGAGCGCCGACCTCTCGACAAGGTTCCCTATTAGCTTCATAAGCTGGGCTTTCCTGGCGCACGGACCGGCCACGGCCGGACCGTGCGCCGGCCTTTCCCGGTCTTCGTACCCTCTGGTATGATTCCCGCCTCCACTCACTGAATACGGCAGGCGGCATGGATATCATCAGGTACAAGGACACTCGCGGCCTCTTCGAACAAAGACCGAGCTTCACCGACGTGGTCGTCCAGGGCATCGCTCCCGGTGGGGGCCTCTTTGTGCCCGAGACTGTACCGCCCATGGCCCTTGTCGATATCATCGGTCTGGCCGAGCTGCCCTATGCGGCGCGTTCCGCCGCCGTCCACCGCCACCTCGGTGTCGATCTCTCCGACTCTTTGCTCAGCGACCTCATGAACCAAGCGTACGCCTCCAATTTCGACCACCCCAGCATCGCTCCGGTGCGGGAGGTGGCGCCCGGCATGCACGTACTCGAGTTGTGGCACGGGCCCACCTCGGCTTTCAAAGACATGGCGCTGCAGTGCATGCCCCTCATCTTCTCCGCCGCCGTCGACGAGCGCCAACGGTCGGGCGCCTTGTTGGATGATTACCTCGTGCTTGTGGCTACTTCCGGCGATACGGGCAAGGCTGCTCTGGCCGGTTTCGCCGATCGCCGCCACACCCGCATTGCGGTGTTCTATCCGGCCGGCGGCGTGTCCGATCTGCAGAAGAAGCAGATGGTCACTCAGCGTGGTGGAAACGTAGCCGTGTTTGGAGCCCAAGGCAACTTCGACGATTGCCAGTCGGCCGTGAAAGCAGTCTTCAACGACACCCCCTACAACCAGTGGCTGCACGACGCCCACCGGCTCAAGCTCTCGTCGGCCAACTCCATCAACTGGGGCCGGCTCACACCTCAGATCGTGTACTACTTGAGCGCGTACGGTGACTTGGTCGCCGCCGGGGCGGTGCAGGCAGGCGAAGCCATCGACATATGTGTGCCCACCGGCAACTTCGGCAATATCCTGGCGGCCATGTATGCCCGCAAGCTGGGTGTCCCGGTGCAGAGGCTGCTCTGCGCCTCAAACGAGAACAACGTCCTCACCACCTTCATCGAGACCGGTGTATACGACATCTCTTGCCGCACCTTCATCACCACGCCGTCGCCCTCAATGGACATCCTCATCTCCTCCAACCTCGAACGCTGCCTCTACGAACTCTCCGGCAACGAGGCCATCATTCGCGGCTGGATGAGCGAGCTCGCGACCGGGGGCCGCTTCGAAGTCGACGCGCAAACCCATGCGGCCATGCAGGACCTGTTCGTCGGCAGCTTCGTCACCAACGACAAGAGTCTTGCCACTATCAGTCGGGTGTGGAGAGAGCACGGCTATCTTCTCGATCCACACACGTCCGTGGGGTGGGAGGTGGCCGAGCGGCTGAGAGAGACGCGTCCCGTGCTCATCGCCTCGACCGCCCACTGGGCCAAGTTCGGCACCGACGTCTATAAGGCGCTGAAAGGCCATCCCTACCGAGAACCTCTGCCCGCCGGCGCCGCCCACATGAGTGGCTTTGAGCTTCTTGATGCCGTCTGCCGGCTGGCCCCGGGGCAGTCCATACCCGGCCCTCTAGATGAGCTACGGCGGCTCGAGGAACGCTTCTCAACCGTAGTGGATGCGAGCGCCGAGGGAGTGAAGAAGGCGCTCAGGAGCTGGCTGCCGGCGTCAACCGCCGCGTAGGTCAAGGAGAGCGCAGGGCAGCCCGACAAGTCGGCCACACCCCATAAACGCCGGTGGGGGCCGGCCCGTCGGGCCGGCCCCCACCCCATTCACCTCAAAGAGACTCGAACCCCTCAGTTAGAGATGCACGACCTTGATGTCGTCGATCTCGTCGAACTTGAGGCAGCGGTCGATGGCTTCCTTGGGTACGTTGTTGTCGACGTTGAGGATGGTAATCGAGTCATGGGGCCCATCGCCGACGACCATCTTCGAGATGTTGACATTGTATTCGCCCATCACCGCACCCACCTTCCCGATCACACCGGGCACGTTACGGTGGGGCAGGTACACGAGGCGGCCTTCCGGCTGGAAGACGATATCGTATTCCCCCAGCTTGACGATGAGAGGAAGCTTGCTCTCAAGAACGGTCCCCGCCACCTCGAACTCGCCTTTGCCCTCCTCGGTCACGATCACGCGAATGAGGTCGCGGTAGTCACCGGGCACGTTCGAAATGCTCTCCTTCACCTCTATGCCGCGCTGCTTGGCGAGAAGCCCGGCGTTGACGAAGTTCACCGCCGCCTTACCCAAGCTGCCGGCCAGAATACCCTTGAGAGCCACAATCGACAGCAGCTTGGCGTCGTCCGGATCCTCGATCTCCTGCCCGGCGAACTCGATCTCCACCTTCTTCACGCTCTCACGCCGCAGCTGAGAGTACAGGGATCCCATTCGTTCCACCAAGTCGATGAAGACCTTCAGCCTGCCGTACGTCTCTTCCGACACGCTGGGGATATTCACCGCATTCTTCACGATCTCGTCACGCAGCCCAGCTATGACCTCGAGCGCGACTTCCTCCCCCACCCTGCGTGCGGCCTCGTGCGTGGATGCACCAAGATGGGGAGTACCCACCACGTTGTCAAACTCGTAGAGGGGATGGCTGTCTTGGGGCTCATTGATCCATACATCGAGGCCGAAGGAGGCGATCTTGCCCGACTCGAGACCTCGGTACATGGCGTCTTCGTTGTAGAGTCCACCGCGAGCGCAGTTGACCATGCGCACGCCGTCCTTCATCAGCCCGATTTGCTGGTCGCTGATCATATTGAATGTTTCTTCAGTCTTGGGAGTATGAATTGTGATGAAGTCTGCCTCGCCGAGCAGGTCGTCCAGAGTCTGCTTCTTCTCCACCCCCAGCAGTTCGAATCGGGAGTCCAAGATATAGGGGTCGTAGGCGATGACCTTCATCTGGAAGCCTTTTGCCCGTTGCGACACGAGACCCCCGATCCGCCCCAGACCGATGATGCCGAGAGTCTTGCCGTACAACTCACTGCCTTGGAAACGCTTGCGATCCCACTGCCCGGACTTGATGAATGAACTCGCCCAGGCGATATTCCGAGCGCTGGAAAGCAGAAGACCCATCGTGTGCTCTGCGGCCGAGACGATGTTGCTCTCGGGAGTGTTGGCGACAATCACTCCCCGCTGGGTGGCCGCATCAATGTCGACGTTGTCCAGTCCGGAGCCGGCGCGGCCTACGATCTTGAGATTGGGAGCATGGTCGAGGAGCTCCTCATCGACAACGGTCTCGCTGCGGATGACCAGCCCGTGGTAGTCAGGCATGATGTCCAGCAGCTCCTCCCTGGGGAGCTTGTACTTGACATCCACCTCACAGGCTTCCTGCAGCATACTGATAGCGTGGTCGTCGAGGAGTTCGGAGACAAGTACTCGGGCATCAATCTTTTCCATGGGATCCTCCTGTACGAGACCCGTGCAAAAAGAGACGTATAATCGCTGAGTATATTACAGGCCCCCTCACCCCGCCAGACAACAGGGCCGATTACGAGCACTTGGAATAGCCGCAGGCCCGGCACACCACACAGCCGCCCTCGTGTTCTATCGCACCCCCACAGTCGGGGCAGGCCCCCTGCGCATAGGCGATAGGCATCTCCAGCTGGTCGGGTTCGTGAGGAGGAATGGTCTCGAAACCACTCAAGTACTTGTCGGCCAACGCTTTGGCTATGGCATCGGGACAGGAAAGAATCTGATTGGGCCCCAAACCGGTGGGAACGTGGCAGCGAATGCCCTTCAGTTGCTTCACAATCTTCTCAGGCGGGGCTCCGTACCTGAAGAGGAGAGAGATGAGGCGGCCGAGGGCCTCCGTGGACGCCGACGCGCATCCTCCCGCCTTGCCCATGTTGGCGAAGACTTCCCGGGGACCCATGTCATCCTCATTGATGGTGACGTAGAGGCTCCCGCACCCGGTGATCTTCTCCCGCGTTTGTCCGGTGAGAACCCCACCCCTACTGCCCCGTGGAGGCAGCGTGGCGTTGCCACATACGGGACACACCTCGCCCGGTGTAGCCTTCTTATGACCATTGTCGCCCGGCGCAAGCGCCCGCCTGACTTCTCCGATGTTCAGGACCTGATCGCTCCGTGAGCCGTCCCTGTAGATGGTGACCCCCTTCACCCCCAATTCGTAGGCCAACAGATAGACGCCTTCCACGTCCTCCACAGTGGCGCTGTGCGGAAAGTTGACCGTCTTCGACACCGCGTTGTCGGTGTGGTCCTGAAACGCAGCCTGCATACGTATGTGCCATTCCGGAGTGACATCATGGGCGGTGACAAACACATTCTTGACGTCCTCGGGGATGTCCTCAAATTCCGCAATGGAACCCCTGGCGGCCACTCGCTTCATGAGATCCGCCGAGTAGAGGCCTCTGTCCTTCAGTACCTCCGCAAAGAAGGGATGCGCTTCGGGAAGCTCGGTGTTATCCATGACGTTGCGCACAAAGGCCAGTGCAAACAGAGGCTCGACTCCGCTCGAGCATCCGGCAAGGATGCTGATCGTTCCTGTGGGGGCAATGGTGGTAAGGGTCGCATTGCGCACTCGACGGCCTTGACTCTGCCACGCGCTCCCTTCCCAATTGGGGAACACACCACGATCTGCCGCGATCTTCTCAGAGGCTCTGACCGCTTCTTCGTGTATGAAGCCCATCACCTCACGACCGAGATCGACTGCTTGGTCGGATCCATAGGCTATGCCGAGTTGCACCAACATGTCGGCCCAGCCCATGACCCCCAGGCCTATCTTGCGGTTACCCTTGGTCATACGCTCAATTGCCTGCAGCGGATAGCGGTTCATATCAATGACATCATCAAGAAAACGCACACCGATATGAACCACTCTCTTCAGTTCCTGCCAGTCAATAACACCATCCTTTACCATAAGCCTGAGATTGACAGATCCTAGATTACAGCTCTCATAGGGCAAGAGAGGTTGCTCACCGCAATTGTGAACCACTATGCCATTTGCGACAAAACTATGAGTTATTTCCTCCATAATGTCAAAAACTGGTTCTTCTCTTTCGGGTACGATCTCCAAGACTCGAGCAGTGTATGTGCCTTTACGAGGGCCAACTGTATAGCTATCAATTGCAGACTTGAGTGCTACCCTCTTGTGCTCGGTCAGAAAGCCTATGTCACGTTGGAAGAGAAGAAGACTCCCACTGGATATATTCAACTCATGTACAGGCCGCGTCATGTACTCCTTGCGGCCACCGCGACCATCCGGCAACAAGGCTGAGCGCTTGTTTCTCTTTCTGCCGCGAAAGATGCGGCTGTAGATGCCGAAGTTCAGCAGGAGCAGCTGCACCTGTTCCAGGAGATCCGCGCTGATGGAGGTCAGCCTTACGTACCGGCCGGTCTTGGGGTTGGGACGCACCGTCCCGTCTGCAGTGAACAGGGCCTGCAGGAAGCCGCGTTGCATGTCTTCACTGCCGCACATCACGGCCTCGGGCACCGCGAGCTTCTCGACAGAAAGACCATGCTCTTCGACAATCTCCATGAGACGGGCCGACTGCACCCGGGCTTCATTCCGGTCAGGCACGTCTACGACAATGGTGGAGTAGCTGCGCGACAGGGCCGGCACTCGAACCAGACTGTCGACCGCCTCCCGGAAAAGGGGAGCAAGCCCGCGCTCCTCACCCCAGAAAGACAACACCGCCCGATCACGCTTCAGGGTGTCGTCGCCCACCAACCAACCGAGAACCCATCCCAGTTCGAGCGAACCTCTCTCGCCGAAACCCCCTCTGCGATTGAGCACGTGCACCCGGTCGCCGATGTCCAGATGCTGCACCGCCACCCAACCACGGTCGGTCATGACGCGGTGGTCCGCCGTCGCCCGCAAAGTGAAGCCCTCTCTGGTGACCACTCGATACACCATCTTCTCGCCGCTGTAGAAGACTGGTGATGCAGGCCGAGTAGGGGCATCGGAGAGGCGGCCATCGACCACTACTTCGGGAGGCTCCGGGTCGGCGAACAAATCGATGACTCTCCGCAACCCCTTGCCCGTGTACACAAGGGTATCGAGAGGCACACAGGGATTAGTGGACTCGATCTCACCCAGGGCCGGGGTGGGGTTGTCACGGTTGAGCCGGTCCATGAAGACGATACCGGGCTCGCCGTTCTTCCAGGCGAGTTTCACGATGAGGTCGAACACTTCCCTCGCGTCGTAACGGGCGACCTCCTCGCCGCCCCGTGGATTGCGCACCGCAAACTCGTCTCCACTTCGAACCGCCTCCATGAACTCTTCGGTGAGGCCCACGGAGATGTTGAAGTTGCTGAGGATGCCCTCCTCTTCCTTGGCGGTGATGAAGTCGAGGATGTCGGGATGGTCGATCCGTAAGATGCCCATGTTGGCACCCCGGCGCGTACCGCCCTGCTTGATGGTCTCGGTGGCCGTGTCAAAGACGCGCATGAACGACACCGGCCCGCTCGCAACCCCGTTGGTGGAACGCACGATGTCGTTCTTGGGGCGCAGTCTGCTGAAGCTGAAGCCGGTGCCACCCCCCGACTGGTGCACGAGCGCCGCATCCTTGATAGCGGTGAATATGGAGTCCATGCTGTCTTCTACGGGTAGCACGAAGCAGGCCGATAACTGCTGCAGTTCACGGCCGGCGTTCATGAGGGTGGGGGAGTTGGGCAGAAACTTGAGCTCCGCCATGATGGTGAAGAAGTCCTCTTCCGCTGCCTCTCGGTCGGCCTCCGTACCATAGTTGAGCTCGGCCTGAGCAATGTTGTGCGCCACCCGAGCCAGCATGTCGGCCGGTCCCTCAACAGGCTCGCCTCGATCATTCCTCTTCAGATAGCGCTTGTCGAGTACGGCTACCGCACTCGGGGAGAGTCTGCTCTCGAGAGCATCCGCATGTGAACGAGTATGCTTGATCATTGCCGTACTCCCCCTTTGGCCAATCTCTCGAGTTCAGCCTGGAACTCGGCCACACTTTCGAACTGTCTGTACACGGACGCAAAGCGCACATAGGCAACCAGGTCAATATCCCGCAGGCGTTCCATCACCATGTCGCCCAGGCGCTCGGAGGTGACCTCGAACACCCCGGCGGTCCTAAGGTCCGCCTCTATGCCCTCCACGGCAGCTTCGAGCAGGTTGAGCGGCACGTTGCGTTTGGTGCACGCCCGGAGCAACCCATTCAGCATCTTCTCGCGACGGAACTCCTCTTGACCCCCGTTGCGCTTCAGCACCAGGATGGGAATCTCCTCCACCTTCTCGTAGGTGGTGAAACGGCGGCCGCAGTCGACGCACACCCGGCGGCGGCGAATGGCCTCCTGCCCATCCGAGTCGCGCGAATCCGTCACCCTAGTCTCCATATGCCCGCAGAAAGGACATCGCATAGCATTCCTCCAGGGGCGGACGGATTCTCCCCCCGTTTTCCCCCAACAATCCACAGGTTTATCCACAACATGTAGTAGGATGTCTAAGACTAGCACCCTATATGTGGATTGGCAACCGGCAAGTCCCCTAACGACCAATGTGCGAAGCGGTACAGCAACTGCGGCCTCAAAGACGCTCCCAGCGGACGGGTTGGGCTTGAGCCCGATGCCGTTCAGACGACCGGAGACTCCTACCACGGTTCCCCGTGGACGGAACCAGCTCCCCTCAGGCTTCCCGAAGGCGCGCTGCTCCCGCCCAATATGAGCCACAGGTGCAACAAAACCCTTGACAGATGGGGGGCGGCTGCGTAAAATACCCCTAGATAAAACTCTCTGGCAACACAGAACACCACGCACGACTGGACATAGGATCGTTTCCTCCGCCCGATCCCTCCTGTGACCCGCCGCCCCGCCACCCACGGGGTGGCGGGTCTTTGCGGGCGGCAACGGGGGTGCCGCGTAAGGTCAGGGGCGACTACAGCCCATGTCGGAGTGCCTCATGTAGCTCTGAAACGCAAGGACTGCCTGCACCCTGTTCATTACCCCAAGCTTCTTGTACATGCGGTTCGTGTGCGTCTTGATCGTTTTCTCCGTGATGAACAGCTTGGCCGCAATGACTTTGTTGGGCATGCCCAATGAGATGAGCCGCAGGATCTCGAGTTCTCGCGCCGTGAGGCCCTCGAAGCGCTCGACCAGCTCGGGATCGGGAGGAATCGAGACAGGGACCGCCGGTCGCGCCTCGTCAAAACGTGAGCCAGACGGCCTGCCGAGCCCGACGTCGGTGGGGTACGTGGCCCCGTGTGCCAGCCTCGCGAAGTACCGCTGTAGCCTATCCGGCAGACGCGGCACGATCTGGCAAGAGAGGAAATCCCCGTGACCCAGCCTCTCGCACAGAGCAAGGATGGGAACTGCGACAGCCGACTCCTGCAACAGGAAGTGGACATGCCCACCCGACTCCATCAGACTCACCGCCTCGGCGAGCATCCGGTCGGACGCAGCCTCCTCGTTGTCGACGGCCTTCAGCCAGCCCAAGTAGAAGAGAGCCTGAGCCAGTGTCCCGCCCAGACCCCAGGTGCGACAGAGAGCCACTGTCTGAGCAAGAACGGCCGAGCCTTCCTCTGTCTTTCCCTGCACGGCCAGATCGGCGCCCACTCCCCACGAAGCCCTCGCCCTTTCGAACACCGCGAGCTGATGCTCGTCAATGAGAGCCAAGGCGGCTCGATGGTGTGCTTCAGCCCTCACGGGATTGCGATTCTGCCTACAGACGTCACCGAGCATCTGCTCCGCCCACACGAGAGCCTCCCTGTCGCCCATGCGGCGGGTCTCGGCACGTGCGGCATGGAGATGCTTAAGGGCCTCTCCGTATGTGCCGCGACCCTGGGCAATACCCGCCAGGGTGAGAAGAACGGGGCATTCGAGGAAGGCCCACGCTTTCGCCTTCACCAGAGCCTCGGCCGACTGCGCCCGCATCTCCGCCTCCTCATAGAGGCCGAGTGTGTAGAGAGCGGTCGCGCACACATTGAGAGCCACGGCATAGGCAGGATCGAACGTGCTCGACGCCGCATTGACACTTCGACGCGCCCATTCCGCGGACGCGCCGTAGTTGCCTCTCAGATAGAAGAGGCGCGTGCGGTAGCAGAACACCCTGGCTTCAAACGCGGGCCTCTCTGCGGCGGGCAACACGGCAAGGGCCGATTCCCACTTCTCGACCGCCTCGTCCCACCGGCATTGTCCAAGAAGCACGTTACCGGTGACACACATGATCTCCGCCTTTTCCGCGCTGCCTGAAGCCACCTTCTCCGCCCGCCCGAGAACATGCAGACTGTCATCCCACCTACCCAGCATGTAGAGGCAGAAGGCTTCACCGAGAAGAGCCTGCACGAGGCCTTCCGGCGGAGACATCCGCTGCGCCCGCCGTGCCGCGTCACGGAAGACCGTCGCCGCCTCGACGAACGAGCCCTGCCCTTGAAGTATCTTGCCCTTCACGAGAAGCAGGCTCGGGTCTCTCTGGAGCACATCATCGGGAAGACGCAGGAGCCATTCCGGCTTCGGGACGGACACCGAAGCATTGAGGAAGGAATCGGCCAACCGATGGAGGACCGCGGAAGCATCTTCTTCAGCATCTATGGAGAGGTAGAGGGACACCGCCTGTTCGAGAGCCCCGGAGTTCTCAAGGTGCCGGGCGGCACACCGTACGGCCTCTTCATAACCCCTTGGATCATCCCGGGCAAGCAACGAGCGGGTGCGTTCGCGAACGAGGGGATGCACCTGGAAGACCCGTCCTCCACTCGAGTGGACCAGGTGCCCCCTGGAGGAGAGACTCCTGAGCACACTGCGAGCTTCTTCGGCCTTCGCCAAGCCGAATACCGGTGCGTCCTCGGGAAAAGACACTCGTGCAAGAAGGCTGCATTTACCGAGAACCGCGCGGGCATGGCTCGAGAGCTCTGAGAGCACATTGGCTTCCACATAGTCCTGGAGCTCTTGGTTCCGAGCGAGTAGCCGGCCGACGCCCGCGTCGTCAGGAACAGTGCCGAAGCATCTCAACGCCGATGCGACAAGCGCAAGTGCGATGGGCCAACCCTGCGTGTGCCGCCACAGGACCCTCGCGTCTTCGGTGCGCAGCGTGACGCCGAGCGCATGACGGGCCCACGCGGCCACTTCCTTCGGAGTGAAACGGAGCCGCCGTGAAGCGATCGTGATCACTCTGCCTTGGGCTGCCTGACGTTCCAACGACACGGGCAGCTCGGCCCTGGATGACAGGCACAGGAGCCAACCCGACGGCAACCTGTCGCACAGCTTCTGCAGGCGAGCCCGCGACAGCACCCCGGACTCACCGCGCCCCACGTCTTGCAGATCGTCGAACATCAGCAAGGGCCCATCCACAAGTGGGACTTCACGCGACACTCGGCCGCCCGGCAGCAACTCGCCCCCCGAAAGCGCTCCCCCGCCGAGCGGGGGGAACGGGGAGCGTGGTGAGAGCCCCAACTCAAACGAGAGTTGGTCGCTACTCACGCCATGGGGGTCGAGGCCGGCCATTGCCCACGCCAGAGCGGATTCGGCCCACCCGGGAGACTCAGACGCACTCCCGTAGAGCGAGAAACCGGTACACGAATCGGCCAGTAGGCGGAGGAACGCCGTCTTACCATAGCCGGGACCCGCCACAAGCACGATGATACCTCCGTGAGGAAGACTCGAAGCCAGCCGCACCAGATGGGGGCGCTCTAGTAGGTGGGCGAAGCGGGGAGGGGCGGCAGGGCCATCCCCTCCCCTGATCACCTGCTCGTGCCAAGTGGATGAGTCCACGTGTTCCTCAGATGCTCCCTGTGTCTGCCATCCCGCCCTACAGGTATTCGAGCCTGCGGGCTACAATCGACACGCTACGGCGTTCCTCCCCATCCTTCTCGTAGGTATCTTGGCGAAGCGAGCCCTCCAACGCAAGACGGCGTCCTTTGCCAAGATGCTCTGCAGCCGCCTCGGCTTGGGAGTTCCACGCTTTGATCCTGAAGAAGTCCGCCTCCTCAGCATTCCGGTCAACCGCCAGAATGAAGCTGCACACCTTCGACCCGCCCGACACCTCCTTTAGTTCCACATCGGTCGCGATCCTGCCCAACATATGCACACTGTTCATGCCTTCCTCCCCATGCTCGGTTGGTGCTGCCCCCTGCTCCGGTACCGGCGCGTGCGCATCGCCGGGCCCGCAGAGAAGCATGAGCCGTAGCTTAGGGGAGGCTGCCACACGCGGAAATAGGACCTTGGTTGGAAATCGAGGCCGACCAGTGGAGTTCCCCGCGGACCCTCAACAAAACCGGTTGACTTGACGATAGATATTGCATGGACAACCGCACCGTCACACCCAGGGAGCATGCACTGACCGACATGATCCTGCTCTCCGCGCTCATAGCCGAAGCCTTTGCCGCCGATCCCCTCCTGTTGAGCTTTCCGCTTCTCCAAGTCGGCCGGCCTTCACAACCTTCGTGTGGCGATTCCCTCGCTCTGTACCGCCCCACGCACCATCGTTTCCTGTCTCGGCCCACCATCCTTCATCGCCCCTATAATGGAGGCGAAGAGCGTGTGGGCAAAGACGAGGAGGCAGACGGTGCGCATCGAGGTCAACTTCCCCGGTAACAAACGGGTGGATGCTCAAGTTGGGGGCTTCACCGTACACACCGACCAGAGCCCCCGGCAGGGCGGCGATGGCTCCGCACCTTCACCCTTCGATCTGTTCCTGGCCTCTCTGGCCACCTGCGCCGGCATATACATGTTGAGCTTCATGCAGGAGAGAGAACTGAACACCGAGGGGGCGGCCGTCGTGCTCCATGCCGAGCGCGAGGAGGGCACGCGTATGATTCGAGAGATCAAGATGGAGCTGCTTCTCCCTCCTTCGTTCCCGGAGAAGTACCGCGCCGCCGTGCTCCGGGCGGTCGATCTCTGTGCGGTGAAGAAGCACCTTGCCGAGCCCCCGGCCATACTCTTGGAGGCGACCATCCAAGCCGGGAGCGAATCGTAGAACCAAGACCGAAAGGCGCGCCGCCCATGAACGAACAACGACTCCTCCTCATCGGAGGCAACGCTGCGGCCCTCACCGCCGCCTCACAGGCCCGGCGTAGACGGAAGGACCTCCGCATCACAGTCTTCGAGCGCGGCCGGCACGTCTCCTACTCCGCTTGAGGAATCCCCTACTATGTCGACCGTGTCGTCGACACTCTGGACAGACTACTCGTCCGCTCTCCGGAACGGTTCCGAGAGAAACAGGACATCGAGGTACGCGTCCAGCACGAAGTCGTCCACATCCGGCCGGATGCGCGGACCATCGTGGTGAGAGACCTCTCCTCGGGCGAGGAGGGGGAAGAACCGTACGACCACCTGCTCGTCGCCACCGGCGCAAGAGTGGCGCCCCCCAACCTTCCCGGCATGGAGAGCGGAGGTATTCACAGTCCGTACTCGCTCGAAGCGGCCGAGGTCCTGCGCCGGGAGTTGGAGGAGCACCGCCCACGGCGGGCGGTGATAGTGGGGGGAGGCCACATCGGTCTGGAGTTCGCGGACGCACTCCGCCGTTTGGATCTCGATGTCACCCTGGTCGGACGGAGGTCAGAACCCATGCGGACACTCGACCCCGATATGGGAGCGCTGGTCGCTCGAGCGCTCGAGAAGATGGAGGTCACGCTGTTGCTCGGGGAAGCCGTCACCGGATTCGAGAGCACGGGTGGCCACGTGAGAGAGGTGGTCACCGAGCACAGGCACGTCCCCGCCGACCTCGTTGTCATGGGAGCCGGTGTGCGCCCGAACTCCGACCTGGCCCGGGAAGCAGGCCTGCCTCTCGGGGTGTTCGATGCAATCAAGGTGGACGACCACATGCGTACGCCGGTGGAGGGCATCTGGGCGGCAGGTGACTGCGCCGAGACCGTCCAGTTAGTGACGGGACGGCCGTTCTGGGTTTCGCTGGCTACCGTAGCGGGCAAACAGGGCCGCGTTGCCGGCACCAACCTCGGCGGTGGTGAGGCAACCTTCCCCGGCACACTGGGCACCGCCATCACCAAGGTGGGCCCGGTAGAGGTGGCCCGCACCGGACTTCAGGAACGAGAGATCGAGGAACTCGGCATACCCTTCGTCACGGCCAAGGCCACCTCACCCACCCGCTCCCGCTACTATCCGGGGGCGGAGCCGATGACGGTGAAGCTCTTGGCGGAGAAGGGCAGCGGGCGGCTCCTCGGAGGGCAGATTGTGGGCGGGCAGGGAGCCGGCAAGCGGATCGACATCGTGGCCACCGCGCTCCACGGGCGGATGACGGTCGATCAGGTCACCGCGCTCGACCTCGCCTACTCACCGCCCTTCTCGTCCGCGTGGGATCCAGTGGCCCTCGCAGCGAGGGAGCTCAGCGCCATCGGCTAGGATGGGGTGCGCGACCAAGTGGGCGCGACGAGGGGCGCGCGACGAGTCCTGCTCGGAATCACAGGGGCGCAGACGAGGGGAGGCCGCCTCAGCCCTCCCACGACGGCCTCAGCCCTCCCACGACGGGCGGTGGTCCGCGGTGGCCTCCAGGGACAGCTTCACCAGCGCGTCCTTGTACTTGGAGTGGCGAAGTCCTATCACCTCGATGATGGTCTGAATGTAGCCGGCCAGACCGGACGACAAACCTTCCGGAGTAGTCACCATGAAGACCTCGCCACCGCCAAGACCGGCTCCCTCCACCCCCTTCATGGCGTGAAACACCGTCTTGCTCACCACCGGATCGAGTGCCGGATCGAGCCCTTGGGACTCCAGGTAGCGCAAGAGATCCCCCTGCTCCGAGACGCGCACACGACACCCATCCGATTCGACCATCAGCCTCATGACGCCCTTGCCGGGAAAGGTGAAAGGGGTGTCCAAGGTGAAACGCGCCGGGCGGCGCAACCGCTCGGCCCACTCCGGTCCACCCGCCAGGATATCCGCACACGCAGCCGCCGGCAGTCTGTCGATGTCTTCGCCCACCATGCGGTCCTAGCCCTCAGGCTTCTCGGGCTCAGGCGCCGTGGCTCCGGGCTCGGATACGGGCGGCGCTTCCGGCGGTGCCTCGGCCGTTTGATCCTGGCCCTCCCCACCTGTCGAAGGAGCACCGGTCGGTGCGTACTGCCCCTCCGCCGCGGGCTCTCCGGCATCCTGGGGTTCGGCGGCGGTGCGGGCTTCGGCCTCGGCCTGGGCTTTGGCGGCCTCCTTCTGCGCCTTCAGCTGAATCAACTGGTCCTCCAAGGCCGTCATCTCGTCGAGGGCGGCCTGGCGGGCAGACGCATCGCTGATGCGCCCCCGTAAGGCATCGTACTCCAGGTAGCCCAGCCTCTTCGCCACTGAATCCAGCTGCCGCTCGAGCTGTAGTTCGTCCACCTTCATCCGGCCTTGGTCGACGACTTTGTCGGCTTCCTCGGCGACTCTTTTGATGCCGGCTTCAATCTTGTTCCAGATGTCCATGAAAGCCTCCCTGTGAGTCGTGGCTCCCGAGTCTCCCTATGCAGCACACGAATAACCAGACGAAAGGATACTACCCCCACGGCCCGGGAACTACGCCGTACTACCCGACCGTGGGTGGTTGGGCATCTGCTATGATGAAAGCTCATTTGCCGTACTGGCGTATCCGCGAAGCTGGCGGTACCGGCAAACAAGGGGGGTGAGGCACTCGTGCCAACCATCGTTCCGTTCCGAGCCTGGAGATACGACCTCGACAAGGGCGGCCCCCTTGAGAGGCTCATTGCTCCACCGTACGACGTCATCGGTCCCGAACTGCAGCGCGACCTCTACGAGCGCAGTCCCGTGAACATCGTACGGGTCGATCTGGGCCTCGAGTACCCGGATGACAATGCATCATCCAATCGCTACACCAGAGCCGCCGCTTCGCTCGACGAGTGGAGGCGGTCCGGCGTGCTCGTGCGCGACACGGAGCCCGGCATCACCGTAATCGAAGAGACCTTCGCCGGACCCGACGGACGCACGCGCACTCGGCGTGGTTTTCTCGCGTGCCTCAAGCTGGAGAGTTTCGACGAGGGCGGCGTCTATCCGCACGAAACCACCCTTTCGGGGCCCAAGGAGGATCGCTTCCGTCTCATGCGTGCGACCGAGATGAGCCTCAGCCCCGTGTTCATGCTCTACTCGCTTCCCGGCGACGCCGTCATGGCGGCCTGGGAACGCAACGCCGACGCGGCTCCCTTCGCCACTATCGCAAGCGAGAAAGGCGTGGTCATACGAGTGTGGCCCACTTCCCGGCCTGAAGTGCTGGGCGCCATGAACCGGGCGCTGGCCGATGTACGGCTTCTCATCGCCGACGGCCATCACCGCTACGAGACCGCTCTTCGCTATCGTGACACCGTAGGGGCCGAGAACCCCGGCTACAAGAACGGAGCATGGGAGTACGCCCTCGTCTACCTCGTGAACATGGAGGATCCAGGCCTCGCCATCTTCGGTACCCACCGGCTCGTGCGGTCGGTGCCGCTCGAGCAGATCCTGGCTCTTCCCCAATCGCTGGGCCACGCCTTCCACGTGGAGCACCTCAGCGACAACGCCGGTGACGCTCCCGCGGCCATCAGCAGCTTCCTCGACACCCACGCGGATGGTCCGACCGCTCTCGGCCTGTTTATCGCCGAGACCAGAGCGAGCTACGGTCTCGTTCTCAAAGCCGACCCGCTGTCGCTGTCGGCCGGGGAAGGCGATGCGGGCTCGAGCCCCGCCTATCGTAGGCTCGACGTGACTGTGCTGCAGAAAGGTGTACTCGAGCCGCTGCTGTCCATCACTCCCGAAGACATCACCGCAGGAACGCACGTGTCGTTCTTCAAGGAGACCGACGAGGCGTTTCGTGCCTTGGCCGCCGGCGAGTACCAAGCGGGCTTCTTCATGAACGCCACCAAGCTGAGCGAGGTCAAGGAGATCGCGCTGACCGGCGAACGCATGCCCCAGAAGTCCACCTACTTCTACCCCAAGTTGCCCACCGGCCTGGTGCTGCACGACCTGCACGGCACTCTGTAGCCAACGCGCTGCACCTCGCAGAGGAGCGGCGGGGGGGGGGGGGCCCCCCCGGGGCCCCCCCCCCCCCGCCGCCGAGTCCACCGTCCCGCTCACCCCGGCCTTTCGCCCTACTCGGTCGGCCCCTCCTCGAACGGCGTGATACGCAACGCTCTCCCCCGATCGTCCAGCTCGAGGGCCACCCCCTCCAGCCACACCTCGTGCTCGGCCACGTCGAAGGTGACCGGCATCTGGGTGAGGAACCGCTGCAGTATCTTCTCCTTCTTGACCCCGATGACCGAATCGCGCGACCCGCACATGCCCACGTCTGTCATGTAGGCTGTGCCTCCGGGAAGAATGCCGGCGTCGCCCGTCCGCACGTGAGTGTGCGTGCCGAGAACGGCGCTGACCCGGCCGTCCAGGTAGTGCCCGAGCGCTACCTTCTCGCTCGTGGCTTCGGCGTGGAGGTCGACCACGATGTTCCGCACTCCGCAGAGCTGCTCCAACGCTTCATCGATGGCATCGAAAGGTGAGCGCGCCGGATCCAAGTAGAGAGAGCCCAAGAGATTGATGACTCCCAGCCGGCGTTCGCCGGAGTTCACCACCGTGAGCCCCCGGCCCGGACTACCCGGGTGAAGGTTGAAGGGGCGGAGCAGGCGGGGGGTCACCTCGATGTATTCGTATATCTCCTTGTACTTCCAGATGTGGTTGCCCGTGGTGATGACATCCACACCGGCACCGAGTAGGCGGTCGGCCACTTTGGGCGTGATACCCACGCCGTTGGCGGCGTTCTCTCCGTTCACGATGACGAAGTCCGCACCATAGCGTTCCTTCAACTGCGGCAGACGGGCACCCAGCATCTCCCGCGCCGGTCTACCGATCACATCGGCAAAGAACAGCACAATCAAGAGCCACACTCCCTCTCGCGCGGCCGGCGCCGCGCCCCTTGCGGCCCGATCCTTGCTACAACCCCGGTTAGTCTACCGCACCCCCGCCAAAGTGGACCGCAGCCCGCCGGCCAAGATAAGCCCGAAGTCTTATGGCCCCGATGTGGTGGACCCCTCTAGGCTCGCTCTCAACACAACCGAAGGGAGGATTCGTGAAACACCCAGACGGGGGGATACGGCACGTGAGCCGCGAAGACCGGATCGCAAGACGGCGCAGGTGCACGAGGAGGCTGGCCGCGGCCGCAGTGGTGGCTGCCGCGCTCGGAGGAGCAACAGTTCCCGGCTATCTTGCCGCGGAGCAGGCCCGAGCCGTGCAGGGGTCGGAGTCGGAGACCGGACCGGGGGCAGAGGCAACCCTGCAGGCCACACTCGACGCAGCCGACGAGCAGGCGGCCTTTTCTGCGGGCCGGGAGCTCGCGAGGCTGCCCTGGGGAGAAGGGTCGGGCAGCGTGGGCCTGCGAGAAGCACACGAAGGCTTGACCAGCGGCCCGCAGGCACTGGCAGTGGCTCTGGACGGGCGTGTGGCAGTCCTCGACACCATCAACCGGCGGGTCGTGTGCCTTTCAGCCGACGGCATTCCCGAAGCCCACTTGGCGTTGCCGCTCCAAGAGCCGCGCTTCCTGGCCGTGACGAACGACCGGCTCTACGTGCTCGACGCCGACACCGACCGCACGTTGGTGGAACTCGACTGGATGGGCAGGGTACTCGCCGAACACAGAGTGCCCGACACAGAACTGCCAATCTCCGCCATCTTCGTAGACAGCGGCACCATCCAGATCGAGACCGGCCACAACAACATGTTTGAGCTTACACCCGCTCGCAGTCCTGGCCGGGCGGCCGGGCTTCAAGAGGGCCACGCGCAGGGCCGGCCTCTGCCGGACCCCGCCCGCAACGCCAGGGGGGCTGCCGCGGGCGCTCCCGCAGCCCGCGATACGACCGGTAGTCCTCACCCTGACGGCCCCCCGGGCGTTCGAAGGGCCGCCACACATGCGAGGGCCGCGTACGGCAAGGGAGAGCGCCCTGTGGTCTCGCTCCTTCGCGACGACGGATCGGCGGCGGCCGACGTGCAAATCCAAACCCAGACGCGTATAGAGCATCTGGTTGCACTCGCCGGAGACTCGCACGGGGGCCTCATCCTCGGCTGCCGACTCCTTGAGGAGCACAACTCCAAGACGGCGGTCGGGCAGGGAGGTCGTCCTCCGGCTCTTCTGCTGATCAGATTCCAAGTCCCCGACGACTCGGAAACCGCATTCCCCGGTGCCGGATCTTCCCTGCTTGTCGCCGACCACGCTTTCGCCGACGTGGGCGAGCCCCTCGTGATCGCCCCGAGCGGGCTCATCTATCAACCGCTCGCCGGACCCGACGGCTACCGCATCATCGTGCACGACATCAATCAAGAGAGTGTGGAAACGTCGGGAGAGGAGGCGGCCCGATGAGACTGCCGCGCACATGGTCGACTCCGCTCAACATTGCCGTCATCCTGGGAGCCCTCGCTGGATGGATGGCCTTCCCCGCCACCACACCCGCCCAGGCCTCCATACCTTCCATGTCACGCCATGAGATCATCGCCCGAGCCGAGTCGGCCCTGGGCACCGCCTACACGTGGGGCGGCGAAAGCTGGGTCCCCAACTCCAACAGCGCAGGTCCGGACTGCTCGGGGTTGGTGCTGAAGAGTTGGCAGGTGCCACGCACCATGCTTTATCAGGAAGAGGACCCGGCCAACTGCACGATCAGACCCCGCTACACCACCTACGACCTCTACAACGGCCTCGGCCCCTGGTACACACTGGGTAGCCGATCCTACCTCTCTGCCGGCGATGCCCTGGTCAAGAACAACGGCACCTCCGGCCATGTGGTGCTCTATGCACAGGGGGACGGCTGGAGCTATCCCATCGTTTACGAAGCCCCCTACACCGGAGCCAGGGTGAGGCGCACCACAAAGTACCTGGGCAGCGAGTACCGTCCCATCAGACGTAGCTCCATATCCGGCTCCGATATCCTCCTCGACAACCCCACAGCGAAGACCACCGGAGGGACCGACCTGGGAGGCAACTGGACCCGCTCCGCCAGCAACGCAGGCTACTACGGTGCGAACTATCAGGTACGGGCCGCAACGACCGCGCGCAGTTACGCCCGCTGGACCCCGCGCTTGCCCTCCTCCGGCTACTACGATCTCTACCTGCGCTGGACCAGCGGCTGGAACCGAGCCACCAACGCCAAGGTGACCATCAACACGCCGAGAGGCCAGAAGGTGAAGTACGTGAACCAGCGGGAGAACGGGGGCACCTGGGTCTACATGGGCCGCTACTACCTGAACTCGGGCTACAGCACCGGCTCCGGCAGTATGTCCATACACGCCACCGGTGCCAACGGTTATGTGGTGGCCGATGCGGCCTTGTTCCAGAGAGTCTACTGAGCGACGTGGCCATAGACCCCGCCGACGGGGATCGTCGGCCGCCACGCGGCCTCGGAATGTGCGGGGCCCCGCTGAAGCGGGGCCCCGCACACACGGTCACGCATGGCCGATCATACGTGGCCGAGCTAGAAGCCCGACCAACTGAAGTTGCGATAGAAGCTCAGCGGCAAAGCACGTTCCACAGCATCTGGGCCACATCCCCGCGGGTTGCGTATTCCCACGGATCCCACTCGGGGCAGAAACCCAAGAGACCCTCCAGGAGCCCATTGTACTCCGCCACCCGCATGTTCTCCCCATGAACCGACGAGAAGTCGCCGAAGCTCCCTTCATACCACGCGGGAGGCGCAAGAAGCGTCCCCGGGCGAAGTGCCTGCGTCGCCCGCACTATCATGGTGACAACCTGGGCACGCCTGATCGCGTTCCAGGGAGAGAAGTCACCCCGGCCTGTGCCTTCAGTGATACCCGCGCCCGCGGCCGCCGCGATGTACTGGTGTGGATAGAGGTCGTGGGGATCGTCCCAGCCCAGATCGAGGAAGTCCGCCTTCATTGCCTCACTCACGCTGAGTTCGAACGCGCCCACCACCATCTTGGCGAACTGTGCGCGTAGCACCGGGTTTGTCGGCCGGAACTCGGGCCCTTCGCTGCTCTCGTATCCACAGATGATATTGGCCTGCTTCATGCCCACGACCGCAGCGTAGTAGGGATGCGAGTGCGCCAGATCAATGAACACGTCTTCGGGAGGCGGAGTGGTCGTGGTGGTGGTAGGTGTAGCCGTCGTGGTCGTGGTGGGCGTAGGCGGCCTTGTGGTGGTCGTGGTGGGTGCGGCGGTGGTCGTGGTAGTGGGTGCCGCCGTCGTGGTCGCCGTCGGAGCCGCCGTGGTCGTGGTGGGCGGCGCGTTGTACAGGGTTACCGTCACCTGCGCGTTGGCGATGTTGTTCGCGGCATCGTAGGCTCGGGCTTCAATCGTGTACTGTCCGTTTGCCGCACTCCCCGTGGACCACACAAGCTGGTAAGGGGCTGTGGTATCTGTCGCGGCAAGGACGCCGTTGATCCTTATCTCCACTCTGGTGACGCCGACATTGTCCGTTGCGGTCACATCGATGAGCACATCACCCGACACGGTGGAACCGTTGACAGGGGCAAGTAGGGAAACGGTGGGAGGCTGAGTGTCTGGGGGCGGATTGCTGCCGCCGGGATCCCAGGCCGTCGAATCCACATGGCCGCCGAAATCGGTGGTCCAGTAGTAGCCGTAGGGAGAACCGGCCACATAACGCATCGAGATGCCAACGACCTTATAGTTGGCGTTCAGCATGTTGGCATTGTGACCGGGTGAGTTCTTCCATCCCTGGAAGACCGATGCCGCCGTCGAATAGCCGGCGGCTATGTTCTCACCCTTCCAGGTGTTGAAGTTGTAGCCGGAGGCAGCCATTCGATCCCAGGGGCTTGCCCCCACCGAGAAGTAATCCGACGCCTCGGTGGTATGGCTGAAGAACTCGTATTTCCCCATGTCGAGATTGTGCTTCGTGCAGGCGTCGGAGATCATGTTGGAGAGAAGCAGTCTGTTCAGACCGTTCTGCGCCCGATAGTCGTTGATGATCTGGAGGAACTCCAACTCTTGGGCGCCATATGAATAGGCGGAGGCAGAAGAAGGAGCGACCGCTCCCAGCACAAGAAGAGCGACCAAGAACGCAGCAAGGACACCGACCAAGGCCCGGGCCACACCACGCCTCGCGCGCGACGAGACCGCGTCCGGGCGCAGGGGGTCTCGGCCTGCACGTGGTACGCAACAGCGGAGCGGTCCGGCGAGCGAAGGCATCATACACTCCTTTCCTTCGGCAGCTCGGCCGCCTGGATACCCCAGGCCCGGAGCTTTGCGCCCCCACCTCGCGATGGGTTTGCCTTTGTCGGGACAGGACGCGCACGACGCCCGTCCGCATCGTCTACAGAACTACGCTACAGCCATCTCTTCCGCTCTCCCGGGTTCGCCGCCTACGGGCGGTGTGACCCACGGGTGCTCTCACCGCACCCCATCTCCTCACTACGCCTTATCGGCATTCCCGGGCATATCCTTGAACGAAACCGGGTGGTAAGAGTTGCGGCTGCAGGCATGGCCGCAGACGACGCGTGGGGGCGATCCGCCCGCGGGCGGATCGCCCCCCCACTCACTCAAGGATCTATCGTTCTTTCAGTCGTCGGTGACGGTGAATGCGTCGCTCCCCGCCGCCGTCATCCGTCCGACCCCGTCCAAGGCGACGATCCATATCTTGTAGTCGCCGGCCACCAGCGCATCTTCTGCGCTATCGGCGGTGAGCCCCGCGTCACCGGTCCACATCGTCTGCCCATTGTCCGAGAATACCGCCACCGGAAAGTGTGCCTCGCCGCCCTCGAGCACCAGTTCCACAACCGCCGGCAGGATGAAGACCAGCTGCTGCACCACGTCGTCGGACACCGACGGCGTCCAGGTGGCGCTGAAGTCGTGGCCGTCGACACCTGCTTGGGCATCCTCGCCCGAATCATCGTCAGAGCCCACTACATTCGTGGGTGCCTCAGGGGGCGTGTTATCCACCACGAACGTTCCGCTCGCGGCGGAGGTGGGACGTCCCATGGCATCGGTGGCGGTAATGCGGATAAGGCATTGTTCCTGGTCGGCATCCCCTTCGCCACCAGGCACGTTCCATGCAAGGACACCCGTGTTCGCCATGGCGGCCGCCAGAACCACCCAGTTCTCGCCGCCATCATTCGAGAACTCCACCTTGATGGGGTTCTCCCCGAAGTAAGTGTCGGTGGCGGTCCACTCGACGCCGTATGGAGTACCACCCTTCACCCGCTCGTCTTCCGCCGGGGCAACAACCTCCACTACCGGCGCAGCGGTGTCGATCACCACCTCTTGGTGGACGAGTGCGCTCGTGTTGCCGGCTCTGTCGGTGGACTGCACCGCGAAGACGTAGTGGCCATCGGCAAGTTCGCTGCCGGTCCAGTCGGCCGCGTAACCCGGTGAGTCGTCGCTCGAGAGCAAGGTGAACATGGCGGGTGTCCAGGTGCCGGGGTTCTCGGGCAGGGAGCTGTGGGGCTCATAGTAGAAGGCAACTTCAGCCACGCCGCTCGACACACCGGCGCCCACGGCCGGTGGGTCGTCGGCATCGGCGGCACACAGTGGATGAGGATTCTCCGTGAAGTAGATGCCTCCCGGAGCACCGGGCCCAGGCTCAGGTGCCAACAGCTCGACCTGAGGCGCCTGCAGATCCACCACCACCGTCACCGGCCCGGCCGCGATGCCATTGCCCGCGACATCGAACGCCTCGGCACGGAAGAGGTACTCCCCATCCGGCAGCTCTATCAGGCCCCAGTTCGCCACGTAGGGCGAGAGGTAGTCCACCGAGATCTGCGTGTACACAGGATCCTCTCCCGGGGCAGGCGAGGGCGCATACTCGAAGCGGACGCGATCCACCCCGGACCCAGCATCGGTGGCCGTCACCGTGAAGGCGGGCTTGCGGGCCCTCACGGCGGCGTTGTCGGCGGGCTGAGTGATCGCCGCCTCCGGAGGGGTGGCGTCGTAGCGATAGGACACGGGTGTCGATGGAGACGATACGACGTCGTGCTGGTTCTTCACCCGCGCGGTGAACGAATGCATGCCCTCCGCGAGTCCTCCGACCGCCGGCACCCGAATGGAGAACTCACCCGTGGGTCCGGCAACCCCTTCAGCGATAAGCGCAGGGGCGCCGCCGAACGAATCGTAGATGGCCACGTGGCCGTTGGGGATGGTCTGGCCGGTCACGAAGGGACGAGCCTCACTGGACGGACTCCCGGGATTCGTGGAGAGCCCCGTTGGTGCCGGAGGAGGTGTAACGGGAGCCACCAACTCTTTCGCGTCGAGCGTGCGGAGCACCATGGCCACCGCCTGCGCCCGCGTGAGAGAGCCGAGAGGGGTCAGCTTGAACCCCGACCCGCGAACCACCCCGTAGTACACGAGATACGCAGTGGTCGGCCGATGCACTTCCGCTATCTGCGCCCAGTCAGTGAAGCCTGGCAAAATGTCTTGGCGGGCCTCATACCATTCTTCGATCGTCTGGTAAACCAACCCCGACACGCGATCCTTGATATGACCCCGATAAGCGATCTCCACCTCGGCAAGATAGCGGCCCATCATGGAGTTGGCCTGCTGCCTGGTGATCTGCATGCCCGGGCGGAAGGTGCCATCGGCAAAGCCTCCGACGATGTCTGCTGCGTACGCTCCCTCGACGAAGGAGTAGAAGACGTGGTTGGTGGACACATCGGAGAATGTCGGGTCGAGCGGAGTGGCAGGATCGAGACCCAGTCCGCTCACACCCATTTTGGCGAACTGCCCCCGATTCACCGCTTGGTAGGGTCTGAAGGTCCCATCAGGGTAGCCGTCGGCCACGGTGGCGGCCTGCTCCGCCGTCACTCCATAGTCGGTCACCCACTGCGCGTCGGAGATGTCGGTCCAGCGGTCCTCGGCCAGCGCGGGAGCGGCCGCAAGCAGCACAAGTGTGATAGCCGTGGCAACGATGATCCCACAACGAACGAGGCTGGTTCTCATGCGATCCCCTCCTGCGTGAACGGCTGCGTGAACGCTCCACGCTTCAGTCTTGCAGTCTAGCAGATGCAGCGAGGGGGGAGCTTCAGCTCCCTCCCTCGCTGCCGTTTCCCGAGATCACTCGCCAGATGACTGAATCACCAAACATGATCTCCGGCTTCGATTTCTCTTGCGAAGCGCAGAGCCGGAAATCTCTGTCACGCCGGGGGGTGGCAAGTGCCCCCGGGCGGAACAACCACGCATCACGGGAAAGACGACCCCAACGCAAAGGAACTCACGCGGGCGTGGGAAACACTTGGGGTTGCCCATCCCTGTGTCTGATTATTGCCGAACAGACCACAAGGTTACGCAGTTCTCGCGCTCAGTGTAAAAGAAGGAGGCCCGCCGGAGCGGGCCTCCTTCACTTCATCGAACGTCAGGACGGAGAAACGACTGGCTGCTAGACTCCGCTGTAGACGAAGGTGGTCTCGAGAGTGTTGCTCACGATCTCACCGGCATCGATGATGTCGTTGGCGTTCGCATCGAACCACGCCGTGAAGTACACGGTGACCGGGGGCATGCCCGAGAAGGTGTCATACACCCAGCCGTCGCCGTCCACAAGGTAGCCCGCAAGATCCCAGACCTCACGGAAGTTGTAACCCCCGACGGTCGCCACCGCTTGGATCTTGTAGCCGGTGGGCAGGACTGGGCCGCCGAACAGCGGGCGACCCCACTGATCGAGCGCCACGCCGCGCACGTCGACCGCCTCGCCGTAGACGGTGAGGGGATCCTGCGTCCAAGCGCCTTCTTCCACCAAGCTCTGCTCGATGACGATGGCGTCGAGTTCAGGCGTCTCCAGCGTCCACACCTTGGTGACTTCGAAGTGGTCGATGAGTGCACCGCTCGGCGAGTAGATCTTCACGTTCACGATGGTGGTGAAGTGCTCCTCGGGGCGCTGAGCGAGCTCGTCATACTCCTCGTCGAGGACCAGCACGGCCCACGCGGCGCTGAGGTCACTGAATTCGTAGTTGATGACGCCATTCTTGGTCCAGCCCCACGCCCAATTGTCGTCCAGGGCGTCGGGGGTCTGGAGGGGATGGACGCCGTCGTTCCACTCGCCCCACCAGGGGTTCTCGTTGAGGTTCTTGTTGAGGTCACCCACACCGGCGTAACCCCAGTCGCCATTCACCAACGGATTCTTCTCGTCCCAGTAGTCCCAGGCGGCAGCGGCGAAGTGCGCGTAGGGGTGATAAGTGGGGATCTGGCCCTGAGTCACAGTGCCCTGGCCCACGATCTCCCAGGTCACCTTGTAGTCCTCGAGGGCGTTGCCGTACTGGTCGAAGACCTGGACGGCGAGGCCATGGGTGTTGGGGTTACCCACGTCACCGGACGGCCAGTACGATGATTCGCCGTCACGTGTCCAGTCGCCATCCACCGGGTTCTCCCAGCGGTTGCCTTCGACCGCGGTCTCACCGTCGTAGCCGTAGACCTTGTAGCTGTCGTAGGCGTCCGGGTACCACTCCTTGAGTGCCAGGTCCCAACGCAGCTCAGCGAACTTGCTGGGCTTGGCCGCGTCGCCATCCTGCGGATTGGCGGGGTAGTCGGCCACCGCCACCACGAACTGCCAGCCCTTGTTGACGGAGTTGATGTCGACCCAGGCGTAGCCCATCTCGTCGGTTTTGGCGTCGTAGTCATACGTGGCGCCGCCGTACCAGACGGGTTCCCAGGGTTCGCCCGCACCGGTGATGGAGCCCACGTTCACGTAGAAGTTGCCCTTGGCATCCGCGCTGGCTGACAGGTTCGAGAATTCGCTATTCACGTAGCACTCGTACAGGTCGGGATGCAGACCCGGAGCCTGGGCTTCGTCGACCAAGTAGAGGCCACCCCGGTCGTGTTTCACGATGTTCGTGAAGAAGTTGACGCCCTTGCCTTCCAGGCCGCGCCACACCTCGTTGATGCCGTCACCATCACCGTCATACCAGAACTCGGCGTCTTCGAGTGTGATATCGGCGAAACGGGTGTAGAAGTTGCCTTCCTCACGGTTGCCGGGATCGCCGACGAAGAACACCTGGCCGGGATTGAGGTAACCATAGCCTTGGTCGGTGAAGTTGCCTTCCCAGTCGACGAACCAGCCCCAGGTGTCTTCCAGGTCCTCACGGTAGCCGATGAGCACCTTGTCGTCGCGCAGGCCGTTCTCGTTCACGTCGTAGATGGTGTAGACGTACTTGGCACCGGAGACGCGCACCAAGAACTCATGGCCGGTGTTGACCAGGTTCGAGGCATAGCCTTCTTCGAAGGAGACGTCATCGATGGAGTACCACTGCTTGACGACGTTCCACTCTTTCCAGGGCAGACCGGGCTTGTCCATCACCTTGCAGTGGACGATGGTCTGGCCGGGTTCGAGCGACTTCACGTAGACCTCGGCCTGGCCGTTCTCGTCGGTGACGTCGACGTCTTTGTTGTACTCACCGGGGCCCACCCAGGTGGTGCCGTCGGTCTTGAAGAAGCCCACACCCTGAATCCACCACTCGACCGTGTAGTCGGGGATGGGGTTGCCGTAGACGTCTTGCAGGGTGAGGGTGAAGACTTCCACCTCACCGGTGTTGTTCACGGCGTACGAGGGGGTGATGGGGCCTTCCTCGTCACCACCGATGACGTGGGGGATCCAGAGCTTGTACGCCCAGGCGCAGCCGGAGGGCTGATCCTGCCACTCGTAGTTGTGATCCCACCAGCCCGCGTAGTTGAAGGTGGAGTGATCGAAGAGCATGCCCGGGTAGGGGTTGCCGGCGTAGTCGGCAATCACGGAGACGTCGGTGTAGCCCGTCTCGTAGGAGAGGATGTCGATCCAGGTCATGCCGTCTTCGTCGGTGAAGGTCCAGGCGGACTGGCCGTCTGCGGCGATGCTGGCGTTCCAGCCGGCGTCGACGATGTCACCCACGGAATCGAACAACTCGTCGCCGTCGTAGATCTCCCAGTACATGGGGATACCGGCCATGGTGCGGGGAGTCCAGCCTTCGAGCATGAGGGCTGCGACCTCATCCCAGCACACGTAGTCGGTGTCGTAGTCGTAGCCTTCCACGCCGTCAAGGAAGTTGTACCAGTCAGAGACGGAGGTGGAGAGGGGACCGGGGCCGAAGACGTAGGTCTGCGCCCACCAGGTGTGCACGTCGCCGGCGTTGTTCTCGGCTTCGCGCTCACCCACGATGTAGACCTCGTCGAGGACCACCCAGTACTTGGTGGCGTAGTCAGAGACCACGACCTGGCCGGCTTCGCCCATGGCCGAGGCGTAGACACGCTGCCAGCCGGGCTCAGCCGACATGAGGTTTATGGTGATCTGGCCGTACTCGTCGGTCAGGCCGCCGCTCGGGGCGATGTTACCCACGTGCCACTGGGCGGTCAGGGTATCGATGTCCACCAAGACGTTCTCGATGGGCATACCCTCATCGTCGTTCACCTGGAAGGTGTACTGGTGAGTGATGCCGATCAGGTTCTCGGCTTCATCGGCACCCACGAGCACGATCTCGGCCGGGACCTGCGCCGGGGGCTCGGGTGGGATGATGAACCAGGAACGAATCAGCATGGCCGCACCCTGGATACGGGTGAGGTTCATCTTGGGAGCCAGGTTGCCGTAGGCGTTACCCACGGTGATACCGAAGTCGATGGCAAAGGCCATCTCCCGGCGCAGGCTCGGGCCCACCGCATCGGCGTCACCGAACTCACCCAGGAGGGCGGCGACTTCGTCGTCGGTGTAGTAGGTGGCGATGTCGTAGCCGTTCAAGGGGGCCACGTAGCGCACGATGATGGCTACGGCCTGCTCCCGGGTGATGATCTGGTTGGGGGCGAACAGGCCGCCACCCACGCCATTCACCAGACCGGCGGCGTAGGCGCCTTCAATGTACTGGTAGTAGTAGTCGGACTTGGGTACGTCGCTGAAGGTGGGAGTGTCCGGGTTCTTCAGCGGAACGTTGTAGGCCTCCACGGCCATCTTGGTGAACTGCTTGCGAGGCATATCCTGGAAGGGACGCCAGGTGCCATCGGGATAGCCCTCGGAGATCTCGCCTATCTGATCTTCGGTGATGCCGTACTTGCCCCATACGCCTGCGTTCAGATCGGACCAGGCGAGGGCCGTACCGGCAAAGGCGAGCACCATGATGAGGGCGAGAGCCGCAAGCAACGCTACTTTGAGCGTACGCTTCTGCATGTGTGTGCTCCTCTTATGCTGTTTCATACTGATGATGTTCTTGCCGTTCCTACTGCATACTGCGGGTAGTGTAGGAATCAAAGAACTGTCACCTCCTCCCCTTGTGGTCTCGGCGCTGCGCCTACCCGCGCAGAGCCGGAAATCTCTGTCACGCCGGGGGGTGGCAAGTGCCCCCAAGCGGAACATGCTAGAGAATCCTGTGTGATTGTCAAGATTGGTTGCCATAGCGAAAGTAACTTCACCCTATTGCCGACCGGCGGCATAGATGGAGCTGACATACACACCGCCTGCATCCAGGCGCACAAGCAGAATGAAGCGCTCGCCCACCTGGACGGGCTCACCTTGAGAGTCGATGCGCCGGTCGGTTATCTCAAGCAACACCCGGGCGGAGGTCTCTTGAGACGCATCCACAGACAGAATGCTATAGGAGAGAGGATTGTTCAGCGAAGCGAACATGAGCGCCAGACCCGAGCCGCCTGAGGAGGACACCACCGAGGCGGCCGCGCCCTGATCGCGGGCAATCACGGCCTCAGCCAGGAAGGAGGCAGCCGAAAAGGCCGAACTCTCCCGCTGCTCGCGCGTCAAGGCCTGCCTGGCCGTGGTGGAGGTGGGGGCTTGAGTGGAGACGGTGGTGGCAGGCTTGGTGGTGGGTACGCTCGGCACCGTACGCATGGTGGTACCCTGGCCGCCGCCACCGCTTGAGGGCGGCAGCGTGGACGAGTTTATCGGGGCATCGGGCGCAGAGGTGCCGGAGGTGGTGGTATCAGGTGTGGCGAAGTCCGGCGTCGTGGTACCGGGAGGGGGTACAGTGCTCGGGGGCCCCTCGGGCAGCGTGACGGATGCCGGCGGTCCGGTGGGGGTGGTGAGCGTGGTATCCGTGCCCGCCACCTGCTCTTCCTTGGGTGACGAGAGCCCCACCACCGCGGCCGCGAGGGCTCCGGCTACCAGCACTCCGGCCGCCGCCAGCCTCAAGCCGAAAGCAACGTGCGGAACCCGACGGCGATGGTGAAGGGGAGCCGAGGCAAGTTCCTCACGCACCCGCGCCAAGCTGCGATGCCGGGCGGCGGTGGGAACCTCGACCGCACCCAGAGCCGTGAGCTCCTCAGCCAGAGCGAGAAGCTCAGCATCGTACCCGGGACCGGGTGCCCCACCGGAGCGAGACGAAGCTTCCCCGGGATCACCTGTCGGGGTGCCCGCAGGAGCGGCTGCGCGGGTACGGCGGAGTATGTGGGGCAGGGGCATACGCATGATCATCACCTGCCTTATTGCAGAAGGGGGAGAAAGGTTACGGCCTACGGACGATGGTCTCCCAAGATGTCACGCAGGCCGGCCAGGGCACGCATCTGCAACTGCTTGACGGCACCCTCGGAGCGGTCGAGTACGGCGGCGGCCTCGGACAGGGGGAGCGACAGTACGAAACGCATCAAGAGCACCTCCCGCTGGGTGGCGGGAAGTTCGCGGAGTGCTTCGGCCAGCCTCCGGCTGCGCTCGCGCTCCTCGAGGGTGGCGTCCGGGCCGGCGGTGTCGGCCAACATCTCGGCCGCCGCCTCCAGGTCGAGTTCGGTCTTCTTGCGCGAATTGCCGCGATGGAAGTAGGCCACCTGCTTCTGTGCTATCGCGTAGAGCCAGGCCAGGAAGGGCTTCCCTGTGTGTTTGTAGCGCGGCAGCCCCTTCACCATGGCCATGAACACCGCGCTCGTGACATCCTCGGCCGCATGGGGGCAGCCGACCCGGAAGAACACGTAGCGGTACACCTGATCGTAGTGGGCGCCGTAGAGGGCCTCGACCGCCGAGTGGTCGCCGTCACGGGCGTGGCGCACCAGCTCCTCCTCCGAATAAGGGCGGCGGGAGAGGGGAGCACCATCCCCCACATCGTCCGACGTGGGGCCACCGGCCGCCCCCTTGAAAGAAGGAAGCGTGGTGGCCTTCGACGATGTGCGACGATAGCGATCCATGCCCACCCAATAATAGACGGTCCCGGGGCAGCCGCCCTCCACGCGCCCCGTTTCGGTGAAACGGACATCCCCCCGGCAGGCATCGCCCCACCCCGGCAGGTGCCGCCCGGGAAGCCGGGGGATCGGAGGTGCTGGCTACCTTATGAGGCCGAGCAGGTTGGCGGTCATCTTGGATACATGCCCCCGGGAAGCCGTATCCCAGGGCCGGAAGTACAGCCTGCCATCGAGACCTGGGGACCCATTCAGGATACCGTTGGCGTATGCCGTCATGACCTCCGTGTAGAGGGGGCTGCCGGACGTGAGGTCGGCGAACACCTCCTCTGCCCCAAGGTAGGCGGGCAGGGGAGCACCCACCGCGTCTGCCGTGCGAAGTATCATCCGCACCAACTGGATACGCGTCATCGGATCCCAAGGGCCGAAGCGCCCGTCTGTGTAACCTCCCGCGATGCCGGCCTCCGCAGCCTCCTCGATGTAATCGAAGGGGTAGGGTAGGGGCTCGCCCCCCTCGTACTGCGGGTGCACGTCGCTGAAGGTGGGCGAGTCGAGGTTCTCTATCTCCTCGGTGTGGAGGCCGGCCACTTCCATCGCCATCTTGGCGAACTGAGCCCTGAGCACCGGGTCGCCCGATTGGAAATACAGGAGTCCGGAGCCGGCGGGCACCTCCCGGCCCCCTATGGCCCCCTCGGCCACCAGCCTGTCGATGTAGGGGAAGAAGAGATGGTCGCTGTCGACGTCGAGGAACTGGACGTCGCGCGGCGGATCGGCCGCCAGGCTGTAGCGCACCCAGAAGGTATCGGGCGCCCCCTCGGCCCCCCGTGCCCACAGGGCAAGAGCATGGCGCTCGAAATCGAGTGGCGCCTCCGCCCAACCCCCGGCTGTCATCGGATTCAAGGGTACGTGTGTGACGACCACCCCACCCTCGCCGGATTCATTCCAGCTGACGAGCGCCGCCCGGAGGGGAGCGCCGTCCTCTCCGTCGATCACCACCCTGATCTCTGCCTCGGGAGGCTGGAGGTCCAACTCCACGTACGACGCGGCGAAGTTCTGAAGCCCGGCAACCGTCCCCACCCGTGGGAGAGGACCGGCCACCGGCGCCGCCTGCGCGGCGATGTTGAGCAGCGCATAGCCCCAGGGACGGAAACCGGGAAGCCTGCCGTCGAGGTAGTTCGCCACCACCCAGTCGTCGAAGATGGTGTCGAAGGTCTCGAAAGCTCCCCAGGTGCTGAGGGCGGCATTCACCCCACCTACGCCGTTCGCGGGTTCCTGCACCAAGACCGGCACAAAAGCCTGCCCCATCCTCTCCGCCAGGTAGGTGACGAAGAGATAGCTCGCCCCGTAGTCGTTCAAGTAACCTCCCGCCCACGAGGTGAGGTTCTTGTTGGGTTGCGAGGCGAAGGCGGAGAGTTCCGCCCAGGCGTAGGCACTGTAGCCGGAGACGAGCTCCGCGTGCATGGAGAGGCCCTCGTCGATCCAGCGGGCTTCCGGTGCACGCTGATGGGGTGGAGCGAGCATGAAGTCACGGTAGTAGTGGACGAGATGGGCGAACTCGTGCGCCGCCACGGAGCCGGCCACCACCGGGTCGAACCGCACCCGATCGAGATTCAGATAGATCATCTCGCGCCGGTTGGAGTCGGGCGCTCCCGTGCCTTCGGGATCGATGTCGCCCGGATAGAAGTATCCGGCCACCGACTGGTTGCCGAAGCTGTAGAGCAGGATCGTGATGCGGGGGTCGCCGTCGATGCCCGGGTCGGGCGGCCCTCCCAGGTTCGCGGTCACCGACGGGTACACGTTGGTGTCGAATTCGGAGGCGATAGCAGACGGTACCATGGAGGGGAGAGGGGTGGCCTGCGGCGTATAGACGAGGCAGTGCTCGCCGACGTGCCGGAGCACGGCCCGGACCGTGGTGTTCTGTTGAGTGTCGAAGTCGAGGATGTGGAAGTCCTCCACCTCCCCCACCTGGCGCTCGGGGACGGCCGAGGCCGTGAGATGAGCATCGTTCGAAGAATCGCTTGGAGCCTCGCTCGGGGCCTCACTCGGGGCGGCGAGAGCCGGGGCGGCAGCGAGGCCGGCGGTGCCGGCAAGACCCACGGCACCCATACCCACCGCCAGAATCAGCACCACGCAGATGGCCGGGGCGAGCAGGCGCAGATGGAGACGCGCGGCAAAGAGGCACACGGTGCTGCGTGAGGAGACCCTGCCCGACGCCGTGCAGTGTGAGCCCGCGCTGTCGAGCACCCTGCTGGAAGAAGCGAAGAATGGCATGCCGATAGCTTACCCTGCCGGCGCGCCGAAGGTAACTGCGTGGCCGAGCGCAGCCAGCAGATTGCACACCATGCGGGCGGTCTGCCCCCGGGTGGCCGGATCGTAGCCCTGCAGGCGCAGACGGCCGTCCGCCCCGGGGACGCCCGCCGTCAACCCCGCCCGGTAGGCGGTCATGACGACGCCGAAATCGGGGTGGGCGGGCCCGATATCGTAGAAGGGCGAGGGCCCCCGGCCCACAGGTAGTGGAGTACCCACCGCTTCCGCCGCCCGCACCAGCATGCGCAGAAGCTGAAGGCGGGTCACCGGCGTGTAAGGAGAGAAGCGGGGCGGCGCAGCCGACACGCCACTCACAATGCCCGCGCGCACCGCCTCCTGCACGTAGTCGAAGGGATACGTGCCCGTCTCGGGCGGGACATCGGTGAAGTCGAGGGCGGCGGGCTCGATCTCGGCCGTGTGGAGCGACAGGGCCCCCACCACCACCTTTGCCGCTTGGGCCCGGGCAAGCGGGCCGTCAGGCCGGAAGAGCGGGCTGCCGGCGGCCCCGCCGGACTCGGGCGGATACCCACTCAAGGCCCCCCTCAGCACGAGCACCCGGATATCGCGGGCAAAGAGGTGGCCGGGCGGCACGTCGGTGAACTCGGCGACCGCCCCTCCGGGACCGAGTATCGACAGCGTGCCGTCACCCTGGTTTCCGACAACGAGATGCGGGGAGATCGGCGGACCGGGCTCGCCCACAGGCGCGAATGGCAACGCCACATCCATCCACGCGAGCGGCCCGGGGCGGGACCCCACACTCACGGCGCCCACGACCTCTCTGGGCCCCGAAGCGATCTCCGCCACCCGGCCGCGCGCCTGCAACGACACGAAGAAACGCTCCCCTTCCTCGTCGAACACGGCATGACGCGGCGTACCCTCCAGCCGAAAGGAACCTCTCTCCTCCCCTCCGGCTCCAAAGACCTTCACGGCCTGCCCATTGAAATCGACCACGAAGAGAGACCCCGCCTCCGGTGCTCCACCGGCTTTGTTTCCCGGGTACACGCACACATCGAAGGCCCCGCGCCCGGCGGGCACCCGCCACATCTCGGTGAGCGTCGTGACGTCCACGCACAGCAACTCACCCCCCAGAGGACCGCCGTAGGCGACGGCGAACAGCAGGCCTCTCTCCTGATCCACGTCCATCATGTAGGGGAACCAGGCGGTGGGGAAGGAGACGACCGTGTCGAGAGTGGCGGGATCGAGGAGAATCAAGGAGTCGCGATGGTGGAGCGTCGCAGCCACGTACTCGCGGCCATTCGCGCCCCGGATCGACTGGAGGTCCCACGGGCAGGAGTCACCGCCCGTGAATCGCACGAGCGGCGGCCGTCCCAGGTCGGAGACATCGAAGCGGTATATGGAGTCGCCCCAGTAGGAGGCCACAAAGAGCCACCCGCTCTTCTCCGATAGGGCGAGCCCTGCCGGACCTCCGGGCACCTGCAGACTGCCGACGGCGAGACCGCTGTCGAGATCGACCACGACCACACGGTCGCCGGCAAAGTCGCTCACAAAGAGGCGCTCACCGGACCGCTCCCGGCTCGCGTCACGCAGCAAGAACTTGGGCTCGCCTCCCACCACGATGGCTCCCCGCTCCGACAGGGAAGCCGGTGGCGAGGCAACTGCACCAAGGGTGACCGGAGGAGAGCCAGTCGAGGGCGGTGCAGCCGTGGGTGGCGGTGTGGCGGCGTTGACCGGCGCCGCTGCGGCCCCACCTGATGGCACGAGAAGGAGGAATGCGGGTAGTACGGCAAGGAGAAGGATGACCACCCCCCACCAACGCACACACCGGACGGTGTTTCGCCCTGCGGTCATGCCTGGATTATAGCGCCGCATCCCCAGAGTGAGCCCTCGCAGGGCCGGCCGGCACCAAGCCGGGCGGCCTGGGCGGGGCAAACCGGCCGATGCGCCCCACTGCCCGCCCTACAGCCCGTCCTGCAACCCCAGAAGGCGCGAGATGATGACGGCCACGTGCATGCGCTTGGTGGGCTCGGCGGCGTTCAGCACATAGATGCCGCTGCCCACCGGGCTCTCCATGCCCTGCAGCACTCCCAGGTGACGCAGATAGGTGGCCGCGGAGGCATGGGGGCCGGCGGCCGAGACGTCGGCGAAGCCGGGTGTCTGCGGAGGCAGGGCCGCGGCCTCGTCCTCAAAGCCCATGGCCCGCACCAGCATCGTGGCCAGTTGGTCGCGCTGCACAGCGTTGTAGGGACCGAAGCTGGTCTCGGTCACCCCACGTACCAACCCCGCCTTCTTGGCGGCCGCCACCCAGTCGGATTCGTCCCCCAGCACTCCCGGCCTGGCCCAGACATCCCAGAATGGGGCGTCGGCAACGTCGAGCAGCGGGATGGGATCGTCGGGAAAGATGAGATTGTGCAGCCCTACGGCTATCTTGGCGAACTGCCAACGCGACACGCTCGCCTCGGGCCGGAACTCGCCGCTGTCGTAGCCGCCCATGAGCCCTTCGAGTGCGATCTGCTTGATCTCCTCATAGTACATGTGACCGTGGCCCACGTCGGTGAACTCCCCCGGCGGGAGATCGGGCCGGGGGTTCGTGATGCTCAGAATGAGAGTGGAGCGCATCTCGTTGTACGAGAAGGGTTTGCCCACCCCTATCATGCTGTGGGCCCGGACCACCGCTGTACCCTTGTCGCCGATGAGACGCAGGTTTGCCACGTGGCTCTCGGGATCAGCCGTGTCACGCGAAGCCACCTCCACGCGCTGCACCGCCCCCACGTCCACACGGCTGCCGTTGACGTCGGGCATCCCGTTCACCCGGCCGGAGAAGGCGCTCTGGCTGATGGTGAAGGTCCAGGGGAAACCCGGGCCGGGAGCACTCGGTGGAGCCTCGAGGCTGTAGGGGTCGAAGGTGGCGGGCAGGTAAGGATACTTCGATGTGTACCAGGCGGTGGTGTAGCCGCCGGAGTGGGCGGAGAAGAAGCTCTCGATGAGTGCGCCGTTGTGGCGGAGGACCTCTCCGGCGGTCTCTTCAGCTGCGAGCGGAACACCGGCGAAGCGTTCCTCGAAGACGTAGGGCGGGGCAGAGGCTGTGCCGCGGGTGAGGTACCCGAGATAGGCGAGGTCATAGCCGTTGTCGTGGATGAAGGTGGTACGGGAGAGCTTCTCCGCCACATAGGTGCGGGCGGCCACCGTCTGGGCCTTCACCGCCTCGAGCGCGTAACGGGCGGCGCCCGGCTGGGCCCAGTCGTACTCCACCTCGCCGATTGAGCGAAGGTACTTCTCCATCGGCACCTGGTTGTATACGTTGAGGCGGCCCGCGGTGGAAGAGGGTTCCACCCGCATGCTGCCCCAATACTCGCGCTTGGCCAGAGCCGAACCTTCGCTCGACGTGCGCAGCTGGATACCCACCCTGCCGTCCTGCGACACCGGCCGGGCTTCCACCCAGTCGAAGGGCCCCTGATGGCCGCCTCTCTCGGTGAAGACGAACACCTTCCCGTCGTTGGGCGTGGCGTTCAAGAACTCCCCGGAACCGATACGTTCCGTGGTCTCAGTGCTGCCGGCCCGCTTCACGAGCACCATATCGGTGGCAGCAGCGTGGAGATCGACCTGCGTGTAGTTCTGGGTGATGACGCTCACGCTCTTCCAGGGTTCACTCGATATCTTGACCTTGACCTCGCGATCCGGGTTCTCGAGCTGCCCCAGTACCGCACCCGGGTAGTACAGCGAGAGTATCCACTCATATGAGCGGCCGTCGCGGGCCGCCGCCCACGCGCCCCACTGGCTCATGCCCACCCCGTGGCCCCAGCCCCGCCCTTGGAACACGAAATCCCCCGAGGCACGAGCGAAGCCCGGAAAGACAAGCGCGACACAGACGACAAGCAGGGAGCACGCGACGGCAACGAGGCCATGAGAGACCAATCTCCAAGCAGCAGGGGCCCCAAAGGTGCCGTCACGAGGGGGAGACCCGCTTCCGCGGCCGCTGTGGGTGCCGACGGGGCTCATGCGATCTTTGGCCAACCGAGGTACTCGAGAATACCGTTCGCGATGCCTTCGGCGGCCGCCAACACGTACTCTGGATCACGGAGCTTCGCCTCTTCCTCCGGACTGGTGAGGAATCCCACCTCTGTCAGGGCGGCGGGCATGTTGGTCTCGTTCAGCACCACCAGCCGGTTCCAATGTGTCTTCGCTCCCCGGTCTTTCGACTGGATCGTGGCGATGAGGTTCCGCTGTATGGCTTCCGCCAACTTCCGGCCCTCCGCCGAATACTTGTCGGGAGTCCCCTGGTAGAAGGTCTCGGTGCCGCTCGTACCCGGGTAGCCCGGGTGGGCGTTGTTGTGGATGCTCACAAAGATGGTGGCCTGAGCCTGGTTGGCGAGTTGGGCCCTCTCTCTCAGGGTGGGGTACGTGTCTGAGTCGCGGGTGAGCACGGTGCGGAGACCGGCGTCGCGCAGCATCTGGTCGACGAGGAGGGTGAGAGTGAGATTGATGTCCTTCTCCTTGAGGTCTGTGACTCCGACCGCCCCACTGTCGGAGCCGCCATGACCCGCATCGAGACAGACCAAGGGCGGACCGTCGCCGGGAGGGCCGTCATTGCGTCGGAAGATGTCGACCACCAGACGATGGCCCAAGCCGTCGGAGGGTCCGATCACGCTCACCTCATAGCGGCTGAACCGTTTCAGGGTGACGGAGAGACGCACGTTCTGCGGTCGGTGGCTGAGCTGACGGGCGGCACAAGCCTGCACCTCGTCGGAACCAGCTACGGTGGCGTCCAATTGCAGGCCGGAGACGGCTGCCCTGGTCAGCTCGATGGTGAGAACACTGGATCCGGCGAGCTTCTGCAGCGACACCGTGGGTGCCGAGGAGAGGTCGAAGACCACTCGGGTCTTGTCGGGGTGATTGGAACTCGCCCGCACACCCTCCACCACGGTGAGCCGGCTGAGTTCGGCCCGGTAGGCCACCAGGGCGAACTGGGCCCGAGTGATGCCGTCGGTGGGTTTGAGCCGCCCTTGAGCGTCCCCGGCGAAGAGGCCCCGGGACACGGCGAGTGCCATGTAGGGCCGCGCCTCGGCCGACACCTGTGCGAAGTCGGGGAAACCCTTGAGGATGGCGGCCACCTGGGCGGTGGATAGTGCCCGAGCATCCTGCTCCCAACCCAAGCTCTTCGCGACAACAGCCGCCATGTGCTGGCGCTGCATGCTGTCGTAGGTGCGGAAGGTGCCATCGGCGTAGCCACCTATCCAGCCCCGGGAGGCGGCGGTCTCCACGTAGCGGCCGTACACCGCCTCGAGATCCTTGAAGGTGGAGCCAACCTTGGCCGCCGGCTGCAGGCCGTTCTGCAGCACGAGTATCTTGGCGGCCTGACCGCGGTTGAGGTTGATCTCGGGGCGGAAGGTGCCGTCCTCGTAGCCGGAGATGACCTTCGCGCTCGTGAGGTACTGAATGGCATCGCTCGCCGGGAGCTCCGATGAGACGTCCGGGAAGGCGGCGGCGGATGCAACCGGCAGGACGGCACACGCGCACGCGGCGGCCAGCACCAGGAGAAGGAAGGCGGCCCGACGGGTCCGCAGCGGGCCGCGCCTGAACACGCCCGGTACCGCCCCTGAGGTGAGAGGGCCGCGAGACTCGAGGCCCAAGTAGCACGAACCCGGCTCGGATCCGTGTCCCCGGGTGCGCCCAACCCGAGACATGACCTAGATTCCCTCCATGCCTTCGACCAAGCGCAGGCCCCGGGCGATCACCGATACCGCATGCGCTCGGTTGGCAGTCTCTTCGGGCCGGAAGCACCCGGAGGAGTCACCGCGGATGAGGCCCAGCTCGCAGGCCGAGATGATCTCTCCGGCCGCCCAGTACGCAGAGCCCACGTCACTGAAGCCGGTATCGCTGCCGGGCGGCGGAGGCGGATCCGCTCCCGCTTCTCCGCTATCGCCGTGGGGTGTGTGCACCGCCCGGTACATCATGACCGCCATCTGGGCCCGGGTGATCGGCGCGTTGGGGGCGAAACGAACTCCATCACCCGTCCCTTTGACGAGGCCGGAGGCGGCGGCCGCTTGAATTTCCGCATAGCCCCAGAACCAGGAGGGCACATCGGCAAACACTTGGGGGGCGGCCGCCGCCTCCGGCAGCTCGTGGGGCAGGAAGGCCCGCGCCAAGAAGGCGGCGAATTGGGCCCGGGTTACCTCGCCGTAGGGGCGGAAAGCCCCGTTGCCGCCGCCCTGAACCACTCCTGCACTGTACGCATACGAAAGGTCATAGTGAAACCAATCATCCACCTTCACATCACTGAACGGCGGAGCTCCCAGATCCACCTGGCCACCCGGGTCGACCGGCACGGTAGTGGTTGTCGTGCTTGTACTGAGTGGCCTGGTGGTGGTTGTCGTGCCGGGGCGTTGGGTAGTCGTCGTGGTGGCCGAGGTCGGCGGCAACGTGGGGGCCGGCCGGCCGCCGGCGTCCAGCCAGTCTGCGTACGTAGGTGCCGCCAAGAGACTCGCGTACGGGTTGATGGGGTTGGAGTAGCCTCCAAGGTGGATTTCGAAATGCAGGTGGCACGAACCACCGGCAGCATTCCCGGTGTTTCCCGCGTAGCCGATCACCTGGCCGGTGCTCACCCTCACCCCCGCCTCGATGCCGGGCGCGACTCCGTCCAGATGCGCATAGTAGTAGTCGTTTCCGTCGCCGTCGGTAAGCCAGACACTGATACCCCCCAAGCCGACATCGGTGGGGGTTGTCTTCTTGATCACGCCGTCACTCACAGCCAGCAGCGGCGTGCCTCTCGCCGCGTAGATGTCGTTGCCGGCGTGGGTCCGCCCACCACTACGCGGGGCCCCGAAGGTGTCGGTCCACGAAGGCTTGAGCTCCAGGGGGAAGATGATCGACACCACTGGGGGAGTGGTGGTCGTGGTAGTGGTGGCTCCCGAAACCGCAGGCGCGAGCAGAGCCAGGGCAAGGCACAGCAGTGACACCACGGCCACCAGGACTGTGAAGGCCCCTCGTCTGTTCCTGTATGGATTCGCCATAGGCTGAGAATGTGCGTTCCGCTGTGGCCGGACCAGAGAGCGCCGGACCACGCTCTTCATAGTTCGCCCCGCCGGCCCTCTCTCCTGCCCCGGATGATGCTCAAAACGACGTCGGCTATCTCCTCAAGCTCGCGCAACCGCGCCACCTTGGCGGCCAGAAAGTACACCAACGCTCCACCCCCCACTCCCACGGCCACGCGCACAGCCAAACCGGGGTTGCCGGGAGCTACGACTCCCGCCAAGACAGTGTCCACTCCCCAGACTACCAGGCCCATGACGCCCGAGACACCCAGGATGCCGACCCCCGACTTCAAGAGCGCCCCCAGACCCATGGGGCCTATCTTCTTCCGCAACAGTTGCATGAGCACCAGCATGTTGACCGTCATGGCGATGGTGGTGCCGAGGGCGAGGCCCCCCACTCCGATTGCCAGCATGAGTGGAATGGACACACTGATGTTCAGCACCACCGCCACCACGCTGATCTTCACCGGCGTCTGGGTGTCGTGGTACGCATAGAAGACCCGGGTGAGCGTATCCCGCCCCGCGTATGAGAACAGACCGAGGGCGTAGAAGAGGAGAGGCCAGCTCGTGACGAGCGTGTCTTTGGCGGTGAAGGCCCCGTGCTCGAAGAGAAGGCCGATGATCGAGGTACGCAGCACGATCAGGCCCACCGTCGCAGGCAGCATGATGAAGGCGATGAGCCGAAGTCCATAGTTGAGAGTCGCTTTCAGCCGCTCCGGTTGATTGGCGGCCACGTGCTCGGAGAGGAGAGGGAATATGGGCACGGTTATCCCGGCCACGAAGAGGCCCAGAGGCAGCTGAAACAGCTTCTCGGCGTAGTTGAGGGCCGACACCGAGCCTTCCGCGAGCGTGCTGGCCAGCGTCTGATCCACGAAGATGCTTATCTTGCCCACGGCCGAGCCCAGGAGGATGGGCCAGATGAGCATGCCCACTTCCCGCATGCCCGGGTTGCGGCGGTCGAGGCGGAAGGAGTAGCGCAGCCCTCGGCGTCTCAGCTGCGGCAGAAGGACGGCGAGGGCCGCCAATGCTCCCGCGGTCGTACCCACCGCGACGGAGGTGATGCCCCAACTGCGGGCGAAGAGGAGGATGAAGACCAGGGTCACGACCGCCCCGAGCGAGGTGGAGAAGGCGGGGAGGGCGAAGCTCTTCAACGAGTTCAGCACCCCGGTTGCCAAGCCGGCCAGTCCGGTGAAGATCACGCCGCCCATCAGTATGCGGAAGAGAATCACGGCTTGGTCGGCCACCGGCTGCGGGAATCCGAAGCCGAAGAGAGGGATCACCCAAGGGGCGGTGAGCACCAGAAGCGCGCTGATGAGCGCGAGCACCAAGGCGACGGCGTTGGTCATGCTCGCGGTAAGTGTCCACGCCTCCTGCTCCCGGCCCGTCACCATGCGTTGGGTGAACACCGGGATGAAGGTGGCCGTGAGCGCCCCGGCGATCGTCAACGAAAGCAGGAGCGGGATCTTGTTGGCCAGAAAGAAGGCGTCGGTGTCGCCCGCCATGCCGAAGAAGTAGGCGATGGACTGGTCGCGTACCAGCCCCACCAGCCGCCCCAGGATGGTGGCGAGCAGGATGACGAGCGCCGCCTTGCCCAGCATGGTACGGGTGGCGAGTGTCCCGGGGGGAGACGTGTCGGGCGCAGTGGCGGCGGCCGGCTCGCCACCGGGAGAAGATTCACGCCGCATGGACATCACTCCGGGGTGTTGCCGGGCGGGGAAGTGCCGGGTGCAGAAGGATCGGGGGCGGGCATTCCCCGCCCGGAGGCCGGTTCAATCTGCTGCGCGGAGGAACCTCCACCCCCCGCTTCACCTTCTCCGCACATGGCCTGCCACCCCCCGGTGAGGGCGACCTCCCGGATGCCAGCCCTCTTGCGGGCCAGTGCTGCCGCGAGCCGGGCGGTCACGCCCGCCTCGCGGCGCA
>Ga0334884_1000185_pt1 | contig 116899 bp, 105 predicted proteins | sample GraSluR1_MG_7_FD_207215 | JGI IMG/M metagenome (GOLD analysis project Ga0334884, IMG submission 207215) | Sludge microbial communities from methane-producing bioreactor in Wageningen University, Netherlands - Granular Sludge_12_05 R1 | ecosystem: Engineered > Bioreactor > Anaerobic >... | reverse complement strand
AAGATAACGTATTTGTACAAAGAAATGTTTCAAAGGATACGGGTATGGGCATGAAAAAGGCCACCCGGAGGTGGCTGGCGTATGGTTTTGGGGTTGTGGCTTAGATTATGCTGCTGTCAAAGTGTGGGAAAGCAACTGCCATGGGATGGTGCGGTGACCATTGCATCGCTTGACCAAATTGCTCCCATAGTTGACAAAAGAGTGACAACTGCGTAGTATGCAAAGCAGGATAGTACTTGATTATTGGGGGATCGCCGACAGGTGCATCCCTTTTTTATGAATTTTTTTAGTAGGAAACAGCATGTTAGCAACAGGAATTCAAACGACCAGCTTGTTTAAGGAATACGAGGCTCTGCTTGACGCGATGGGTCTGAAATTGGTGGAGATCAATCGTCTCGACCGAGGGATGACCGTATCGGTGAGCATTGTCATCCTTGCTAAGGACACAGAGGTGAATGTAGACCATTGCGCAAAGGTTTACCGGCTTGTTTACCCCAGGATGGAGCTTCAGCTTGCAGAGCGAGATCTCCAATTAGAGGTAAGCACCCCTGGATTGCAGCGCAGTCTGAAGGATGTGTACGAGTTCACACTCTTTGTAGGCAAGCGGGTTCGGGTGTATGACACCACCAAGGAAGCTTGGTTGAGTGGCATCATACAAAACAGCAATGACACTTCGGTGACCCTTTCAGAGGTATTCATCGACGATGATAAAGAGATGATAGAGACAATGGTTGTGGAGTTTGCCTCCATCCAAAAGGCAAAGCTCGACTATAGATGGGAGGACAATTCACATGGCAACTGAAATTGGAGACGCTATCCGGAGTATGGTAGCGGAAAAGAATATTTCCGAAGAGCTGGTCATCAGCACCATCGAAGATATACTTCGTGCAGCGTACAAGAGAAAATTCGGTACCGATGAGAATGCCGTCATCGAGTTCAGCGAGGATTACACTTCGGTTGAGCTTTCCGGTCGTCGTCAAATCGTTGATGATGACAATTGGTATAATGAGGTCACCGAGATTCCTCTCAGTGAAGCCAAAGAGATTCATGAGGATTGTGAGATCGGCGATGAACTGCTCATCCCTGTTGATCTCAAGGAGTTCGACCGCATCAGCGTGCAGAGTGCCAAACAGCGCGCTCACCAGAGTTTCCGCGACATCCAGAAAGATACCCTGTACAGTGAATACAAGGCCAAGGAAGGCCAGCTGATCATCGGCTATTACCGAAGACAGGTTCAGAATGGTGACATCTATGTCGATATCGGCACGACTGAAGGTCTGCTTCCCCGCCGCAACCAGTCCAGCAGAGAGAGCTACGGCAACAATGACAAGATCAAATGCTATGTTGAGAAAGTCGAGAAGGCAGAGCGTGGGCTGAAGGTCATACTTTCGCGCACCAGCGGCGAGCTTATCCGTAAGCTTTTTGAAGTTGAAGTACCCGAGATTGCCCAGAACCAGATTGATATCATCAAGATTGTCCGTGAGGCTGGATACCGCACCAAGGTGGCGGTAGCATCACGCAATGATGACATCGACCCTGTCGGTGCCTGCGTTGGGTTGAAGGGAAATCGAATTCAGACTATCATGAGTGAGATAGAAGGCGAGAAGATTGACATTCTTCGCTATGATCCCAACCCGCTCAATTACATCCGCAATGCCCTCAGCCCTGCTCAGGTCAAGGATGTGGTAGTGGTGGATAAGAACATCTACCATGCAGTGGCAATTGTTGAGGACAGCCAACTTTCATTGGCCATCGGCAAGCAGGGACTGAACGTTCGGCTTGCGAACAAGCTTGTTGACTGGATGATTGACGTCAAGACGCAAGCCCAGTTCGATGAGATGGATATTGCCAAGGAAGCCCGGTTCAAGGCAGAAAGCATCTTCCGTGATGAGGGTACTTTCTTCGAGGAAGAGGGCGTGGCTCCTGTGGAAATGCCGGTTGAGGAAGTTGGCATGGTTTCTGAGGAAAGTTTTGTGGATGAGGATGAAATTGCCCTGTCCGAACTTCCCCTTGATCAGATGCTGCTCAGCAAGCTCCAGTTCCATGATGTGTATAGCGTCGAGGAGTTCATCAACCTTACTGAGGAAGATCTTGCCGGCTTCAGTGATTTGAGCGAGGAAGAGATCATCGCCATCAAGGATACGATCAACGAATATGTTGATATCGTTGAGGATGAGGTGGAGGGAGAAACCGAGTATGTCTGCCCCAATTGCGGTTCTTCCATCACAGAAGATATGACTGTGTGCCCAAGCTGTGGTACAGGTCTGGTATTTGAGGTAGAGTAAAACCATCCAAGAGGAAATAATGACGGAAGAGAATAACAAGCCGAAAGCAACGTTGATCAAGCATGTAGTGACTCCCTCGGAGCACAAGGAAGAGCAGAAGGCGCCTGTGAAGGAACAAGATTCCAAACCCAAGGCCCCCGAAAAGCGTCGGGTGGTCGTTGTAAAGAAGAAAGTGGTGGTGGTGAAACCCCAGGTTCGCAATGAGGAGAGCGATACAAGCTCATCTGAACCTGAGACAAAGGCATCCTCCACTGAAAGTACCAAGGACGGGGAAAAGGGAAGCACCCATTCCACCAGAATTGGTGTTCGCAGAAGCCAGCGTTCATCCTCGGACAAGCTTTCAGCATCGCCCTTACACAACGGTCCGGTTGTCATCAGACCTACCAATCTTCCGCCTGTTCCTAATCAGGGCCTTACGGTAAAGGATCACGCAGAGATGCAAAACCGTGCTCCCGAAACCTCTTCCGCACCCCAGGGTGCACCCCAAGGAAGTGGCCCGCGTATTGCCGGTACGGTAGGCGGACGCCCCGCACCGGGAACCCGTCCTCCGTATCAGGGCAATAGAAGTGGTGGCTATCAGGGCCAGAACAATCGTTACCAGGGTCAGGGAGCTCCCAGAACCGGAGGCTACCAAGGCCAGGGCGGTGGCTATCAGGGTCAGAATCCCAATTCAGGCTACCAAGGCCAAGGTGGCGGTTATCAGGGTCAGAATCCCAATCCAGGCTACCAAGGCCAGGGCGGAGGCTATCAGGGACAAGCTCCCCGAACCGGCGGATATCAGGGACAGAATCCCAATCCCAATTATCAAGGTCAGGCTCCCCGCACCGGCGGGTACCAGGGCCGTACTCCCAACTATCAGGGCAGACCTGCTGGTGGTGCACCTGGTGCACGACCTGGCGGATTCAGACCCCAAGGTGGTCCCGGAGGACAGCGTCCCCCGTTTGGCCAGCGACCCGGCGGTGGCAGACCCGGCCCCTCTTCCGGTGCCCAGGAAATGGATACTCTGAATCAGCGTACTCCCAAGAAAACCTTCACCAAGAAGACCAATGCTTCCTATAAGAAGCGCAATGCGGAAGAAGAGAAGGAGTTCCAGGTCCAGAGACGCAAGGAACAGGCCGCTGCAAAGTTGGCATCTGTACCCAAGTCCATTGACATGATGGAAGTTATCACGGTCAGTGATCTGGCCAAGAAGATGAATCTGAAGGCGAGTGAAATCATCGCCAAGCTCTTCAAGATGGGCATGATGGTTACCATCAACCAGCAGATCGATCACGAGACCGCTGAGATCATCTGCAGCGAGTACAACTGCTCGGTGCACCTTGTCTCCCTTTATGATGAGACCTTGATCGCCAGTGAGTCAGACGAAGATCAGGAGTTGGTCGATCGTGCGCCGATCGTCACCGTCATGGGCCACGTTGACCATGGCAAGACGAAGTTGCTCGATGCCATCCGCTCTACCAAGGTTGCTGAAGGCGAGTATGGTGGCATTACCCAGCATATCGGTGCCTATAAGGTCAATCTTGATGATAGGGGCGAAGTAGTCTTCCTTGATACTCCGGGACACGCCGCATTCTCCATGATGCGTGCTCGTGGTGCACAGGTTACCGATATTGTTATCCTGGTTGTTGCTGCCAATGACGGTGTCATGCCGCAGACCAGAGAGGCTATTGACCATGCCCGTGCTGCGAATGTACCCATCATCGTTGCCATCAACAAGTGTGACCTTGCTGAAGCTAAGCCTGAACGGGTAATGCAACAGCTCTCTGACCTCGGACTTATGCCTGAGGAGTGGGGTGGGCAAACCTTGTACTGCCAGATTTCCGCATTGAAGAAGATTGGTATCGACGAACTGTTGGATACCGTACTCCTCCAAGCCGAGATGTTGGAACTCAAGGCAAATGCAAACTGCAGGGCCGAAGGTAAGATCATTGAGAGCCGAATCGACCAAGGTCGTGGTATTGTGGCTTCTGTCCTTATCGAGCGAGGTACCCTCAGACAGGGCGACCATTACGTTGCAGGCATCTATCCAGGACGTGTACGAGCCATGTTTGATGACAAGGGCAGAAAGATCGAGATTGCTGGTCCCTCCACTCCGGTCGAGATCATTGGCTTGAGTGACATTCCAGGTGCTGGCGATCCGTTCCAGGTCACCGAGGATGAGAGACAGGCACGCCAGGTTGGAGCAAAGAGACAGGAACTGGAAAGACTCGGTGACAGCCGTAATGTCAAGAAGGTCACCCTCGACAACCTCTACTCCAAGATCAAGGAAGGAACCATCCAAGAGTTCAATGTCATCATCAAGGGTGACGTCCAAGGTTCTGTTGAAGCCTTGCAGGGATCCTTGGAGAAACTTTCCAACGATGAGATCCATCTCAACGTCATCCGTGCAAGCGCCGGAGCGATTATTGAGAGCGATATCACCTTGGCAAGTGCGTCTGAGGCTTTGGTCATCGGATTCAACGTCCGACCGACTCCTCGTGCACAGGCGTTGGCTGATCAGGAAAAGATTGAGATCCGCAAGTACAACATCATCTATGATGTGGTCGATGATATCCGCTTGGCAATGGAAGGCATGCTCAGTCCTGAGGTGCGTGAGATTGAGATCGGAACCGTCGAAGTGCGTGATACCTTCAAGGTGCCCAGAATCGGTACCATTGCCGGTGCCATGGTCACCAAGGGCAAGGTCAAGCGCAATGCCTTGGTCAGGGTCATCCGTGATTCCATCCAGCTCAACAGCCAGATGGTACGTATCTCGAGCCTCAAGCGGTTCAAGGACGATGCCAAGGAAGTTGCAGAAGGGTTCGAATGCGGTATCGGACTTGAGAATTTCAACGACCTGCGGGTTGGAGACATCCTTGAGATCGTTGACACTGAGGAAGTCGCACGCAAGCTGGAGAGCAACCAAAAGATATGAGTGAATACAGCCAGAAACGTATAGAATCCAAACTCTCTGAGGCGATCAGTACGCTGATCGTCACAGGAGAGATCAAGAATCATCAGGTAAGTACGCTCTGCTCCGTATCTCGGGTGGAACTCTCCATGGACAACTCCTATGCGACGGTGTTCATTTCCAGTGTCCTGGATGATGAATCCCTCGCAAAAAGTGTCGAGGCACTGCAAAAAGCCAGCGCCTTCATCCAAAAGCGCGTAGGTGCTTTTCTGAAGACCAGGAATACACCTGTTTTGAAGTTCAAAGCGGACATCTCTCTCAGGGAAGGCTTGAAAATCAACGCCCTGATAGACTCTTTGGTGGATGATGGGAACTCACGCTAGCATCCTTCTTGTCAATAAGCGAAGTGGGCTCACCAGCTTCTCTTCTCTCAATGCCATCAAGCGTACAGTGGACCCCAAAGTGGGGCACGCTGGTACGCTTGATAAATTTGCAGAGGGATTGTTGGTTGTGCTCACCGGAAGCATGACCAAGCTTAATGTGCTTTTTTCGACCATGGACAAGTCCTATCGTGCGACCATCCGGTTCGGCAGTGAGACTGATACGTTGGATCCTGAGGGGGAGGTGATAGCCCATTCTGAGATCCCTTTGCTTGATACCATCATTTCCACCATACCTACCTTTCTGGGTGAGATCATGCAAGCGCCGCCGCTGTACAGTGCCCTGCACATCCAGGGAAAACGTGCAAGCGACATCGCCCGTTCCGGAAAGCAGGTAGAGATGGCAGAGCGGCCGGTCACTGTCTATGATTTCTCGCTCATCAGCTATGAGCAAGGTGTATTGGTTGCAGATATCCATGTCTCCAAAGGGACGTATATCCGCTCCTTGGCACGCGACCTTGGCCTTGCATGCGGATCTCGTGCATACCTAGAGGCCTTGCAGCGCACCAGCATCGGCCCCTTCAGTCTTGCAGAGAGTGTTGATGCAAACGACAAGGATGCACTTCTGGATGCAATGAGGCACACAGATGCTTATCTTGCCCGTGTTCCATCGGTAAGTATCCTGGAAGTTCCTGATGATCAGCTCTTTCGCTTGGCAAACGGGAGTTTTCCCACTTCCTTGCGTGAAGTCCGGCATAGCAATCAGGAAGTATATGGAGCATTATATAGCAGAGATGGAGTACTTCGTGCAGTTGCAGATATGCAAAAAGGGCAACTGATTGCACAGGTACATCCCTATCAAAGGGGGAGGGGGGAATGAAGCGCTACGATTTCATGCATCTTTCAGCCCATCCGGTTCTTTGGCAGCAACCGATGGCTGTCTCGATTGGGGTCTTTGATGGATTGCATGCAGGACATCTGACCATACTCAATCACTGCACTTCGCTTGCCCGTATCAACGGCTGGGAGAGCATGGTCATCACGTTTGATGTAAATCCCAAGATGACTATGCAAAGCCAACCCTACCATTCACGACTAACATCAGATGCGCAATTCGAGGAAATCCTTGCAAATAGTGGGGTTGATCACTTGGTTGTCATTGACTTTTCTGCTGATTTCAGTAAACTCACAGCTGAGGAGTTCCTAACTTTGGTCTGTGCTTTTTGCCAAGTCAAAGCGATGGTTGTTGGTGAGGATTTCCGCTGCGGTGCCCCGGCTTCGAGTGCCGGACCTGTTCAGCTGCAGGAATATCTATCCCGATTGTCACCCGGAAGCTTCGTGGAAGTCCCTCCTTTTGTACGAACTCGTGCAGGAGAGATTACCTCAAGTACCTTGGTGCGTAAAAAACTTCTTGAGGGCGCTTTGGAAGAAGTCCAAAGTATGCTCGGCAGACCGTATGAGTTGGACTTGGTGGCTTACCCTTCCAAGTTTGTGAATAACGGTTTGCTGTATCGTACCTCTTCCTTCATGCAACTTCTGCCGACTGCAGGAGAGTATGATGCCTATCTGATGCTTTCGGATGGCTCCGATGTTGCAGTGACTGCTCGGGTAACCGAGGAAGAACTGCTGATTCAGGCCAAAGAAGCGATGTGGGATTGGAAGAACGTGCGTACAAAAAGACTTGGCTTGTATGCCAAGGGGAGTAGTTCATGATCTCTAAGGAACAGAAACAGGAAATCATCGCCAAATTTGGTGGTGACGAGAAGAACACCGGTTCGACCCAGGCACAGATTGCCTTGCTTACCGCTCGCATCAACGACCTGCAGGTCCACTTCAAGAAGAACCCGAAGGACCACGCTGGTACCAGAGGCTTGCTTCTGATGGTTGGTCAGCGCAGAAGGCTGCTCAAGTACTTGAAGAACAACGACATCAACGCATACCGCGCTCTTATTGCTGAGCTTGGCCTGAGAAAGTAACGGTGGTGTTGGATTTGTAAGATTGTGTGAATGGCTCCGATGGCTTTTCAGGCCGGCGGAGCTATTTTTCATTTTCAATATAGTGTATAAAGAACAAAGAAAGAACGAAGAAAGGAAAAGAAGATGGAAGTAAAGAAAGTTTCCGTACGGATCGGCGAATCCGACCTGGTGTTTGAAACCGGGAAAATCGCCAAGCAAACCAATGGTACCGTGTACGCCTATTATGAGGGAAGTGCAGTCATAGCCACTGTTTGCTGTGGGAAGGAGCCCAACGAGGCTCTGGATTACGTCCCCCTCAGTGTTGAATATAATGAGAAATACTATGCTGCCGGCAAGATTCCCGGCGGGTTTCTCAAAAGAGAGTCCCGCCCCAAGGATAAGGAGATTCTGGTAAGCCGCCTGATTGACCGCCCGATGCGCCCGTTGTTTGACAAGGCCTTTGGTCGTGAAATCCAGGTTGTTCCCACCGTTGTTTCCTCCGACATGAACAATACCCCCGACATCATTGCCATCAATGCAGCAAGTGCTGCCGTCACCATCAGCGACATCCCCTTCAATGGACCGATTGCCGCAGTTCGTGTCTCTATGATTGATGGCAACTATGTAGTCAATCCGACGTTCAGCCAGATTGAGCGTTCCACCCTGGACATCATTGTCGCCGGTACCCGTGATGGCATCACGATGGTTGAAGGCGGTGCAAAGGAAGTGAGTGAAGAGGTTATGCTCGAGGCAATTGCCACTGCTCAGCCGATCATCACCAAGCTTTGCGATGCCCAGATTGAACTGCGCAAGATTGCTGGCAAGGATAAGCTTCCCATTCCCCAGAAAACCGTTGACCTCACCTGGCTTGAGCCTGTGCGTGAGTACGCTCATCCGTTGATCAAGGAAGCTTCCTTCGTCAAGGGCAAGATGGAGCGCTATGCAGCACTTGCAAAGGTGCAGGGCGAAATTCGCGAGAAGTTTGCCACGTTGGTTGAAGAAGATACAAAGCGTGATGGTCAGCTCTCCTCCCTTTTTGAAGATCTCGAGTACGAAATCCTTCGCGCTTCCATTCTCAATGATGGAAAGAGAACCGATGGAAGAAAGGTTGACCAGATCAGACCCATTACCTGCGAAGTGGGATTGCTTCCCAGGACTCATGGTTCAGCACTCTTCACCCGCGGTGAGACACAGAGTCTTGCAGTCACCACCCTCGGCACTGCCAGCGACGAGCAGATGTTCGACACCATCGACGGTGAGAAGACCTTCAGCTCCTTCATGCTCCACTACAACTTCCCTCCGTACAGCGTTGGTGAGACTGGCCGTCTCTCCACCGGACGCCGAGAGATTGGCCATGGACACCTTGCCCAGAGAGCGCTTGAGGCGATCATCCCTTCCAAGGAATCGTTCCCGTACACCGTTCGTGTGGTCAGTGAGATCATGGAATCGAACGGCAGTTCCTCCATGGCTTCTGTCTGTGGTGGCTGTCTCTCTCTCATGGATGCCGGTGTACCCATCAAGAAAATGGTCGCTGGTATCGCCATGGGTCTGATCACAGAGGGTGCAGATTACTCCAAGTATGTCGTACTGAGTGACATCCTCGGTGAGGAAGACCATCTCGGCGACATGGACTTCAAGGTGACCGGCAGCCGTGATGGCATCACCGCTTTCCAGATGGACATCAAGATTGCAGGAGTGACTCCTGAGATCATGAAGAAGGCTCTCGATCAGGCCAAGCAGGGCAGAATGCACATTCTCGGCATCATGGAGCAGTCACTGAATGCCCCCAGAACCGAAATCAGCGAGTATGCCCCGAAGATTCTCACCATGAAAGTGGATGAGGAGAAGATTGGTGCTGTCATCGGAACCGGTGGCAAGACGATCAAGGCCATTGCAAGCCAGAGTGGTGCTGAAGTCAACATTGCCGATGATGGGACTGTTACCATTTACGGTAGGAACAACGCCTCTGCACAACTTGCCAAGGATTTGGTCAAGTCCATCGTCGAGGAGCCCGAAGTGGGACGCATCTACGAAGGAACCGTCAAGCGCATCATGGATTTCGGTGCTTTCATTGAGATTCTTCCCGGCAAGGAGGGCCTTTGCCACATCTCCAAGCTGGCCAAGACCCGTGTCCAGAATGTAGAGGATGTATTGAAGGTAGGACAGGTTGTTCCGGTTAAGCTCATTGAGATTGACCGTCAGAACCGTCTGAATCTCAGCTACATCGATGCCCTTGAATCCAAGTAACAATGGCCATAGCATCGATACCTGTACAAATTGTCAAACTGAGACCGGAGGCTTTGCTTCCGGTCTACAGTACGAGCCAAAGCGCTGGTGCAGATCTCTGTGCTTGCATTGAAGAGGATCTGATCATCGAGCCGACGCTGTATGCAAAGATTCCTACTGGATTGAGCATTCAGTTGCCGCAAGGCTATGAGGCACAAGTCCGACCGAGAAGCGGCCTTGCCGCAAAGTTCGGCCTGACTGTCCTTAATAGTCCGGGAACCATCGATGCGGATTATCGAGGTGAAGTGGCGGTGCTTCTGATCAATCTTGGTAAGGAGAGGGTTGTCATCCATCATGGCGACCGAATTGCCCAGTTGGTGGTGGCACCGTGTGTGCAAGCATCCTTTCTTGAAGCATCGCATCTCGATGCTACCGAGCGGGGAAGCGGAGGATTCGGTTCTACGGGAGTATAGCTTTGGCTTCATCTGCGCGATTTCGCCTAGTATACAGCCACGTGGGAAGAGAGTATTTGCTCTCTTTCGTCGTGGCGTTCTTTTTTTTCTTCTTCATATTCTTCATCAACCAGATCCTACTCATCGCTCAGCGAATCCTGCTCAAGCAAGTAGACTATTTTTCTGTGCTGCAGCTGGTACTCCTTTCCATACCCCAGTTCTTGCTCTACACCTTTCCCTTCAGCTCCCTGACAGCGTCCAGCATGGTCATAGGAGACCTTTCCGGCAACAATGAGATACTGGCCATCCGCAGCAGCGGAATCTCTCTCAAGCACGTCTTCTTTCCCATCATCATCATCTCCCTGGTCTTCTCATTCCTTACCTTTGTCACTGCAGACAAAGCGCTTCCTTGGAGTACGAAGAAGTATCGTGAGCTCTACACCAACCTGATGCGCGATCTCCCCACCTTGGAGTTGGTGAGCAACAGCACCAACACCATAGCCGACATGGTCATGGTCAATAAGCTGGTTGAAGGCAATACCGTTCATGATGTCCTGCTCTTTGATACATCGAAGGCGAGAGAAGGGCAGCTTCTCTCAGCACCTACCGCAGTCATCAGCCTGTACGACCTGAATGCATTCATCTATCAGCTGGATTTGCAGAATCCGCTGATCCTCAAAAGTGAAAGCGGGAAGCAGTGGGCGTTATCCGAAGCGGAACAAGCCCAATTTTTCCTCAACTTTTCCGGACAAATAGCATCACTGGCATCTGCTCTGCCGAGCCAGCTCTCCATCAAGGAACTCAGAGCGAACATCGCCACTCACAAAAAGACCTACCAAGAGGAGATGCAGCGATACGACCAACGCATCAAGAGTGTCTCCTTGGAACTGGCGACCTTGCAACAAGCCCCGCTTGAGACCCAGTTGGCGGATATTGCTACGATCGAGAGGCTGCAAACAGAACTCAAGCGATTGGAAGAACGCAAGCCGATCAACTTTTACTACCAGTACTATCGTGCTGAACTGCACAAGAAGTTCGCCCTTTCCAGCGCTTGCTTCATGCTGGTTTTTCTTACGTTCTCACTCTCATTCTTCCGAGTCAAACATGGCAGGCTCATAGGATTCGGCCTTTCGATGCTCGTTGCAGTAGTCTATTGGTACCTGCTCTTCTTTGCTCAGATGCAGATTTTTTCCATCTCGTTCTCTCCGGCCTTACTTATCTGGGCTCCCAACCTTATCCTCTTTACCTGTGGTCTTTTGCTTTTGTTGCATGCGAGGCGCCTATGAAGGTACTCGACCGATACGTCATCCGCTGTGTCACCTCCGTTGCGTTCATGGCGGTGCTTCTCTGCACTCTCATGCTGATCAGCGTTGATTTGTTTGCAAACCTTGACTCCTACCTCACAAACGAAGTGCCTGCGTTCACCATCGCAAAGATTACCTTGCTGGGAATCCCCGAATCGTTCATCTTTGCTTTGGGGCCTTCACTGCTTTTCAGTGCATCCTTTTTCCTCTCCCAGGTACAAGCAAACAACGAGCTGATCTGCATTCTGGGAAGCGGTCTCAGTTATCGGCGGCTTGTTGCTCCCATTCTCATACTCGGCATGATTTTCTCGGCCGGCCAATTCGTGTTCAGCGAGTATGTGCACATTCCCGCCTCACAGATGCGCGAGCGTTCACGTGATGAGCTCTTTGGCTTGAGGAGCACCTACGATAACAGGAACATCACCCTCACCGATCCCGGCAGAACCTATGTGGTCCATGCCAAGCAATATCGGGATGATGAGAGCCGCCTTACGCAAGTCATGCTCGTATTTCTGGATGAGCAAGGCACCTTCAATGGACGCATTGATGCAGCGTTCGCCTATTGGGAAGAAGATCGGGGAATATGGAGACTGGAACGTGTTCGCAGCCAAGCAAGAGAACCTGGGGAACTTACGATCAGAACGACAGAATACCAGACACTGTATTTGGAAGCATTTACACTTGAACCTGCCTTTTTTCGAAACCTGAGCAGCGACATCAAGACGATGGAACTCTCCGCAGCGCTCCGGTACCTGAAGCGCATCAAAGTTCTGGACCCTCTGCGCCATCCCGGCCTTTCCACCGATCTGGTCGAACGGCTCTTGGGTAATCTGAGTCCCTTGGTCATGCTTTTCATTGCGTGCACCATCAGTTACCGGTACAAAAAGAATGTCCTTTTGTTCAGCATCATCACCAGCCTTGGCATCGCGGTCATCTATTATGTGGTGCAAATGGTAACACTCATCATGGCAAGGCAAGGGGTCATCGGTGCCGTTTGGGGTATGGTAATTCCCATGATTGTGATAGTATGCATTGCACTGGCAGAACGAGCTGCCGTCAGATAGGGGTAAGCATGCACATATTCAAGCAGTTACATCAGGATACCACAAGCAAGGCTCGCCTTGGTTTGCTCAGTCTCGGCCATGGCGAAGTGGAAACCCCGGTTTTCATGCCGGTCGGCACCAACGGTACAGTAAAAGGAATGTTTCATGAGGACGTACGCAAAATCGGTTACCAGCTGATTCTAGGCAATACGTATCATCTGTATCTTCGCCCAGGTCTTGAGGTTCTCGATCAATTTGGGGGCTTGCACGAATTCTCCAATTGGGATGGGAATCTTCTTACCGACAGCGGTGGTTTTCAGGTATTCAGTCTCAGTGGTCTGCGAAAAATTGGGGAGAAAGGCGTTACCTTCCAAAGCCACATCGATGGTTCGAAGCATATCTTCACTCCAGAAAGCGTAGTGGATACCCAGAAAGTGATCGGCAGCGACATTGCCATGTGCCTCGATGTCTGTACTCCCCCTGAAATCAGCCACCGTGCTGCGCTTGAGGCGATGAACATCACCCACAGCTGGGCACAAAGGGCGCTCAATCACCGCAAGGCTCTTGGAGAATCGTTCAGAGGAAACCTATTTGGCATTGTCCAGGGCAATTTCTACGAGGATCTGAGAAAGCAAAGTGCCGAGTTCTTCAACGAGATGGATTTTCCCGGTATCGCCATCGGAGGCCTTTCGGTAGGGGAGACCAGTGAACAGTTCTCACACTACTTGCAGTACACAGCTGACTTGGTGACACGGGACAAGCCTCGCTATGTGATGGGTATCGGCAGTCCCGATTACATCCTTGAGGCTGTGGAGAACGGCATCGATATGTTTGACTGTGTGCTTGCCACCAGAATGGCGCGCAACGGGGCGGTGTTCACGGACGATGGTGTCGTCACCCTGAAGAAAGTCATGCACAAGTTCGACCATGGACCCATTGAAGAGGGTTGCACATGCCGTGCCTGTACACAGTACAGCAGAGCATATATGCATCATATGGTGAAAACAGGGGAGATGCTGGGCGGCATGCTTGCCACCGAGCACAATCTCACCTACTTCTATCGCTTGATGGAGAATGTTCGCCTTGCGATCAGGGAGAACCGCTTTGCATCTTTCAAGAGGGACTACCTTGCACGATTCTACGGAAAGTAAGGGTTCGGCAAAACACAGCCTGGTCATCATGATCTGCACCCTGCTCAGCCGCCTGCTCGGAATCGTGAAGGCGCGTGTGCTCGGCTCCATCTTCGGAGCCGGAGCGGTTGCAGATGTAATCAACTTCACCTTCAATATCCCCAATAATTTCCGAAAACTCTTCGCAGAAGGGGCGGTCAACTCTGCCCTGATCCCAGCATTTTCCACACTCATAGCCCTCGATGACAAGAAGCGTTCTGTGAAGCTGTTCAGTTTGCTGTGCACCTATCAGACCCTGTTGCTCATCCCTTTGGTGCTCGTCTCCTACGTCTATGCAGAGCCTCTGATCAGGTTCCTCAGCGATTTTGATACCCCACAGGTAGAGCTCGGTGCAAGACTGCTTCCATTTTTCATGGTCTACCTGGCAACCATCAGCTTGGCGGCCACCTTCAACGGTGTACTTCAGTCGCATGCGAGCTTCTTGCACGCCTATCTGTCTCCCTTGCTCTTCTCCCTGGCCGTCATCTTCGGAGTTACCTTTCTTTCCGATGGGCTTGGCCCGATGAGCATGGCCTATTCAGTGCTTGCCGGCGGCCTGTTGCAGGGCAGCTACTCGTACGTGATGGTCCGTCGGTATGGGTATCGTCTGAAAGTTGCCCTCAAAGCGGATGACACCCCCTTCAGACCGGTTGTAAAAGCGTGGTCTTTGGTAACCTTGGGTATGGGAATCCAGATTGTCACCCAAATGGTCAGCTTCCTGTTTGCATCCAGCTTGGAGAAGGGCAGTGTTACCGCATTTGCCAATGCAACCATCTTTTATCAGACTCCTTACGGAATCTTCTTCAACGCCATCAGTGCGGTGAGCCTTCCTTTGATGAGCAGGGCGTATGCACTCAAGCAGCAGGAGAAGCTCACGCACTATACCCGCACCTCGCTTGTCAATCTTACCACCTTGCTGCTTCCAAGCACCATCATCCTCTTCTTTCTCAGTCAGGAGAGTGTGAGTGTGGTCTTGCAGACAGGAAAGTTCACACTCGAAGATGCAATGCTTACCGCCTATGTTCTCAGGCCCTATCTCCTGTTCATGCTCACCGCTGCCTGGTATGGAATGTTTCTCAGACTGGGATACAGTGCAAACCGCCACTCGCTGATGACACGAATCACCATCGCTCAGAATGTGCTGGACATAGCTCTGATGTATCTCTTCATCTCATTGGGTTGGGGCATCATCTCGCTGCCGCTTGCAAATGGAATTTCCTACCTTGCTGCCCTGCTAATTGCATGTATCGTCCTTAGAGATCTCTATCAGGTACATTCCGATCGTCTGCTGTACAAGGAACTGATGCGTTTGCTTTTCGCGAATCTTCCAATCCTGGCTGCAGGCTTGCTTTATGCAAAGGCAGATTTGAGGTGGTATCACCAAGGATCAACGCTTATCTCATTCTTGTTGCTGGTGGGTTTTGGGCTGGGGGCTTGCCTCATTGTGCTCATCTCCTATCACGTTGCCCGCATCCCTTTGCTGGCGTTACTCAGATCCAAGAAGCAGCAACGCGACCTGTAGGCCAACCGCCTCATCAAGCTTAACCGAAAGCCTATCATAGGTTACCAAGCCGTTGAGTTCTTGCTCAACATCACTGAGCTGGGTGTAGACTGATGCAGAAAGCCCTGCCTTTTTTGCTTCGTGTACCTGGCTTTGATAGAGCGTGAAGAATGCCTCATTGAACGCTTGCCTGTTCTCAAAGGTGCGGTATCCAAATATTCGGCTCTGTTCGTCATGTCCGATCTCTCGGTATACATATCCCCCAAACTCGGAAAGGACAACCGCCCTGCCATTCACATCTTTTTTGAAAGCATACTCTTTGAAATAGACATGTTGGGAACTCACATCCCCAATTTTGCGATCATACCAGCCGCTTGTGGCATCGATGGTCCGGCTCATGTCCAGCGAACGGACACGATCGAGCATGCGCTGGGTGTCAAATTGTCCCCAACCCTCGTTGAAGATGACCCACATCGCTATGCTCGGGACGTTGTACAGATGCTCGATCATTGCAGAAAGCTCTGTCTCAAAATCAGTTCTGTACGATTCGTCCTGGCTTCCCAAACAGGAATAGAGGGTGTCTTTTACGGAAAAGAAGGGAACCAGCAGCGGTCCACTCATAAAGGGCTGGATGGGTTTTCTCCCTCCACTTACCATATCCTGCCAAACCAGGAGTCCAAGGCGGTCGCAGTGGTGATACCACCTACGGCTCTCCACCTTCACATGCTTGCGTACCATGTTGAAACCAAGCTTCTTGACCAAGAGCAGATCATCGATGATCGCTTGGTCGGTGGGGGCGGTCATGAGGCTGAACGGCCAATATCCTTGGTCCAAAATTCCATGATGGAAGTATCGTTTCCCATTGAGGGTGAGATAGCCATCTTGGATGCCGAAGGATCTGAGTCCAACATAGCTGGAGACCACATCATCTTTATAGTGGACAGTGAAGGGATACAGATAGGGATCCTCCGGTGTCCATGGATGGGGATCATCAACCTGACAGCAGATCCGTTGGTTGCTTTGCGCTTTCACCTGTTTCTGCCCATCGAGGTACTCGATGACCACCTCATCGGCATCCCCCTCGCATTCGAGCTCAACATGCCAACAGCGCTGCTGCACGTTGGGCCTTACCACGAGACTCCGGATATAGGAGGAGGGGACTTCCTCAAGCCAGACCGATTGCCAGATTCCACTTTGGGCTGTGTAAAAGATGCCTTTTGCATGGAGCGATTGTTTTCCGCGGATGATGGGTTGGCTATCGTTGGGATCGACTGCCTGGACGATGAGTTCATTCTCTTCGGCGAGCACATCGGTGATATCGAAGCAGAAGGGGAGATACCCTCCGCGATGCTTTCCTACTTCTTTGGTGTTGCACCAGACCGTGCATTGGTGATCCACCGCTTCAAAGTGGAGCAAGACCCTTCTGTCCTTGCCTAGTGGCGGATAGGAGAAATGCCTGCGATAGGTTAGGATATCCTTTGCCCCGACGTGTTTCTCACACCCTGAAAGAGCACTCTCCACAGGAAAGGGTACGAGGATGGAGTAGGGGTAGAAATCTGGAAGCACAGCGGTGGGGGCAATTTGCAGTTCCCAGATGCCATTCAGACACACAAACGCATCCCTAACCATCTGCGGGCGAGGATAGTCGTCCAATACGTGGGCTGAGTCGACAGGATAACGATTTACCATGCTTGTATCCTATCACAGGCTGGAAAAATGGCAAACAAAACCCCCAACCGATTAGGGAAGGGGGTTTGAAGGTTGTCAGAAATCCTGAACGGAGATTTCATTGACGGTGAAGTCGTACTCCTGGTCATTGAGGGTGAAGGCGAACCGCTCGCCAACCTCATGATTGAGCAGAGCTCTTCCAAATGGAGCGGAGAGGTTGATGATGTTGTCATTGGGGTTGGATTCCCATGGACCCATGATGGTATACACCACCTCACTGCCTTTCAGGTTGTCCAGAAGCGTCACCTTCGTACCGAAGCCGATCTTCGTGGGATCTACCTTGTCGCGGGTGATGACCGTTGCCCTGTCAACTTCCTCGCTGAGGCGTCTGAGTGTATTGTTCAGCAAGTTCTGCTTCTCTTTTCCATACTTGTACTCGCTGTTCTCTCTCAGGTCTCCCATCTCCCGTGCGGTGCCGATTTCTCGGGCAACTTCGGGAAGATCGACATGCTGGATGCGCTCCATCTCCTTTATCTTCGCCTCAAGCGACGCTTGGGTACAGAAAAGGCCGGTAGGAATCACAGACTCCTTGTCGATCGGCTGCACTTCATCAAAGAAGCGGAATGTCGGGAACTTCATGCTGATCGCATGCTTGATCTCGATCTTCTTTCCTCCAGGGAGGTCAAAGACATTGGCGACCAAACTATAGATCTTCTGTGCATTCTCCTCATTTCCCTCTTCGATGTAGTTCAATACTGTTTTCTCATCGAAAAGAAGGCCCATCAGGATCTTTGCATTCTTACGGTTCTCCTGAACATCCTTACGGCTGTCAATGCAACGATTGATGTAGTCAAGCAGCTGCAGTTCGGTGAACAAGAGCTGCTCAGCATTGATTCCTGCCTTCGTCCAGAGCTTCGGCTCACCGTTTCTCAGCAAGTAGATGAGGGTAGTGCTCCTCTCCTTGAAGTTTTCCACCGCATCCTTGTATACCTTCACAAACTCGTTCATCTTCTTGTTGGATCTATAAATGTCGGGAATGTATCCGGTAAGGTAAGCATGGAAGAGCTGTGCCAAGACCTTTGTCCAGTTGGGAATCTCTTCCACTACATGATCGATGAAGCTCTTTTTCAGTTCGGGATCACGAATGGCTGCAAACACATCCTCCACACTGTCAGCACGTTCGTACAACATGGAGAAGGTGAGACTTTCAGGGCGGTTAACGAAGTTCATGTTCTGTTTCTTCACCAAGTCTTCAAGCAGAAGGAACGAGCTGAAGATGGCATCACCTGCAACCACAATCGGTTTGAAGGACCCATTCTCCTCAAGGAACATGTCACTGAAGTACTTGACCATCTCGAAGAAGAAGTCGCTTTCGACATCACCCTTGGCAGTCAAAAAGTCCCTCAGACTCTTGATCTTGTCATAGAAGTCCTTCTCACTGCGGAAGACAGAGAGCTGCTTTTCCTCATAGCTTACCGGGGTGGCACGCAAGAGATAAGTATCTGTGTCACTGGGTGAGAGATCGAAGAGGGGATTGGTCATCAACTCTTTCTTTGCCTGGTTGAGCCAAGGAGTCCACTCCTTTGCGTCCAGGATGGAGGGTACCAACTCATTTTTCAACTCTTTCAGGCTGATCTTTCCGCCATAGCTGGACATAAGGGTCTTGAGCGTCCAACCAACATCATCAAGCACTTTCGCATTGAGTTTCTCTCGGCTCAAGGCACTCTTGAGCACCCAGATATGACTCTTGGGGAGAGCCTGCAGACTCTTGAATGCCATTGCTGTGGAAAGACGGGCGCCTTCCTTGGAAACCTGGCCTGCAAAGTCAACAATTACATCGTTCTCATCGATGGAACGAATCCTTCCGATGCGATTGGTGCTGTTCTGGAACACAAAAGTTCCCTTGTCAAAGGCAATATTGGTCTCAAAATCCTCAATGCTATGCAAGATGTCGCGATTGATATTGCTCGTCAGTGCACTTGAGTCGAGACAGCTTTTCAGCCTGCTGTGGTTCTTGTATTTGGTCCGATAGCTTCTGATAAGGTTTTCACGAGCAAACGAGTCCTCACGATCAAGGGAGAGCATCTTCTTTTGGGCTTCAATCTGAAGATCGATATTCTCCTTGTTTGCAAGCTCAAGGTCGCGAAGCAATGCGATGGCGGTGCTCTTGCTCACATTGCCAACCTGATCGGCAACAGACATGAAGTAGCCGAAGTTATCAAGCTCAATCTCAAGCAGGGAAGAGAACAGGGAGCGCACCGACGAGACGTCCTTGCGCTTGATCAGACGATGGACGGCTTTCTTGTAGTAGGCGCTTGCCTTATCCTTATTGCCTTTTTGCAGTGTGTGCACAGCCAGCTGACGAACGATTTCGACTTCGTCGTAATCGACTTTGACCAAACGTTCCCAAAGGCCGAATTTCTCTTCTTCCTTACCGGTCTGCTCATAACAATCCGCAAGCAAGCGGATAGCGTGCTTGTTTTCACTCTTGGAGAGTATTTTCTGACATAAGAGCTCAACGATGTTCCATTTCTTGTTGTCAATGAACATCTCTATAAGATTGAGCAGCTGCAGATAGTCATCAGCACCCCTGCGCTCAAGCTGGATGGAACCGCTGATGTACATAGCTATGATACTGTTGCGCTCCTTCTCGGACAGGTGTTTGTCACACAGGGCCTTTGCCTCTGTTTTCTGTTCCTCATCGAGCGAAGAGAGCTGGGCATCCAGCCCTTGGAAACTTGTAACCGTATACGTATTGACGGTTGTCCTTGTCCATTGCTCTTCTTTCAGTAAGTTCTCAATCTCCTGGAATCCCATGGCTTCCTCCAAACATATTTGTCCATTTCTCAGACGTAAAAGAAACCGGGCAGACCGGGTCAAAGTCTGCTCGGGTTTGTCATTTCTCTCAGATATTCCTACTATACCATGAATAGCATTTTCGAGCAATTGATTTCACCCAAGCACTGTAAACATATTAACAAATATATAGTACAATGCCGGAAGAGGACGTTGCAAAACCTCCTGCTACCTGCTATAAATGGGATATGGAACATTCTTCATTGATTATAGCACCGAGTATGCTCTCTGCAGACTTTTCACGGACCGCGGAGGAAGTGGCCTCCATCAAATCAAGCAGTGCAGATTGGGTGCACCTTGATGTCATGGACGGCATGTTTGTACCGAACATCACCTTCGGACCAAAATTCATCAAGGACCTCAGGAAACACACAGATCTTGTCTTCGACACCCACCTGATGATCGAGCAACCTGAGCGATACATTCAGCTCTTTGCTGAGAGCGGAAGTGATAATATCACCGTGCATGGGGAAGCTACCCGTCATGTTCACAGGGCCCTGCAGATGATCAAATCCAGTGGATGCAAAGCTGGCATCTCCCTCGTCCCCTCGACACCGGTTTGCGCCATCGAGCCGATCCTCGATATGGTCGACCTGATTCTTGTTATGACGGTCAATCCAGGGTTTGGCGGACAGACTCTGATTCCTTCCACGTTGGAGAAGGTGACCAAGCTTGCCGAGATTCGCCAAGCACAGGGGTATACCTACCTGATCAGCGTTGATGGCGGGGTAAACTTGTCAACCGTCAGCACAATCGTTGAGGCAAAGGCCGACGTTGCCGTATGCGGGAATGCCTTCTTCACCGCAGCTGACAGAAAGCTGTTTGTCCAGCAGATGAAGGGCCTATGAAGGCAGTGATCCAGCGGGTCAAGGATGCCCAGGTGTCTGTTGACGGAAAGGTGGTAGGCAAGATTGGTTTTGGCCTGCTCATCTATCTGGGAGTCCAGAAGGGTGATTCTCTGGAGAATCTGCAATGGTTATGTACGAAAATCATGAAGTTGCGCATTTTCAGCGATGACAAGGGGAAAATGAACTTGTCACCGAAAGAGGTGGCAGCCTCCCTGTTGGTAGTCAGCCAGTTTACCCTGGTGGCAAACCTTTCCAAAGGGAATCGGCCGTCGTATGATGAGGCAGCCGACCCAAAAGATGCCGACCTTTTGTATCAGAAGAGTCTTGAACTGTTCAGTGCTGAGGGTTTTTTCGTGCAAAGCGGCACCTTTGGTGCACACATGGATGTGACCTATACCAATGATGGTCCGGTTACGTTCATTCTACAGTCGTGAATCTGAAGCAAGAAGTGCCTGCTTTTTACTTAGTGGGCATGGCAGATAAAGCCTGAGGAGCAACATATGGCAAAGAGTAAAGAAACGTCATTCCCTACCGATCTGGCCCATAAAAGGGAGGCTTTGGAAGCCACCAGGATGCAAATCGACAAGCAGTTCGGCAAGGGCTCGCTGATGAAGCTTGGAGACAACGAGGACTCAATGGACATCGGATACATCTCTTCGGGTTCCCTGTTGCTCGATGAGGCGCTCGGTATCGGCGGCTATCCAAGAGGCAGGGTCATTGAGATATATGGGCCTGAGAGCAGTGGTAAAACCACACTTGCCTTGCACGCTATTGCCGAAAGCCAGAAGATGGGAGGCATCGCTGCCTTCATCGATGCTGAGCACGCCATGGATCCCTCTTATGCAAAGAAACTGGGTGTCAACATCGATGAGCTTTGGATCAGCCAGCCGGATAGCGGAGAACAGGCCCTTGAGATAGCAGAGTCACTGGTTCGAAGTGGTGCGGTGGACATCATCGTGGTGGACTCGGTGGCAGCCCTTACGCCCCAAGCTGAAATCGATGGAGACATGGGTGACAGCCACATGGGTCTGCAAGCGCGCTTGATGAGCCAGGCTCTGCGAAAGCTCACCGGTCTTCTGTCCAAGAGCAACACCACCATCATCTTCATCAACCAGATCAGAATGAAGATCGGTGTCATGTTCGGCAACCCTGAGACAACTACCGGAGGCAATGCGCTGAAGTTCTATGCTTCGGTACGCATCGAGGTAAGGAAAATCGAATCACTGAGCAGGGGAGCTGATGATATCATCGGAAACCGTGTCAGGATCAAAGTGGTAAAAAACAAGGTTTCCCCTCCGTTCAAGAAAGTTGAGCTCGATCTCATGTTTGGAGAGGGCATCAGCTACATCTCCAGCGTACTCGATGCAGCACTCAAGTATGAGATGCTTGAAAAGAGTGGTTCCTGGTACTCCTACAATGGGGAGAAGATCGGGCAGGGCAGGGACAAGACCCTCGACTTCCTGAAGGACAACCCCGACATCGTTGCCGATCTTGATGTCAGGCTGAGGGAACTGATGTTCCCCAAGAAAGTGAGAGAGAAGAAGGCCGATAAGGCTGAAACAGAAAAGTAGAGGGCAGAAGGCGGGCGTTGAGCCCGCTTTCTTGTCATCATGGCCCAGCTTGGCTATACTTGGGTCCAGGGGTGTGATGTGCAAGAGATGGAGAGAACAACAGAGCAGGAGCGCGATGGAAAGACGTTCCATACTCCGATTTTCGAAGGTCCGCTGGACCTCCTGCTCTTTCTCATCCAAAAATCCGAAGTAAATATTTATGATATTCCCATCGGTGAGATCACTGCTCAATTTCTCTCCTATCTGAAGGATGCGCAGGCTATTGTCCAACTCGGGGATCTCACCCAGTTCTACAAGATGGCTGCCGACCTTTTGTATATCAAGAGCAGGATGCTGCTTCCGGTAGATCTGGAATTCGATGAGGAGTACCAAGATCCCCGCCAAGAACTTGTCGAACGCTTGCTTGAGTATCAGAAATTCCGAAAATACACCGAGTTGCTGACCAACACCAACACAAGTGGTGAACTGTTCATCAGCCGAAAGAGTTCACAGTTCCGACTTCCGTTCGGTGATGAGGAGCTCTTTGGTGACATCTCGCTTTCCGACCTTCTCTCGACTTTCACACGGTTGATGACGACCATCACACCGAACAAGGTCTTCAATGTCTATGAGTCTGTTACGGTGAATGAGAAGATCGCCCTGATGCAGGAGCTCTTTGAAACCTGTGAATACTTCACCATTGAGCAGTTGATCATCCACCTGGATAATGCACTGCACATCATCTGCTCTTTCATGGCAATCCTTGATGCCTGCAAGCTTAGGATGATTACGCTGGTGCAGGAGAAACCGTTCTCACCCATCCTGATTCGAAAGCGCGAAGGGTTGTTCGAGGAAGACTTTGATGAGGCGTTTGATGAGGATCTTGATGAGGAAGAAGCCTTTCTTGTCCCGATTTCCATCAGCGAGGATGAGCAAGCACGACTTTTTGCAGAAGATTCTTTGCAAGATGCAGATTCATCAGTCGCAACTGCTGACGACGGTCGCATTTTTCTGTATGATGATGAGAGTGAGGTTGAGCAGATCAATCTTGACGATGATGAATAGGAGCATGGGTAGTGGAGAAGAAGAGGCACGCCGGCAACGAGATGCTGGAGCAAGGCCCCCTCTTGAGTACAGAGGCACGCTTGGCAGAGGTGATTCTCTTTTTGGAGAATGAACCTTTGAGCTTGGAACGACTGATGAGAATGACATCCTTGTCCGAAGAGGGCGCAAAAGCGGCTCTCGAAGAGGTGAAGGAGCATTATGCTCGATTTCTCCACGGCTTGGACTTGGTGGAAAGCCAGGGAGTCTATCAGTTTCTTCCCTCTGCAGATCTTCACGACAAGCTCCGCAGTTGCTATGGCAAGCGTGTCGACAGACGCCTCTCCAGGGCAGCTTTGGAAACTCTCTCCATCGTTGCCTACAGCCAGCCGATAACCCGAAGGGAGATTGATAATATCCGTGGGGTTGCCAGCGATACGATCATCAGGTTGCTGAGGGAACGGGAGTACATCAAGGTAGTTGGCCGAAAAGACGTTCCCGGCCATCCCTGTCTCTATGGAACGTCACGAAAATTCCTCTTCGAGTTCAACCTCAGCAGCATCAGTGCGTTGCCAAAGCTCTCGGATATCGACCGACAGCGGTTCGAAGCGGATACGATACAGGAGAACGAGGAAGCATGAAGATAGCCTATCCAATTCGATTACAGGCCTACATGGCCAAAAGCGGTTGCGGTTCACGCCGATACTGCGAGACATTGATCAGCGCAGGGCGCGTTTCGATCAATACCAAACGTGTCACCGAACTCGGGACCAAGGTCAATGAGGACGATGTGGTGATGGTTGACGACCAGCTCATCGAGCCAAGCGACAGGACCTACTACTATGCGCTGTACAAGCCCAGAGGGTATGTCTGTACGAATTTCGACCCCAACGAGAAGTTGTATGCGCGAGATCTCATCGATATCGCCGACAAGAACCTTTTGTTCCACATCGGAAGACTCGACAAGGAGTCTACCGGCCTGATTCTCTTCACCAACGATGGTGATGTGGCGCAGAAGGTGATGCACCCTTCAAGACAGATCGAGAAAGAGTATCTTGTCAGCTGTTCCACCGAGGTGAAACGGGAAGACCTGGAAGCGGCCTTGAAGGGAGTCTACATCGACCTTCCCCAGCCGTATCGTATCAAGCGCTTCGAAATCCTCTCCAAAAAGTGGGTTCGGGTAATTCTGACTGAGGGGAAAAATCGAGAGATCCGCAAGATCTTCAGCTATTTTGGCTACGATGTGAAACAACTGGTTCGCATGAGAATCGGATGCATCGAGATCGGAGATCTGCAACCCGGTCAATTCCGTACTGTTGCGGCAAGTGAAATCGAGGCAATGCTGAAGGGAGAGACAGAACCGGTGAAGAAGCAGAGGAGCACTGCATGGTAGTGGCAATTGATGGGCCTGCAGGTGTTGGAAAGAGTTCGATTGCAAAGATGATCGCAAAGGAGTGCGGATTTTATTATCTGAACTCAGGCTCTTTCTATCGTGCCTACACGTATCTGCATCTCAGTGAGGGAAAAGACCCCTTTGATCTTCCTTCTGTGCTGGAGACTGCCAAGGCTCATCCCCTTTCCGTTTCAGATGGCCATATCCAGGTTGATGGCAAGGATATTGAGGATATGCTCCATACAGCGCAGGTTGACAAGGTGGTGGCTCAAGTATCTGCCTATGCTCCGCTGCGAAGCCATGTGAATGAGCAGCTCAAGGTAATTGCCAAGGATATGGATGTTGTGGTTGAAGGAAGGGACATCACCACGGTGGTGTTTCCCGATGCTGAACTGAAGTGCTATTTCGATGCCAATCCAGAGGTGAGAGCTGAACGAAGATTCAAGCAACACCCAGATGGGCAGGATTATGAGAGTGTGCTGAAGAGCATCATCGAGCGCGACAAGATCGATAAAAACAAGGCTGTTGGAGCCCTGCAAGTGGCTTCTGACGCCCTCTACATCGATACCTCGTACTTGACTATGGTGCAAGTTTGTGAGAAAGTGTTATCTGCTATTTTTGCGCTTAAAGGCGAAGTAAATAGGTAAATTTAGGATCAGGAGAAATCAAGTGGCTGAAGAACAAGAAATGGATGAAAAGAAAACCAAAATGCAGGATATGCTGCAGGAGGAGTATCTTAAATCTCTTGATGGAATCGAAGACGGTCAGCTCGTGGCCGGTACTGTTGTCCAGGTAAACAACGAGTATGTATTCGTGGATGTCGGCTATAAGAGCGAGGGACGCATCTCTCGTGATGAATTCGCGACAGTTCCTGAAGTTGGTGAAGAGGTAAAAGTCGTCATCATCAATAAGGAAGGGAAGGGCGGCCAGATCGTCGTTTCCAAGAAGCGTGCCGATTTCAAAGAACGCACTGATGAACTGAAGGCTGCTGCAGAAAGCAGATCTCCCGTTTTGGGCAAGTTCGAGAAAGTAATCAAGGGTGGCTTCGAGATCGATCTCGGAGGCGAGTACAAGGGCTTCTGCCCCCTCTCCAAGGCTGACGTAGTCCGCGTTGAGGAACCTGAGACACTGATTGGAGTGACAGACTACTTCATCATTGACAAGTTCCATGGCGGCACCAAACTCAAGAGTGTGGTGAACAGACGTGAGTATCTTGACCAGAAGATCAAAGAGAACAAAGAGAAGTTCTTCTCTACCGTCCAGATTGGTGACGTGGTCGAAGGTGTGGTGAAGTCATTCACTTCCTTTGGTGCATTCATCGACCTCGGTGGTTTTGATGGACTTTTGCATATCAATGACATGAGCTGGGGCCATGTCACCCGTCCCAAGGATTTCGTGAAAAAGGGACAGGTTGTACAGCTCAGACTCATCAATATCGATCCTGAGACCCAGAAGATCAACCTGTCGCTCAAGCACATGCAGGAAGATCCCTGGACCACCTTCGAGACGAAATACAATGTCGGTGATGTCGTGAAGGCACCCGTAACCAAGATCACCACCTTTGGTGCATTCATCGAGATCGAGCCTGGTATTGAGGGTCTTGCCCACATTTCCGAGCTCTCCTGGACCAAGAGGGTGAACAATCCCAAGGAAGTCCTGGATGTCGGTGATGTAGTCGAAGCAAAGGTTCTCGGTTATGACCTCGATAAGAAGCGTGTTTCCCTCGGTCTCAAGCAGCTTGAGGAAAATCCCTGGGATACAATCGTTGAGCGCTATCCCGTCGGTATGACCTTGTCCAAGCCGGTGGTTAAGATCACCAACAGTGGGGCATTTGTCAACCTTGAGGAAGGAATCGATGGATTCCTCCACATTGACGACATCTCCTGGACCAAGAAAGTCAAGAACATGGCTTCCTTCTGTGCAGAAGGGGACGTGATCGACGTTGTGGTCATCCGCGTGGAACCGGACAATCGCCGGATCCGCCTTGGTGTGAAGCAGCTGGAGGGCAACCCCTGGCAGACTCTGCGCCACGACTATCCGAAGTTCAGCACCATCAGCGGTGTTGTCACCAATGTCACCGACTTTGGCGTCTTCGTGAAGGTCATGGGGGATATCGAGGGGCTGATCAGCAAGTACAACTTGGTTGGACCGGATGAGGAGTACACCGATGAGGTCCTCAAGAAGTTCAACATCGGCGACCCGATCACCGCAATGGTTGTTGAATGCAACCCGACTACCCAGAAGCTCTCCCTCTCCATCAAGGAGATGGTCAAGCGCTCCCAGCAGTCGGAAATTGCAAAATACATCCATGAGGATGATGATGACAGCGATACCTTCTCCCTGGCAGACATGATGCGTTACAAGGATGAGGACAAGGAGTAAGGAAGACAACGTATGTTGTGTTCCACCAAACAGGCGGCACACTGCCGCCTGTGTTGTATACCCTTGATAACGGAGATGTGCCATGAGTAAGAACAAAAAGGAATCAGCCGAACTGACCTTGGCTGAACGGATAGAAGGATCGCTGAATAGTTTTCTTGCCAAGAACAAGATGATTCTCATCATTGTTGCAGCAGTGCTTGTCGTTGCCCTGATTACTCTGGGTATCGTGACCTCTGTGAACCAGAAGAACTTGCAAGCACAGTTTGATCAGGTGGACAAGCTTGAGAGTTCCTATGCAGAGCTGCAGATTCTTGGCAGCGAAGATGCTACCTATCAGGCAAAGTATGACGAGTTGCTCGCTGGTTTGCAGGATTTGGCAGGGAAGGGGAAGAAGTATCCTTCTCTCAAGGCAGAGTACCTTCTTGGTATGGTAGCCTTTGAGAAAGAAGAGCATCAGAAGGCTTTGGACAGTTTCATTTCTGTCTACAACAAGGCCTCCGGTATGTATCTGGGATCTCTCTCTTTGACCAATGCTGCAGTCAGTGCAGAGGAACTCGGCAACGATTCGTTGGCTCTTGAGTATTACACCAAAGTCATCGATGAGTTTGGCATGAGTGCCGCCGAGGCTCCGAAGGCTCTCTTCGCACAGGCTCGCCTGCAAGAGAAGAGCGGGAACACTCAGCTTGCAAAAGCCACGTTCCAACAGCTTGCTGATGCATTCCCGACTTCTGAGTTTGCAAAGCTTGCAACCAACAGACTTGCACTCCTGTAAGCAAACGGGGTAGGGTAGTACAAGAGACCCACACCATAAGGAGGCAGATGCTATGAAGATGAACAAAACACTTCTTCTCAAGGCATCTGCCTTTTTTCTGCTCCTGATCACCCTGCTCTTTTCCTGTGGGATTCCTACGTATTTCTATGTAAACTATACTTTTGAAAAAGGTTCTGGGGATGATTCATCTGTTTCAGGTACATTCACCTTCACTGATTCTTATAACAATTTGAGCTGGGTTGATACTGGAACTGGGCCTTCGTTGATGCTTGCATATATTGTTACCTCTTCTCCTGGGGATATCCCGAAGTTCGAAACACCCTTCTCATCAACATACAAGCGATCAAACAACAACGGTATTCATGTGAGTGAAGATGAGTTGCTTTCCTATGATAGTAGTGGAATTACCTATCGGCTCCATCGTTTTTCCGACACCACCGGGATTGATTTCAATAGTCCGACATACATGGCATATGCAAGCAATCCCACTTCCGCGGATTTCAAAGTCACCCTGAGCAAAGACTCTGATAATTTTATCGACCTTTCGATAACTGATGCAAACGGTTCATCGCCTCCAACCACTCCTTATGTGCTGACAGGTACGAGCAAACTGGCAAGATTCAACGGAGAAGCTTTTTCGACGGATCCATCCGCATTTACGGGTTTCCCTGATTACACCGTTTCCGATACATCATTAACGTTATACTGCCATGTCTTTGCTGCAGTGAATGTTTCCCAGGGATTGTTCAGCAACAACTTCTGGACCGATCTAAAGTACTTGGGAAGAATCACTCTCTAACTATTTTAATGGGGTACACCACTCCGATTAAAAATTCGAAAAATTGCTAAATATGGATAATATATATTCTGTTAACTAGAAACCCTTCTTCCTATCCTGATTGGTTGGAAGAGCCTCATACGATGATTATTCTACGGTAACCGACTTCGCCAGGTTTCTCGGCTTGTCAGGATCGTTGCCTTTGAGCACCGAGCAGTAATATGCATACAACTGGCTCACAATGACACTGAGCACTGGACTGAACAGCGGATGCGTCTGCGGAAGCCGGATGATCGTATCTGCTGTGTCATCGAACGTGTGAACATGCTCGAAGGTGATCACCAAGGCCGTAGCACCGCGTGCTTTCACTTCCTTGATGTTGGAGTCCATCTTTGCATAGAGCGTTGGCTGTGTGCACAGGGCAACCACCAAGGTGGATGTATCGACCAAGGCGATCGGTCCGTGCTTCAGTTCTCCTGCAGCGAATGCCTCACTGTGGGTATAGCTGATTTCCTTGAGCTTGAGTGCACTCTCAAGACTTATCGCAAAATCCACGAGCCTTCCCATGAAGAAAACCTTTGTCTTGTTGAACTGGCTGGCGGCAAAACGCTGAATGTCCTCCTGCCTGTCCAAAAGCAGTTGGGCCTGGGACGGCAGATACTCAAGAGCTTGCAGCAATGCTGCAGAATCTTGCTTGGCCAGCAAAGCTGCTATGGTGAACAGACAGAGCAACTGGGTCGTAAATGCCTTGGTGGAAGCAACTGCGATCTCCGGACCTGCTTGGGTGTAGATGGTCCAGTCCGCTTCACGACTGATTGTGCATCCAATCACATTGGTCAAGGCGAGCGTTGGAATTCCAAGCTCCTTGAGCATTCTCAAGGTGGCAATGGTATCGGCGGTTTCTCCGCTTTGGCTGATGAGCAAGCAGACCTCGCCTTCTTTCTTGATATGTGGGCGATAACGGAGCTCACTGGCAATTACCACCTCTACGGGAATCGAGGCTACCTGTTCAATGACATAGCTTGCGACCATACCGGCATGATAGGCAGTACCACAGCCGGTGACCAACAGATGCTTGGCACCTTTGAGCAAAGTCTCCACACCTTGTGGAAATACCAGGCCTTCCTCTTTGAGACGAGCTCTGAGTGTATCCCTGAGAGCCTTGGGTTGCTCACAGATCTCCTTAAGCATGAAATGTTCGAAGCCGCACTTCTCAGCAGCCTCCATATCCCAATCGATATGCTGTACCGGACGCTCGAGTCGATCCCCGTCGAGGTTGTAAATCTGGACATCATCGCTGGTTATGACCGCAACATCCAAATCCTCGAGGTACTGGACTTCGCGCGTATGGCTCAAGAGCGGCGGGACATCACTGGCAACCAGATTCGCATGCTCACAACGCCCTATGACCAGCGGACTGTCCTTTCTTGCAACCACCATCGTCTGGGGATGCTCCGAACAAACCACGGCAATGGCATACGAGCCTTCCAGGCGCTTGATCGTCTCTCTCACCGCGAGCAAGAGATCCCCGTTGTAGTGAAAGTCTATCAGATGCGCGATCACCTCACTGTCTGTCTGGCTGGCAAAAGAGACCTGATGGCGTTCCAGCCACGTGCGGAGCTGGGCGTGGTTTTCGATGATGCCGTTGTGCACAACTGCAATTGACTGGGAGACATCAGTATGGGGATGGCTGTTCAGATCCGAGGGTTCCCCATGGGTTGCCCATCTGGTGTGCCCGATGCCACAGTTCCCGTCCACAGGGTTCTGCTGTACCAGCAGGTCAAGGTTGGAAAGTCTTCCCTTGATCTTTCTGACCATCATCTTCTTCTCTGCTGAAATGACGGCTATACCTGCGGAGTCATACCCACGGTATTCCAATTTCCTGAGAGCCTCGAGCAGAATCGGGGAGGCGTTCTTTTCACCAATATAACCTACAATGCCACACATACAGCGTTCTCCTGTTGCTGTAGTAGCACGAAAAGTCTCTTTGTAGCTACCTCTTCTACCCTATGTTTCCGAAAATTCCTTGTTCTTCATGAAAGAAATCGAGAGTTTGAGGCTTGCCAGCAAAGCGAGAAGACCTACAAGAGGAGGGAAAAGGGAGAGCTCAAATGCTGATGATGATGGCTGGGGGTATTGGCTGAGGATACTCACCAGGCCTATCAGGACGCCGGCTACCAACAGATAGTACACCCTGCTCTTCTCAAACCCGAATCGCAAGATCAGAGGATAGTTGCATGCGACAAAGAAGAAGCCGAAGGCAAGCTGGGCCGATGCATTCCCCAAGAGGTTTGAACCTCCGAAAAGCAAGGTGGAAAGCAGGACCAAAATCACTGAGATCACAATGCAGATGCATGCAAGAGCATATTTGCTGAGCACAAGTTGTGCACGGGAAATGGGAAGCGCACAGGCATAGGCATCCCAGCCGTCGTGTTGGTCGTAGGCCAAGGTATTGAGGCTGATCATCAATAGCATCATTGTGGTCATCAGTGTGTAGAGCATGGTGGTCTGCACCCCTGCAAGCACGGAAAAAAGCAAGACCATACCAAACAGAACACCCCAACGTTTTCTCAGCAGATACCAATCTTTCAACAGCAATGCTTTCATCCCTTGTATCCCCCTTTTGCCAACAGAATGACCAACTCCTCCAAGGTGAGCCGAATCGGTTCGGCAAACGAAGGAATATGCTCCTTGCGCATGAGCAACTCAACCTGAAACTCCCCTTCCCGCTTGGTAATGATGGAATCAGGATCAAAATCCGAAAGGGAAGCATGGGCAGTCCTCACCAGTCGGTAGGTATCAAGCAACGTATCCTTCTCTTCGGTAAACCGTATCTTTCCATCATCAAGCAACGTTATGTAGTCGCACAGTTTCTCCAAATCGCTGGTGATATGACTGGTGATGAGTATGGTATGCTGTTCATCCTTGCTGTATTCGGCAAGCAAGCTGAGAATCTCATCACGTGAAAGCGGGTCGAGACCACTGGTAGGCTCGTCCAGTATCAGCAGCGATGCATTGTGACTCAGCGCTGCAGCCAAAAGGAATTTGACCTTCATTCCCCGGGAACACGATCGGTAAGGCTTTTTCTCATCGAGCTTGAACTGTGAAAGCAACCGTACATAGGTTTGGCTGTCCCATTCGCGATAGAGCCCTGAGAAAACCGAACCCATCTCCTTCGGGTTGAGCAAGCTGGGAACAGAAGTCTCATCAGCAATGAAACCTATCCTGTTCTTTGCTTCTCCGTCCTGGGCAATATCGGTGGATGAGAGGACGGAAAGAGTTCCCTCATCCTGTTTCATCAAACCGAGCAACAGTTTGATCGTAGTGGTCTTTCCCGAACCATTCGCACCGATCAGACCATGAACGGTTCCTTTCTCCACAAAAAAGTTTTCCAGATGCAAGGAAAATGATCCAAGCGACTTGCGTACATCCGTACATGCAATTGCATACTCCATGTTACGCATCCCCTTTGTTCAACAACTGATACATCATACCCAACTCCTCTTCACTCAAACCAAGAAAGTCAGAGAGCAACTTGATCGAACGCATGTGCTCCTCAATCTTTCTCAGATACTCTTCCTTGACCTGTTCATGACTGCGCTCAGCTACATAGCTTCCTTTTGCCGCCACAGTCTGGATATACCCTTCCCGCTCAAGTTCGTCGTATGCACGCTTGGTGGTAATCACACTGATTCTCAACTCTTTTGCCAGGCTGCGTATGGAAGGAAGCAGAGTCCCTTCTGCTAGGATACCCTGTACTATCTGAGCCCGTATTTGTTCCACAATCTGAAGATAGATGGGATCTGGATTGCTGTTGGAAAGTATGATATCCACTGAATTCCCTCACTGTTTATGTACAGTATATACAGTAATAGCATCATGTCAATACCTTCTGTGAATCTGTTCTCAAGAAGAGCTTCTCCGGCTATACTCTTTGCTATGATTGATTACACCATGGAAAAGAAAACCACGCTCGATGCTGCTCTGATGCAGCTCTTTACAATCGTACAGCTGCTCAGAAGCAAGGATGGCTGTCCTTGGGACCGTGAGCAGACGCACAAAAGTGTCGCCACCAATCTGTTGGACGAGACCTATGAGTACATCGATACGCTGGTGAGTGAAGACATTGGTGGTCAGAGAGAGGAGATCGGGGATGTCCTGCTCAACGCAATGATGCTTCTGGAGATGCATCAGGAGTCCGATCCGCAGTTTGTCATTGACTCGCTCAATGATGTCTGTGAGAAACTCATCCGCCGTCATCCGCACGTCTTCTCCAATCAGGTGGTCTCAGGATCATCTGAAGTTTTGGATGTGTGGAACTCCATCAAGGTCAATGTTGAAGGGAAAACCCATGACAGCGATGATTTCTTCAGCAGAGTACCCGCTTCCCTTCCCCCCTTGGAAAAGGCGAATGAGATCCAGAAGAAGATTCGCAAAGTAGGTTTCGACTGGCCTACGGTTGAGGGCGTTGTGGAAAAAGTGAAAGAAGAGCTCTCCGAAGTGGTGGTTGCAAAGGATAATCCTGACGAGAAACGTGAAGACCTGGAGATGGAGCTCGGGGATTTGCTCTTTGCAGTGGTGAACCTCTGCCGCTATCTTGGGTACAACCCTTCGGTAGCACTGCATCGGTCCAATCAGAAGATGCTAAGAAGGTTCAATGCTCTCTATTCATTGGCAAAGCGGCGTGGAGTAAAACTCGACCAAGACCATGTGGATGAGATGGATGAGCTTTGGAATGAAATAAAGGCGATAGAAACGAGGGATGCGTATGGAACTGCAAGCGAACAGAACGCGTGACACCAAACGGGAGGCTGGGGCTGTCTATGAAAGGATCGCCTTGGATATTGCAAAACGCATCGCAAGGGGGGAACTGGCAGAGGGAATCAAACTCAGCGGCCGTACCCTGATGAGTGGGGAGTACGGAGTGTCGCCCGAAACCATCCGACGCAGTTTTGCCCTGCTTGAAGAGATGGATGTGGTACATGTCATGCACAACAGCGGCGTACGGGTACACAGTTGTGAGAAAGCCAAGGCATTTGTAGAAAAGTATGGCAAACATGACGCATCAAAAACGCTGCTGCATCGAATGCGTGAAATTCTGGCCGAACACGAAGCCCTGGACAAGGAGTTGTACTCCATAGCCAAACAGCTGTTCAGCCTGAATACCCGTTTTCATGAAGCCAACCCCTTCCCTATCCATGAATACCTGGTAGGAGAGGAGAGCAAAGCCATTGGAAAGAGTCTTTCTGAACTGGATTTCTGGCATCATAGCGGAGCTACCGTCATTGCAATCCGCAGGGAGGGGGTGATTATCCTCTCCCCGGGACCTGAAATACTGCTTCAGGCGTATGATACGCTGATGATGGTAGGCAGCGAAGAGACACTGCCCAAGGTGAGCGTGTTACTCGACTAATTGCATTTCCTGTTGCTTTTTCAAGAAGTATTGGGGGTAGAGCTGTCCCCACTCTCCTGCATAGAGCGCAAGTCGTGTAATGCGAATCCGGCGGGCAAGGGCGAACTTGTCCGTATCCGGGCCAAAGACCAACTTCACCAGATTCTTTTCTCCCTCAATCCCCACCTCGAACACAGTCTCGCTCAAGCGTTTCACAAAAAAGCCTTTCTGCGGCTCTCCAAGCAAGGAGATAAGCTTATCCTTGCTCTCCATATCCTCGCGTACATCGATTGCATACAGACTGCCTTTCAGATACTTTGCCAAGGTTTCCTTTTTGCCAGATTCAAGAAACAGCACTTCCTTGATCTCATACCCATCGTTGAGGGCTTCCTGCAATCTTGAGCGTACCAATGAAGCATCAAGTGAATCGGAGGCCATCAGCTCGGCCAGCATCACTTCGTTCTCTCCGGCTACGCCTACAGAAAGAGGGTTCACAAACTCAAGCTTCGGCTTAGGGTTATAGCCCTGGGTGAACTGGAGCTTCAGTTTGGAGCGTTGGAAGGCCATCTCAAAGTTTCGCATCGCATTGATGTGGCTCACATAGAGCGATGAGCCGAACCTGCGGTAGGTTATCACAACCTGAACCGTATCCTGGTCCACCATAGGTTCCGATGCGAAACTGAGTGTCTTGTTGCGAACCTGCTCCAACAGAGGATCCTTGAATGAGGTGTCGACCACTTGCGTTGCCTTTGAACAAACACCACACAGATGGTCACAGTGCTCGAAACAGCGCTCAGTGAGCAGGAGGCCCTTGGCCATCTCATACTCATCCTTGAGGAATTTCTTGCTCACCCGCAGGCTCACCGAATCCCAAGGAAGCTCTTCATCAAGATCGTACGCTTCGAAAATGGATGCGTTTGGGTCATAGGAAGCTTCCTTGATGGCCTCAAGCCACAGGTCTGCCTTCATATGCTCATCCCAGGCATCAAGACGGCAACCCTTGCGGTATGCGGCCTCGATGACATCAGCATAGCGTTCATCACCCCTGCTGATGAGACCTTCCAGATAACTGATGTTCGGTTCATGATAGCTGACCTTGCACCCTCTGATCCGCTCATTGATCATGCGCTTGAGCGCAGAAAGCTGGGTATAGGACTGCTCGGGGGTGAGCTGGGAGCACCACTGGAACGGAGTATGGACCTTGGGAATGAAGGTTCCGATATTGATGTTCATGTTCAGCCTGGTAGCATCGTAAATTGCTCCCAGATACTCCACGATTGCCTGATTCTCCTCTTCACGGTCAACAAATGGCAAACCAACCATGAAATAGAATTTTGCAAGCTTCCACCCACGTGCTTTGGCTTCGCGTGCAATATCAATGACCTGACCTACGGGAACAGTCTTGTTCATCGCCTGCTGCCAAGCCTCCTTCGGAGTTTCAATTGCGAAGGTAAGCCCGCTCTTGCGGACTTCACTGAGCTGTTCCAAAATACCCAAGGAAAAGGAGTTCACCTTCAAGCTGGGCAGGCTGAAGGAGACATGACGGGGCGAGTATTCGGCATTCAACGTCTCGATCAACTCCTTGATGTAGGGATGATCCCCACTGGAGAGGGATGAGAGGGTTACCTCACGATACCCAAAGTCACTGACATGCTGCTCAACCTGAGCTCTCATCGTCTCATAGAGTTTTTGGCGATAGGGTTTGTAGTATTGCCCTGCATGACAGAAACGGCAGCTGTTAGGACAGCCGCGCATAATCTCCACCACCCCATTATCCTGGGCCACCTTGAAGTTGGGCACTACGTAGTAGGCATATTCGTGGCTGACCGATGGGTCGGCAAATTGGGTGTCCACATATCGGACAGCCTTCTCTTTGCCAGGATACCAGAGGAAAGAAAGCTGTTTGAGCTGTTCAAGTTTTTCAGAACGGGAAAGCCCTTCTTCCTTTGCCTTCTTCAGGATAGACACCACCATCTGCAGTGAACCTTCCGCTTCTCCAATGAACACGAAGTCCATGAACGGAGCGAATGGGAGAGGATTGGTGGCAGCGGGACCACCACAGATGACAATTGGGTGCTCATCGCTCCGATCCTTTGCGCGCAGGGGAATTCTCCCAAGCTCCAGCACCTGCAGGATGTTGGTGGCACACAGTTCATAGCCAATGGATATGCCCAGAAAATCAAGCGAAGAGAGGGGCATCTGCAAGTCGAGCGTATAGAGCGGAAGATCACGTTTTTTGAGGAGTTCTTCAAAATCGTGAGCGACCGAAAAGACCCTGTCACAGTGAACCCCTTCCATCCGATTCAACAGATCATAGAGAATCCTCATGGCATTGTTGCTCATTCCGATCTCATAGAGGTCGGGAAAACACATTGCTGCATAAAACTGTACGGTCTCTAGGTCTTTCTTCCCATAATGGTACTCACCACCGGTATAACGGGTGGGGTTCTCTATCAGTAAAAGATCATCTGCAAGTGCATCCAAAATCTGCATGGCGTTCCTTCTTAATTACTTTGTGCCAAGGAGGTATATTTGTTTGCCAATACGCGCTGGTCAGCCTTGGCACTCAACTGTGCAAGAAGGGTATACAAACCCTTGCGTTGGCTTTGTGTCATCTCATTGTGCTCATACTCCATGGCAAGTGCAAGCACATCCAGATTCCAGTCTGCATCGCCGTTTTTCAAAGAAGCAAGACGCAAAAGTTCAAGAACCTGATCGAGCGAAAGGGCTGAGAAGGCTTGCTTCAGGTGTGGTAAGCCTGCCTTGCTCTCTACCAACAGTTGGGCGTACTGCTTTTCATCCAAGGTAGATCTCAGATACGTGAGAAATACGCGACTTGCCTCATCAGTCTGTCCCGTTTCAACCAAAGCGCGATACCAAGCCTGGGCGGAGGAGACTCCCAAGGCCTCTTGCTTGGCCAATGCCTGTGCATGCTCGATCACCAAAGCTGGCCTTCCTACGCTCGAGGCGGTTGCAATGATGAGCTTTCGTGCTCCTTCGGAAGGCTCTTCACCCGTACTCAGGGCAAGGTAGAGTTCAAGGCTTGCCAACGCCTGAGCGCTCTGTCCCTTCATCTGCTGGGCCAATGCCTGGTAGTAGAGAGCACTCCGACGATAGGTCTGGGAAAAATCTTGCTGCGAGGCTTGCAACAAGGCGTCCCACTCCCCGCTCATGGCAATCTCTTCCAAGCTTACCGTAGTTCTGGAACAACCAAACAAGAACAAACAAAAAGAGAACAGAAGAAGGGCGCACCTACGTGTTCTCATCATCCTCTGCTCTCCTCTATCAAACAAAAAACAAGGTAAGCAATAAGCCGGGTTCTGTATATGATGATCATCTATCCACGCCCCTTGTTGCCAAAAGGCTGTAGCAACCGACCCGCAGGCTTTGGACGGACTACCCTACCTGCTGCTTGGTTTTGCTCCTGACGAGGCTTACCCTGCCACCCCTGTTGCCAGTGGTGCGGTGGGCTCTTACCCCACCATTTCACCCTTACCGGCTAGCCGGCGGTATATTTTCTGTGGTGCTCTCTATAGCGTTACCGCTCCCGGGTGTTACCCGGCGTCATGTCCTATGGAGCCCGGACTTTCCTCACGCGGCCCGAAGGCCGCCCGCGATCATCTAGCCTACCTTGAAAATACCCTACAGCAAATCATCGAATTCACTGCTGTCGACAAAGTCAGCCAAGCCGCCTTCCTCGATATCAATGTCCTCAATGCTCTTGCGGAACTGTTCCTCAGCACCCTCAATCTCTTCATAGAAGAGAATACGGCTGCAGTACGGACAGAACTCAATCTCCTTGGCAGTGCGGACAACATTCACAAACTGCATCGGAAGGACAATGTGACAGCCTTGGCAAACAAGCCCATGGATGGGAACGATTCCCTTGCCTTTCTTGTTTTTCACAATGTTGCAGAACTTGTTGTACAGATCGACGGTGATATCCCCACCGATATAGCTGTCGCACTTTGTGGAGAGAGCTTCGAGCTGAGCACGCTTATCAGCAAGCAAAGCCTCGATTTTGCTGGCCTCAGAATCAACTTCCTGCTTCTGCAGGGTCATCAGTTGCTCCTTTTCGGTCAGCCTCTCGCTGAACTCATGCACTTGCTTCTCTTTCACATGCAAAAGCTTGAGCAAATTCTGCTCTTTTGCCGATGCATCCTTGATCTCTTTCTCAAGTGCTTCGAACTCACGCTGGGTGGAGATGAGCTCCATCTGCTTCTCAGAGTTCTCACGGGCATGCACTGCATCATCATACTGGATGCGGAGGCTCCTGAAATCATCCTTGGCAGTTTCACTTCTCGTATGCTCATCAATATATTCCAAGTTGATCTTGTCCAGCAGCTCCTGCTTGACCTTCAGATCCCTCGGTAACTTGACAATCTCATCCTCAAGGGCAAACCGTGCGGTAAGGTCTTCCTGCAATTGGCTGAGCTTTGCAAATACTACTGCTTCTTCCATCATCTTCTCCCTGTATCTCTCAAATGAAATCCTTCAATTTTCTGCTGCGCTTGGGGTGTCTCAGCCTTCTGAGTGCTTTTGCCTCAATCTGGCGGATACGTTCCCTGGTTACTTCAAAATACAATCCCACTTCCTCAAGTGTCAATGAGTATCCGTCCTCGAGGCCAAAGCGCATCTTCAATACTTCCTGCTCTCTTGCAGGCAAGGTTGCAAGTACATCCTTGAGCTGTTCTTGCAGCAAGGAGTATGCAGTCTGGGTCGCTGGATTCTCCACTTCCTTGTCCTCGATGAAGTCGGAAAGCAATGAATCCTCTTCCTCGCCAACAGGGGTCTCCAAGCTGATCGGCTCGCGGGCTACATTCTTTACTGCCTTGACCTTGCTCTCGGTCCAGCCAAGCTTCTCAGCAACTTCCTCATCGGTTGGTTCACGACCGAGAGACTGCATGAGCATCCTCGATTCCCTCACCACCTTGTTGATCTGTTCGATCATATGCACCGGAACACGAATGGTACGTGCCTGATCGCTGATCGAGCGAGTGATTGCCTGACGAATCCACCACGTTGCATAGGTGGAGAATTTGAAGCCCTTGCGGTACTCAAACTTCTCGACAGCCTTGATCAGACCGATATTCCCTTCCTGCACCAGGTCAAAGAAGTGAAGGCCACGGTTGGTATACTTCTTGGCGATCGAGACAACGAGCCTGAGGTTTGCGCGGATCAGGCGATCCTTTGCATCCTTCATCATTTTCTGGCCGTACTTGATCTTTGTCGAGTGCACCAGGATGTTCTCACAAGTCTCCTCAAACTGATACTCGATCTGTTTCAGTTCCTTGTCGGTAAGCTGCAACTCCCTGATGAGATCCTTGATCGTGTCACTGCTTAGGTGCAGTTCCTCTTCTATCTTTGCACTGCGGCTCTGGGTTGCCAAATCACGGCCAAGCTGTCGCAGTTCCTTTGCAGAGGTGATGTGCAGCTTGTTCTCAAGCTGCTGCTTCTTCTCCTTGTAGGAGCGGATCTTGTTCTCAGCATCGACAAAGTCGTGCGTGAACGAGGTGATTTCCTCGGGCTGCAACTCCACTTTGGCAAGTTTCTTGAGCAAGGTGACCCTTGTTTTGGCAAGGCCCTCATCGTTGAGTACATCCTCTCCGCTGCTGATCATCTGCTCTTTCTTTGAAATATAATTCTTCAGCGCAGCCTGCACATCTTTCAGCTGTTCCTTGTAGTACTGTGAATAGCGCTTCTGGTTGGTGACAAGTTCCTTGTAGTCCTTGGCATTATACTCTTCTTCCTGGCCTTCGATTTTGGTGTTGAGCGTCTTGATGATCTCGTGAAAACGAGTGATCATCACCCCACTCTCCTGGATGACCTCTTTGATGATCAGAGCCCCATCCTCCATCTTCTTGCTCAGTTCCACTTCCTGGTCTGCAGTCAGCAAATTCTCCTTGCCGATCTCACGCAGGTAAAGACGAATCGGATCGTCACCACTGGTGTCGCTCTTATCGGTCCCAAGAATGGTATTATGACGGATGTGGTCTATGTCACCATCATGATCGTCAAGGCTGGAGATGTCTACAAAGCGTTCTCCACTGCCCACTGAATCGTCATCGGTTCCGATGCCGCTCCAAGCGTGCTTGATGGAAGGTGAAGCATCCTCTTCATCATCGAGGCTCGCGTCATCCTCATCATCGTCATCATCATCCTTGACTTTTTTCTTATCGGCACTTTTCTCATCATCATGATGATCAGGAAAATCGTCGATCAAGGCGTCAACACCCAACTCATCGTCGTCCTCGAGTGAGTCGTCGACAAGCATGTCTTCCTCATCCGGCTCTTCCTCCAGGTCCGTATCGATTTCGTCCGGTGAAGGACCATCCGCATACAACCCTGCAGCAGGGGGCTCATCATTCTCAGAAACCGCTATCTCAAGGTCACTGAGCGTTTGCATGATTTCATCGACAGCCTCATCCGTGGCATTCTGTGGACCCAAGGCTTTGCGAATCTCTTCCTTGGTCACATGTCCGGTCTCTGCTGAGCGCGCAACCATGTCTTTGACAATGGCCTGCGAAATGTTTTCATCAAGCATCTGTATATCTACCTACCCTGTTTAAATATCCTGCTCGAGAGCTTTCTTGAGTTCTGCGATTTTCGCATCTATCTCTGTCTTCTCCCTAAGCAAATCCTCGATCCCTTCGTCCTCAGTACCATCATGAAGGCTGATATCCAAAAGCCGCTTATTGCTCATCCGTTTCTTCTCATATGCTCTCAGCTGAATACGGTTTACCGCTTCATTGAGCACCTTTTGAGGAGCAAGCTTAAACTCCTCCCTGGCAAAAGAGGAGGCAACATCACTGTACAGTTGCGGGTCCTCAATCATCTGGAGGATATACTCGTCATGCTTGCCCACATCTTCACGAGCAGCTTCTTCCAACACATCGTACAGCGCAACGGCCTCGGCATCCTCCAAATCTTCCACCGCAAGCTTATATCGCGTTTGCAGATACAACTCCCGGTTGTTGACCAACGTCAACATTGCATACAGATCAACGGAGATGGTGGCAGGGTTAAGAGGCTTAGCCTGTTTGCCAGTCACCACTGCGACCGTCTTTGCAGGGGTCGAAGCTCTCCGCGAATAATCATCGAGGATCGATGATTCATCCACATTCAATACTGCAGCCAAGCTTTTGATCATATCTTGTTTCTCAATAGCAGACTGCGTTGCGTCCAAATATGGTCTCACAGTGGTAAATACTGCGGATTTGCCTTTGGACGTCAGTATATCATACTTGTTTACCGCATTGTTTACAAGATAACGAAACCCTTGCATCGGCTGTTGCAGTTCCCTTTTCAGTTGTTCTTCCCCATAGGTTTGCACCATCTCCGAGGCATCCTTTGCAGACTTCAATTGCAAGGCTGAGTTCTCCAGGCCCAACTGCTGGGCAAGAACCAGTGCCTTTTCTGCAGCTGAAGATCCTGCACGATCGCTGTCAAAGAGAATTTCCAAGGAATTGCAGTAGCGCCTCACCAATTTTGCCTGCTCTTCGGTAAAGGATGTCCCCAAGGGCGCCATGGCGTTGGTAAAACCACTCTGATGAAGAGCCACCACATCAAAGTTACCTTCACAGAGGATTGCTTTCTGTCCCTTCTTGATTGTATCCAAAGATTCGTAGAGGCCGAACAAATTGTGTTTCTTGCTGTAAATGGCAGTCTCAGGGGTATTGATGTATTTTGCTTTGCTCGTCGAAGAGAGATCCCTTCCTCCGAAGGCAACCGTCCTTCCCTGCCAGCTACGGATGGGAAACATCAGCCGATCGCGAAACAATGGATAGGAGGTGTTGTTCTGGCTGAACAAACCGCTCTGTCTCAACAGATCATCACTGTAATGTCGCTTGCGGAGGAAATTGTAGAGCCAGGATGCATCGGTAGGTGCATAGCCCAGGTTGAACTTCTCCCACATAGCCTCATCTACCCTACGCTCCTTCAGATAATCACGCCCCTTCTGTCCAACTGGAGATGAGACAAGCAAAAAATGAAATGAGCCAGCTATCTTGTCATACAGGTCATACAAGGTTTCGGTAAGATCACGCTTCTTCCTATCGTCAGGGGTCTCCTCGGCAAGTTCAACATTGGCCTTTCTTGCAAGGATTTTCACCGACTCAATGAAGGGAACCTTTTCCATCTCCATGACAAAATCGAACATGGAACCGCCCTTCTTGCAGCTGAAACAATAGTAAAAACCTTGGTCATCAACCACAGAGAAAGAGGCTGTCTTCTCTTCGTGAAAGGGGCAAAGACCCCACAGCCTTCCACCACGTGAAGAAAGCGTGACGTAGTCGGAAACCACTTCACTGAGACTGAGTCGTGCCTTGATCTGTTCAAGGACCGAGTCTGATACCTTTGCCATTACCGTTCCCTAGGAACAGAGGATCGGATCTTGGCCGCTCTTGATCCGAAGCAGCGAATCAATCTCGCTTCTCGAATAGTGCCTGCCTTTTCCGATTCCAGGACATGACTTTTTCTCAGCCTCCCAGCTCTCCTGACTTTCCATCACGCTTCTCCAAAACGGATACGTGCGACATTGTCTTGGCCTACCCTCGTAGACCGAACAACCCTGCTTGGTAAGGAAGATGCAATCGAAATTTTCGCGTTCCAGCAAACTGATCATCGAAAAAGACCCCATATTCACTTTTCGACAGTAGGTGGCTATGAACTGCTGCTGATCAAGAGAGGTAAAGCGACAGAGCCTTTCAAGGTCCTCATTGGAAAGGAAAACAAACCCCGGTTCGCAGCTGCAGCAGTATGTGCATCCTTCAACACAGGAAAACTGAAGACCCTTCTCATAAAAACAATGCATCAATACCCCTTTTTGCCCATATCTGACGGAAAAAAGGCCTTCCTCAAAGAAGAAGGCCTCCAATTTGGAGAGAGAAGGATTCGAACCTTCGAAGGTGTAACCAACAGATTTACAGTCTGCCCCCTTTGGCCGCTCGGGAACCTCTCCATGCCAAAGACAAAGGTACATTACAAAGTATTGTTCCTTTTGTCAACCGACTGTTTAGGATTTTGTAAAAAACTCGCCTGGAGTAAGGAGAAATTGTGATAGCTTGACATACCGTTTTTCTGTCGGTATAGTGCAACAGTCCAAGCCGACTTAGCTCAGCGGTAGAGCACGTGACTTGTAATCTCGGGGTCGTCAGTTCAATCCTGACAGTCGGCTCAAAAAAGCATATCAGGCAACTGGTATGCTTTTTTCATCAAACAAGCCCATCCTCGATAAGCTTGAGATCAGCACCGCAAGCCATCAGTTTCTCAAAAAAGTTGGGGAACGAAACGGCTGCACACTCAGCTTCAGTGACCACCACTTGTTCTTGTGCTGCAAGGCCCGCACAAACAAGAGCCATCGCTATCCTGTGGTCATGCGAGGAGGAAACCTCTCCTCCCACTATTTTGGAAGGTCCTCTGACGGTAAGTGAATCACCATCGATCTGCAGATCACACCCAAGAAGCGTCAGCTTCTCATACATCTCTTGCACCCGGTCTGTCTCTTTGATGCGTACATGAGCAAGATTGGTGAATGTCGTCACCCCATCCGCTTGGGTTGCCGCTACCACAAGGGCCGGAAGTGCATCAGGAATGTCCCCAAGATCGATGACAAGCCCACCCTTCAGGCGTTGGCCGCCTTCGATATGAAGGGTTCCCTCTAGTTCTTGTGTACTGATGTGGGCTCCCATCTGCTTGAGAATATCCACAACACGTTTGTCCCCTTGCATATCCGCATAGTCAAGTCCAGTAAGATGCAGTGAGGAGTTTGTGATGCAGGAGGCCACCAGAGGGAAGGCAACTGCAGACCAGTCAGCAGGCACCGAGCACACGCCCGGAGTGCGATATGTCTGCCCACCTTCAATGACGAAATGCTCACAGTCATGACGATTTTCCACCACAACACCGAAACGACGCATCCATTCGAGTGTCATCCTCACATATGGCTTTTCCAGTGCGTTCCGAACGGTAAGCGTGGTACTCCCTTTTGCCAAAGCAGAAGAGACCAATAAGCTGGATACATATTGGCTGTTGAATCCGTCGATGGTAGCGTCCCCACCCTTGAGCAGACCGCGGATCACCACAGGAGGAGCTGTTTGGTTAGGTCGGGTGAGAAACGCCTTGGCTCCAAGGCTATTGAGTGCATCGACCAGTATCCTGATGGGACGCCGACGAATCTGCTCGTCACCGGTGATGACCGTATATCCGTCAACCAAAGAGGCAACACTGGTGAAAAAACAGGTGGTGGTACCGCTGTTACCGGTATCAATGCACGTTTGGGGAAGAGAAAGGTTTCCCCCACTGCCCTGCACCACCCATCTGTCAAAGGAGTCCTGTATTGAAATGCCAAAGCTTTGTGCAGCATGCAAGCTGCTCAGCCCATCCCCGCTGGCCAGAGGATTGCGGATGATGGACTCCCCTTTTGCAAGGGATGAGAGTACGGCACAGCGTATCGTATGACTTTTGGATCCTGGAACCTGTAGTGTTCCTTTCAACTCGCTTGGCCTGACCTGTACGCGCATCCCAAATGTCCTCCACACACGTGCAATAATTCACTAAGAGTATGCAGAAAACGGTAAGTTTATGCAATCTATATTCTATTGATTGGGCAGTTTGTCACCAAGGGCTTGCAATGCAAGATCCGGACGAAGCTTCTCTGCACCATCAAGGAAGATGGGAACGGTTTTCTCCAAGGGGCAATTGAGGATGACCAGCATGCGGATGACCCTCTCCAGCATACCTTCGATCTCCAACTCCTGCATGCAGAAAAGCGGTGTCACCCTGCATAGGGAAGCCTTTCGCAGGCCGGTAGCCGGGTTGCGGCTCTTGAGGTCACCCGTCTGGGTGATCAGGAGGCAAGCAATCTGATCCTCTTCCAAGCCATTCTTTTCCAAGATGGTGCGAAACAACTTGACCGAACCTGCCTCAATCAAGGCTGGCTCATCAGCCTCAATGCAAATGGCGCCTCTGATGGCACAAATATATCCTGTCTGCATATCCTGTCCTCCTATAGACTGACCACCAAGCCATGTTGTATCACCTGTTCCAAGAGGGCAACCACCAAACTCAGGGCAAAGACAGCAAGCATTCTCAAAACAGTGAGAATTGCAGTGCTGAAGGGAAATATCCTGTCACTCACCCAGACAACCACTGAAAATACCAGTATCCAAAACCCGAACAAGAGGCTGGTCCAACTGATGAGATGCAACATGAACTGAAGCAACGTCACAAAAGACGGGTCGACGGAGAAAAAACTCCCCAGGATATATACCAGGAAAAAGAAGAGATAAAGAAGCAACGTATAGGTATGTACTCTGCTGGAAAATGCCAGGAGCCGACGAGTTTGCAACATAGAAGGATGGTATCACCTACACGTGCTTGTCTGCAACCGGGAAGCAGACAAAGAGTGACTTCCCTCCCTGTACAAATACATCCACAAAGGTGTTTGCCGGCCTGTTTGAAAGCGAAAGCGTCTGCATGGTGAGGAGATGGTTAACCAACGGCCACTGCAGTTGCTTCGCGGTCACCGCCACCGAGGTGGAAAATCCTGCCGGAAGGAAGCTGATTGTATCGGAGGTGCTCAGATTCTCAAAGCGACGATACCCCTGGACCAGGACCAACGTTTCATATGCTGTGTACCAATACGTTGGGGGTAGGTAGGAGTCGAACAGGGCAAAGGTGGTGAACAGATGGTCCATCCGATAGCCACCCCCTCCAACGAGCACATACTCATCGATGCCCCTGGCAAGGGCACTTTTGATTGCGAGCAGGGTATCGCTCTCATCTTTGTCCCTCAGGCTGCGGACATGCTCCATCTTTTCAATTTCTGAGACAAAGAGAGTGGAATCAAAATCCCCTACACACAAATCAACCGTGCACCCGAGCAATTTGGCAGTATCATATCCACTATCTGCAGCAATGATGAGGTCTGCATCTTTGAGGATGTTTTTGCTCAGGGAGGCAGGAGCCCCTCCACCAGTAAATATGATAGCTTTGCGCATATTTTCTCACTTTATGTTGCGGATTTAGCAATATTGGAATAGTATATTACCATATTTATAAATCAAAGAGGATACACCATGTCCAACGCAGCTGACAAACTCGCACAGTATGCGCTCAAAAGCGCCGATATCATGATACCCAAACAGGGTGTTGATCTTTACAAATGGGCCGTAGTGGCTTGCGACCAGTATACTTCAGAACCGGAATATTGGGAACGCATTGATGCAAATGTAGGTGATGCTCCGTCAACCTTGCGTCTCATCTACCCGGAAGTCTATCTTGAGGAAGAGCATCCGCAGGTGCGCATCGACAGCATCAATGATGCTATGCGTTCCTATCTTGAGAGAGGCCTCTTTACCGTCTATCCCAACTCGTTCTTTTTGGTCCATCGCACCACCCCACTCAGCGCCATCGGTCGTTGGGGCCTTTTGGTAACGCTTGACTTGGAAGCATATGAGTATGCGAAGGATTCAAAGACACTCATCCGCGCTACCGAGGGAACCATCCTCTCCCGCATTCCTCCCAGAAAGGAGATCCGCAAGAACGCTCCGCTCGAGGTGCCGCACATCATGGTGCTGATCAACGATGAGAAACGCTCGGTCATTGAGCCGCTAGCCGCAAAGACTGACCAACTGAAGCTTGCGTATGATACGCCCTTGATGGCTGAGGGAGGAAATCTCAAAGCTTGGGTGGTTGATGGCGAAGAAGATATGCAGGCCATCGCCGATGCAGTGGAGGCAATGTACCAAAAGCTCGACCCAGAAAATCCCTTGCTCTTTGCCATGGGAGACGGAAACCACAGCCTGGCTACTGCAAAGAGTTGCTGGATGGACATCAAGAAAACCCTCTCAGAAGACCAGTGGAAGAATCATCCGGCTCGTTATGCATTGGTGGAGCTTGAGAATATCTTCGATCCAGGCTTGGAGTTTGAACCAATACACCGTGTACTCTTCGGCTTGAATGCCCAGACATTCCTCTCTGAAATTGGAAAAGTCTGCTCATCCTATGCCACCCAGACGGTAAAAGACCTGAAAGAGTTGCACACACTCATCAACACCGAGGATGGGGTACAGCGTTTCGGTTACTGCGACAGTGAGGGCTTGCAGGTTTTCAGCCTCAACGAGAGCAAGGCTTCCATCGCTGCCGGTACCTTGCAGCTGGTCATTGATTCATTGCTCGAGCAAAAGAAAGCAACCGTAGACTATATCCACGGCGAGTCAGTCACGGCAAAGCTTGGAAGCAAGGCTGGCAACTGTGGCCTCATCCTGCCCGATGTTTCCAAGGCAACTTTTTTCGATACCATCATCAAGGACAGTGCACTTCCCAGGAAAACCTTCTCCATGGGAGAAGCCAACGAGAAGCGCTACTATATGGAAGCTCGAAAAATCCAGGCCTAGGTAAGCAAGGCAGAAGCGTCGTATTCACCGCAGCGGAGCAAGGTGTAGGGCTTTTTCGTACAGTCAAGAAGGGTGGATGGGGTATCCCTCCGCCTGTTCGGATCCATGACGATGGCCCGCACCTTCTGCTTGTAGGTGAAGATGATGTCGGTGATATTGGTAATCGCATAGCCTCGCTCATTGACTGCCGTTGAGTAGATGGGCTCACCCAGCCGGCCGAGCAAGTTCTGTATGAAGGGGTCCTTCGGGACCCTGATTGCGGTATTTCCGCTTCCATCCCGGTTGGGGAGAATGGCGGTAAGTGGACATGGCCAATGCACAGCAAGCTCGGGGGGAACCTCACAGAGCCGTTGTGCCTGTTCCAAGCTGGCAAGTACCGCATACTGCTGCCCAGGTTTGAGCTCCTGCAATTTAGGAAGGGTCTGGCCAACGATACCGCTCAAACCATAGATGGTATCACAGGGAAGCACTACCAGTTGCCCCTCTTTGAGCAGCTGCACTACCCTCTCAACAGTCCCATCCACCGAGATATAGAGCAACTCAGCTTCCTCACTCATCCAACTCATACCGTCTTCTCCATCGTTTCTCCAGCAAGGCATAGCATAGCGTACCAAGCGAAGAAAAGGCTAGAGCCACCGAGAAAATCATGATGGTCGGCAAGCCCTCGAACTGCGGCGAATGGCCGTATCGTGCTTGTGTCCTGATCTGATCGCTGTGATCTTCCTCAGCATCGACGAAATAGTACACTTTTTCCCCATCGCTTTGGTATCCATACTTGAACGCGGCATCCCTTAGGGCATCACTACTGCCCATTTGCTGCTTCTGATCCGAAAGCGACTGGACTTGCAAGGTAAGCACTTCCTGCTCATAGCGTAACTGCTCAATTTCTGCAGATAGGGACCTATTGTGCAAATAGCCCCCTTTTCCTGCAAAAGAAAGCAGGAGAGGGAAGGAAATACCTAGGCTAAGGGCGAATATCAACGGTATTTTTCTTGTCATACAATCCTTCAACCTCTATAATAAATATGATACTATAGTTATTGTATCGGTGTAAAGTTTGGTTGGAGGTAGCGATGTCTGAGAACAAACACTATGGTCGGCAGATTTTTCTCAGTCTGTTCCTTACTGTTTTCTTGCTTTTGGGAATTCTGTATCTTGCTTCCCGCTATCTTCTTCCTCTCTATGATGTGAATCAGCAGCAGTTGTACGGCCTTTTGGTCAAGCTGTTCCCACTTCTCATCGGACTGGTCATGATCGAAATCGGTGTCATGATTGCACGCAGAAGGGATGAGGACTATGCAGACCAGGTGGACAAACTTCCCCCGAACGCATACGACAAACCCTTCCATACGTTACCCCATGACGATCCCTCCCACATCCACAGTGATCAGATGCTCTATACCCAGGCTCCGGCCATGCAGACAAAAGCACCTCAGGCCGTCGTCATTGAAGAGGCAAAAGAAGAAGGTATTGAACCTGTCGAGATCAAGAGCGTTGCTGAGATGATGAGCCAGCAGGCTAAGCCTGCCTTCCTTGAGCCGAGGGCCGAACCCCAAGAGATGGCAGTTGTGCAAGAGAAGGCCGAGCAAGTCGTTGCAGCTGCGGCAACGGAACAACAATTCTTCAAAACCGATTTTGATAGCATTCTCACTGCAGAACTTGAGAACTCCATGGATATGGACTACGACCTCACCTTGGTGATGATTGAAGTCAGCGATGGCCCTGCAAGCCTTATCGCCAACAAGCTTATGATGCTCAGTGGTGAATTGGCGTACAGCTTCACGCTTGAGGGAGGGAGAATCGCAATGGTCCTTCCCTTCTACAACGGCGATGAAGCCCGCAGCTTCACCCTCACGATGATCGAGAGCTGCAAGCGTGAGTTCAGCGGATCGTCACTGCAAATTGGGTTTGCTTCCCGCAATGGCCGCATGATCGAAGGCAAGCAACTGCTTCATGAGGCACAAACGGCTTGCGAGAGTGGGGAAGAAGACTAAGACTTCAGCGGAATATCGAACCCCATCCGATCTTTGGTGAGCATGGTTTCACTGAAGATGCGTTTTGCATCCTTATGCAAGTATTTCAACTCACGATCACTGTAACGAGGGCTGTAATGCAACAGCCCTAATTTTTTTACCTGGGCATCTTTGGCAATCTGGGCAGCCTGACCGGCAGTCATATGCTTTTTCTCATAGGCCGTCTCCTCCATATCGGAGGTAAACATCCCTTCACAAAGCAAAAGATCGCTCTCTTTCACATAGTCTGCAATGGAAGGAAGATAGAGAGAATCAGTCACATAACTGAACTTTCGCCCCTCCCTCCTCTCACCCATCACAAGTGAGCTGGCAATCACCGTACCATCATCGAGAAGAACTGATTCGCCTCTCTGGAGCTTACCCCACAGAGGACCCATGGGAATGCCAAGCTCTTTTGCTTTCTCTACATGAAACTCACCCGGCCTTGCCTTCTCCTGCATGACATATCCCACACAGGGCTTGGTGTGCACCAAGGGAAAAGCGGAAACAGTGAACTCTTCTGTATCAAGAATGACCCCAGGTTCAGCAACCTTCACTACGATCTCATAGTTGATGTACATATCCAGAATCCTGCGATTCGCATCAATATACTCCTTGAGCTTTGGTGGCCCGTAGAGCGTCAACGGCTCATTGCGATCGACTTGGCTGGAGAGCATGAGAATACCCGGAAGTCCGGTAACATGGTCTGCATGCATATGGCTGATGAAAATGGAGTGGATCTTTTTCCACTTCAGATTGAGCATTTTCAAGGAGACCTGTGTACCTTCTCCGCAATCAAACAGAAAGAGGTCCCCATCACGGCGGACCATGGCACTGGTCAGGTATCTGTTGGGAAGGGGCATCATCCCGCTGGTCCCGAGTACGAACACTTCAAAATTCATGCTGGCAGTATAGCCGAAAACGGAGCTTAGTCAAAGTGTGCGCAGGATATTGGTTCTATCCTGGCAACTCTTCTGAGGCTGAAAAGCACACTGATGACACTCACTCCCACCAAGACAAGGGTAATGATCAGGATATCAAGCCAAGGAATGACAATGCTGAAGTCCAAAAGATAGTACGCAAGAGAGGGGATGGAACGCGCAGCGATGGAGGAGAGCAAAGGGGAGAGATTGAGCGCAAAGGCCATTCCCAACAGGGTCCCCAAGAGTACGGAGACAAGGGTGACCACCATTACCGTAGAAAAATATGAGCGGCGGATGATTCTTTTGGTAGCTCCAAGGAGGGTGAGCATAGCTATCTTGTACTTGTCATCCTCCACCAGTTCCCTACTGAGCTCACTGATGAAATACCCGCACAGGATGGCCACAGCAACCATGACCCCGAGCACTGCTTGCCTGCTGGTGTTGAGGTTGGTTGCCACTGCATAGTTCTCCTCATCCCAGGAGGTGACAGCATACCCATCCGCTTTCAATTCTCTTTTTGTCTGCTCAAGGGCATCCCCTTCCACCAACAGTTCATAGTACGTCTCCTCCTTACCTTGGAAAAGCCGCGCCATCAGTTCATAATTGCTGAAAACCAGGTTGGCATCCAGCTCTTGGTACCCAGAGTCATAGAGATTTTGCACAATGCACAACTGGGGTCGGATGCTGCTTTGGCTGACAAGCATCAGGGCAACCCTATCACCGATCTGCACATCCAATGTTTTTGCAAGGGTTGTACTGAGGAGAATCTGGGGAAGATTGGATTCGGATTGGACATACGGCTCACCCATGGTCAGCTGCTCTTTACGCAGTTCGGAAAAATAGGAGTCCTGCACACCCTTGAGACGTACCATCCTGTTTGCTGAGGGACTGTAGATGAGTGCATAGCTTTGTCCCACTTTCTGCACGTCGATGACAGCTCTGTACCGTGAAAGATCAACTGGTTCGGTGGTATGGACCTGAAGATGCCCATTGCCCAACAGCGCATACTTGTCCGCAATGCCCCTGCTCATGGAAACGACAAACATCTGGGCAAAGACGAGGGCACTCACCACCAAGGTGATGAGCAACAGATTGAAGAGAATCCGTCTTTTTGCCGCACGGTTCGCTCCAAATCCGAGTTTTCGCTTGACCAGAAGGGCAAAGAGCGGTTGCTTCAAGAGGATACCTCCACCTTGCGATCATGCAAATGATAGACCACATCACACCGCTGTGCAAAACTGTAGTTGTGTGTGATGAGCATCAGGGCCACCTGCTGTTGCTGGACCAGGGAAAACAGCAAATCCTCCACCAAAGAGGCATTTTGCTCGTCAAGCGATCCGGTTGGCTCGTCAGCAAAAATGACAGAGGGGGCATTCACCAAGGCTCGGGCTATGGCCACCCGCTGACGTTCACCGCCGCTGAGTTGGTCACTCGTGTGATGGAGCCGATCTTGCATGCCTACGGTAGTCAGCATCTCCATTGCCAGCACTTTGGCTTGTTTCTCACTCTTTCCGGCAATCATCGATGGAATCTGCACATTCTCCAGTGCTGTGAAATCATCAAGCAGAAGGCTGTTTTGGAAGATGAATCCCATGCTATGGCTGCGCAGTTGGCTCAACTTATCATCTCCCAGCGCCGATATTTCTTGTTCCTCAAACCACACTCGACCACTGTCACACTGCATGAGGCCTGCGCTGATTTGCAGCAACGTTGACTTGCCGCTTCCGCTGTTTCCGGTAATGGCGATACTTGAGGAGCGTTCCAGGCTCAAATCTATCCCCTCCAGAATCTGGATGGGAGGACCACCGCGCAGGGTGGCGGGGAAACTTTTGAACACCTGCTCCAAACGCAATACTTCAGCTGACTTCATCATGTGCAAACATCTCCATGATATCGACTTTCAAAATCCGATGGGTGCCTTGGTAGGCTGCAAACATACTGAATACAAGAATGGAAAGAGCAAGGATCAGCAGTTCCGAGTTGCGTATGCTCAAGGATAGGTGCACCCCCATCGATTGGTACACGAAATTCGATACGTTCGGATAGAGAGCCACTGCTGCTAGGGCGAGCAAGCTGCCCAATACCACCCCGATGGCGGCTACAAGCAGAGCCTGAAGGACGAAGAGCAGCTGGACACCACCTTTGGTCAGTCCCATGGACCTGAGCATGGCAATTTCCCGTTGTTTAGCCAAAAGAAGCCTGCGGGAACTGTTTCGGATATGCACCAATACCACAATGACCATCAGGAACAACATCAGGGTCATCATTTTCTGCTCCAACTCCATTGCCCCGTAAAGCGAAGCATTGATCTCCCTCCATGTGCTTGCCTGGGGAAAGCCCATCCCCATAAGCTCATGCTTGACACCATCAACGGCCTGATCGGTATAGACACCGATTTTGAGCGGGGCATCAGGATTGAGCAGCAAGAGTGTTGGAAGGTCTGTAAGAAAGGTAGTGTGGTCGAAGTCGTAACTTGTGGTATAGTACAGTGCTCCAATTTCCAGGGTCCGCTGGGCAGGGATGACGGTCGCCTGCCGTCCCTTGCGCAGCAACGTCACTTTCAGCTCGTCTCCCACTTTTATGGAGCGGCTGTTGGAGTAGGAGGAGGCAAGTTTTCCCTCAGAGAAAATAGTGCCGCGATAGCTGTTCAGCTGCTCTGCAAACCTACCTTCGGCCTCGATGGCCCGCATGCGTCCTGCTACGGTTGTTCCATCTTGTGCTTGGGTGATGACAGGAATATCTGCATACACGAATGCTGAGCTGACTGAATCGAGCGCCTCAATACGCTTTGCAACCTCTTGGGCTTCTTCGAGGTTGCTCTGTTGCAGTTGCACTTGCAGGTCAAAAGATTCAAAGGTCCTGATATCCTCAAACTGATTGCGCTGCAGCGCTTGCATAAACGAGAGGACTGCCACGATGGCAAAGAGACAGAGTGCCAAACCAAGGGCTATACGCACACTGGTGGAGCGATGCCTGTTTTGGGAGGAGAAGGCATATCGGGTGGAAAGACGAAGAAACAAACCCATATCAGCGGTAAGAGATGGAAAGCACACGCTTTCCGTCTATGGCATAGGTGACATCGCTGTACGGCTTTCCTTCACTAAAGAGGGTCACTATGCTCCGACCATCTGCAAGGAAGCGACTGATTTTCACTGTTTGCCCACTTTTTCGCTCCTCAACCATGCTGCGCCGTCCTCCTTCATAGGTTGTCAGAGTCTGATTCCCATCGGATCTAAGCGTCTGCTCTTCGATAAGCATCCGTTCCTCATTATACCGGTATTCGGTGAGATAGGAAGGAGTTTTGCGGGAAATCAAGAGAGCATGCTCATCATAGGTCTCTTCCATCAGCTCCGCACCAGCACTCCTATACAGTATAAAACCGCCCTCATCTCGATACGCAATCCGTGAGGAGGAGAGGCTGGAACCTTCTTTCCATGCTTGGTGAAAGGTATGGCCATTGGCAAGGGTGGTAAAGCCCTGCCCTTCCTCCTGAGTTGCAAAGACAAGAAAGCGCGAATCGCCCAAGCCGCCAAGCAAGGTATAGGTGTGTTGGGTGGCATTGACATACAGCAGGGTTGAGAGCGATCCGTTCGGCCCCCCATACCCATACAGTGTTACTCCCTCAAGCACAGTGTCGCGCATATGGGTGCTCTGCTTCAGCTTGCCATCGTCAGCGTAGGTGTAGTGCCATACGTGTGAGCCCTGCTGCTCTCGTACCAGATTTCCACCGGAAAACCATTGGATCTGGTCATCTTCAAGATGGGCAAAGCGGATGACCCTGCTCTCATCTCCCCCATGCAGGAAGGACTTCCGGGTCCACAGCAGTGTCTGGCCCTGATAGAGTTGGGTCTGAGACTCATCAAGCACAAGTACATACTCCCCCTCTCCCTGATACGGCCCCCTGTCTTGCCCTATACTGTTGGAAAGCCGATACACCGGCTCAGCAGAAAGGGCGAACAGGCAGCATGCCAGCAAAAAGGTGAGCAGTGCTTTTCTCATATCAGTCTGTGAGCCCCACCAGGGTATCGAGGAACTCGTCCTTGTCGAAGGGATGCATGTCTGCATAGGTCTCCCCCGTGCCCACAAAGGCAATGGGAATGTGCAACCTCTCTCCTATTTGTACCAACGCACCACCTTTGGCCAAGCTGTCATATTTGGTGAGAATCAGTGCATCAAGGGCAACCGCCTGGTTGAAGAGCTCTGCCTGACTGATGCCATTTTGCCCTGTGGTCGAATCGATAACCAAAAATTTCTTGTAGTGGGCATCATCAATGCCCCTGCCCTTCACAATCTTGTCTATCTTGGAGAGTTCGCGCAACAGGTTCTCCTTGTTGTGCATTCTTCCAGCAGTGTCGACAAGAATCAGATCCTCTTTTCTGGCTTGCGCGCTGGTGATGGCATCAAAGACTACAGAACCTGGGTCGCTGCCACTCTTCTGTTTGACAATCCTGCATCCCAAACGCTGGGCGTGCACTTCCAGCTGGTCAATGGCTGCAGCGCGAAAGGTATCGGCTGCCGCAAGCATGACCTGCTTGCCCTGTTTCATATAGTAGTTCGCAAGCTTCGCGATGGAAGTGGTCTTACCTACCCCATTGACTCCCAGAATCAAGAATACGGTAGGCATTTTCTCATCAAGCTCATGTGAGAAAACCGAGACTTTATCCTCAAGCAGAGATTTCACCAAAAGCTGCAAATCTTTCTGCGTTTTTGATTTTGCACTCTTTGCCAGCTTCCTCACCTCATCGGATACATCCATGGCGAGTTTCGCTCCCAAGTCTCCCTCAATGAGAAAATCTTCCAGTGTCTCAAAATACTGCTCATCAAAGGAGCTCATACCAAAGAGAGCTTTCAGTTTCGCTCCGAATCCTTTCAACATATGCTACCTACCTATTCAATAGTGAGTTCCGGCCCATGATGCATACCTGGCCATTTCCATGACCACCGCCACCCCAGACACCAAGGCAACTGAGCTTGTGCCTACCATGCCGACCTGCCACAACGGGTTGTCGACTGCAAACGTCTTTGAGAGAGCAAGACTCCCAACATACGCTCCGAACAAAAGGATAGTGTTTCTGAGCCTTTTGTAAAAGTCCTTCTGTGCATCCTTCACCAGATGAGCATCATCCAATTCCATCGCCAGGGAAGAGAAGGAAAGCGATTTGCCCACCGGGCGTTCCAGCTGGATGATTCTTTTGGAAAAACCCTCTTTCTCGTAGGTGATCATCAAGGGGTAGGAAGGGAGAGAGAGGGAGATGCTTGCACCCTGTCCCAAAGTTTTCCCTTCGAGTGTCCATGCCCCCATACCAGAAAGAGCATGCAAAACAAGTGGAGGATGCGCTATGGGCTTGAGCGAGACTTCAAGCGTTTCCACAGTTCCCATACCCAGGTCAACCTGCACAGCGATTGGTTCATAGGATGCTGAACTGAAACGCAACTCATGCATTCCAGGAGAGAGGAAAAGAAGCCCATCCTTGCTCTCCTGTTTCTTCCCATCCACCTCCAATGAGAAACGGAGCAACTCGTCGCTGAGGACGAGAGCACTCTGCATGCCTTGTGATACAAAGGAAAAGAGAGCCTCACCGAGCGGTTCTGCCAACTGCTGGTAGCGTCTGCTTTCCACCAGCCGATCAAGAAGGAGCTGTGGCTCTTGTTGGTTGAGGGCAAAGAATTCGATTCTCACCCGCTCGAACTGATCCAGAACTTCGGATCTCACCAAGAACAGGCCATCCAACGTTTCTTTGGACAACAGCCACGTTCGTGCCTCAGGGCTTTTGGAAAGGGCTGAAGATAATCGCTGATCATAAGCAATCATGGTATATGAGACAGGAAGAGATGACCCCAGATACAAGTCCGTCACAGAATAGCCGTCTTTGTTGAGCTTCTGCAGAGCTAGCACATCCTGCTTTTCGTATGCTTTATGCACTTCCTCTTCCCAACGTTTCTGCGCTTCTCGAACTTGTTTCAGTTCGAGAAGCTGTCGATGGGAAGGAGAGAGAAACAGATTGGAGCCGTAGCGATTGGCTGCGTTGAGCACTAGATCGGATAGGTCTGGGTTCTGGTCATCCATGCTCACGATGCCGATTTGGAACATCGGCTCTGGCCCCGCAGAAAGCGGAGCACAAAGCAAGACCAGGAGTAGGAAGATTCGGGTCGCAACCCTGACCATACCCTACTCCCCCTTCTGGGCCCATTGGAGATACCCTTCAATGAACGGCCCAATCTCCCCATCCATGACTGCTTGGATATTGCCGATGGTAGTACCCGTACGGTGATCCTTGACCATGGTGTACGGTTGGAACACATAGGAGCGGATCTGACTGCCCCAGGTGATCTCTTTCTTTTCGATCGCATCTTTCTGATGCTCTTTTTCCTTCTCTTCCTTGTAGTACTCGTAGAGTCGGCTCTTAAGCATCTTGAACGCTACATCCTTGTTCATGACTTGGCTGCGTTCATTCTGGCACTGGACCACGATACCGGTTGCATAGTGGGTGATGCGGACTGCACTGTCGGTCTTATTGACATGCTGGCCCCCAGCCCCTCCTGCACGATAGGTGTCAAGTCGGTAATCTTCGGGTTTCAGATCGATTTCGATGGTGTCATCGACTACAGGGGAAGCATAGACACTGGTAAAGGAGGTATGTCTCCGTTTCTGTGAGTCAAAGGGGCTGATACGCACCAAGCGATGTACTCCGGCCTCACCTTTCAGATACCCGAAACTATAGGGACCTGAGATTTTGATGGTTGCACTCTTGATGCCGCCTTCATCTTCCAGAAGATCCAGAACCTGGCTCTTGAATCCATTGCGTTCGCAATAACGAAGGTACATACGCATGAGCATGTTCGCCCAGTCACTGGCCTCGTTGCCACCGGCTCCTGCATGAATGGTGAGAAAGCAGTCATTCTTGTCGAACTTTCCGTCCAGCAGTGTCTTCAACTTGAGTTCCTGATAGCGGTGGGCAAGCTCTTCTATCTGCTCGTTGATCTGCTCTTCCTCTTCAGGATTATCAGGCTCTTCGCTGTACAGATCAATCAGTTCAGCCATTTCATCAAGGTGATCGATCAGCTCCTTCCAGGGATAATATGAATCTTTGAGTGCATTGAGCTCTGCAAAGAGCTTTTCTGCGCCATTGCGGTCGTCCCAGAAACCCGGAGCCAGGCTTTCCTGCTCAAGTTCCTGGATTTTCTTCAGCATTGCAGAGGAGTCAAAGCCGCCTCCATACGGTATAGGCTTCTTCTTTTACACTTTCAAACTGACCTTTATTTTGGAAAAACATGGAGGGCTCCTTCGTCTTATTTTCGCTCCACTCTGAGTCCCAGAGTGAATTTTCGTTCTTCCCCACATTCGAGATGAATGGGCCAAGAAGCCATGAACAGCGTGTGCTGGTAGAGCCTCTCGTCGCCAAAAAGGGTGGAGATTTCAATAGTATAGTCTTCTTTCAGCAAGGTAAAGCGGGTATCTGATACCAACGTAAGGCTGGTACTGTTCGGTTCATCATACATGCGAATCGATTTGACGTTGTCGATCATGATCTCCGCTGCATCATGAGCAATGTTCTTCTTGTTTTCAAGCTGGATGAACCCTACCGCATCCCGATTTGATGCCACAGAGAGCGGTATCTCGCAACCATAGATGCATGAAATCTCATGATCACTGAGATTGGTCAGGGTAATATCCAGCAAAACGGTATTCTGCCTCAATTTGAAATGCTTGGAAATGCCTATCTCCCCACCGATGAGTGCTGACGGTCCTGTTGTGGAGGTAAGCCGGTACTCTGTGCTCTTGCGATCGAGAACACTCAAGCTATAAACAGCTTGCCCAAGATCCAAGCACGTGGAAGCATCTGCTTTTGAGTACTCCTCAACCAAGAAATCACTTGGAAGAAACACATCGGTGAACACTCGCTGTTTCTCCCCCTTTCGAATCGGGTGAAGAATGTGGGCGCTGCTGCCGAACTGAGTGAGCGGAGAAAAAGCATCACCATAGTTGTACAGTGAGGGAAGATAGGTCAACTCGGCAATTGAACCACCCTTTGCATCGACAACACAGCTGAGATACTTGCCGATAACCAGGTGCTCATCAAGCTGGTCATTGTCAAAATCCAAGGCGATCGGATAGGTAAAGTCCTTGAGCGAGGAGAGCACACAGTCAGCTTCACTGATGTATCTCCACATCAGCTTCCGAACAGAGCTTCTCAGCATGGAGGTATTTGCATCACACAAGAAAGGAGTGCCGCAGCTCATTTTCTGGATCAGCTGTTCCAATCGTTTTCGGATATCCTTGTCCTTCTTATACGTCCTGGCCACTTCCACCATGGTGATGTAGCGTCCATACAGATAGGCAAGACTCTCATCTTGCACCAGCAAATCGTTGATGCACTCCAATTGCCCGCGAACAGAATCAAAGCCGTACCATCCAGACTGTAAATACCCTTTGCTGGGAAGTTCCTCGCCAAATCCCACTTCATCAAGAGTCGAGCCCTCGAAGGAAAAGAGCATGGAGAACAACTCGATGGTCTGCTCTTCGCTGATGCCTCCCTGCAAGAGATGATCAAGATTAAGCATGGCAAACTGATAGTCATCGTTCCCTGCAAGCTGTTGGCGAAGCCGGTCCAGCATCTGGGAAAACCCAATCTGTTTCTGAGCATACTTGAGCAGAAGCTGACTCACCTGATCATCGGTAGGAAGGACGGTAATCGATTTTCCCATCTCCTGCATGACAAAGGGTCTGTCAAAGCCTTTCTTTGGATCCTCTCTATCGTGACAGGAGATGACAATCGAATCCACACAGCATAGATTCATGGTGTTGATGTAAAGAGGGCTGAACACCTGCCCGTACGTGAAAAGCGTCTTGGACCGTTGTCCAAATCGCTTGCGAAGATAGGTGGTGGTCATTTCTATCTGGTTTGAACGATCTTTGGGTGAAAGCAGGCTGAGAATGCTTTGGTGGTAAGATCCGGTAAGCAACTCCAGCTTTCCAGATCTTGCCAGATCAGCCATGAGCAAGAGTATCGAAGGATGATTCGTTTCCAACCACTCCAACACCGGTATTCCGAGCGAAAGCTGGAGTACTGCTTGGCTGTGGTGCAAGTGCGTAAGCAGGGGCTTGTATACAGCAGTCAGTGCCCGTTCGAAAACGGGCACTGGAACGCCATGGGCAATCTGACTGTACGCACCGATCAATACGTTCATCCGTTACCGCTTGATGATACATTTGGTCGGACACGCCTCAGCAGCCTCAGGTATCTGGCTGTGCGGAAGCATCTGATCAAACGTCGAAAGGAATCTGTCAACCTTGCATCCACTTTCCGGAAACTTGGTTTCACAAATCTTGCAGCCTATGCAACCGACACTGCACTGCTTGCGCACCTTGCCTCCCGGTTCATGACTATTGCACTCAATGACATACTCACTATCCTCATAGATCATATGCATCGCATTGGTGGGACAAATCTGCACGCATTTCTCACAACTGATGCATGCCTTCTCATCGACTATGATATACCCATCCTTGTCCTTGGAGATAGCCCCAACCGGACAAACTTTGATGCAGGAGCCCAAATGCAGGCAACTGCTCTTGCAGTTATTGTCACCAGTGAAGAGAATTGCTGCAGCATTACAGTCCTCAAGCCCTTCATAGTTGTAATCCTTCAGGGTGAACTCAGTATTGCCACGGCACATGACATGGGCAACCTTTCTCCGGGTTTCTCCGCTGGCATCAATTTTTGCTCCCATGATCTGTGCCATCTTGGCTACCAAAGAAGGTCCGCCAGGACTGCACAAGCCGATTTCAGCTTCGCCTAAGGCGACAGCTGCCGCATAGGCGTTACAGCCGGCATAGCCGCACACACCACAGTTGGCACCGGGCATGATCGGCTCAAGGGCAAGAACCTTGGGATCTTTCTTGATCGCCAGCTTCTTTTCCGCATAGGAGAGGCCGAATCCGAACAAGCCGCCGAGCACGGCCACTACCAGTATTGCAAAAAGAATATTCACGTCTCGCCCCCTTATACCAGATGCAGGTTGGTGATCAGCGACTTGTCAAAGGCCATGAATGCCAAAGCCATCAACCCTGCACTGATGAAGGCAATCGGCATGCCGCGGAACGATCCTCGTACCGGCTGCAGATCAAGACGCTCCCGAATGTTGCTCATCAGTATCATTGCCAACGTAAACCCAAGACCAACAGCAAGGCCTGCTACAAAGGCTTCCATCACATTGTATGAACTGGAAATGTTGATGATGGCAATACCAAGTACCGCACAGTTGGTGGTGATGAGCGGAAGATAGATCCCCAAGGCCTTGTAGAGAGCCGGACTGATCTTCTGGATCACCATCTCCAGAAGCTGTACCAGACTGGCGATGACCAGAATGAAGGTAAGCGTCTGCAGATACTGCAAATTGAAAGGGACCAGGAGGAAATAGTAGATTGCCCAAGTGACTACCGAAGCAACCGTCGTGACAAAGGTTACCGAGGCACCCATACCGATTGCATTCTCGCTGTTCTTGGAAACGCCAATGAACGGACACAGTCCCAAAAACTGAACAAGAATGAAGTTGTTGATAAATATGAATGTCAGCAGGATTGCAATATAACTCATCTTATTTGTCCTTCTTGCGTGAAGTGTTCCAGTCGAAGAACGCCTTCAGATAACCCATGATCAACAAGGCTCCCGGAGCAAGGGCCATAACCCTGATCGGATTGTCATAGAACCAAGGGATATTGATGACACCACCGAAATTCCCCATAGGGAACAGTGTGATGGTTCCTGAACCGAACAGCTCTCGAATGAGGGCAATCAGCGTGAGCCCGAGGGCAAACCCGACGGACATGCCGATAGCATCCAGGATGCTGTCAAACACGGAATTCTTACTGGCAAAAGCCTCTGCCCTACCCAATATGATGCAGTTGACAACAATCAAGGGCAGATACACACCCAAAGCACTGTAGACGGAGGGAACAAAGGCATGCATGACCATCTCGGTAATCGTGACCAAGCTGGCGATGACAACAATGTAGGCCGGAATATGGATGCTGGCAGGGATGACCTTTCTCAAGGCTGAAATGATGATGTTGCTGAAGAGCAACACAAACAACACACCTGCAGACATGCCGATTGCATTGGAAACCTGCGTTGAGACACCAAGTACAGGGCACAGACCCAGGACCAAGACAAACACCGGATTCTCTTTGAAAATTCCTTTGGTCAGTTCTTGTATGTTTGCTTTCAAAGTGCACCCCCAAGGTTTTTCACGTACTCACTTCCTGCTGCTATCGCCTTGGCGATTGCAGTGAAGGTAACCGAGGAACCGCTCACTGCCTGAGCATCTGCATCACTGAGCATGGTCTTGGTGGTGGGGACTGCCTTATCGGTCCCACTACCCTTGAACTTGTCCATATACCCAGCCTGCTCGGCTTTCTTACCGAGACCAGGAGTCTCGCTATGCGTCAAAAGCTGTGCAAACAACATCTCGCCTTTGCTCGTATAGGAAGCGACAAGGGTCATCTGCCCACCATAGCCGGAAGTACTCAGGCCTACGACATACCCTGCCACACTGCTATTGTCCAGTAAATCAATCGTATAGGTGACATACGCCTGGCCAGAGACCTCATTGCGCGTGCCGATGGTCCAACCGTTGCTCACGGCCTCGAGAGCTCTCTTCTGGTTCACCTCATCCTGCATTTTGATGACCGGAGCGGTAATTGAATTGGTAAGAGCCAGTGCAAATGCACAGACGGCACAGATGGAGAGCAAAATAAGTCCGTATTTCAGATTCTTGGTCATACTTTTGCCTCCTTCTGCTTCTTGCGAAGTTCCTTGGTATCACCGAACTTGCGTGGAACGATATACCGGTCAATCGTTGGTGTAACAACATTCATCAGCAAAATGGAGACAGAAACAGCCTCTGGCATACTGCCGAAGTAACGGAAGAGGAAGGTGAAGAATCCACAACCGATACCATAGATGATCTGTCCTTTGTGACTGATGGGGCTGGTCACATAGTCGGTGGCCATAAACAGCGCACCAAGCATCAGCCCACCGCTGAACATCGAGGGGAAGAAACTTCCACTGAACACTCCACGACCGGAGGGAATGCCTCCGAAAATCCAAGAAAGGAGTGCAACACTCAGCAGGTAGGTGGCGGGAATGTGCCAGGTGATGATCTTGCGGACCAACAGGTACAGACCACCGATCAAAAGGGCGAGTGCACTCACCTCTCCGATACAGCCTGCAACGTTTCCCAAAAAGGAATCAATGCTGTAGGCCGAGAAACCGGTCGCTTGGCTGATGGACTGGGCGAAACCAGTGGCAGGATATCCTGCCGAAGAGAGCAAACCATTGCTGTCCACCCCCAGGGTTCCCCCGGCAAGAGCAGTCTTGGCAAACCCGAGAGGGGTTGCACCACTGAGGCCATCAGGCATACCAGAGGCAAGGGTTCTTGGATTCACATAGGTGCTCATCGGCGTGGTGAACGAGAAGAACACGAACACACGGCCGGCAAGAGCGGGGTTTGCCCAGTTTGCACCAAGACCACCAAAGGTCCACTTGGCGACAAAAATTGCAAATGCACTGGCTAGAAACGGGATGAACAAGGGAACCGAAGGGCTCATGTTCATGCCGACCAACAGGCCGGTCAAAAAGGCAGAACCATCCCAAAGGGTGGACTCCTTCCCCATTCTTCCGAGCAAATACTCTACAAGCATGGCACTGAGAATCGAGACGCCCAGAACCAGGAGAGAGCGCAATCCAAACACATAGAGGCCCCACAAAGAGGCAGGAGCGAGTGCAAGGGATACGCTCCACATGATGGATGCGGTGTCCGCCTTCGCATGCAGGTGCGGCGAGGAGGAAATCGTCAAAGCAGGTTTATTCATTTCTTCTTTCTCCCCAGTTTCTTTCCGGTTTTCATGGTGTGGACGAGCGAAAGGTGTGCCGGGCAGACGAAAGAGCAACAACCGCACTCCTTGCAGTCCATGAGACTGGTCTGCATAGCCATCTCATACTCGCCGTTGGTGATGTAGCGATAGAGCTTTGCCGGCATCAGGCCGATCGGACAAGCTGCAACGCAGCGCCCGCAGTTAAGGCATGCCGTTTGGCGTACTTTCTTCTGGGGTGCAAGGGCAAGCAGGCCGCTGGAGCCCTTGGTGATCGGAGTCTCTACGTCAAAGAAGGAGAATCCCATCATCGGACCACCGCTGACAAGTTTCTCCGGCTCGCTTTTGAAACCTCCGCAGAACGCAAGCAGGTCACTTACCTTGGTGCCTATCGGGGCAAGCACATTCTTGGGGTTGGCGATACACTCACCGGTGACACTGATCACTCGCTCGTAGAGGCTCTTGCCCAATACAATCGCTTCATAGATGGCATTGCAGGTACCGATGTTCGCAACTACGGCACCGACATCCAAGGGCAACTTGCCCGATGGTATCTCACGATTGATGGTTGCCTTGAGCAGCTGTTTCTCATCACCTTGGGGATACTTCATCTTCAGGCCCATGACTTCAATCGGATATCCCTTCTGGGCAATCAGCTTTTTCAGGTGCTCGATTGCATCGGGCTTATTCATTTCAATGCCGATGATGACTTTAGCTGCCCCGATGATCTTCGCCCCGATCATGGCGCCCTCAAGCGCTTCTTCACCCTTCTCAAGCATGATGCGGTAGTCAGCGGTCAGGTAGGGTTCGCACTCAACACCGTTGACGACAAACACTTCAACTTTCTTATCTTTGGGAACAGAGAATTTCACATGAGCCGGGAAGGTTGCTCCTCCCATACCTACGATACCGAGGTCCTTTATTTTGGCAAGCAGTTCACTGGCAGATTGATTCTTCCAATCTTCAGTTGAGGCTGGACTCTCACTTTGGTTCTCATCGGGAATGATGACAAATGCATCACAAACCACGCTGTTAGCAAGGGTTACTTTTCTGATTTCCTTGATGGTCCCGCTTACCGGGGAGTGGACATCGGCACTGATGAAGCCGGTGGCCTCTCCAATCTTTTCTCCGCGAACTACGGTATCTCCCTTGGCTTTGAGGGCTTTCGCAGGCGCTCCAAGGTGCTGTGACAGTGCGACGACCAACTCCCCGGGCATGGGTAGTCGCTCAATCGACTGGGAACGGCTGAATACCTTCTTGTCATCAGGATGCACTCCACCCTTACTGAACGTAGGTACTTTCTGCATGCATAACGCTCCTTATGTAGATGATTGTCAGAACAGACTGCAAAATTATGATAATGCAGTATTATTGTACAAGAATTTCTGTATAATGAAAACCATGAATCGAGTATTTAAATATGCTTTCTGGAAACTGAGAGGAACAAAAGTATATGCATTGGTCGGAAAAAGTGGGACCGGCAAGAGCTTTCGTTCCAAGCTGGTAGCCCAGAAATTTCATATAGATCTGATCATAGACGATGGTCTTCTGATACGTGGAGACCGCATCCTTTCCGGCAAATCAGCCAAACGGGAGGAGAATGTGCTCTCTGCGGTTCGCACTGCGGTTTTTGATGATCCAGATCACCAGAGCCAGGTACGCGAGGCGCTGGCAAAAGAGAAATACCACAAGGTACTGATCATTGGCACCAGTGAAAAGATGGTCTACAAAATTGCTTCAAGGCTCAATCTTCCCCAGCCTGAAAAGCTGTTCCGCATCGAAGACATCGCTACCAAAGAGCAAATTGAGACAGCCATGCGCATCCGCTACTCCGAAGGCAAGCATGTCATCCCCGTGCCCTCTATTGAGATCACCCGCAACTATCCCCAGATAGTCTATGACTCGATGCGGGTGTTTCAGAAAAACAAGAGAAAGGTCCCCTTCAAGCGAAGAGATGTGAGTTTTGAAAAGACGATTGTGCGTCCTGAGTTTTCCAAGTACGGGAAGGTCACCGTAAGTGAAGCCGCCCTGACACAGATGGTAGCCCACTGCCTTGATGAGTTCGACTCACAGATCAAGGTGAAACGGGTGCAGGTGCAGATCAAGGCTGAAGGCTATGCACTGACGGTGAAGCTCAGAGTGCCGATGCAACACCAGGTCTCCACCACGCTGGGGGAACTGCAGGAGTACATTGCTGACAGCCTAGAGAAGTACGGGGGGATTTTCGTCTCCTCGGTCAATATCGAGATCGAGGAGTGGGGTTAGAGGTCGTGGGCCTCAGCACTGCTCTTCGGATTATCAGAAGTTTGGATAGGCAGCTGAGATCCGGTACCCGGACTCTTTTTCGGCCCCCTTCTGCGATTTCTCCGCTTCTTGGTAGCTGAGGAAACCTCTGCATTCGTCCCTTCAACCCTACTCTTTCGAGGCATCGGAGCGCCCTTTCTCGTGGGAATCCGGTTGGTGGGGCGCTGGTTTCGTACACAGTTGCGTGGGGTCTTGAATCCACGTTCGGTCAAAAGCCGTTCACTGGCAAGCTCAACATCATAGTTGGAGGGAGTCATGGGACTGATCAGAATCTTTATCTGACGGAAAGTTTCCTTGAAGCGCTGGTCGATGGTCAACTGGTCGTCAGCGAAGACTACCAGGGGATTTACCAAAGCCATGATCATATCGGCAAGCAATACCTCGCTGCCCTTGCCCTGCTTCGCCAACTGCACCCGCTCATCCAGATCCTTCAGGCTCTTCTGCACCTGGGGAAAGGTGCTGTAAATGGAGAAAGCGGGAAGCATGAATACCAAAAGCTTGTACTTCTTCAGCTCGTTGATGATCTTGCAGCTGTGGCCACTAGCCAGAATCTTGTTCACTTCCTCAGTCAACCTGCTCGTCGAAACCCTGCTCAGCTCATTGGAGTACTTGCGGATCGCCATCTTCACACTCCAGCGGAGCGAAAAATTGGTGGTTACCGAGTACTTGATCGCCCTGATCATCCGCACAGGGTCCTCTTGGAAGGACTCATCAAGGTCGATGATGGAGCTGATGCGCTTCTTTTTGAAGTCCTCCATTGCATGATTGAAGTCAAGCAATTGGCCGGTGGTGGGATCGTAGTAAAAACTGTTGATGGAAAAATCGCGTCGTTTGGCATCCTGGTCAATGCTGCCGAAGACATTGTTGTTGCCGTCCTCAGACTCTTCGCCGCTACGGAAGGTCGAGACTTCCAGCACCTTGTCCTTGAAAACAAGATGAACCAGCTTGAACCGCTTGCCGATGATCCGTGCATTCCAGAAAAGACGCTGAATCTGTCTTGGGGAAGCGCTGGTGGCAATATCATAATCCTTGGGAATATTTCCCAGCATCATATCCCGAACCGCACCACCTACCAGGTATGCCTCCGAACCCGAGCTTTGCAGCTTTTTGATGGCCCACAGTGCATCACGGTCGAGGAGGTTGGCTTGTATCTTATGTTCAGATTGGGTGTAGATGTTTGCAACAGGCAGGGTTTTCCCATTTTCGTCTTGTTTGTATCGTATCAGCATATCGCTCTCAATGGTAATTTGGATGGTGTAAAAAGAACCGCGTATTGCAGTGGATAAGCGATTCGTTATACACTTTGTACACCATCCACTGCAAAAACACAACAGGAGTATGAATCAATGAGTGACGAAACCAAGGCCAGGAGCATTATCGAACCGAAAGTACTGAAAGGGTTCCGCGACTTCTTGCCTGCGATGGAAATCCCCAAAAAAGCCATCACCAACAAGCTTTCCGAGCATTTCTCCTCCTATGGTTTTGTACCCATCGACACTCCTGTGCTTGAATACACTGAAGTTCTGTTGGGAAAAGGTGGTGGTGAGACTGACAAGCAAATCTTCCATTTCAAGGACAATGGTGAGCGTGATGTTGCCCTGCGTTTTGACCTGACTGTCCCCTTTGCCAGATTTCTTGCCCAGCATCAGAGCGAACTCGCCCTGCCTTTCAAGCGCTACCACATTGATAAGGTCTGGCGTGGTGAGAACCCGCAGAAAGGGCGATACAGGGAGTTCACCCAGTGTGACTTCGATATTGTCGGAGTCGACAGTGCTGAAGCGGATTTTGAGATCCTCTCCATGATGGACAGCTCCTTCAAGGTGATGGGTGTGCAGGACTACCAGTTCTGTCTGGCCCACCGCGGACTCTTCAATGCGTTCTTGTCTCATCTTGGCGTACTGCAACAGAGTGTGGAAATCCTTCGTAGTGTGGACAAACTGAGAAAGATCGGGGAAGAGGCCGTCCTCTCCACCCTGTCCCAGCTTACCGGCAGTGAAGAGAAGGCCCGCTCGATCCTTGCCTACATCACCAAGGACGATGAAGCAGAGCCTTTCCTCCTCACCCTTTCCAGGCTGAGTGAACTTGCCGGCGGTGAAGAAGAGCATACACAACGGATGAAAACCATCTACGGGTATCTACAGAAAGCAGGCATTGCTGAGCACTTCACCCTCGACCCCTCAATCACCCGAGGCCTCGACTACTACACAGGCATCGTGTATGAGACGTTCCTCACTTCCCTTCCCTCCTTCGGTTCGGTATGCAGCGGAGGCAGATACAATGACTTGGCATCTCTCTACACCAAGGAGCGGCTGCCAGGTGTGGGATCTTCCATCGGACTGGACCGTTTGCTTGCCGCACTCGAAGAGCTCAAGAGCCCTATCGTGGGAACTGCAAGATCCTCGGATGTCGTTATCCTGAATACCGATGCAGCTCTTTTCCCTGACTACGACCGCATTGCCCGTTCTTTGCGCAGCCAAGGTCTCAAGGTTGATGTCTATCTTGGACAGAAAAAACTTGCCGCCCAGTATAAGTGGGCGGAGACCAATGCGATCCCCTTCGCCATTCTTTGTTCGGCAGAGGAAATCGCTGGGCAAACGCTTACGCTGAAAAACCTCACAAGTCGCGAGACCATTGCTTCGCTGACCATCGAAGAGGCAGCGTTGCACATTAAAAAGGAATTATTTTGAAAGACATGAAACATTTGCCGGTTTATCTACACCGGCAGGAAATTCTCGATGGCCTTGCACACAATCAGGTCATCATCGTCGAAAGTCCGACCGGAAGCGGGAAAACCACCCAGATTCCGCTCATTCTTCATGAGGCAGGGTACGCTGACGCCCTGCAGGTCGGCATTACCCAGCCAAGGCGCATCGCAACCCTCAGTGTCAGCGAATTCATCAAGAAGCAGGTGGGAAAGGAAGACGATTTTGTCGGCTATAAGATGCGCTTCGAGGACACCACCGGCCCAAACACCCGTATCAAGGTCATGACCGACGGCATCCTCTTGATGGAACTCAAGGCTGATCCGCTGCTCAAGAACTACTCAGTAATCCTCGTTGACGAGGCGCATGAGCGATCGCTGAACATCGATTTCATCCTTGGCCTTCTGAAGAGTGTCATGCGGGAGCGCCCTGAGTTCAAGGTCATCATCTCCAGTGCCACCATCAATACCAAGATATTCAGCGAATTCTTTGACAATGCCCCGATCGTGAGCATCGATGCACGCATCTATCCGGTTGAAGTCATCTATCGCCCCTTGGAACGGGAGTCCTTGGAGTTCCAGGTTGAGGCTATCACCAAGATTGTCATGACTGAGGCAAAGAAGCACTCCGGAGACATCCTGGTATTCATGAGCGGGGAGTTCGATATCACCAACACGGTGAACGCACTGATCATGGCCGACCCTGACAAACTGCTGGAAATCTATCCGCTGTTCGGCCGGTTGAGCAAGGAAGAGCAGGAGTCCGTATTCAACGATACCTCACCGGGGAAGACAAAGGTTGTGGTTGCCACCAATATCGCCGAAACATCGGTGACCATCGATGGCATCTCCACGGTCATCGACTGTGGAATAGCCAAGATCAACTTCTACAACCAAAAGGATTTCACCACCTCATTGGTCCCGCTTCCCACCAGCCGATCGAGCAGTGAGCAACGCAAAGGCCGTGCAGGACGCACCGGCCCTGGCGTCTGCTACAGGCTCTACAGCGAGGACGACTACAAGAGCAGGCTCCCGTACGGTACGGAAGAGATTCTGAGAACCGACCTCAGTGAGGTAGTGCTCAGGATGAGCGACCTCTCCATCTACGACTACGAACACTTCCCCTTCATCACCCGTCCCAAGCACAGTGCCATCAGCAGCGCTGAGCAGACGCTGCGCTTCATCGGAGCCATCGACGAGTACCGTCGCCTCACCACCATCGGAAGTCTCATGTGCCGTTTCCCCCTCCTCCCCCGCCATTCACGGGTTATCGTGGAGGCGATGATGAACCACATTGATGTGCTCGAAGAGGTTTTGGTGGCTGTATCCTTCCTATCCACCAAAACACCGTTTCTATTCATTCCAGGTGAGGAGGAACTCAGCAGGGCCGCCCATAAGCGATTCAACACCACCGAATATGGGGACTTTGTCTCCTACCTGCAGATTTTCCGCCAATATACGGCAAATACCACCAAAGAAGCGAAGCAAAAATTCTGCAAACGCAGCTACCTCGACTTCCAGGGCATGCAAGAGATTGTGCATGTCAATGAGCAGCTTGGGGAAATCTGCTCAGACATCGGCTTTCCGCTTGCAAGCGGAGGATCGGTTCGTGAGTACCTCAGTTGCATCGCAAGTGGACTGCTGCAATACGTCTGCATCAGGGCGAAGGGCAATATGTACAAGAGCCTTACGGCTGACCAGGTGTTCATTCACCCCGGAAGCGCCTACTTCAAGACCCTCCCCCAATTCATCATTGCAGGGGAGATCGTCCAGACAAGCAGGCTCTACGCCCGCTCGGTAAGCCCCTTGGATAAGGCGTGGCTTGATGATATCTCTCCAGAACTGCTGGGGAAACTCACCTCACTTGCCAAGGGAGAAAGACCTTCGCGCAAGGAAGAGAAAGAAGAGGTCAAGAAAGCGAAGGCTGTCTTGCAGCGTGAAGAGAAGGGCAAGGCAACCATTACCGTCTATAAGCGGACCTACCCCACTCTGGTCATGGGCAAGAAGAAAGACCGCTTGGTCGCCATCATTCCGCTTGAAGATCTCGCCTACCTCTCCCAGGCCAACGAGAAGGCACCCAAGCGTCCGAAAAACTTCCCCGCAACCTTGCTGCATCAAGGCTTCTACATCCACTATGGGGACAAGTTCTTCTCCATCCTGGAACTGCAGGGCAAGCTCAATCCTGGGAAGGGAATCTTGGACAATCCGCCCTCTGGTGTGTACACCATTGAGTCCGGCCAGAACCTGATAGACAACCTTGATTGGATCCTCTCGTTCACACGAAACAAGAAAGACCGGAAGGTATTGAACTTTGTCGCTTTGGAGGAGAGCGGCAACGGCAACTATCGCTTCACTTCAGTCGATGACTGCTTTGATGCGTTGGACACCTCGCTGTACACCCTGCTGCAGCTGGCCGATGCGCTTGAAGGCTCGAACCAGAAGCAGCTGGCAAAACAGGTGGATAAGATCTACGGGAAGCTGTTGAAGCTGGTCGAATAGAACGGGTTCAGAACAGGGGCTTTGCGATGACGAGATGCTGTACCAACGGCATCTCGATGCTTTTCAGCACAGCTTTTCCCTGGCCTTCGAGCAACACGAAGAGCACTTTGCCGTCAACCTTCTTCTTGTCCTTGAGCAGATGGTCCCTGAACTCAATCCAGTCACCCCGCCCGATGCGATGATCTATCTGGTAGCCGTAGCTCTTGAAGAGCTTGGTTGCCCCTGAAGCGTACGCCTTGTCCGTCACCTGCATTGCCACCCCGGCCTCAAGAGCCCGACAGGTACCCCAGGCCACCGCAGCACCGTGGCTGAACTGTCCAAAGTGGGAGGAAGACTCCAAGGCATGGCCGAATGTATGGCCAAGGTTGAGCATCTGCCGGATTCCCATTGTTTCGGTGGGGTCCTGCTCGATATACCACTGTTTTACGGCCAAGGAGAGTTCAACCAACTGGGCAAGAGTCTTTGCATCACGGCTGAGGATCTCATTCTTTTTCACCAAGAGAAACTTGTAGAGCTCCTCGTCCTGGCTGAGCAGGGCGTGCTTGATCACCTCGGCAAGCCCGTTGAGGAACTCCTTGTCACTGAGGGTCCTGAGCGTATCGATGCAGATGAGCACCTCACTTGCAGGATAGAAGGATCCGACGATGTTTTTCACCCCGTGGAAATCGATGGCTGTCTTGCCCCCTACCGCTGCATCGACCATGGAGAGCAAGGTAGTGGGAACCAAGGTAAGACGACAACCGCGCATGTAGATTGAGGAAGCAAAGGCCGCCATGTCACAGACCACCCCTCCCCCGAATCCGATGATACGACCATCCCGTGCCAATCCCTCATCGAGGGCACTGGAGAGAATGCGCTCCAGCGAAGCGAAGTTCTTGGATATCTCCCCGCTCTCAAGCACAACGTGGGAAGGAGGCAGTTGCTTGAACAACTTGGCAGTATTGGTGTCAAACACCCACATCACCAGCCTTCCGTACCCCCCTAGATGGGAGCTGAGGTCCTTCAGGTCATCGGCAAACAGGATATCGGTCTGTTTCCCCTGTGCAAGCGTTGCTTTCATCACGTTCTTCATAGCCATTGTTATACCCTACTGCAGGGGTGCAAGACAAGGCGTGCCGGAGCGCTCATGCTTGCAAAAAATCCCGTGTTGAAGCACAATGGCCTGTATGCACGAACTTCGGTATTTTGACAATGCGGCAACCACGGTGATGAGTGAATCAGCACTTGCGACCTATCAACATGTTGCCGGCACCTATATTGGGAATCCCTCTGCTCTCCACCAGAAAGGACTTGAAGCCAAGGCCTATCTGCAGGAGTGCCGTACCCGTATAGCCAACCTGTTGCAGGTGCAAGAGAGTGAACTCACCTTCACCAGCGGAGCCACCGAAGCGAACGCCATCGTGCTTCAAAGCCTGGTCTGGAAGCAACAGAAAGGGCACGTCATTCTCAGTGCAATAGAGCATCCCTCGGTACGTGAGTTTGGCCGGCTTCTGAAACACCTCGGCTGGAAGGTCAGTGTGCTCAATGCCCCGGGAGGGTTCATCCGAAGCGAGGACCTGAAGAGAGAGCTCACCAAACAGACAAGGCTCGTCTCGCTGATGTTGGTCAACAATGTGGTGGGATCCATCCAGGACATCGCATCGCTGGTGCAGACCGTACGAGCGTTTGAAACACAGACAGGTGGCAGGCACATCCACTTCCATACCGATGCAACCCAAGCACTCGGAAAGATTCCCTTCTCCCTCAAAAGCCTTGCAGTGGATAGTGCAGCATTCAGTGCCCACAAGTTCCACGGGCCGCGGGGCGTTGGCATGCTCTACAACACCAATCCTGCATTGGAGAACCTGAGCAGGGCGGGAGACCAGGAGAGAGGGCTTCGGGGGGGAACAGAGAATCTTGCAGGGATTGCCAGCATGACCACAGCCCTCCAAGACACACTGGGCCTCCTTGCCGAGCACGCTGCCAAAGTGAAGGAAATCAATGCGTACCTTCGTGAGCGTCTGAAGGACTTTGACATTCTCTCCCCCAAGGATGACTGTTCCCCTTACATCCTGAATCTCGCAACAAAGGTCCTTCCCAGCGAGGTCTTCACCCGCATGCTGTATGATCGTGGGTTCTGTGTATCCAGCGGCTCAGCGTGCTCAAACAATGCAAAGCAGAAGGGAGAGGGTGTCCTCTCTTCCATGCAGTTCCACACCGAATTGGCAAAGAGCAGCCTCAGGCTCTCTTTCTGCAAAGACACCACCCTCAGCGATGCAGAGGCCCTCGCCGATGCAATCATCTCTCTCTATCAGGAGCATGCATGAACGATTCCACACTGTATCTGGTAAAACTCGGTGAAATATCCCTCAAGGGCTTGAACCGCGACTTCTTTGAAAAACGTCTGAAGATCAATCTCAAGAACAAGCTGAAAGGCTACAGGACCCAGGTGTCCAAACAAAAGGGACGCATCTTCTTTGAGATCAGCAACGACTGTCCCAAAGAGACCATCGAGCGTGCCTTCAGCACCACCTTCGGGGTGGTCGGATACTCGCGCTGCCTTCGCTGCGAAAAGGATATGGAGCAGATCAAGCAGACTGCACGCCTTCTCATCGAGGATGCACCATTCTCAAGCGGCAAAGGTTCCTTCAAGTCAATCTCCAAGCGAGCGGACAAGCAGTTTCCCTTCACCAGCTATGACATCGACTGCGAACTTGGCGGTGTAGTGCTGGACACCTATCCTGAGATGCATGTGGACGTAAAACATCCGGAGATGATCATCACCTGTGAAATCCGCGACAAGGCGTACCTATACACCTCGGCCAAACCAGGTCCTGGAGGATTGCCGGTAACCAGTGCTGGCAAGGGGATGCTCTTGCTCAGCGGAGGCATCGACAGCCCGGTCGCCGCCTACCGTATGGCACAGCGCGGCTTGAAAATGGAGTGCATCTACTTCCATGCCTATCCCTATACCAGCGACCAGGCCCTTGAGAAGGTGAAGACGCTGGCAAGTCTCTTGGCCCCCTACCTTCAGGGGACCAGGCTGCATGTGGTCCCCTTCACCGAAGCCCAGCTGTGGATCAAGCAGCATAGTCCGGAGGATGAGACCACGCTCATGTTCCGTGCCTCCATGATGAAGGTTGCCAACAAAATCTCGGTGCAGCAGGAAAGCCTGTGCATCGTCACCGGAGAGGCGATGAGCCAGGTCGCAAGCCAGACACTGGAAAGCCTCTCCTTCACTGACAGCATGAGCGACCAGGTGGTGATGCGTCCCTTGGTCGGCATGGACAAGCAGGAGATCATGGACCTCGCCAAGAAGATCGGCACCTATGAGACGTCCATCCTTCCCTATGAGGACTGTTGCGTCATATTCAGCCCCCGCCATCCGCTGGTGAGGCCGGACAAGTTCATCGTCACTGAGCACTATCATGCCATGGGCATCGAAGCTCTGCTTGAGGAGGCGGTCGCAAACACTGAAGTGTTTGACTTTGGCCCTGATGGGCAGCTACGTTTATAGACATTTTTGTTAGTAATGTATAAATACTGGGAATGGTTGCTGTACCTTCATCGGTAAATTGGCTATGGTTTGGTGAATCGGAGGCTTCACGGTGAGAATCGGGTTGGATGTTGGCTCCACTACCATGAAATGCGTTGTGCTTGATGATACGCTTAACGTGGTCCATACAGAGTATCGCAGACACTTTTCGCAGATCTCGCAGACTGCAGTGGTGATGCTCTCAGTTTTGCTCGATCGATTCTCCGACCGTCCAGTATTGCTTTCTGTATCCGGATCGGCAGGACTTGGCCTTGCCCAGAACCTCAACCTTCCTTTCATACAGGAAGTCTATGCCACCCGTATCGCCGTCAACCAATTCCTCCCCTCCTCCGATGTCGTCATAGAACTCGGGGGAGAGGATGCGAAGATTCTCTTCCTCAAGGGCGCAATGGAAGTGAGGATGAACGGGACGTGTGCAGGCGGTACAGGCTCTTTCATCGACCAGATGGCAAGCTTGCTCAAGGTGAACCAGGATGAGATCGACAATCTTGCAAAACAGGCGAAACAACACTACCACATTGCATCGAGGTGCGGGGTATTCGCAAAGACTGATGTGCAGCCACTGCTCAACCAGGGGGCTGAGAAGGCTGACATAGCCCTTTCTGTTTTGCATTCGGTGGTGAACCAAACCATTGCAGGCCTAGCCCAGGGGCGACCCATCACAGGTCAGGTAGTCTACCTCGGCGGGCCGCTTACCTTCCTCTCCCAGCTTCGCCTGGCCTTTGACCAAATCCTTGGCATCGAAGGCATCTGTCCTTCCAACTCGCTCTACTATGTCGCCCTTGGAAGCGCACTCAGCCCCAACGACCAATGCCTGAACCTCAAGGATTTGGTCTCCCAGCTTGCACGATATGAGATCGGAAAAGCCTTTACCTCCATCCCCCCGCTCTTTTCCAGTGACGAGGAGTATCGGGCTTTTGTTGAGCGGCACGCCAGAGCCGAGCTCCCCAAGAACGATCCCAACCACTATCAGGGCGAAGCGTTTCTCGGTGTCGATGCCGGTTCCACCACGGTGAAAGCCTGTGTCATCGATACCGAGGGAAGGCTTCTCTATTCCCGCTACCAGGAGAACAACGGCAACCCGGTCCAGGCAGTCAAGGAGTTTCTGACCAGTTTCTACAGCTCCTATCCGCACATCAACCTGGCAAAGAGCTGCAGCACCGGCTATGGGGAGCTTCTGATCAAGAACGCCTTCGATTTTGAGTATTCGCTGGTGGAGACCATGGCGCACTACACGAGTGCACGATCCTTTTCTCCGGATGTGGACTTCATCATTGACATAGGCGGGCAAGACATCAAGTGCTTCAAGATAGCTGATAGGGCTATCGATGACATCTTCCTCAATGAAGCCTGCTCCTCAGGCTGCGGATCCTTTTTGCAGACCTTCAGCAATGCCTTGGGCTACTCTGCCCAAGAGGCGGCGGAACTGGCCGTACATGCACACTATCCGGTGGACCTTGGCTCTCGGTGTACGGTCTTCATGAACAGTTCTGTCAAGCAAGCACAGAAAGACGGGGCGAGCGTTGAGGACATCTTTGCAGGCCTTGCCATCAGTGTCGTGAAAAATGCACTCTACAAGGTCATCAGGTCTACCGATCCCTCGCTGCTCGGAAAAAACATCGTGGTGCAGGGAGGAACCTTCCTCAACGATGCAGTGCTCCGCTCCTTCGAGCTTGAACTGGGTTGTGAGGTCGTGCGTCTTGCTGAGGCAGGACTCATGGGAGCATACGGTTCTGCTCTCCATGCACGTACGAAGCACAAGGAAAGGCCACAGGCCAGCACTACCCTCACCCTGGAGCAGTTAAAAAGCTTCTCCCACCGAACCAAGACCACACACTGCAAGGGATGCACCAACTCCTGCTTGCTTACGATCAATACCTTTGACGGAGATCGCAAGCTGGTCAGCGGCAACAAGTGCGATCGCATCGTACGGCCTGAAACGTTTGTCAGCAACCCAGAACTTCTGGACATCTATGCATTCAAGCAACAGTACCTCTCCTCGCTCAGACACAGCAGGGCGCACAGGGGAAGCATAGGTCTTCCTCTGCAGCTCAACTTCTACGAGCAGCTTCCGTTCTGGCATGCCTTCTTCTCCTTTCTTGGCTTTGAGGTGGTCTCAAGCAAGAGCTCCACACGACAGACCTACCTTGACGGGCAATCCACGATCCCCAGCGACACCATCTGTTACCCGGCCAAGCTGATGCATGGGCACATCCAAGAACTCATTGATGCTAAGGTTGATGCAATCTTCTATCCTTGCAGCAGCTACAATATCGATGAAGGAAAAGGAGACAATCACTTCAACTGTCCCGTGGTTGCCTATTACCCTGAGGTTCTCAAGCACAACATTGCTGAGCTCGCCGACAAGAGCATCAGCTTCATCTCCGACTATGTGAGTCTCGCAGACCCCGTATTCCTGCCCAAACGCCTGCATCAGATCCTAGGCAAGCGCTACCAGTTTTCAAAAAGCGAAATCCGCTCTGCTTGCAACGCTGGTTTTGAAAGCCTTGCCTCATACAGGCAGGCCATCCGCAAGCAGGGACAGCTGATCATCGAACATGCACGCAGCAAGGGCTGGCCCATCATGGTGCTCTGCGGCAGGCCTTACCACACTGATGCTGAGGTAAACCACGGCATCGACCAGTTGCTCCTGCAGTGCGGTTGTGCAGTCATCAGCGAGGATACCCTTTCCCATCTGGTGGAGAAAGAGAAGCGGACGGTGCTCAACCAGTGGACCTACCACGCTCGCATGTATGATGCTGCCCGCTATGTGGCCAGCCAAAAGGATATGCACCTGATCCAGCTGGTCAGTTTCGGCTGCGGCCTCGATGCCGTCACCACCGATGAGGTGCGGGACATCCTCAGAAAGACCGAAAAAATCTACACCCAGATAAAGATTGATGAGATCGTGAACCTTGGGGCGGTGAAGATCCGTATCCGCAGCTTGCTCGCTGCCATCTCACAGGAGTCGAAATGAGTGTGCCATTTTCCAAGGAGATGAAAAAAGAATACACGATTCTCATCCCCAACATGAGCCCGGTGCACTTCAACATTGCCAAGGAAGTGTTTGCAAACCATGGGTACCATGTGGTCTTGCTGGAAAACCAGGGACCGAACGTCATCCGTGAGGGGCTGAGATATGTACACAACGATATCTGCTATCCCGCACAGCTGGTGATAGGCCAGCTCATCGATGCCGTCAAGCATGGGGGCTATGATGTCAACAAGGTTGCGCTGGTGATCACCCAGACCGGTGGCGGATGCAGGGCAAGCAACTACCTGTTTTTGCTGCGCAAGGCGCTGGAGAAGTGCCAGATGCCGCAGATCCCGGTCATCAGCCTCAACCTGAAGGGCATGGAAAAGAATCCAGGCTTCAAACTCTCCTTCTTCATGCTGCTGCAAGCCTACTCGGCTTTTGTGTACGGGGACCTGCTGATGACCTTGTCCAACCAGGTGCGCCCCTACGAGGTGAACAAGGGCGAAGCTGATGCGCTGGTGGCGAAATGGACTGCCTATCTGGGCGAGCGTTTTTCCCACAACCGCGGATACATCGGCTGGGCGATGAAACGCAACTTGCAGCAAATATGTGACGAATTTGCTGCCATCCAGACACGTTCGGAAGAACGGATAAAGGTCGGCATCGTCGGGGAGATCTACATGAAGTACTCCCCGTTGGGTAATAATCAACTGCAAGAGTACTTGGAGGGGCAGGGGTGTGAAGTCATGGTCCCCTCAATGATGGGGTTCCTCTACTATGGGGCGGACAACGCCATCACTGACCGCTCGTATTATGGAGGGAGATGGGTAAGCGCGAAGGTCACCCAATTCATCCTGCATCAGCTTTTCAAGGTTGAGAAGATGATGCGAACAGCTATGGCGGCAAGCGGCAAATTCACCGTTCCCATCCCCTACACCGAGATGAAAAAGCTCGATGAAGGGTTGCTCGATTACGGGGTGAAGATGGGAGAGGGGTGGCTGCTCACCGCAGAGATGCTCGACCTCATCCATGCTGGCTATCCCAACATTGTCTGCACCCAACCCTTTGGCTGTCTTCCCAACCATATCTGTGCCAAAGGCATGATCAGGGCGGTTACCGAGCGTGTTCCCGATGCCAACATCGTTCCCATCGACTATGATCCCTCGGCAACCCATGTGAATCAGGAGAATCGCATCAAATTGATGCTCGCCCTTGCCAAAGAGAAGCTCGAACAGGGGAAATCCCCCTGATTCCCCTATATCCTACTATTCTACTACCTAAACTTTGAGTATAGTATGGGGTATGGATATACTGACACTGCACCAGAGTGAGGATCTCATCAAGCTGGTCCACGAGGACCTGAAGCGTCTTGTGCGCAGCAAGGGCGGCAGGATTGCGCTTGCACTTCCCGGGGGAAGAAGCGCTTCGTATCTTGTACGGGCAATCCTTTTGCTCGACCCTGCGGATTTGAATCGTCTTGACCTCTTCTTGGTTGATGAACGGCTTGAGGGAGAGCTGAATAGGGATACCTTGCTCTCATCAGGGCTCGGGAGTGCCATCGAGCAAGGAGTCTTTTTCACCCGCCAGCTGCACATCCCGGCTGTGGGATGTACACTCAGCCACACCAAATTCGACCGGGTGTATCTTGGCATCGGTGAGGATGGGCACTTTGCCTCTCTCTTCCCCCACTCCTGGCCTGAACAGTCAGAAGAGCAAGTGATCCTGGTTGAAGAGAGTCCCAAGCCTCCCAAGCGGCGTGCCACGCTCTCCTATGCAGGGTTTGTCCGGCTTGCAAGCGAGTGTCCTGTCTACCTGCTCTTTCTGGGCGCCTCAAAGCAGGACGCTTTGCAGCGCCTCCAAGGCGGCAAGGAGGGTGCATCCACCCTTCCGTGTGCCTTCTTCCGTGACCAGCACTTCAATGCTACCATAGTAACAGACCTCAAGGAGGGTATGGCATGAAACGCATCATCATCCAATTTGGCGGCACAGGGGACCTGGCCCTGAAAAAGCTCTATCCGGCGTACCAGCATCTGATGGAGAAAGAGTTCACCTTTGAGGTGCTCTCCCTCGGTCGCCGCTATACCACGCGCGAAGACTTTCTCGCCAACTCAGTGGACAGCAGTGCTCCCCCCTCCTTCACGGACCATCTCGACTACCTGTATTACGACATGGCAGACACAAACGCCGTGAGCCTGCTTTCCGCCAAGCTCAAAGAGATGGTGGGGACAGAGACAGAGGTGGAGTTCATCTACTACCTGGCCTTGCAGCCCTCGCTCTACGAAGATGCCATTCACCAGATCAAACAGATTGATGCATCCCTTGACTGTGTGTGCACCCTGATCAAGAAAATCGTGGTGGAAAAACCGTTCGGCTTCGACCTGGAAAGTGCACAGCGATACAACGAGATTTTGGAAAAAGCCTTCACTGACAAAGAGATCTTCCGTGTTGACCACTATCTTGGCAAAGAGTTCATGCAAAACCTGCTCTTGATGCGCTTCCACAACGACATCATCCGTCGCATCTGGGACAACAGGACCATTGAATCGATCCAGATCATTTTTGATGAGACACACGGGGTGGACCAGCGGCTGGGTTTCTATGAGAAAATCGGTGTGGTCAGGGATACGATCCAGAACCATATCATGCAGATCATCACCTACCTTACGATGAGTGAACCTGCCAGTCTTTCACCTGAGGATATCGCGATGGAGAAGGAGAAGGTCCTGCGATCCATCTCATCCATCAAGGAGTTCCACATGGGCCGCTATGAGTCACTGGGAGTGAACAGCGGGCATGTGGTGCAAACCCCGACATATGCCGCTTTCAAACTCTTCGTGAACACCTACTATTTTGCCGACATTCCCATCTATGTCAGGACCGGCAAGATGCAGAAGGAAGCAAAGTCGCTGATCTACATCAAATTCAAGAACACCACCAAGCAGGTGATGCACGACCAGGAAATTACGGAGAATGCCGTCATCATCACCATTCATCCCGAGCTCACCATTGATATCAGCATGAACCTCAAGATGCCCAACACCAGTTGGAAGTCAAAGCCGGTACGCTTTCGCTTCAACCAGAGCGAGACCTTCGGGGTGAACACCCCCGAAGCGTACGAGCAGATCGTGCAGAAGATCCTCATCGGAGACAAGAGCTTGTTCCCTACGATGAAGGAGATCACCGAGTCATGGAGAATCGTCGAGCCGATGCTCGCAGAGGACCAGGATGTGGAAGTCTACCCGATCAGGACCCTCCCCCGTTTTGCTTCCCAGCTTGCCAAGGAGAATCACTTCACGTGGTTTGATTGAACTTGCTGATCTGTGAGGTGAGCAGATGGTGTATCGAAAGGCCAAGCTGCTCATCAGAAGCAAGGATCTCATACCGCACCAGGTTGTCCTCACTCTCACTCAAGCGTTCGAAGACCTGAAACCAAGGCCCTTGCAGGGGAGTATCTCCCCTATCCAGGCCCTTCCGATAGAGTGTTGCACCAAGCGTTCGTCCCTCCTCGGTTTCTGTCACTCTTTGTGCTCCAAGTCCCTGCATGCAGGTTGCAACACTTCGAAGCAGCGACTGCATCCTCGCTGTCTCCTTGATTTGCACCGACCACTCCCGGACACGGAAGAAGCTGTCCTGCAGCATTCGCATTTCCTTGAATCGAAGGGGATCGTGGGCATAGGCTTTGAGCAGCAAGAGTGTGAAGAACAGGGTGTTCTCTGTTGCATACCGCTTTGATGCTGCGTCTGTAATGCTGCAGGGAAACTGGTAGAAATAGTGCGCCGACTCTTCCACAGCGCTCAGATACCCGTTTTCTTGCATGATCCGCTTGATGATTGCGTGTCCATTCTGCACAATGCCATGCTTCTTCTTCTGCTGTGCCATTGCAGCGAGCACCACAGGGGAAGCCTTCACGTCGAAAAGAATGAGTGGATTGGAAGCAGGATCCTCAAGGCTCAGCAGGTAATCGCTGATGATGAGCATGACAAAGGAGGGGGGCAACTGTCTTCCCTCGAAAATGACATCCATGCGATCACCATCCCCATCATAGGCAAGCAACAACGGGACCGGATGCTCCTTTAGATATTCCCTCGCATCCGAAAGGCTGTCCGGCATCCCGGGATTCGGGTCTCCCGCCGGAAACATTCCATCACTAAGAAGATGCAAGCTCGTCACCCCAACCCCTGAGCATTGGAGAGCACGGGTAATCGCAGCTCCGAAACTGCCGTGCAAAAAATCGCAGACAACAATGAGCCCTTCCAGCTCTCCTTCCCCTATGCCTGCCAAGGTGGTCGAATAGGAGATGTAGGAAGAAAGGGTGTCGGCAACATACACCTGTCCGACCTTCTCTGCTTTCATGCTGGGGGTGTTTTCCTCAAAGAGCGATTGGATCTTCTCAAGGCCCCCTTCAGGGCCTCCACCCATCGTAATCATCTCCAGATTCGGGCCAACCAGCTTCAAGCCCAGATACTCTCCAGGATTGTGGCTGGCCGTAATCATAAGGCCCCCACTCTCTATTCGCGTAAGGCAGTGGTAGTAGAACTGGCAGGTGCCGATGGGATTCGGTTCCAGGTGGACATCAAGGCCCGCTTGTGTACAGGCACAGAGGAGAGCTTGTTGGAAAGCTTCTCCCCCAAGCCGTCCATCACGTGCAAGGATAACCGAAGGGACCTGAACCACCTGTCGATAATACAGGGCGAGAGAGGTGGCAAGCTGTTCGAGCATCGCTTGGGAAACCAAGCTGCGGCGAAACCGGATATCGTGAGAACGAAACAGTTGTGTCTCCATGCTTATGCCTTGCTCAGTGTTCCTTGCCCGAGATTGTTTCCACTCTTTTGGTCAAAGAGATTGAACTGGCCATGGGCGAAGGAGAGGCCAACTTGTTTACCTACCTCAAAATCAAGATCCCCAAAGACCACAGAGTGCAACTTCTTCCCGTCCATCTCCAAGGCGATGATGGTTTCCATGCCCGATGGAAGGGAACTGACGATCTCCGCCTGGGCCACTGCCTCCGCATCATCGGCGATGGTGATGTGCTCCGGGCGCAGTCCCAAGGTTACCGCTTGGCCTTCTGTTATGGAAATCGGGGTGGTTGCGGAAAACCGAAGGGAAACCTGCTCAGAAATGCGAATCACCATGGGGTTTGCTGAGGTTATCACCCCCTCAAGCAAGTTGATGTTTGGAGAACCCACAAAATCTGCAGTGAAGGTATTGGCAGGTTTTCGGTACACTTCCAGAGGAGGAGCATACTGCTGCATGTACCCGTTCTTCATCAAGCAGACCATGCTGGAGAGCGTCATGGCCTCAAGCTGGTCATGGGTGACATAGACGAAGGTTGAATCGGTCTCACGGTGGAGGCGCTTCAGTTCAGAACGCATCTCCATCCGAAGCTTTGCGTCAAGATTGGAGAGCGGCTCGTCCATGAACAGGACCTTCGGCCCGGTTGCAAGGGTTCGGGCTATGGCTACACGCTGCTGCTGGCCCCCGCTGAGCTCTGACGGATAGCGATGGCTGAACTCGCTGATCTTGAGCATGGTGAGAAGTTCTTCCACACGCTCCTTGATCTTTTCTTTCTGCCATTTGAGGTTTTCCAATCCAAACGCAATATTCTTGTATACGGTCATATGCGGCCATAGGGCATAGTTTTGGAACAAGAAGCCTACGTCACGCTTGTCCGGTGGCACATCGATGCCGTCTTCTGAGGAGAAGACCACCTTACCGTTGATCGTGATGACACCTTCGGTGGGAGTCTCCAAGCCTGCTATCATCCTCAAGGTGGTGGTTTTCCCACACCCGGAGGGGCCGAGCAAGGTAACGAAAGAACGGTCTTCGATGACCATGTTCAGGTCATCCACAGCAACAAACTTGCCGAATTTCTTGGTGATATGGGTCAATTCAATCCTTGGCATGCAAGACTCCTTTTAATTGTTGCCGATACCCTTGTCGATGGATGCTCCGGTGAGCTTGTTGATCAACAAGTTGAAGCTGACTACGATCACGACGATCATCAGGTTAATGGCGTTGGCATATTGGTTCCACCCCTTCTCGTTGTACTGGAACAGCAGTGTGGTCAGAATCCTGGTTGAAGGGGATACAAGCAGGATGAACAAGCTCAATTCGCGCATGCAGGAGATGAAGGGCAAGAGATACCCGCTGATGAAGGTGGTCTTCTGGATCGGGAAGATGATGTGTGTCATCCGTTTCAGCCAGCCTACCCCCATGATCGTTCCCGCTTCCTCAATCTCTCCTGAGAGCTGGAGCATTGCGTTGATGCCGCTTCGTGAGGCAAAGGGAAGGTACTTCACAGACCCTACGATCACCAGCAGCCAGAACGAGCCGTACAAGGCGGGTATGAAACCACGCCGGACAGCAAACATCGAAAGGAAGATGGCTCCAAAGGCCATGGATGGCATGAGGTACGGGAAAAATGTCAGGTTGTTGACCCATGTGGAGAGCTTAGAACCGCGACGCTTGGCGATTGCATAGCCGCTGAGCATACCCACCGTTCCTGCAATGAGACTGATGATGACCGACAGCTTGAGGCTGTTCGAAAGCCCCAGCCAGATGCTGGGATTACGCAGGATGCCCGGCTCGCTGTTTGCGATATCGGCTCTGCCCAACCCAATCCAGAATTCGGTGGTGAAGTTGGAAGGAGAATAGTCGCCGGGTGCCATGATGAAGGACTCCACGGCAAAGGAGAACAATGGCAGGATGGCGATCATCAGCAGGATTCCCACCAACAGGACCGTGAGCGGGGTGCGCGCCTTGCGCAGGTTGAACAAGCTGATGTTCGAGCTTTTTCCCGTTATGGTTGTATAGGACTTGCGTCTGCCGGTGATCCACTGATTCAGCATAAGGATCCCTACCCCGATGACAATCATGACAAGGGCCATGATATACCCATAGCCTGGGTTCATCCCGTTGAGGGTGCGGAACATCTGGGTAGTCAGCACCTGGAAGCGAACCGGACTTCCCAAGAAGGCGGGAACTGCAAAGGCACTCATGGTCGAGGAGAAGACCAGAAGGAAGGTGGAGAGCAGCGCGGGCCTGACGATGGGGATGGTAACCTTTTGCATGATCTGCCAACGATTGGCGTGCAGCAACATGGCCGCTTCCTCAAGGTTTGCATCCATGTTTCGCAGGATGCCGCCGATCAGGATATAGGCAAAGGGTGCATAGTGCAGCCCCTGCACCACCACGATGGGAAACAGCCCATAGGCAAACCAGTTGGGAGTCTCAATACCGGTGAATACCGTGAAAAGGCCCGGAGCACCCCCAATTCTCGAGTTCCTGAAAAAATTGAGCCATGCCATGGCCAATGTCCAAGCCGGCATGATGTAGGGAAAAACAAAGACGGTGGAGATGAAAGCCTTCGCACGGATATTGGTCCTGGTGACGGTCCATGCAAAGAAACCGCCGATGAGGATGGCCAAGACACAGGAAAGAAAGGCTACCACCATCGTATTGACAAAGGGTTCATAGAATGTCTTTTGGCTGGTGACACCACTGGCGAACATCTTCGTCCAATGGTAGAGAGTCAAAGATCCGGCAGGTTTCTTGATAAACCTGACTTCCGACGAATGCACCGAGATGGTATCGAAGATGATGGTAACCAAGGGTACGAGCGTCAGATACCCCAGCACCACCAGCAACACCACCAGGATGATGTTATGAGGCTTACGGAAAAATGCCTTCACTTGATTGAGCTTGCTTTTGGCACTCATGCAACAGCTTCCTTACTAAAGAGCCTGCAGGGAAACCTGCAGGCTTCAGACGATGGTCAGATTCGATCAATAGAGGTACTGATTGAGGAACTCCTCCACTTCGGCACGATTGTCGAAGCAGTACTCACCCTCTTCCTCGACCAACAGCGGCATCCATACTTCGAAGGGGAAGTCGATGTCTTCTTGGATCGGGTTGTTGGGATTGGCGCTGTAGGTTCCGCAGTCGGCACCCCAGGGTGCAAAGCCTTCCTCGCTGAACAGATACTCAATGAAGAGCTTTGCTGCATGCGGGCTTCTTGCACTCTTTGCAACCAGTGCATAGAGGCTGTAGTAGAAACCGGCAAACGGTTCCATATCCATTGCCGGTTTCAGGGCAAGGTTCTTGCTGGTAGCGTAGCGTGCCTTCGAGTAGACGAAGAGTCCTACCGGAGGATGTTCGCGTTTTGCATTCTGGCCTTTGATACCGACGTTCTCGGCGATGGTGGTGTCGCTGGTACCAACAATCAGGTCATTCTCATAGATTGCCTTGATCCACTCATATCCGGCATTGGCTGTGGTCAGCACAATATCCTTGCCGAAATAGTTCTTGTAAGCCTGTGCAATCTTTCTAGACCAGTAGTCATTGGTGATCATAGTCAGGAAGTTGGCGTTCACACCTTCCTGGAACGGATTCTTGAACATCAGAAGGCTCTTGTACTTCGGATCGGCGAACTGCCAGATGTTGTAATAGGGGCTCTGAGTAAGTCCCTCGTCGTTGTAGATGAAGACCTTGTTGATGGCAAAGACCTGCAAGGGATTCTGCATGTTTTTGGGAATAACTTCCTTGAGTGTCGGAGGTACATAGTTGTAGAGGTAGCCGGGTTCGATGAGTTCGCCGACCAACCGGCCTGCATCCTGTGCCAACACAAAGTCTGCACCGGCAACACCGGCCTGTGCTTCCTTGGCAACTTTTTCGATCAACTCAAAATCTTTGAGGTTGGAGTATTCGACTTCAATGCCATAGAGTTTCTTGAACCCTTCGGCTGCCTTTGCAATGCGGCTGGAAGTGGCATACACCACGACCTTGCCTTCTTTCTTGGCACGAGCAACCAGTTCATCATGGCTAATCTCCTCCACCACCGGTGCGGCGGCAGGGGCTGGAGCCTCTTGCTTTCCTGCGGCAAACAAACCGAGGGGAAGCAGGAAGGCAAGCAGAAACAGAACAGAGAGTTTTTTCATGACAGTCTCCTTTGAGCACAAATTCGAGCAGAGTATCCACCCACTAGGAGTATAGCACCGGTTTGTCTTGCCTCAAAGGAAAGGTTCTTGCGATTTTCTGCACATGCTCCACAGAAAAACCCATCACCAGAAGCTTCTTTTGGTGATGGTTTTCATAAGGCGGCGGATACGTGGATCAGATCAGGACGTGCATCTTTTCCTTGATGTCATGAAGGTTGGCGTTGCCCACTTCATTTGCCCTTCTCGTGCCGTCCATGATCAATTCCCTGACTAGAGGTCGGTGAGCATCATAGTAGGCGCGACGTTCGCGAATCGGGTCAAGCAATGCGTTCAGCACCTCGTTGAGCCGCTTCTTGCAGGCCACACAGCCAATCTGGGCATTGCGGCAGCGATCGGCAATATCGTCCTTCTCATCGGGATTGAACACACAGTGATACTTGTAGACATTGCAGATTTCCGGAGTTCCGGGAATCTTCACCGTAATGCGGGCAGGGTCGGTGACAGCGTTGCGTACGCGTTCCCATACCGTCTCAGGGCTATCGGAAAGATAGATTGCGTTTCCGAGGCTCTTGCCCATCTTTGCATTGCCGTCCAGTCCGCTGAGCCGACCAACTGCACTGAGCTTGGCCTGTGGCTCCACGATGGAGGTGCCGTACATATCATTGAATTTGCGAACGATTTTCCTGGCCAATTCAATGTGAGGAACCTGGTCCTCCCCAACGGGAACCAAGTCAGCATTGCAGAAGGTGATGTCTGCAGTCTGGCTCACCGGATACCCGAGAAAGCCATAGGTCAGGTCGGCGTACCCGTAGTTCTTCGCCTCAGTCTTAATCGTTGGATTGTGCCTCAGTTGGTTCACCGTAACGATCATGGAGTAGAAGACCGTGAGTTCTGCAATCGAAGTGATCTGGCTCTGCTGCACCAACGTAACCTTCTCAGGATCGAGTCCTACCGAAAGGTTATCGATGGCTACATCGTAGATGCTGCTGTTGATCAGTTCGGGATGTTCGAAATGCGTGGTAAGGGCCTGAACATCCGCGAGCAGAATGAATGTATCGTAGGTATCCTGCAACTCCACCCTGCTCTTCAGTGAGCCTACATAGTGGCCAAGATGCAGTTTACCGGTTGTTCTGTCTCCGGTAAGGATTCTCTTCTGTTTCACTTCCACAACCTTACTCCTTCGTCGTTTCCGCAGGAGTTGACTCCTGTACGGGAATGGACGAAGAGGGAATGTTCACCCGGGTCATCGTGTGTTCCATGTTGCAGGAAGGACAGATGGCAGGGGCCTCATGCTTGTCCAGAGACTGGACCAACTCCACGTGTGCCTTGCACAGTTGGCACTCATACTCGTAGGAAGGCATCGCTTGGTTTCTCCTCTATGGCTTACAGCAATCCGGTGAGGCTCTTTCTCAAGAGCGCCATCTGCTCTTCGCCCAAATCCATATGTTTGATCGTTACCAGATCATCTTCTATCAAGAACATCTTCATCAGGTCGGAAATCTTGTACGGAACCTTCTCCCGCTTCAAGCGTGCAAGGTAGCCGGTCCTTACCATCTGCGATAACGTATTGGCAAGCTTCGGAGTATCCATCGTGATGAAAGCATCAAGGGTGTACTGCCCATTCTCGTTCTGGTTGATCAACAGCAGCATCACCTTGGCTTGGGTGATAACCGTCTCAGGAAGATCGAGTCCCAGATCAAAGAACGTTTTCGGTTCCAAAGCATACACTGCAATGGATGCATCGGCCATGGAGAGGGCTGTCTCCAGGTCGATGAGCGTTTGTTTCGAGGCAAAACGCTCATAGGCCTTCTCATACGAAGCATTGGTAAAAAGCAGTGTGTCATTCTTCGGTGCATGCAAGGAGACCGGTCCTTCCTTCTGGGAGAAGTAGGACAGTCCGTCCTTGGTGGTCTGCCTGCCCAACTCAGATGCATACATCATGCCGGTATTGATCAGGAACTTGGGATAGTCTCCCTTGACCACCCCATAGGCCTCGATCGATTCCATCTCCAGCGGGTAAGCAGATGTTGAAGGTTTGAGCGAAAGGGAAACCCGCTCTGCGCGCCTGGCGAACTCCTCAAGATCGGAAAAGGCCAAGGCGACCATCTCCTGTTCCTTCACGGCATCCACCGTGACAACAATCACCCCTTCTTCTCCCATCGCCTGGAAGTCGAAGTACGGAACTTTCGGAGCCCTCGTGGTAGCACAAGAACTGAGAAACACAACGGCAAGGGCAAGAGATGAAGCAATCCTGACACATCTGCTCATGGAGCTAATCCTTCTCTACACGCAACCTCACGATATGATCCCCACAATCAAACCCATCTCCCTCCAGTGTACTGAAGGATACTGAATTGGACAACGTTTCTTTTGCAATCGTCTGTCCAAAGTTCTCAAAAACACGCACAACCACTTCATCGCCGTCATAGGTGAGCCTGATCCGGTCAGAGACTTCAAAGCCACTCTCCTTGCGAAGATTCTGGATGGAACGGACAATGTCACGGGCAATGCCTTCCTCAAGCAAGGCTTCGGTAACCTTGGTGTCAAAACCAACAGTCAACGAACCTTCGTTGAGCACTTTCACCCCTTCCATCTCCGTCCTCTGTACAATGATCTCATCCTTGCTGATGGAGATCTCACCGCTTGAGTAGGTGACAAGATGGTCGTTGCCATCCAGGATGGAAGCGATGACCGAACCTGAAAGATCGGCAATGATGGAAGCCACTTCCTTCATATCCTTGCCAAGTTTGCTGCCAAGAACCTTAAAGTTTGCCTTGGCGCTGTAGCTGACAAGAGCGCTTTCGTCCTGTTCGAGGTGCACTTCCTTCACGTTGAGCTCTTCGGCAATGATGCTCTCCATCTTCCCCAGGATCTCACGTTCCTCAGTTTCCCGGTCCACCAGGAAAAGCTTCTGCAGCGGCTGGCGGATCTTCAGGTTGTTGGAAGCCCTGAGGGCCCGGCCCATGGCAATTGCCTTCTGGGTAAGGGACATCTCTCTTTCCAAGGTGAAGTCACGCTCATCTTCCTGATACTCAGGATACATGCAGAGGTGGACGCTCTCATCCATTGCCTCAGTCTTGAGGTTCTGGTAGATATCCTCGGTGGTGAACGGAATGATCGGGGCGGCAACCTTGATGAAGGTCAACAGGACCTTGTACAGGGTATCATATGCCTGTTTCTTGTCCGTATCATTCTCACCTTTCCAGAACCGCCTGCGGCTGCGGCGGATATACCAGTTGTTCAGCTCATCAATGAAAGGAACAAAGAACGAGCAGGCTTTCTGGATATCATAGGCATCAAAGGCGGATGTCACTTCCTGCACGAAGCGTTGGGTTGCACTGGTGATCCAGCGATCCATCGGGTTGGTGAGATCCTCATAGGCGGTCACGGAAGGCACATAGCCATCGATGTTCGCATAGGTGACAAAGAACGAGTACGCGTTCCACAAGGGGATGATCAATGTCTTGAGCACATCTTTGACCGTTTCTTCGCTGAATTTCAGATCCTCAGCCCGAACGACCGCCGAATTCATCAAGGCGAAGCGCAACGAGTCGGCACCATACATGCCTACGATTTCCATGGGATCGGTATAGTTGCGTTCACTCTTGCTGAGCTTCTTGCCCTCTGCATTCAGCACGATGCCGTTGGTGATGCAGTGGGTGAATGCGGGTTTGTCCCACAAGCCGGCAGCGATGACAGTCAGGGTATAGAACCATCCACGGGTCTGATCGAGTCCCTCACAGATGAAATCCGCTGGGAAGTGGTTCTCAAAATACTCCTTGTTCTCAAACGGATAGTGCAACTGTGCATAGGGCATGGATCCGGATTCGAACCAGCAGTCGAGTACATCACCGATACGGCGCATGGTACCCTTGCCGTCGGGGCTGGGCCAGGTGAGATCATCAATGAAGTGCTTGTGCAGGTCATCCACTTTCTTCCCGCACTTCTCTTCCAGCTCTGCACGGCTGCCGATTACCTCAAGGTATTCGCTGCCATCACACTTCCAGATGGGAATCGGGTTGCCCCAGAATCGGTTGCGGCTGATGGCCCAATCACGAGCACCTTCCAGCCACTTGCCAAAACGGCCAGCTTTCAGGTGTTCCGGAACCCAGGTGATCTGCTCATTGGCAGAAAGCATCGAAGCCTTTATCTTCTCCACATTGACGAACCAGCAGCTCAAAGCCCGGTAAATCAAGGGTTTCTTGGTGCGATAGCAGAAGGGATACGGGTGCAGGAAGTTCTCCCGCTTGACCAGCAGTCCATGTTCCTTCAGATAGGCAATGATGTCCTTGTCGGTATCCTTCACGAAACGGCCTTGGAAATCGGGAACCTCGCTGGTGAACTTGCACTCCTCGTCAATCGGACATACTACCGGGATTCCCGTGCCCTTGAGCACCTGGTAGTCGTCCTCGCCAAAGCCGGGAGCGGTATGAACGATGCCGCAGCCATCTTCGGTGGTCACATAGTCGCCATTGACGCAGACGAAGGCGCCCTGCTCCTTGAGAGAAGCAAAGTACGGGAAGAGCGGCTGATAGCGCAAGCCCTTGTAGAAGGAACCTTTTTGCTCATCCACAATCTCATAGGTTGAGGCATCCTTGTAGTAGTGCTCAAGCCTTGCCTTGCCCAGGATGTAGTAGTTGTTGTCGGTCTTGTCGTGCACCTTCACATAGTCAATGTCCGGTCCGAACGCAAGGGCAAGGTTGGAGGGCAACGTCCAGGGGGTGGTCGTCCAGGCAAGGAAGTACGTGTCCTTCTGCCCATCAACGGCAAAACGCACGGTGACGGCCTGGTCGATCACATCCTGATACCCACCGAGATTGACCTCGAAATTGGAAAGTGGGCTCGCCAAGGCAGGGCTGTACGGAAGGATATTGTACCCTTCATAGATGAAGCCCTTCTCATAGAGGGTCTTGAACACCCACCAGATGGATTCCATGTAATCGGTATCCATGGTGCGATAGCCATGCTCCCAGTCCACCCAGCGACCCATCCGGTTGATGGTGGTCTGCCACTCGCTGGTATAGCGCAACACGATGGAGCGGCATTGCTCATTGAACTTTGCAACCCCGTAATTCACGACATTTGAGTAGCCGCTGATGCCCAGTGACTTTTCCATCTCATACTCAACGGGAAGTCCATGACAGTCCCAGCCGAAGCCACGTCGGACACGCTTGCCCTTCATGGTCTGGTAGCGGGGAATGGCATCCTTGATGGTTCCAGGAACCAAGTGGCCGAAATGAGGAAGGCCGGTGGCAAACGGAGGGCCGTCATAGAACACATATTCGTTCTCTTCGGACCTCGTTTCGATTGATTTCTTGAAAATATCCTCTGTCTGCCAAAAGGACAGAACATTCTCTTCCATCTGAGGGAAATCCACTTTGGTAGTTACTGGACGAAACATACTTACTCCTCGCATCTATGCAATCGCATGACTGCCATTCTATTCATATTGGCCTCAAATGACAACCTTCAGGGCGGGTTTTTCCCGTTGACCTTCTCTCTTTGTCACGCTACTGTCTGAGTATGCACATGTTCCCCATCCCACCCGTTATCCAACGGTTTGCCAAGAGGTTCACCAATTCAGGATTCTCCCTCTACATCGTGGGAGGAGCTGTGCGCGACCATCTGCTGGGAAAGGGGTGCGAAGACTACGATTTCACCACCGATGCCCTTCCAGAACAGGTCATTTCACTGTTCCGCCATGTGATTCCCACCGGCATCGACCATGGGACAGTCACCGTACACTTTGAAAAGCAAAGCTTCGAAGTTACCACCTTCCGCAGTGAAGGAGACTATCTCGACGGAAGGCACCCCAGCTCGGTGACCTATGTGCGAAGCCTCGCAGAGGATCTGAAGCGAAGGGACTTCACGATCAATGCTTTTGCAGTGGATTGTTTTGATGGAAGCATCATCGATCTGAATGGGGGCATGGAAGACCTGAAGAAGAGAACGATCAGGGCAATCGGAGAACCGCACCAACGCTTTGGAGAGGACGCACTGCGCATGCTCAGGGCTTGCAGAATTGCCGCTAAGCTCGACTTCACCATTGAGGAGGAAACGCTCATTGCCATCGGAAGTTTGAGGCACACCTTGGCAAAGGTCAGTGCGGAACGGATCCGTGATGAGTTGTTCAAACTTGTTGGGTCGGACCATCCCGGCAAAGGACTCCACTATTTGCAAAGAACCGGAATGCTTGCAGTCATCCTTCCTGAGCTTGCCAAGGGCGAAGGCGTCTGGCAGGGAGGAATGCACCATGAGGATGTGCTTTCGCACAATATCTCAACGCTGGTAGCCAGCGCCTCCCTTTCCGAGAGTGTTGAGCTACGGCTCGCTGCCCTGCTGCATGATATCGGCAAGAGCGAAGTGGCAGAACCGGGAGTGGATCGCAATACGTTTTATCGACATGAGATTGTCGGGGAGAAGCTGACGAAAGCCATCATGAAAAGGCTGAAAGCCAGCAATGAGCAGACCAAGACGGTCTGCCATCTGGTGCGCCATCACATGTTCGATTACCAGAGCTCATGGAGCGACAGTGCAGTGCGCCGATTCATCACCAGAATCGGACTGGAGTACATCCCCCTGCTCTTCTCATTGCGCATGGCGGACCAGATTGCCATCAGCGGAAAAGCTGATTACCCGTTGCTGGGTGAACTGAAGGACAGGATTGAAGGCATCCTTGCTGCCAAGGATGCACTTTCGATCAAGGATCTTGCTGTAGATGGAAATGACCTGATGGAAGTCGGGATTCCGAAAGGCAAACGCATCGGAGCCACGCTCGCATTCCTGTTTGAATCAGTGCTTGACGATCCGAAGCAGAACACACGCGAGCAACTCTTGCTGCTGGCGAAGAATTATCAGGAGTTTGCTGGTTTCACCAACTGATCATAGGCAAGCTTGGCAGCCATCTGCTCAGCCTCTTTCTTGTTGTTTCCTTGGGCGGGACCGAAGACCTTGCCGTTCACATCAACTTCCACAAAGAACGTGAAGTCGTGCTCAGGACCTGTTTTGCGCACCAGAGTATAGGATGGCACTTTCCGGTACCGCTTCTGCATGTACTCTTGCAGGCTCGTCTTGTAGTCCCTCCGGTAGTCATCATCCAGGACCGCCTGAATTTGTTTCTCCAGATAACGCATGACAAATTTCTTGGCAGCAGCGAAGCCACTGTCAAGATAGCAGGCGGCAAAGAGAGCTTCCATGCAGTCAGCGAGAAGCGCTTTCTTCTCCCTTCCGCCTGTATATTCTTCGCCTTTACCCAAAAGGAGATACCGATCCACATGCAAGGATCGGGCGATCATGGCAAGGCTGTCCTCACTGACCACGACACTTTTGATTTTGGAAAAGTCGCCTTCTTGCTTTGCTGGCAGTTCTTTGAATAACCAATCGGCGACACACATTCCCAAAACGCTATCGCCAAGAAACTCAAGACGCTCATTGTTGTCGACGTCCTGATTGGTCTCATTGGCATAGCTTCGATGGGTGAAGGCAAGATTGAGAAGCTCGAGATTCTTGATGGCAATCCCGCTGGATTCTTTGAATGCAAGAAGCTCCCGCTCTCGTTCAGCCGAGATAGCGGGAGCCTTTGTGAAGAGAGTGCTCTCCATGAAGTATCAGACCTTAAAGCTGGGTAGACAGGAACTCTACAGCGTCCTTCACGGTCTCGAACTCATTTGCCTTCTCATCAGGAATGGAGATGCCAAGTTCCTCTTCGATTGCGTACACCAACTCATAGGTGTCAAGACTGTCAGCCCCGAGATCCTTGCGGAAAGAGGCATTCATGGTGATCTTCGCTTCGTCGATCTCCAGCTTCTCGGCAATCAAAGCCTTTACTTTCTCAAAAACGTCCTTGCTATCCATTTCGATTCTCCTCGGTTTTTCTTATTTGTCCTGAAGCTCAACAACCTGTACGCCACGATAGAAACCGCACTTCGGACAGACACGATGAGGCAGAACCATATTCCCACAGGTCCCACAACGAGAGAGCGTGGGAGTCGCAAGGCGCATGTTGGCTGCCTTTCTGGAAGCTGCACTTGCCTTTGAAGTCTTATATTTGGGTGTTGCCATGTTTAAATCCTCTTACACTATGCAAATTTTTGACACGTAAGCAAGAATAACGGAAAAGCCCTAAAGCGTCAACAACTTGATTCGATTTCTCATCAATTGTACGACCAAGGGGGGAACCATCGGTGAAATGTCGGCACCGTAGGCCGCCATCTCCTTGATGGCACTCGACCTGAGCTGGAAATACTTGGGGCTGGTGGGCATGAACAGGATTTCGAGATCTGGGTTGAGCTGCTTGTTGGTCATCGCCAACTCGAATTCATAGCCGAAATCAACAAGGGCCCGCACCCCCCTGACCATCACCCCCACCCCATGGGAACGGGCGAAGTCCACCACAAGACCGCGGTAACTGACCACCTCAATGTTGTTGTGCTCCTTCAGGATCTGACGGAGCATCTCCATTCGCTCATCAGGGGTGAACAGGCACTGCTTCTGCACATTGTCAGCCACCACCACATAGAGCTTCTCATACAGCTTGGCGCTGCGTTCAATGATGTCGATATGGCCATTGGTGGGAGGATCGAAAGATCCGGGCAGCATGGCCGTCCGTTCACGTGCAATCATTGCTTGATACCCTCCACATACTTCTTCATAGCATCGAGGGCTTCACCGTTCTCCCATACAATCCGCTTCACGAAGGTGAAGGTACCGTCCTCGTTCATTTCTACAATCGCAAAGGTACCACGCCCTATGTAACTCACCTTCTGTTTCTCACTCACATGCTCTTCTTCAGCAATGTGGGAAAGAACGCAATCAAAGTGACAGAAACCACCCTCAGGATGGGTCAGTGCGCTGGCTATGGTCTCGATGACCTCACCGCAGTATCCACACTTCTCCAGCGGCTCCTCGACCCGCTTCACGGGAAGCTGGGGCAAGTTGCTGTGGTAAGCCTTTCGGGTAGTGTCAGGAAGCAACGTATTCTTGGGCTTGTTTGTCCCTTCCTTGGGAGCACTCTTGCTCTTACCCTGCTTCTTGGATCGGTTTCGTTTTTCCTTGCGGTTTCTCTGGCCTTTCGCCGGTCCAGCATCCTGAGCTTTCTTCTCTGGTTCCATCAGTTCTTCCTCGTCCTTGTCAGACTACCCTGTTTTGCTTTGATGAGCAAGCTCCTGAAAACAAGCAAGGGACGGCGTTTGCCGTCCCTGTGTTTGTCCGAAAAGAATACTAGGCGTTCTTTTTGCGGATAAGTTCCTTGACCTTGGCTTTCTTGCCCACCTTGTCGCGGATATAGTAGAGCTTTGCCCTGCGGACGCGGCCCTTGCGCACAACTTCGATCTTCTCGATACGGGGAGAGTGCATCGGGAAAATTCTTTCCACACCCACGCCATAGGAGATCTTGCGAACGACGAACGTCCTTCTGATGCCCCCGTTGTTCTTCGCAATGACCAAGCCCTCAAACACCTGGACACGCTCGTTGGTTCCCTCAATAATCTTGAAGTATACCTTTACGGTATCGCCAACACAGAAATTCTCTGCATTTTCCTTCATCTGTTCCGACTCAATAGCCTTAATAACATCCATCGTCTACGGTCCCCTTAGCACTATGTTCTTTCAACGTATTCAATATCTTTCTGGAGTTCGCATCCAAGGATGCCGTCTCCAACAGATCCGGTCGATGGGACAAAGTCTTCTCCAACCGTTTCTGCAACCGCCATTGACCTATTTTGGCATGATGACCGCTCAATAATACATCAGGGACATCTTTTGAGCAATAGGTTTCCGGCCTTGTGTATTGGGGATATTCGAGCAGATTTCCATGAAAACTCTCCTCCTGGAGTGACTCGCTTGAGATCACACCGTCCAAAAGGCGGTAGACCGCATCGATTATCACCAAGGTGGAGACTTCCCCACTGCTGATCACATAATCTCCAATACTAATCTCGTCATCAACATATAGGTCTATCAGGCGTTGGTCAATACCCTCGTAATGACCGCAGATGAAGACCAACTCCTGTTCCTTGCTCAGGTTCTCGGCATACTGTTGTGTGAAGCGCCTGCCCGAGGGAGAAGCATAGACCACGCGTTTCCCTGAAGCCTTGAGCGCTTCGAGCGCCTTGGCCAAGGGATCGCATTTGATCACCATGCCTGCCCCACCGCCGTAGGGAACATCATCACAACTTTGGTGTTTGTCCGTAGCATAACGGCGGAAGTCGATGATCTCATACTCCACCACGTTTTTTTCCACGGCACGCTTCATGATCGAATTCTTGAAAAAGCCCTCCACCATCTCTGGGAAAAGGGTGACTATCTGCATTTTCACGAGAGGATCCAAGGAGCCTTCAACTCGATCGTACGGTCTTGCACATTCACCTGCCCGATGAACTCCTTAAGATAAGGAACCATATAGAGCTTCTGGTCAAGCGCTTCGACCTCAAGCAATACAGCCTGCGCACCATCCATGCTGCTTACCACTGTGCCAACCTTCTTGTTGTCGTGCACAAGGTCACAACCGATCAGGTCTGCAACATAGTACTGGCCTTTTTTCAGGGGGGCTGCCTTGCTCCGCTGTACCATCAGATGCTGTCCATTGAGTGCCCTGGCGGTTTCCGGACTGTCAAAACCCGAGAACTTCATCAGGGCCTGGGACCCGAGCATCCTGAACGATTCGACTGCAAGGGTTTGCTCTGTGCCATCCTTTGCACGCAGAATGACCTCCTTGAGCTTGCCAAGGTAGGAACACTCCTCGTTATGGGGATGAATCTTCACCTCACCGCTGATCCCAAACGGGCTCTTCACGGTTGCGGTCCAGAGCAACTCTTCCATACGTCAGTCCAAGATTTCCAGCACGGCACGCTTGCCACCCTTGGTGGCGCTGGCACTCAGGATGGTCCTGATTGCCTTTGCAATGCGGCCTTGCTTGCCGATCACCTTGCCGACATCCTCGCTGGCGACCTTCAGCTCAAGGATCGTGGACTTTTCGCCCTCGATCACATTGATGCTGACTTCGTCAGGAACATCAACCAGTGATTTCACAATGTATTCAACAAGATCTTTTTCCACAACCATCTCCTGGAAGTTATTCCTGGACAGTTCTGGTTACATGTACACCATTTCTGTTGAGCAGGCTCTTTACGGTATCACTCGGCTGTGCACCCTTAGCAAGCCAATCCTTGATCTTCTCAACCTGCAGGATAACCTGCTGGTCTTTCTGGGCCAAAGGATGGTACTGGCCAACCTCATCGAGGGTTCTGCTCTGGGTGTTAGCCCTGGAGTCCATAACCACGATGCGGTAGTCCGGTCTTTTCTTGCTGCCAAATCTCTTCAGTCTCATGCTTGTGCTCACGTCAATTCCTCCTACGAATTCAACTCTACATACCCATCTGTTTCAGCATTGCAGCCTGGTATTTTTTATTTTTTGCCAACTTCTTCATCGTAAGTCGCATTTTCTCAAACTTTTTCAGCAGACGGTTGACATCGGAAACAGTGGTTCCGCTTCCGTTGGCCACCCGCTTGCGTCTGGTCGGTCCCATTATATGGTAATTCGTGCGTTCCGCATAGGTCATGGAAAGAATAATTGCTTTCTCCCTGCGAATTTCCGCCTTGTCGATGTCATCTTCGCTGATCTGCCCTTTTGCACCGGGAATCATCTCAAGAAGCTGTTCCATCGAGCCCATCTTATCCATGTTGTTCAACTGGTCCAGGTAATCCTGCAAGTCGAAGGTGTTCTTTGCCATCTTCTCTTGCATGCGCAAAGCATCTTTTTCATCAATGGCGCTTTGGGCCTTCTCAACAAGGCTGACAATATCACCCATGCCAAGGATACGGCTTGCAATGCGTTCAGGATAGAACGGCTCCAGATCCTCGACTTTCTCACCGACACCGATGAACTTGATCGGCTTGCCAACCACGCTCCTGAGTGACAGGGCCGCACCACCACGGGTATCGGAGTCAAACTTGGAAAGGACTACACCGCTGATGCCGACCTTCTGCTCAAACTCCTGGGCAATGGTCACTGCATTCTGGCCTGTCATCGAGTCAGCGACAAACAGGGTTTCGTCCGGCCTGATTGCATCACGCACACGCTGGATCTCACCCATCAGGGTCTCATCAAGGTGCATGCGCCCACTGGTGTCGACAATCAGGATGTCGCGCTGTTCTTTCTTCGCCTGGGCAAGAGCACTCTTGGCCACTTTGGCCGGGTCTTTCTCACCCTCAATACTGAAGACAGGAACTCCCACAGCCTCACCGAGCACCTTCAGCTGCAATACAGCTGCAGGGCGCACCAAGTCTGCGGCAACGAGCAAGGGTCGCCTACCTTCTTTCTTCAAGCGGGCAGCGAGCTTGGCACTGGTGGTCGTCTTGCCCGAACCCTGCAGACCCATCATCAGAATGACTGAGGTGGTGTCGGGACCTTTGAGCAGAAGCTTCTGGTTCTCCTCGTCCCCGAGCAGTGCAACCATGCGGTCGTAGACAATCTTCACAAACTGCTGACCAGGATCGACTGCCTTGAGGACTTTCTCCCCCATCGCTTCTTCCATGGTGCCGTTGATGAAGCGCCGTACCACCCTGAGGTTTACGTCAGCATCCAGCAATGCTACCTTGATTTCTTCGACAGCATCCTGAATATTCTTCTCGGTTATCTTGGACTTGCCGGCAAGCGTTCGCATGATGCCGGAGAACTTATCGCTTATTGAATCAAACATTACCTTACTCTATTGTGGATTTCGCTCAAGTTACATCTTATACCGTACAGCCGTCTTTTCTGTCAAGGCGTGCCGTTTGCCACACCCTCGTCGTCAAAGGAGACTTCTTTCTCCTGTTCGTTGAGGATCACCGACTCCCCTTCCATCCTGCCGATGCGATAACTGACCATCGTAGAGACACCAGCTTCCATCTGGGTCACTCCAAGCAGCGTCTGGCTTCCCATGACCGTATGCTTGTTGTGGGTGATGATGATGAACTGGCTCTTCGCGGCAAATTCATCCAAAACGGAGAGAAAGTAGCCGATGTTGCGGTCATCAAGGGCTGCATCGATCTCATCGAGGATGCAGAAGGGAGAGGGTTTGACCAAATAGGTGGCAAACAAGAGGGCGACTGCGGTCATAGACCGTTCCCCACCGCTGAGCAGGGCAAGGTGGGTCAGCTTCTTGCCCGGGGGCTGGGCAAGGATGTCGATGCCACTTTCAAGCACCTGCTCGGGATCTACCAAGGAGAGTTCAGCCCTGCCTCCGCCAAACAACCTGCGGAACATCTCCTGGAAGTTCTGGGAGATCTGCTTGTAGGAAGAGAGGAACATCTCCTCACTTCGCTTCTTGATCTCCTGCACCACCGCATCAAGATCATGCTTGGCTTTGTAGAGGTCATCAAGCTGCTTGGAGAGGAAGTCGTACTGCTCCTTGACCTCGCTGAACTCCTCCTCTGCCATCTGATTGATGTAGCCCATGCCGTCTATCTTTCTTCTCACTTCCTCAAGACGGGCTTTCAGCACAGGAATGTCAACTATCTCCTCGCCGAGCCTCGACTCAAACTCCTTCAGGCTCTTTCCGTAGCTGTCAAAGAAATTGGTGTAGAGCATCGCTATGTTGCTGGCAAGCTGCTCGATCTGCAGTCCAAGCTTCTCTTTTTCCGATCGGAGATTCTGCAACAACTCATAGTCTGAGTTTTTCTGTTCCTGCTTGGCCCGAATGTCCTGGCTCTGTTCATCAATGACAGCGATCAAAGCCTTCAAGTCCTCATTGAGCGAGGCAATCCTCTGCTTGATCTCCTTGACCTCACCTTCAACGGAGCGGATATCTTCCTGGGTTTCGTAAATTCGTTCTTGGGCGGTTTCACTGAGCTTCATCGCATCCTTATATTGGTATTGCTGCTCAGTTACCGAACGCTGCAGTTTGTTCACCCACTCTTTGGCCGCTTGCTTTTGCAGGTGCAACTGGTTCATTGCAACCTTTTGGTCACTGATTGCCTCCTGATAGCGTTCCACTTCCAAAGCAAGGCGGCCATTCTCTTCCCTGAGGTAGGCGATGCGGTCACGGTTTGTCTGTACCTGGAGCCGAAGCTTTGCCATCTGACCATCGAGCCGATGCTTTTCAGCGATCGTGCCCTCTTCGGCTATCAGCTCATCGATGAACGTCGGTTGCATCTGCTCGTAGGAGGAAAAGAGGGATCTCACACTCTGAAGAGAGGATACAAGTCCCTCCTGGAACTGAATCTGTCTGGAGAGCAAGTCCTCAAAAGAGAGCTGGCTGTGTTTCAATTTCTCCAGGAAAGCCAGTTGCTGCCCTATGGCAGACTGCAGGTGGTCCAAGCTTCTTTGCAAAGAGAGACGGGCTTCCTCCTTATGCTCAAGGTTGTAACCGCTCTCTTTCAGCTTCTGCTCAAGCTCAACCACGATGACGTCTGTCAGTTGCTTGATGCGTTCAGCGAGCTGGTCACTACTCTGTTCACTGGCAAGGTTTTCAGCCTCCAGGGTGAAAATCTCCTGATTCTGGCTGGTGATCAGGCCCCGCATTTTTTCCACCGACTTTTGGTTGGCTTGCATTTCTGCTTCCAAGGCTTCAATCGACTCATCGATGTCGGCAGTCTCATTCAGCTTCTGGTCAATTTCAGCAGTGTCTCGTTCGATATGCTCCAGCAACACTTGTGCCCGTTGTGCCGCTTGGTCCTTTTGCAGAAGAAAATCCCGGAAGCGTTGGGTGAGCAAATCCAGCTTGTCAGCCTTGCCTTTGGTCGACTCATCCAGGCGCTGTAGCTCGGTTTGGATGGAGATGCGCTCTGACCCCAAGGATCGGAGACGTTCTTGCATCTGCTCAATTTCCTGGTCCCTATCGGTCAGACTCCCCTTCTTTGTCTCAAACTCCCGTTCACAGCGTTCCTTGAGCTCGATCTTGTTCTCTCGGAGCAAAAGATAGGATTTGAGCGTGGACAGCTGTACATCAACTTCCAGGGAAAATTGCTCTTTCTTAAGATCCCGATACGAGATGGCCTTTGCGGCTTGGTTCTTTTTTGTCTCGTAGGTTCGCTTGACTTCCTTGAGAATGGTCTCTACCTGAAGGATGTTCTCATCGGTTTTGACCAGTTTGCGCTCTGCTTCCAAGCTCTGGACTTTGAATCGCGAGATTCCTGCCGCTTCTTCAAAGATATACCGGCGATCTTCAGGCTTTGAACTGAGAATCTGGTCGATCTTTCCCTGTTCCAGGATGGAATAGGCACTTTTGCCCACCCCCGTGTCAAAGAAGAGTTCGCGGATATTCTTGAGCAATACACGATTGCGGTTGAGATAGTATTCGCTCTCACCACTGCGAAAGATTCTTCGCTTGATTTCCACCTCGGCTTCGTCGGTGGGAAGATGGCGTTCCTCGTTGGAAATGACCAAGGTGACTTCCGCCACCTGCAAGGGCTTGCGGGAATCAGTACCATTGAAGATGACATCTTCCATGCGCCCCGCACGCAGGGTCTTGGTGGATTGTTCTCCCAACACCCACTTGATGGCATCCACAATGTTGCTTTTTCCACACCCATTGGGACCAAGCAGGCTGGTTATCCCATCGGAAAACTCCAAGTTCACCTTATCGGCAAAAGACTTGAATCCGTATATTTCCAGACTCTTCAGAAACAAGATGCACCTTCTTTTCGCTTGACGCAGTATTCGGTGGATTATAGCATAGGTTTGCCCGGGAAAAAAGTAGGAGGAAATTTGGATGGAGCGTGAGTTGTTTGCTTTTGAGACATCGGGACTAACTTGCGGCATCGACGAGGCGGGGCGGGGTCCGCTGGCCGGTCCTGTGGTTGCCGCGGCAGTGGTTCTTGGCCCAGCCTTCCCTCTCTCAATCCTTGGCGATTCCAAACAGCTCACCGAGAAACAGCGCCTGTACGCTGAAGAAGTGATCAAAGCCGAAGCGTTGTATTGGGCCGTTGCGCTGGCCAGTGCCCAAGAGATAGATCGCTATAATATCCTGGGAGCCAGCCTATTGGCCATGAAGCGCAGTTACCTGAAGATCAAAAGCCAGGCACCCATTTCCCTAGCCTTGGTTGATGGAAACCAAAGGCCGGATCTCGACTGTGCCACCAAGACTATTGTCAAAGGCGATGCCACCATCCCCCAGATCATGGCAGCTTCAATCCTTGCAAAAAACCTGCGTGACCGCTATATGGTGCTCTGTGACAAGAAGTGGCCGCACTACCAGTTTGCAAAGCACAAGGGGTATCCGACTGAGGAGCATAGAAAAGCTTGCCTGCTGTATGGGCTGTCACCGATTCACCGGCGTTCATTTCATATTGAGATTCCTGCCAAGCAGGATCATGCCAAGCAGCAACTGTTATTCTGAGAAGTTCTTTCTCATAGGGATATACCTGATACCGTCGGTTTCCTGTTCTTCTGAAGTCGGGACAAAGCCCATGTTCTGATAGAAAGACACAGCACCCGGTGCTGCATTCACGTCCAAACTGCCCAAACAACGTTCTTGGGCCTTTTGCACCAAGAGCGACCCTACCCCTTTTCCTTGCCAGGCCAGGTCGGTGAACAAGAGACAGATGTGGGAGAGATCTCGAACCTCAATCATGCCGATCAGAAGACTATCATTGTATGCGCCAAGGGCGAAGTGGGAAGAAGTATCCAGACGGGCTGCAAATGCAACGGGATCGACAAAGCTGTGGAAGTGCTCTCGTCCCAACTGTTGATAGGTGGGGGCGATTGTTGCGTCAAAAACTCGTTGCACCAATGCACAGGCTTCTTCTGCATGCAAGGATGACAATTGCTTGATGTCTTTCTCAGATACCGCTTCCATAGGTTTCCCCACCCCCATTGAATGAGGCAGCCTTTCGGCTGCCCTCCAAAGTTACTGCTGTTTGGTATTCTGCTTGATGAAATCCAAGGATTTCTGCAACTCTTTCAGAAATTCTCCAAGGTCTTCCTGATAGACGATGATGGATTGCCTGATGAATCGTTCAGATTCAGGAGTACCTTTGCTTTCGACCATGTTCAGAAACATGTCGCCATAGATGTTCTCTTTTACATTAAAGAAATAGGTCCTGTCATTCTTGACAAGCCTTGATGAATACACTTCTCCACGCTGTCCCACGCTGATATCCTCGCTTCGTACATTTACACGTTTGTATAGGGTACTTGTAGCAGTGTTTCGCCTTCCCTGTCAACTGGAGGTACTTGACGAAGATTTGAGAATGAATTATATAAAGTACAGCACATGCGCCTTTCGTATAATGGTATTACCTCAGCCTTCCAAGCTGAAGAAGCGGGTTCGACTCCCGTAGGGCGCTCTAGAAAGATTTCTCTATAATACAACAACATGACGAACCCACACTGCAGCGTGTGGGTTTTTCGTCTCTGAATATGCATCCAAGCGTACATCTGAATTTCGAATGAGAGCTGTCGTTCTGGTTTGCCACAGCTCTCACTCTCTTTGGTATTTGCTCATGAACCCAAGCAAACACCCATGTGCCTGGCACACTCCACAAGATAATGGTTCTCTGGAATGTATTTGACCGGGCCTGCGACTTTTTTCAAGGGTACCGGAACGATTTTGTTGTTCTGGTATGCCATCATGTGGCCCCAGTTCTCAGCCATGATCTCCAACGCACACCGGCTTCCCAGAGCAGTGGAGAGCAACCTGTCATAGGGAGTGGGAGTTCCACCCCGTTGCAAGTAGCCCAGGATGGTGACCCGGGTCTCCCGTCCTGTCAACTTCTCCAGGTTGGCAGCCAACTCGCTGGTGCGTGTCTTCAGCATCGCCTCAACCTTTTCCTCGCCATCCTTCTCTTCCTGCCTGATCGCAGCCATCCTCTTTGAGATGGCACCCTCTGCAACCACCACGATACTGAACTTCTTTCCCTCGCGACTTCTGCGCAAGATTGCATCGGCTACCACTTGCTCATCATAGGGGATTTCCGGAAGCAGGATGACATCGGCACCACCGGCAAGGCCACTGCCGAGGGCCAGCCATCCCACCTTATGTCCCATCGTTTCCAGAATGATGATGCGGTGATGACTGTGGGCGGTGCTGTGCAGACGATCAACAGCCTCAGTTGCAATCATTATTGCGGTGTCATAGCGATGGTAGGGCAAGGAGACAAGATGGTCTCTCTGCTCAATCTGGTCGAGCAGGCTGTGCTCATCTGACAGCGTGTGATGTTTCAGAGGCCGCTGTTCGGCAAAATACAAAGCATGATTGCCCACTTTGGGAAACCGGAGCAGATCACGCGCATTGTGATACCTGCCACCCGCGATGATGATTCTGCACTCCTTCAGCTGAGCCTTCTCCATAAGGTAATTGAGCATATGCTTGGGCATCTCTCGGTCGTAGACAAAGCGAACCGGATCTCCTTGGCTGCGTTGTTTGATCGAGGTGGAGAGTTTCTCGTACAGGCTGCGGGTAATCTCATCGGTCAGATCGTACTCGCCATCACGGGTGATCTTGATGGTATAGGCGTCGTAGCGATCATAGGGAAATGCTTTGAAGATATCATTGAGCTTGAGACGGATCACATCCTCCAGATAGATGATATGGTGCCAACCGCCACGGGAGGGCAACTACACATAGCGAGCCATGGTGTCAGTGGGCACTTCAACCAGCGCATAGCGGAAATCTGAAGGATGCTCGCTCTGGTACATGTGCACGGCAAGGTAGAGGGTGACATGTTTCAGATAGGGAAATTCCAGGCTTGGGTCCAAGAGGATGGGAAACAGATTGCGCCTCAATTTCTGAGCAGCAAAATGGTCAAGAAACTCACGCTGGCGAACGCTGAGCGTCTGCTCGTCAACCATACAGATGCGATGGTTGCGCAACTGCTCAAAGAGTTGCTCGATCACTGCATCCATCCTGACATTCAGCCGCTTCACCTCATGCAAAATGTCCTTGAGCAGGTCTTTCAGGTCCCCACCCCCCTTGAAGGGGTGATTTTGCGGATCGATGAGCGCCCGATGGATCGACCCCACCCGCACGGCGTAGAATTCATCCAGATTCGATGAGAAGATTCCCACGAACTTCAATCGCTCCATCAACGGTATCGATTCATTCTCAGAGGCCATAAGGACTCGTTCGTTGAAACTCAACCATCGCAATTCACGATTTACATACGCTTTTCTTGCTCCCATACCACTTCGAATCACATTGAGTAGTTCCTACAGTATAGGAGGCCATTTCAGGCAATGTCCATTGTCATTCATGAAAAATGTGTGAAATATGTTGGCAAAATATCAATAATGTCCTTTTGCAAAATCTTGCGGATAACGACGTTTCCTTCGCCTAGGGTGACTCTTTGCCTTGTAATCTGCTATAGTATGCTCGTTCAACGGAGGCCTCATGGAAAACCTACTGAGACGGTATGCACGTCTTGTCATTACTGCGCAGCTCAAGCTGGTGGAGGGAGACAGCCTCTCCATCAACACCGATTCGAGCACCATACAGTTCGCCCGTCTCCTGGCCAAGGAAGCAACGCTTTCGACCCGGCAGACCGTCATGATCGTTGAGATCAACCACGGCAAGGTCGTACAGGCCTATCCCATCGATCCGGCAGAGAAGGAGATCTTTCGTCCGCCGGTACGCCAGGTGGTCATGTGCCATCTGATTGATCTGGACAGCAGGCCTTATCTGAGTGACATCGATCTCAACCAAGCAAAGGATGAGGTTTCCACACTCTCACAGTTCGGCATGCTCAGTGAGCCTGTCTTCCTCGACCGCCGCATTGCAGTCCCTTGGGCCAACATCCCCTACCCAGGCTACAACTGGGCAGCACAGCTTTTGGGTAAGCATGCTAGCGACGAAGCAATGTGGCAGCTGTTCAGTGCACTGTACCGCTTGGAAAATGACTGGGCTTCCTCGTTCTGGGAAGAGCAGGGAATGATGCTGGAGTATCGCAAACAGCGCCTCAATACTCTTGGGGAAAGCCAGTTCACCCTTGAGGGGGACGGTTGGTCATTGAAAGCGAAGCAAGCGAAGCAGACCCTCTGGGCAGGAGGAAGAAGCAAGCTGAGCAACAACCGCAGTTTTGTTCCCATCCTTCCCATGCAGAGCATTCATGCGAGTTTGGATTGCTTTTCAGCAGAGGGGAGCCTTATCGCCTCCAGACCCTTCCAAGTACTGGGAAGAGAGGTTGTGGGGGCGCAGTTCACCATCAAGGATGGCAAGGTTGTCGCCTTCCATGCGGAACAGGGTGAGGAGGCCCTCGCTGCCTTCTTTGCCGTGGATGAAGGGGCAAGAACGGTTTCTGAACTCTCCTTGGCAGACAATGATACGATGGAGAGCAGATACCTGACAAAATCGATACATCCCCACTTCGCCAAGGAGTTGACCACAACCGTGGTGTTCGGCGGCTTCTCAATCGATGTGCTGGCGACCCAGCAAACCGATGAGGATGTGGATGCAAGCAACCTGTGCCGCTCCTTGGTACGCCTGGAAATCCCGGTGGGAGACAGCCATCTTTCCCTGAAAGCAAAGACCTCAGGCGGTGATGAGCAGATAGTCATGTATGAAGGGATCTACACAGAAACAGGAGGCGTATGATGGAAGAGCTTTTAGTGAATCGCTATGCGGATCTGGTTATCAGAAAGGGAATCAACTTGCAGAAAGGGAAAGGGGTATTGATCCTCACCGGACCGGGAACCTACGCCTTTGCCCGGGCTCTGGCAAAATCAGCCTACCGACATGGTGCAAGCTATGTGCAGATTATGCTCGATGACCTGGATGTGTTGGCCGAACGTCTCCAAAACCAAGAGAAGGATGAGCTCTCCTTCAATCCCGCATTCCTCAAAGCACTCGACTATGAGATGTGCAGCGAAGGCTGGTCTTACATCCGGATAGACAGCACTGAGGACAGGCTTGATCACAGAGCGCTCGATAATGCAAAGTACCAGGTTTTGGGAACAGCGAAACGCAGATTCAGCGAGACACGAACCAAAAAACTCATGCGCCATGAGCTTGCCTGGTGTGTCTGCTGTGCCCCGGGCCCCCGCTGGGCGAAACAGGTGTTGGGTGAAGATGCATCCGAGGATGATCTCATGGAAGTGCTCAAACCCATCCTCCTGCTCGACCAGGAAGATCCGCTCGATGCATGGGAAGGGAAAAAGCAGATGCTGCTCAAGCGTCAGACATACCTGAACAACCTGGGCATCGACAGCATCCACTTCAAGAGCAGCAAAACAGATCTGGTACTTGGACTAAGAAGTGAAGCACGGTTCATCGGAGGAGGCGAAACACTTCCCGACGGCAGGCCGTTCTTTCCCAATCTGCCGACCGAGGAAATCTTCACCACTCCCGACAGACTGCGTGCAGAAGGATATGTCACCACTACCAAACCCGTCTCTGTACTCGACAACAATACCGAGGAGGTCCGGCTCACCTTCAAAGACGGAAAAGTGGTCGACTATACGGCTCGTGTGGGCAAAGAGGCGATGGATGCCTTCTTCTCCATCGATGAGGGGACCAGAAGACTTGGGGAAGTTGCCTTGGTAGACCAGAGTAGCCCCATCGCAGCAAGCAACCTTGTCTTCAACTCCATCCTGCTTGATGAGAATGCCTCCTGTCACCTTGCGTTGGGAGAAGGCTACCCCACTGCCCTCACCAACGGGGCCGGCCTTACCTCCACAGAGGCAATGCACCAAGCCGGTTGCAATACCAGCCTGATGCATATTGATTTCATGATCGGCTCGGATGACATGGACATATTCGTCCAAACCAGGGACGGAATCGAAATCCAAATCATGCAAGAAGGAATCTTTGCTTTCTAGTTGAGGTCGCTGATGAGCTTCAGTCCGTCAAGGGTATGCATGACCGAGATCTGATTGATTCGGTCGATGAGGGGGGCTATGGTACGGGACAGGCCCCCGGTAGCAATGACGAACACTTCCTTTCCCAGCTCAAGCTCAGTCCGTTCGATAATCGCCTTCACCATCCCAGCGTACCCGAACATGATACCGCTGCGTATGGAATCCTGGCTATTGCGCCCGATGGCAGAAGGGGGAACCTTCAGCTCAACCTGCGGAAGTTGTGCGGTATTGCCAAAGAGTGCATTCACCGCCGTGACCAAGCCGGGGGCAATTGCTGCCCCGAGCACCGTCCCGTCTGAATCGACGGTCGTAACAGTCAAGGCAGTGCCGAAATCCACGACAGCCACTGCTCCGTTGGGATGCATGTAGTGTGCCTGAGCCGCATTGGCAAGCAGGTCGCTCCCAAGCTCTTGGGGGATGGTCTCTTTTATCAGTCCAGATTCCACCGTATGGTCGACCATCAAAGGCTGCACATCAAAAAGACGGATGATGTTTTTTTGGATGGAGCGGGTGAGATTCGGCACAACGCTGCTGATGACAGCACGATTGATATCATGCTTGAAGAGCTGGGCGTGACTGAGCAAGCTGTCCAGTACGACAAAATACTCGTCACTTGTCTTTTTCTGATCGCTGTAGATCCTGAAAGACTGCACCCACTTCTGTCCATCGTGCACGGCGATGACTATGTTGGAGTTTCCAATATCCACAGCAAGCAGCATGTGTTCCTCCTAGAGTGCTATCGCATGATGGGATCCGCGGTATTTCTCATCACGCAACACCTTGACCGAATCATCATTGAAATAGTCCTCGAATCGCATCATCCTGTCAATCACACCGTCAGGAGTGAACTCGATGATCCTGTTTGCAATGGTGTCTACGAACTGGTGGTCATGACTGTTGAAGAGCAATACCCCACTGAAGTCGATCAATCCATCGTTGAGGGCGGTGATAGCCTCAAGATCGAGATGGCTGGTCGGTTCGTCGAAAATCAAGCAGTTCGCACCTTCAAGCATCATTTTCGAGAGTACACAGCGTACTTTCTCTCCACCACTGAGAACGGTACAATCCTTGAGGGCCTCATCTCCACTGAAAAGCATGCGTCCAAGGAAGGAACGGATGTAGGTATCGTCCTTGTCCTCACTGTAGGTCCGAAGCCAATCGGTGATGGAGATGTGTTCGGTGAACATGTGGCTGTTGTTCTTCGGGAAATAGGAAAGACTGGTGGTAACACCCCAGGTAAAGGTGCCGCTGTCGGGCTGCATGTTCCCTGAGAGGATTTCAAACAGAACAGTCTTGGCATAGTGGTTGGGACCAACGAAAGCCACCTTATCACCGCTGTTCAGCACCAAATCAAAATTATCCAGGATCTTTTCTCCCTCAATCGTCTTTGTCAGGCCCTTCACTTCAAGAATATTCTTGCCACACTCGCGGTTGGGTTTGAACGCTATGTAGGGGAAACGGCGGCTGGAAGGCTTGATGTCGTCGATGGTGAGCTTGTCGATGAGCTTCTTGCGGCTGGTGGCCTGTTTGGCCTTCGCCACGTTACTGGAGAAGCGCATGATGAACTCTTTCAGTTCGGTTATCTTCTCTTCCCTTCTCTTCTTGTCATCCTTCATCTGCTTTGCGGCAAGCTGACTTGAGAGATACCAGAAGTCATAGTTGCCTACATAGAGCTGAATCTTGCCGAAATCAATATCAGCGATGTGGGTACAGACGGTATTGAGGAAGTGGCGGTCGTGGCTGACTACGATAACCGTGTTGTCAAAGTTGGCCAAGAAATCCTCCAGCCAATGAATCGACTCAAGGTCAAGGTGGTTGGTCGGTTCGTCCAGAAGCAGGATGTCAGGATTGCCGAACAGAGCCTGGGCAAGCAAGACACGGACCTTGATGTTGTCCTCAACCTCGGACATCTTCTTCTCCTGGAGATCGGTGGAAATTCCAAGACCGCTGAGCATCTGTGCAGCCTGTGCTTCAGCTTCCCAGCCGCCCATGTCGGCAAAGTCACCTTCGAGCTCTGCTGCCCTGATGCCATCCGCCTCGGTGAAATCCTCCTTGGCGTAGATGGTGTCGCGCTCCTTCATGATGGCATAGAGTTGTTCGTAGCCCATGATGACCGTCTCAAGCACGGTATACTCATTGAACGCGAAGTGGTCCTGACGCAGGACTGCCATTCGCTGGCCGGTGGAGATGATGATCTCACCGGTATCCGACTCGATCTCCCCACTGAGAATTTTCAGGAAGGTGGACTTGCCGGCCCCATTGGCACCGATGATGCCATAGCAGTTGCCCGGGGTGAATTTTATGTTGACTTCCTTGAACAGAACTTGCGTCCCGTAGGAAAGACCGATATTTGACGCTGTAATCATGATGTGGTGTCCTTTCTTCAAGTATACCGATAAAAAAGGGCAACCCTCAAGGCTGCCCCTTCTCACGTTTTTTAGTTCCTAGGGGAATCGAACCCCTATTTAGAGACTGAGAATCTCCTGTCCTAACCATTAGACGAAGGAACCGATGCCTGGGATGGAGGGATTCGAACCCCCAAAGGCAGAACCAGAATCTGCAGTGTTACCATTACACTACATCCCAATTTCAAAATCCTGTGGTAGGATACGGAAATGTGGATGCTTTGTCAAGTATTCCTGCGATTTTCTTCCTGTTCCCATCATATACCAAAAGGCATCTGTATGAATAGTATGGAACTAGGGCAATCAATGCTGCCTTTCTTGTACAACTTGCGATTTCACATGCATGCAGCGCACGGTACTGAGGTAGAAAATCAGGAAAAGCAGCTGACTGACCTGGCCAAAATTGATTACGCTGAACAGGCCTTTCGTGGAGATCATGAACGTGTAGTTGATAAGTACATCCGATAGGATTACCAGCCCATATGCCACCAGCCCCAAATCGATGGAGAAGCACAACAAGAGGATGGCAAGTGGATCAAGGAGGGTAAGGAGCGTCCAATAGGCATTCAGAAACGGAGAGACCGCACTGTTAAGCCCTTGGTAGGGAAAAAGGCCATGCAGAAAGAGGTCCGTCGCATGATTGTAGGTGGCGCCAAGAAATGATGCCACGTACACAATAAGGAATAATTTCAGCAATCCTGCATCCTTAGCCTTGAAAACCTCAAGCAAAGAAACATGTCTACGCTTCATGGCTTCTCCCTCACCGTAGCTTTCTCATTCTACCCTTTGCTTGGAGAAAACACAGCATCGCCCATATGCCCATATCATTGAAAATGCAGAAAATGTTCATGCTGTATCCCAGAGCCTTTTCATGGGAAATGCAAACCAAACACCATTCACCTGCCTCACGACAGGTGAATGATTCTGTTGCCTCGTTGTTTTGGAGAGCGGAATTCCGGCTTACTCGCCGTGATACACTTGCAGTACGTCGACAGGATACCCTGCAAGCACCTTCTCATAAGGAAGAAAGGGCAGGCCTATGACACCAAGAAAACCCACCACCTTCGCACCGTGCTCCTCGAACATGGAAGCTGCGGCCTGCAGCGTACCACCGGTAGCGATCAGATCGTCAACGAGCAGCACATTTGCATTGGGAACAACATCGACTTCCTGCACACAGACCACATCGCAGCCATACTCAAGTTCGAAGCTCTTGGTGTAGGTCTTGTTGGGGAGTTTTCCCATTTTGCGCACCAGAATCAAAGGTACACCGAGCCTCAGTGCAACCGGAGCTGCAAAGACAAATCCACGGGCCTCGACTGCTGCAATACTGTCAATGGTTTTTCCTTTGCACAGCTCGACCATGCGGTCTATGCAGTACTGGAAAGCTTCGGGGTTGGCAAGGATGCCGGTGATGTCATAGTAGAGAACTCCCGGCTTGGGGAAATTGGGAACCTTCCTGATTACACTGTCCAAATCGTAGTTTGCGTCCATACTGCCTCTCATTAGGGGTATTGTTTCTTGAAAGCTGTTACCCGAGCACTCGCAGACTCGGTAAAATCGCTGGTAATGCCGTCACGTAGATAGTGGTAAGCCAAAGCTGCAATCATCGCGCCATTGTCAGTACAGAGCTTGAGCGAAGGAAAGGCAACCTCATAGCCACCTTCCCGCAGACCGAGCAACTCACTTCTGAGATAGCTGTTTGCCGCTACCCCACCACCGACGCTCAGTCGCCTGAGACCGGTCTCTTGCAATGCAAGACGAACACGCTTGGTAAGCATGTTCACCGCACTGCGCTGGAAGGATGCCGCTATGTTCTCCGGGCTCTTATCGCTCACCCCATCCCAGAAGGAGTCCAGTTGGTTGATGGCAGCGGTTTTCAGCCCACTATAGGAGATATCGTAGGGATGGTCCTTTGCATGCAAGGTAGAGCCTGGAAAGAGGAAGGCAAGGGGATTGCCTCTCTTGGCCAGTTGGTCAATGGCAACGCCGCCCGGATACCCGAAGCCATAGTGTTTGGCAACCTTGTCGAACGCTTCCCCGATGGCATCATCGATGGTCGTTCCCAATACCTCGATCGTATCATAGTCATCAACACGACAGATTACCGTATGGCCTCCGCTTACCAGCACCCCAAGGTAAGGGTATTCAAGCTGCTGCTCGATCTGGGAAGCAAACAGATGTGCACGGATATGGTCGATGGCAATGAAGGGAACTTCCAGCGAAGCTGCAAAACCTTTGGCAAAACTCAATCCGACCAACAGTGACCCAAGCAGGCCAGGCCGGTTGGTGACAGCAACAGCATCAATTTCATTGCTTTTTAGTCCAGCTCGGTCCAGAGCTGTCTGCACTACGGTGGATATCCATTCGGTATGAAGTCGGGAAGCCAACTCGGGAACCACACCCTCAAAGGGTTTATGTTCCTCTATCTGGGTTGCAATGATGTTGCTGAGAATGGTCTTTCCATCCTCAACCACTGCAGCTGAGCACTCATCGCAAGAGGTCTCAAGACCCAGTACCCTCATAGCTCATCGTCCTCGTCATCATCAAATTCATCGAGAAAATCGTCATCATCGAGCAAATCCATGTCTTCCAGATCAAAGGAGAACTCATCTTCACTGACCAAGGCAGCGATATCGGCAAGCTCCAGACCGTTTTCCAACGCAGAAGGGAACATGTCTAACAGGAACTGTGCAACATCCGGCTGCCAGCCTACTCCGACTTTCGTCCGCACTTTGCTCTTTCCGGTATTCAGCAAGACAACCACCTCCTGGGCGACAGCATGACTGAACAAAGAATGTGTTTTCAACGTACTCCCTCTTCTGTGCTAAGCGTACAAGACAAGAGGGGCCAAGGTCAAGGTAAGGTTTGTGTTATGGTTTTACCAAACCGCCACTTTACCTTCTTCCCCGTTTCGGGTAGAATGCACCTGTTTTTGAGAGTTTTTGCCAAAATAGCTCAGGGGTAGAGCAGCTCACTCGTAATGAGCAGGTCAAGGGTTCAATTCCCTTTTTTGGCTCTCACGGTTCCTTCGGGAACCGTTTTTTTTGTATTCCAAGCACAAAAATCCCGGGCCGAAGCCCGGGATGGAAATCTGAACGTTTGAGCTTTACTTGCCCTTCTTCGCCGCAATGGCAGCCTGAGCTGCTGCAAGGCGGGCGATGGGGACACGGAAGGGAGAACACGAGACATAGTGCAAGCCTACCTTGTCGCAGAAGGAAATCGTCTTCGGATCGCCTCCATGCTCACCACAGATACCCAACTTGATAGTCGGATTCGTACTGCGGCCAAGCTTGACTGCCATCTCCACCAACTTGCCTACGCCTTCCACATCAATGGTGGCAAACGGATCATACTCATAGAACTGCTTGTCAGCATCGTTGACGTACGCCCCAAGGAAGGAGGCGGCATCATCGCGGCTGAATCCGCACGTCATCTGGGTGAGGTCGTTTGTGCCGAAGCTGAAGAACTCGGCTTCCTTGGCAATCTCGTCAGCGGTAATCGCAGCGCGGGGCACCTCGATCATCGTTCCGATCTTGTACTCAACATGCATTCCCTGCTCACTGAAAATCTTCTCAATGACCTCAAGAGCATGTTTCTTACAGAAGAGGAACTCCTTGGAGTTGCCTACCAACGGAATCATGATCTCGGGAAACACATCAATGCCTTTGCGCTTGACATTGATGGCGGCCTCGATGATCGCCCGAACCTGCATTCTCAGAATTTCAGGGTAGATGATGGCAAGGCGGCAACCGCGGAATCCAAGCATCGGGTTGAACTCGTGCAAGGCACTGGACTTCTGTGCTACCTCTTCAACAGTAAGCCCCATCTTCAGGGCAAGCTCATGTCTGCTGGTGTGATCGTTGGGCAAAAACTCATGGAGCGGGGGATCGAGCAGGCGAATCGTAGCCGGCCTTCCCTGCAATGCCACAAAGATTGCCTCAAAGTCGCCCCTTTGCATCGGAAGCAGCTCAGCAAGAGCCTTCTCCCTGTCCACAATATTGTTTGCAAGGATCATCTTGCGGATGGACAGGATGCGGTTACCTCCGAAGAACATGTGCTCGGTCCTGCACAAGCCGATGCCCTCTGCTCCGAAGGCCACAGCCATCTCGGTATCATGGGGGGTATCAGCATTGGTGTAGACACCAAGACGCTTCAAATCCTGGACATAGCTCATGAAAATCTTATAGTGCTTGAAGAGAGTGGATTCGCTCTCCTTCATGGTGCCGTTCAGCACCTGGACAATTTCAGAAGCCTTGACGGGAATCTTGGATGCATAGACTGCACCGGTGAATCCGTCGATGGAAAGGTAATCACCTTCACTGAGGGTGGTACCATTCACTTCAAGATACTTCTTGGGCTCGTTGATCCTGATCTCCCCTGCTCCACTGACACAGGGACAGCCCATTCCACGGGCCACAACCGCAGCGTGGCTGGTCATACCGCCACGACAGGTGACTACACCCTTGGCTACAGCCATGCCGCCGATGTCTTCGGGACTGGTCTCTGCACGAACAAGAATAACGTCCTTGCCCTCTGCCGCCATCTCTTCCGCTTTGTCAGCGGTGAAGTAGATCTGACCGCTCGCACCACCAGGGGAAGCATTCAGACCACGGGTGACTTCATTCAGGCCGTTGTCGCGGATATGCTTGCTGTCGAGAATTGGGGCGAAAAGCTTGCCGAATTCCCCTGCAGGAACCCTGCTGACTGCAACTTCCTTGGAAATGAGTCCTTCTTCCACCATCTCGACTTGGGTGCGAAGCCAGCTGAAAATGGTTCGCTTTCCGTTACGGGTCTGCAGCATGTACAGCTTGCCTTCCTGGATGGTGAACTCAAGGTCCTGCATATCCTTGTAGTGCTTCTCGAGGATGGAACGGATATCCACCAGCTGATCATAGACAACAGGATTCACAGCACGAAGTGTCTCGATGGACTGCGGTGTCCGAATTCCCGCAACAACATCCTCGCCTTGGGCATTCATCAGATACTCGCCATAGAACTGGTTCTCACCGGTGGAGGGGTCGCGGGTAAAGGCAACGCCGGTACCACTGGTCTCACCCATGTTGCCGAACACCATGCTCTGGATGTTGACGGCAGTACCGAGAAGCCCGCGGATGTCATTCATCTGACGATACTTCTTGGCTCGGTCGTTGTTCCAGGACTTGAATACTGCATTGACCGACTTGAACAGCTGATCGATTGGATCGGTGGGGAACTCCTCACCGGTAAAGCGCTTGTACAGGCGCTGGTAGCGGGCGATGACTTCCTGCAGATCCTTGCTGTCGAGTTCGGTGTCAGCCACCTTGCCCTTGGAATCCTTCACATCCTGCAGCGCACGCTCAAACTCATGGTGGGGAACTCCCATGACTACGTCACCGAACATCTGCATGAAGCGGCGGTAGCTGTCCCAAGCAAAACGTTCATTGTTGGTTTTGGCGATCAAGGCCTTCACTGATTCCGGGGTAAGACCAAGATTCAAAATGGTATCCATCATACCGGGCATCGACTGGGCAGCACCACTACGAACCGAGACCAGCAAGGGATTATTTGTATCCCCCAGCTTTGCACCCATCAGGGTCTCCAGTTTTGCCAGGTTCTCGAGAACCTGCTCACGCAATCCCTCTGGGTAGGAACCCTCATGGGAACTATAATACGCACACGCTTCGGTGCTGATGGTAAAGCCCGGAGGTACAGGGAGACCAATGCTGGTCATCTCGGCAAGGTTTGCACCCTTTCCACCGAGAAGCTCTTTCATTTGAGCTGTTCCCTCTGCCTTGCCGGAGCCAAAGAAATAGACATACTTGGTTTTCTTCTCTGCCATAATCGACTCCTCATTCTTACACTATACTTGACGTGCAAATCCTATCTGTTAGCAGGACAACTGTCAATCAAATCGAATGGCAAAACCCCAATATTCTGTTTTCCAACTTCTTATTAGATAAATATTTGTAGATTCGTTTTTTGGAACAATATTCCAATATTCCCAGCAAATAAGTACGTATTTTTCTCTTTAGTTTTTTGCAATATTTCTGCCTTCAGCAACTTTCCATCAGATATTTGCCTATACCTCAGAAGATACAAGCCTGAACCAAGTATTCCGCAATTTCTGCAACAAACTGAAACACATTGATGAAAAACAGGCAATACGAATGAAAACACCCACCTCCGAAAACAGAAGATGGGTGCTTTCATGTAGTATACAAGATTACGGCTGCTTGCCGATGTAGGCGAGGATGCCCCCGTCCACATACAGCACATGGCCGTTGACGAAGTCGCTCGCCCTCGAGGCGAGGAACAGGGCCGGGCCCTCAAGGTCCTCGGTGTTCCCCCACCGCTCTGCAGGCGTCTTGGCCACGATGAACGAGTCGAACGGGTGGCGGCTGCCGTCGGCCTGCCGCTCGCGCAGGGGGGCCGTCTGCGGCGTCGCTATGTAGCCCGGCCCGATCCCGTTGCACTGGATGTTGTACCTGCCGTACTCGCTGGCGATGTTGCGCGTCAGCATCTTCAGACCGCCCTTGGCTGCCGCGTACGCGCTCACCGTCTCGCGCCCAAGCTCGCTCATCATCGAGCAGATGTTGATGATCTTCCCGCTGCGCCTCCCCATCATCGAGGGCAGCACGGCCTTGGCAACGATGAACGGCGCGGTCAGGTCGATGTCGATCACCTTGCGCCAGTCGCT
>Ga0334884_1000175_pt1 | contig 121067 bp, 99 predicted proteins | sample GraSluR1_MG_7_FD_207215 | JGI IMG/M metagenome (GOLD analysis project Ga0334884, IMG submission 207215) | Sludge microbial communities from methane-producing bioreactor in Wageningen University, Netherlands - Granular Sludge_12_05 R1 | ecosystem: Engineered > Bioreactor > Anaerobic >... | reverse complement strand
TCGCAACGATATTCTCCGTATGGACGATAAGAAGTCCACACATAATCCGTTTGGTAATGGGTATTCTCAACTATATCGAAAAGATTATAATGAATTTCTGTTTTGACTTTTAAGGTCTCACAGGCGATGAAGCCTGAATCCGGTTCCGTTAGTTTCACGAAATATGGTTTGCTATCCCTTCCTTGTCCTAATAGGCTATATGGAATCAGAGCCATTGATATAATAAGGGCTATTATAAATATCCTCTTCATCTCACTCACCTCCAAATCCTGTATGCGAATATTGTCTCGTTTCTCACTGCTATTAGGTATTTGCCGTCTCCCGTGAATTTGTAGCTCTCGAATTTACTCTCATAATGGTTCGTAGCTTTAGGAAGCCCTAAAAGTAAAACTCCATTCATATCGGTTACGATTATTTCTCTGCCATTTCCTAATTCTTTAATGCATGATATAGCAATGGCCTTTTCATTGCCCAAATAGAATCCCCTAGAACTTTCTATCGAGACTTCTCTGATTCTTTTAAGGGAATCATATTCGTGAGAAATGGGAATCTCGAATCCGATAATTTCCACATCATTATCGGTAGAATAAATGAGACACGAATCGACTTGTTCTCGATAAACGGTTGCCCATAAATAATTTCCCTCATCAGAGATACCACAGGATAGTCTTTGGACATCCTCGAAATCCAAGCTTAAACTTCGTATCTGGTTTCCTAAAGTGTCGTAAGAAACAGATAATAATGTAGTAATAGGTCTTCCGATAGGAGCGATTCTCCAGTAACTTTCGTTGTTATCTACTTTATTAATGAAGTAATTCCATTCAATATCGCCTTCCGGTTTTATGCTCCCCCAAAAATTCGGAACTTCTGCTAAGACGTTCTTTTCGTCGTCGTAAATCCAAAGAGAATCTATTCCGATTTTCCAGATTTTCGTGAATTTATCTGATAAAGATGATTCATATATTTTAGATTCAATCGAAAACCCATCTCTCAAGTAAAAATACAATATTCGGTTAGAGATTGTATCTATTATCATTATGCTATGAACGTCCCATTCGGTTGGTTCAAGTACATTATTAATAGTAGGTCTTCCCAGTTTTCCCCCGTCTTTTGAAAATTTACAGGAAATGCAATATAAGGTTTCAAATAATAAGATGCCCTCCTTTGTATATAGTCTTTGGCAAATCCTTGGATCATCGAAACCGTCGTTTAAGGAGTCAGAGCAAAGACATTCCGTCAGAAAAACCAGATTGCCGTTCGGCGAAATGTCGAACGATCGTCCGCCATAAGCATTCGGAAATGAATCCACAACCGCGCCCGTGGTATCGTAAATGCGAATCACGCCGTCGTTCATTCCGCCAAAGGTAAAACTCACCGGGAAACGGCCGTCTTCGGTCGGTTCGCCGAGCGCAACTGTATCGCCCGCCGGTATGGGAATCGAGAAAAGCAAGGTTGGCTCAATTGTTATCTCCTCCCCTTCTGGCACAATCACCTCCGCGCTGTTTTCGGCTGTGTAGGTGGCGGTGGTGGCTTTCACTTTCGCCCAGAGGGAGTCGCCGGGGGTGTAGGTGTGGCACACGCTGTCTCCGGCGTCGGTAAGGTCGTAGGTGGCGTCGTTTTCCCAGTCATAGTCGAAAGTAAACTCCGGTGGGGTGGGCAGGAGGCCGAAAGGTTGATCTGTACCGCCAGTTAAAAGGTTTGCTACGAATATTAGTGCGCATATTATAATTCTATTTTTCATATCACTCACCTCCTTCTATCTTTATCAAATAGGGCGAGTGATCAGATACTCCTTCCTTCGGGCAACCTCCTAAAAAGACTATTCCTTTCTCGAATTTGAATCCCGGCCAACAACTAAACGGAAAAAAGCCATCAGGCCATGTAGCTAATAATTCTCCGTCGCTTTTTGAGTATATAGCTATTTTTGAAGAAAAGGAATTTTCCAGACCTTTCCCCGAACCGACAATACAAATATCTCCGTTCGCGAAAAAACCTATTCTTTCTGCCGCCATAGGTGTGTCAGAATTCCACAGCAATTGAAGCGTATCTTGAGTATTTAGGAAATAGATTTTATCCTGTATTATTAGGCCAATATCGACTACTTCCGCCGTAGCTAAAACCAAATTGCTACCTTTATTTACCAAGTTATCGATAATCAACCTATCTATCGAATCAGGATAAGGAATCTCGAATCTATATTCATTTACTCCGTCTGCTTTTACCATTGTTAAATCATTTACCGGACCTTCGAGGTAAAACACCGAGCCATCGGGCTCTAACGAATACATTTTTTGTAACCGTTCAGATGATCCCCCAAACCTGAGAAATTGATAATCCAATATACTTTTCGAATACAATTCGCCTGAAGTGGTGTCATAAACGGTAAGCTCGAACTCGTCCGGAGTTGCGCTCGATTTCTGAACGGCAAAATAACCTCCAGAATATGACCCATTATAATATGATGAATCCACGTTAAAAACCGGCTCTCCGTTTTTCCCTATAGCATAGAAATAACTCTTGCTCCCGTCGGGCAAGGTGTCTTCATACGCGAAAAGTGCCCATCCATTCTCGCCAATGACTTCCAGGTGACAATAGCGAGTCGATACCCAAGCTGGTTCGTCTTTGAACAAAGGCGTAACGCGTATGGAATCGAAATCGTATTTTTCGAAGAGCCACATCGTATCGCCAGAGGTAGTTCCCGCCCACCTTAGAGTATCGTAGTGATTAAAGGATTGGAAATACTCGATAAGATGCCCTTGGTATTCATTTGTGCCCAGAGCATTATACAATGTATCAATGTTAAGCAAAGTGTCCATTTTAACAGCATAATTAGAAGTCGAGTCGCTTTGGTTGCCCAAAAGCCATATTTTACCGGTTTCATCGGCATACATGCTGTAAACATCGACTCCGGTCTCCTCCCAATCTTCGTTAGTCATCACCACCCGAAAGGTGTAGGTCGAGTCCGCCACCGCCGCGAGGGCGAGCAGGGCGAGTGTCAGCAGAATCAGGTTTCTCATTTGTTCTCCTTTGTTATATTCCCACTCTCTTTTTTGTATGGTCTTTGCATGGCGCGGTCGGGGCGTTTGCCGTTGGTCGCGGTTCGGGTTGGGGCGATATTTTGAAAAACATGCTTCATTTCTAAAGACCAATCTAAAACAGTGGGGCGGGGTTATCAAGGATAAAATAGAGGGTCGCGAGAAAAATGTTTCGGCAGGGTTGCGCCTTTAAAGAGGGTGTTTCGCAATGGGCTGAAGGCGAGATTAGGTGTTCTGTCAATCCTCCAGAACGACCATCGCGGTGGCGTATTCGGATGTGTGGCTTATCGAGAGATGAGTAGTTACTATTCCTCGTTTCGCGGCGAGCTTTTTCGCGTTGCCTTCGAGACAAATAAAGGGGTTGCCGAGATCGTCGTTGACTATTTGGATGTCTTTCCAGTCGATTCCACCGCGAAGGCCTGTGCCGAGGGCCTTAAGAAATGCCTCTTTTGCCGCGAATCTCGCCGCGAGGTTGATTTCCGGCGTTTTTTTGGCTTTGCAATAGGCGATTTCGTTATCTGCAAAGATTTTCGAGACAAAATCTTCGCCAAACTCCTCGGCGATTTTTTTCACGCGCGGGATGTCAATTATGTCGATGCCGATGCCAATTATCATCAGTTGTATAGCCTGCCCCCCTCGTGGCGTTTGCGGAGCTTTTCGAGCATATCGCGTGTCATCGAATCGAGGTCCCAATCGTGCTTCCAGCCCCATTCGTTTCGCGCTACGGAATCGTCGATGCTCTCCGGCCATGAATCGGCGATTTTCTGGCGATAATCGGGGGCGTAGTCGATCTCGAAATTTGGGATGTATTTTTTAATTGCCTCCGCGAGTTCGGCGGGTGTAACGCTGAAAGCCGCAAGGTTGAAATCGTTATGATGAGAAAGTTTTTCGAAATCGGCTTTCGCGAGGTCGATGGTCGCCTTAATGCAGTCGGGCATATACATCATAGGCAGGCGCGTGTTCGGGCCGAGGAAGCATGTGTATTTGCCATTTTCGATGGCTTTGTAAAAGATATCGACGGCGTAGTCTGTCGTTCCGCCGCCGGGAAGGGTCTCCGATGAGATGATTCCGGGATACCGAAGACCGCGGACATCGATTCCAAAGCGTTGGACATAGTAATCGCAAAGTCTTTCGCCGCAGACTTTCGTGACGCCATACATGCTTGTAGGCCGCAATATTGTGTCGTTCGGGGTATTCACCCTTGGCGTGTCCGGCCCGAAAGCGGCGATGGACGATGGCATTATTATCCTTACAAGTTGATATTTGGAAGCGCATTGCAGGACATTCAACACGCCGTTCATGTTGACATCCCAGCACTTGAACGGGTTTTGCTCGCCGGTTGCCGACAGGATAGCGGCCATGTTGTAAATTGTGTCGATCGAGTATTCCTCGATTACCCTTTCTATTTCAATTATATTAGTAATATCGACCGTTTCGAAAAGACCCTCGGCGAGTTTGCCCTCAGATGGGCGACGAATATCCGCCGCGATGACATTGGTTTCGCCGTAAATATCGCGCAAAGCGACGGTAAGCTCTGTGCCAATCTGCCCACATGCGCCAATTACCAGGATTTTCTTCATTTCTTTCATCATCATCACAACCTTTTCGAATGTTTGAGTTCAAATTTTGAACCAAAGATACAGTGCCATCCCTCATCTGTCAACGATAAATCCGAATTTGCATAAAAGGGGGGCGTCGCAGTCGGTCGCCGCATCGAGGGTTTTGATCTCGTATTAAATTTAATTGGCGGCGACCGACTCGACCGAGCCGGTTCAATTGAGTAACATATTTTAACAATCAAGAAATCTTTGTATCGCAAAAAGCCTCCGAGCGCTCGAAGCCGGCTCGGTCGGTTCCGCGAGAATCGGGGCTATCAATTTTGGCATAACCACAGTTTTTATATCCCGATTCTCGCGGAACGCGACGCCCCCCTTCGGTAATAATCGAGAGCTTGACATTCGCGAGAAAGCTTTTATATTGCGATAGCCTTTTTTTGGGAGGATCACTATGGATCGATTTGAAAAACTTCTAAGTCTTATACCGGAAAATGCACGCTTAGTTTTGGATGACAGAAGACTTCCGGTAATAAATTCTCGGTTCGTTTTCGACGCGCTTATCGATGAGCGGACAATAGTCATGGCGGCCAATTGCAGAATACCCTATGTAATTCCGGGGATAATGCGTGCCGCACAGGAACTCGACGCCGTTGTGGCATTCGAACTTGCGAAGACCGAGGGTGACATCGATGGCGGATACACCGGACAAACCCCCAAAATTTATGCAGAAACCTGCTTCCGATATGCCGAGGAAGTCGGACTGAAAGTTCCCTTTTTTGTCCATGCCGATCATCTCACAGTGAAAGACACCGAAGAAAAAACTATCGAAGATACAACACGACTTCTCGAAGCTCAAATCGATGCCGGATACACAAGTTTCGCCATCGATGCCTCGCATAATCCTTTGCCGGATAATACAAATATAACGATTCGCCTTGCAAAGAAAATCACCGAACATAACTTCGGTCTCGAAGTCGAGGTTGGGGAGATTGCTGGAACACTTGGCAAATTAACAACCGTCGATGAGGCGGTATCTTTTATCGCTTATCTAACCGATGCCGGTCATTCGCCAAACCTTCTGGCAATTTCAAACGGCTCGAAACATGGGAATTATCGCCTCGACGAGGAAGTCCAAATCGATCTGGAGAGAACTGGCGAGATTTTCACCGCAATTCGCCCATACGGTGTCGCGATTGCTCAGCATGGCATCACGGGAACGCCTCTATCGATGATTCATAAGTTCACCGATTATGGAATACGCAAAGGAAATGTCGGAACAATCTGGCAAAATATCGCGCATCGAAATCTCCCCTTCGAACTTTTCGAGGAGATGAAACGATGGGCGGATTCAAATGGCGTCGATATCAAAAAGGCTACAAGACGTTTCAAACCGCAACTCGATGCAATCGATGACAAATGCAAACAGCTTATTGCGGACGATGCATATATTACCGCGAAAGAATTCATCACCGCCTTCCGCGCGGAAGGCACCGCTTCGATGGTCATGGATTACATTGAAGAAAAATTGTAGAGCTACATCCAATTTCTGCATTCTGTCCGGTTGGGTAACCAACCGGATTTTTTTGATCGTGCAAATATGGTTATTTTGCCAAAGTTACAGTGCCGTTGCAGACAACCTCGTTTTCGGTCTTAATGACATAAATATAAAGCCCCATCGGAAGCGGTTCTCCGGCAAAATCGGTGCCGTCCCAACGCGCCATCTCGACAGCTCCCGCTCCGCGTGAAACCGCGATCTCCTTAACCTTGATGTTACGAATGGTGAATATCGAGATAATCCCGTCCAAACGATACATCTCGGGATAATAAAACTGCGCGAAATCATTTATGCCATCGCCATTAGGGGTAAATGGATTAGGAAGACGTTCACAGGTCGTCAGCGGGTAGAACATATATTCGAAGCAATAGGTTGTGTCATTAGGACCGCAAAGGATGCAGGGACCTTCGTTTGCAGGGATAAGATCATTGGCTCTGATACAGACCTCGAAAGTATCTCCGCGTGCAATGCCAAAATCGTCCGGAAGGCCGGAAATAGTGGCAACGCCCTCGGTAACTCCACCTGCATAAGAAAGAAAACCGTCGCCCATTCTATATTCTGTCCCGTCGATAGTCATCGCAATTGTATTATACTCGATTCCTGCAGGTCTGTCTTCAAGCCAAACCGCGATAGTCATCATTCCAGTGAACTCGAAGCCCGGTTGAGGCTGAATACTCTGCACTGCAGGCGGCTCCAAATCGACCGCGAAGAAAGATGACGCAGATGCTGTGATTGTGCATCCACGAGTGTCGTCGGCACGATAAAGATTGAAAGGAACAATTTGTCCATGTGCCCATGGATTCTGCGGAATAAAAACGAGCGTATCATCCGCGTAGGTAAGTTCTGCATCCGATGAGCTGAAAGTTGTTTCTTCAACCTGCATACGAATTGTGGAACCGTCGATTGGATTATCCTCGCCGATTAGCTCAAGAATAATCGGTTGATACGGACAGGCCGTTATAGTCGTGTCTGTGGGTGCACTCGATGGTGGACAAAGAACCTGCGCCACAGGGCCGACGCAAGGCGAAATCGAATACTCGCAACAGATGGTCGTGTCATTTGGGCCGCAAAGATTGCAGGAGTCGAGACCGGGTAAAACGCCATCGGCGATGTAAACACAAGCTACAAATGTATCTCCGGGCATAATTCCAATGGCGAAAGAGTTCGCACGGAAAATCAAATCGCCGTCGCCGTATAGACCAGTGATATGGTAGTTAAGATGTCCATCGCCATGCCTGAACTCCGCGCCATCGATATGAAGAACAATGCTCGATATGTCGATTGTGCCCGGAAAATCCTCGATATGCCATGAAAAATCAATCGAGTCGCCAAACTGAAATCCGCATGGGGGGTTATAAGATGTTACCACAGGTGGTTGTATGTCAGTAATGAATGCGCCGGAAACCTCCTCGCGAAGGTCGCAACCCATCGAATCCTCGGCATCGACGAGATTATAGACGATAACACGGTTGTGTGGCCATATTTCGTCGGGTATAAAACGAAGCACACCGTCATCGAAGGTCATATTTTCGGGAAAAGCGTATTCGAGGCCATCGACTTCGAGACGTATCTTCGAGGTCTGAACTCCGCTTCCCTCGTCGTTAACTCGAATCGTGATTTCCTGATATGGGCATGCGGAAATTGCCGCGTAGGGCGGGCAAATCGGCTCGCCGGTCGGGCCGGGACATCCGCAATCGGGAATAAAGATACATCCGCGAGCAGTATCTGAGAATTCGAGGCTGGACACAACAAGGTCGAAACAAGCCTCCTGACCGATACATCCTTCGATTGAATTTATCTGCCATAAATAGCAATGCCTCTCCCCTATACTCCATGGGCCGTAGGTCTGTGGATTCTCGCTCGAGATGGAAATACAACTCCCCGGAAAAATCTCGGCTGTAAGCTCGCTAAGATAAGCACCGGTATTGTTCGTCACGCAGAAACTGATAAGCTCGAATGTATCAACCAAAGCAATTACATCACTAAAAATGACATCCCAAGTAACACCCAGTGGATACCAGTTTCCGCCGGAAGACGTGGTTGTATTCTGATACCAAAACGTCGCATCGACAGGGTCGTTCATAGCTGTGCATGGATCATCCCAGCTAATCGTGCTTGTCGATGAAAAGAGAATATATCCACCATCCACAATAGCGTTATAACCCTCAGCGCGTGTGTAATTGCAGACGCCGTCGCAACCGTCACCAAGCTCGTAAAAAGTATTGTCGGTGAAAAAGACAATAATGTGAATTGCATTTTCGCGCCAGTCATAATTATTCGCGGCGGCCATGATCGCGCAAAGGCTGTTCTCCGCGCCGTCGGCTCCACCCCAAGCTGTTATTGTGAGTAGCCACGAATTGAACTGTGTGAAATCGCTTGTCATCTGCCATCCGGTGGCAAGGTTGCCGTCGGCATCAAAAAGCTCGCGCGGTATGTCGTCCCAAGGTTCAAGATCTGGTGCTACAGCGTCGCCATAGCAAACACCGCCGAGGCGGTAGTTGTATTCTCCTAAGTCAAGCATCTCGACGAGTTCGGAGATATTGTCTCGAACACCGTTTATTGTTCCGCCCATACTTCCGGTGTTGTCGATGCAGAAAACGATATCTACGCCGCCGGCGTTATCGCCGCAGTAAAGCTCAATGGCGAATTCGCCTTCCATGATGCGTTTCAATGGATAAGCTTCGCCACGATAACTATAGATAATGCTCTCTATCTCGATACCCTTTTCCGCATCATTAAAGCCATAATTCGATTTTAATCCTGCGAAGGGTTGTGTTTCGGGCAAACTAAAATCGGATTCATGTTGAATCGATGCAGAGTGATTCTCGGTTTTGTCGGCAAATACACTGCCGTTTGTAAGCAAGAGGCCGAAAAACAGGCAACTTATGATAACTTTTCGATAACTTTTCATTTCACTTCCTCATCATGAAGTTTGGAAGTTCATATATGTAATAATTTAACATTCTTGTTAAATAAGTCAACTGAGATTTCGCGAATCCCCACAAATACTTTCCTTTGTGTAGTTTTCCAAAGGGTTGCAAAAAGATGAAGACAATTCAACTCGACAAAAAGAATATTTATTCTGACTATTTGTAAAAAGTTCTTGACATTTAGAAAAACACACTTATCTTTTCTTCGAGTTAAGTTGTTTCAAATCAAATTTAACGGAGGACGAAATGAACACCGAAAATCACAACGACAAAAAGAACACTGCTGAAATCCAAAAATCGACGACGAGAATCAAACTCGAAAGAACGAATCTCAGGAAAGCATTTACTTTTCCTCTGTAATTCGACTGATTAGAAAATATTCAATCTTGCCGATACATCTGTTGAATAATTCATATTAATGAATATATTGAAGCGATTGTCGGTCTTTATCAGGAGAAAAAATGAAATTGAAACTCATCGCGATTCTATTGTTTGCTATGGTTGCCTGCCTTATGGCGACCGAACCGTTCACGCTCGATGACGAGCCTGCCCTATTCCGCGCCCTTGTTCCTGACAGCCTCGTAAACTATCCTCCAGTGCGAATGTGGACGCTCGATAACGGCCTCGTTTGTCTATTTTGGGAAAATCATACCGCCCCGGTGGTTAGCATGCGTGTTGTTGTTAAAACCGGAAGTATGTATGAAGGGCAATATCTCGGTTCAGGTATAAGCCATTATCTCGAGCATGTCGTTTCAGGGGGAACCACAACTAAACTGAGCGAGGAGGAATACGAAGATATGCTCGCCGGCCTCGGTTCTACTTCTAACGCATACACGAGCCGAAACGTTACTTGTTATTATATAACCGGAACCAGCGACGCTTTCGAACAACAGCTCGAGATGCTCTCGGATAATGTAAGTAGATGCGCCTTCGATCCTGTCGAAGTCGAACGCGAAAGAGGGGTTATTACTCAAGAGATTTACAAGAATCAAGAAGAACCGGGCAGAATGATTTGGGATTTGTTCTATCAAACCGCCTTCCTCGATCATCCCGCACGTTACCCGATTATCGGATATATCGAGAATTTCCTTGCAATCACTCCCGAAGAGCTTCAGGATTATTATAATCGATACTACTCCCCCGACAACTCGATTCTCTCAATCGCGGGCGATCTGACATTTGAGCAGGTTCAAGCCGCGGTGGATAGTTTCTTCGGCGACTGGAAGCGCTCGCCGCATCCGGTGCATGTGCTTCCTCAAGAGCCGCCTCAGTTAGTCGCAAGATATTCCGAAGCCACCGCTCCGATTCAATCTTCCGAGATGAAAATTGCCTGGCGCGGAATAGATAAAGGCCACGAAGACAGCTGGCCGATGGATATTCTCAGCGATGTCCTTACCGACGGCAGAACAAGCAGGCTATATAAAAGACTCGTAACTGACGAGCAACTTTGCGGCTCGGTGGGTGCTTATCACTCAAACCCGGGGGACACACCCGCTCTCTTTATGATAAATGTCTCAAACTTCGATTATTCAGACCGCGATAGGATTCTCGCGATTATTTGGGAAGAGATTGACAAGATAAAACAGAAAGGTGTCTCGCCGCGCGAAGTGGAACGCCAGAGAAGGCAACTCGTGAAAAACCTCATGTATGAAAATGAGACAGTCGAAGGCCAAACCTCCGCAATGCAATACTATTATATGATTTACGGCAGACCATACGCCATCGACTTCCTTATCGAACCATATATGTCGGTTCAACATACGGATATTCAGCGTGTCGCTAAGAGGTATATAATCCCACAGACCATGACTGTCAGCGTGCTTCACCCCCCAATCGACAAAGGAGAAAAGGGTATTGTCTCCAAAGGTCGTAGCGGAATCCAATTCGAGAAATTCACTCTCGATAACGGAATGATCGTTCTGCTTTCCGAGAACAACAATGTCCCCCATTTCAATCTTCAGATGTTCTTCGAGGGCGGGTTGCGTTTCGAGCCGGAAGGGAAAACCGGCCTAAGCGAATTTACCGCAAAATACATGGCGGAAGGGGTAAAAGGTTTCCCAACGCCCGATAAACTTCAGGATTATATGGATTGGAACGGCTACAATGTTTCGACCGGAAGCGGCAATAACACCGTTTCGGTTGAGGGCACCTTTCTTCCTATGGATATAGACGCCACGATGGAACTTGTGGCAAGAATGGCTTTCGAGCCGACTTTCCCGAAAGAATCGCAGGACAAGCTCAAACGCCAAGCGGTTATGAAGCTCGCCGCCCAGCAGAATAACTGGTCGAGCGAGGCGTATTATTTCTATCGCGATAAGTTTTTCGGCAGTCATCCCTACGCGGGCAACCCGACCGGAACTATGGAATCGATCTCCAGCTTCACTCGTGAAGATGCAGTTGCTTTCCACCAAAAATACATCGCCCCGAATAATTGCGCCATAGCAATCTCCGGTCCGATGCCGACAACCGAGATGCTCAAATTCATTCAGAAGTATTTCGGCGGCTATAAACCTTCGTCGGTGCAATTCCCAAAATTAGCGGAATTCGTCCCCAGCTCGGAACCGGCGACTTTCATCAAAGAGACCGACCGCGGGCAAATTACCCTGATGATAGGATTCCCCGCACCGAAACTTGCTTCGGAAGAAACCTACCCCTTGCATGTTATGAATGGTTTCATCTCAGGCACCAAAGGCGGAAGGCTTCATAACGAGCTTAGAGGCGTTAGGGATTTGGTTTATCTCGTTTGGGCAAGCACTTTTATCGGTCCAGAAGCCGGAACCTATTATGTGATGACACAGACAAGTCCCGATAATTACGACTCGGTTTACGCCGTCATCATGAATGAACTGGAAAGGGTCAAGAAAGGCGATTTCGGCGAGGAGGAAATGGACCGTGCAAAGCGCTCCACGCGAGAATCTTTCCACAGGGGGCGGCAAGAACAGGAAAATCATGTCGTATCCGCCGCACTCAACGAACTCTACAATCTCGGCTATGATTACGATGACATCTATCTCGAACGTATCGATGAAGTTACAAAAGAGCAGATTGTGGAATGGGCGAAAAAATATCTGAACAACCCCGTTGTTACGATAATCGGCCCACGCGCAACTGATGGTTGATAGCGGAAAAATCTAAATCGATAGGGCGGGTCGTTGACTCGCCCTTTTTTTATCGATTTATCCTTGCGAAGGTCGATAGACGTTGTTATTATTTAACCTCGAACAAAGGAGAAACATGAAAATAGTGATTTTGACTCTTATAATTTTGCTTGTTATGACAGCTCAGGGCGAGGTTAAAGCTGATGAGTTTCTTGAATGTGTCAAAGGATCATCATTCAACATGTCCGCCACACAATCGGTAATGGGCGAATTTGTTTTGATAGAAAACGGTGAAACTTCCGCTATGGGTAAATACTTTTTGCTACCGCCTCAGGGAACTTTTGTAACTTCCGGAGATACTGTCGAATTTCTGAAAATGGAAGAGCTAAAAGACCCATGGTTCAGCATTCTCATAGACAGAAGCCCTATTAGCCGCGAACATCTTTACGAAGTCGAGTTTGTTGGGGATTCTGCGGGGGTTGTGTTGTTTAACTATCACTCCAATGACATCCAATTCCCGAATGTGCGAATGGGATATGACATCAATGTCTGCGAGCCTTTCACTTTAGAGCTTTATTGGCCGGACTCTGTCGGCCATGCATTCCCCGGCGTGAATGTAATAAAATACGAGCTTGAAGTTACTGACCAGTTTACTCTTGCTCCGAAACAAAGAGAATATTTGAACAAGCATGGTGAGGTCTTCCAGACCTTGATATATAACACTATAGAGACAGTTCTGTGGACTCCCGCCGATAACGACATAATCGGCCTTCTAATGGGCAAATGGAACTACGAAGATAAGGACAAATAATGGATCTGACGGTTGTTGGTTCTATGGTTGGTATTGGCTTTTTAGCCCTTTGCTTCGGTGCATTTTTGGGTTTTGCGGCGAAGAAATTTCACGTTCCCGTTGACCCACGTGTCGAACAGGTCGAAGCGGCTCTTCCGGGTGCGAACTGCGGTGGATGCGCTTTTGCCGGCTGTTCGGGTTATGCAAAAGCTGTTGTCGAGGGGAAAGCGCCTGTTGACGCCTGCGCTCCGGGTGGAGCGGAACTCGCAAAAACAATAGCCGGAATTCTCGGCGTCGATGCCAGCGAATCAAAGGCGATGATAGCCGCTCTTAAATGTCGTGGTGGCAAGAATCGCGCTCGTGATGCCTATCGATACGAGGGCATTCAAGATTGCCGCGCCGCAAAGCTCGTCCAGGGCGGCCCAAAATCCTGTCCGAATGGATGCATCGGACTCGGAACCTGCGTGGAAGCCTGTCCTTTTAATGCTATGGCTATGGACGAAGAAGACCTGCCGATTATTTACCGCGATAAATGCACAGGTTGCGGTGCATGCGTTGCTGTCTGCCCCAATAATGTTCTAGAACTGATGCCCGTCGAAGACAATGTTTGGATCGCCTGCAACAATGTTTATTCAGGGAAGCTCGTGAAACAGGTTTGCGATACCGGTTGTATAGGTTGCCAAAAGTGCGTCAAAGAATGCCCCTTCGATGCGATAGCCTTCGAAAACAATCTCGCCCACATCGACTACGAAAAATGCAAGAATTGTCAGATTTGTGTGGTTGTTTGTCCCACCGGAACAATTCACACAAAGAAATCCGGCGAAATATCGAACGATGCGCCAAAAGTCCGTGAAGCCTACGAAAAGAAAAAGGCAAAAGAAAAAGAGAAGTCGCAAGAATAAATATATCAATATGTTATGGTGCTTTGCTTAAAGTTCACAAGCGACACTAATGTCATACTTATCTCGTGATTCATTTCAAAGCTAAACGAGAGGTCGCTAATCATGGAATATGTTCTCTATACCTTGCTCGGAATCGCCTTGGCGGCATCTTGCGGCTTCCGGGTTTTCGTGCCGATGCTTGTCGTTAGCATCGCCGGATATTCGGGCTATGTAGATTTAGCCCCAAATTTTGCATGGATAGGGAGTCTGCCAGCTTTGATCGTTTTCGCAATCGCCACTATCATCGAAATAGTAGCCTATTATGTCCCTTGGCTCGATAATCTTATGGACACAATCGCGACTCCGACTGCGATTGTAGCTGGAGTATTGGTTTCCGCATCGTTTATAACGGGAATGCATCCACTTTTCAAATGGGTTCTGGCGATTGTTGCCGGCGGTGGCGCCGCGGGTCTTGTTCAAACCGCGACGGTAGGGGTTCGGACATTGGCAACCACTGCTACAGCAAGAGTGGGAAACCCAGTGTTTTCGACATTCGAAAATATAGCCGCGATTACAATTTCTATATTGTCGGTCGTCCTTCCGATACTCGGCATCATCCTTGCCTTTGCTGTAGTATTTATTTTAATATATTTCTCACTAAAAATGAAAAAGAAAATCACTAGAAAATACGCATAAAAAAGGCCGAGAAGATTAACTCCCCGGCCCTTCCTAATCTAATCCACCTCAATGTTTGAAATGACGCGTTCCCGTGTGAATCATTGCTATTCCAAGCTCATCCGCACGCTCGGTTACTCCATCGTCGCGAATCGACCCACCCGGTTGAACAATTGCCGTAACGCCAGCTTTAGCAAGCACTTCCATCCCGTCGGGGAAAGGGAAAAAGGCATCTGATGCCCCAACCGCACCGATTGCTCTTTCACCAGCCTTTTCGACCGCGAGTTTGGCGGCGTCAACACGGCTGGGAAGCCCCCCGCCGATACCGTAAATTGCCTTTTCGCCTGCAATAACGATCGCGTTCGATTTTACACATTTAACCGCCCGCCATGCGAATTTGAGTGCAACCTCCTCGTTCTCGGTAGGTTGGCGTTTCGACACAACTTCCCATTTTGAAGGTGGGACATACGGCAAGTCCATATCCTGCACAAGCATGCCGCCCTGCACACCTCTAAATTGAATTTTGCGAACAGGCAAATCAAGCGGCATGGAAAGTATCCGCAAATTTTTCTTCTGCTTAAGGATTTCCAAGGCTTCGGACTCGTATCCGGGGGCTAAAACAGCCTCGAAAAAGTGTTCCGACATTTTCTGCGCGGTGGGAACATCGACAGGACGAGAAAAGCCAACGATTCCACCGAAAGCGGAAACCTGGTCGCCTTCGAGAGCCGCTATATAGGCTTCCAAAAGGTTATCGCCAGTGCCCATTCCACATGGTCCGAGATGCTTAACGATACCCGCAGATATTTCATTCGAGAATTCCTGAACGACTGACAGAACGGCATCGAGATCGAGTATATTGTTGTAACTCAACTCTTTACCCCATAACTGCTCAGCATTGGGAACTCCGCTTCTCTCGAAGGAATTCGTGTATAAAGCCGCTTTCTGATGGGGATTTTCGCCATATCTCATCTCGGAAACTAATTTTAGGGAAATGGGATATGTTGACGGAAGAACCTCGTCGTCGAGAGTGTTCGCGATAAGGGCGTCGTAATATGATGTAGCCCTAAAAGCCTTTCCTGCAAGCCTTCTACTTGTTTCAATAGATATTTCGGAGAACTCGTCAAGCTCTCCGATCATGGGTAGATAATCTGCAGGAGAGGACAGAGTAATTACACCGCTGTGGTTCTTTGCGGCGGCACGAAGAAGCGCAACCCCTCCAATATCGATCATCTCGACGAGTTTGTCTAAATCCGTCGTCTTTGCGAGGGTGTCCTCGAAAGGGTAAAGATTCACTGCAATCAAGTCGAAAGCCGGTATATCAAGCTTTGCAATCGCTGACATATGGTCATCGAGAAGGCGATTTGCCAAAATTCCGGCAAAAACTTTGGGGTGAAGCGTTTTCACTCGACCGCCGATCAATTCGGTAAAACCTGTCAGCGAATCGAGTGGGATGACATCGACACCGCTCTCTTGAAGAGCCTTTGCGGTTCCACCGGTCGAATAGATGGCTACATTGTGGCGTTTTAGACCTTTTGCAAGTGCAACCGCGCCCTCTTTGTTCCAAACCGAGATTAGCGCATTGCGAATTTTGATTCCCATTGAAACCCCCTAAAAATGTCCTATATACATGAGTTGTAATAACAGACCTGTCAAAACCGGAACAGAAAGATTGTCGTCGATACCCAAAGGCAAAGCCTCCAAAACAGTTGCCGTAAGGGCACCCATAAAGAGTGCTGACAATTGAATGTCCGGGAAAACTGCGTATTTAACGGCAATCGCGCCAAAAAAGGCCACAATAAAGAACGCGAGGCTACCTTCGAGAGTCTTGTTCCCAATAGTTTTGTGTTTACCGAATCGCTTCCCAAAAATTGCTCCTGCGATATCTCCTAAGATTATGAATATCATAGCAATAACCATTACCCACTTGCTGAAAGCAAAGGCGCAAATTAATCCTGCCGCGAGGATATACGAAGATGAAGTAAAACGTTTTATCTCCTTAGCTCTCAACATATTACCAAATATACCATAGAAATATCTGCGAAACCCCTTGTCGTAATATTTGAGTAGATCCAAAAGAATTGCGATGAAGGCACATATTGCCAAAATTAGTTTTGCAGGGTTCTCGGGGACAATGATATAACCGATAGGGATTGTGAGCGCGAAAAAGTGGACACTCTTTCGCCGAAGTTCAGCTAAAAGACAGCTTCTAGTTGTCGAAGATGTCTTCAGGTCGTCTGCTAACTTCTTGTCGAGCATAACGATATAACTCTCTGTGTTGTTGTTCGTTGAACCATTTCGCGCCGACGTAACTTCCATAAACATTGCCAGCATAAAAGAAAGCGCTTAATACGCCAAGTGTCAAGGCAAATTCTCTATCGCTCTCCCAAAGGGCGACAGAGCCTCCAGCAGAGGCTCCGACGACAATCAGGTTAACTAAAGCATCACCCCATCGACCGCAATAGGCTCTTCCGCTTCCGGGCAAAATCGCGCTCATTGAGGCGGAAAGCAAAGGTGAACGACGTCTAAGTTCGAGACCATCTTCGCTTCTATCAAGCATAAAACCTGGCGAATTTTCGTAAAGTTCCGGTTTTAATTCTGCGAAAATATCGCGTGAAATCGAGTATTCTCGTGCGAAAAAAAGCGTCCAGCCGCTGAGGTATCCAAGAGCGTCAATTAGGCTATCAGAACCTTCTGCTGTCGAAACTCGCCTTTCGATTTCGTCTAATCTACCCAGAAAAAAGTCCGATACTCCAACGCGATAATAGGCCGATTCGCGGATTTTTTGCGAATTCAGTGGCGAATCGAGTTCGAGATAAAGACGACGCGATTTCCAATAGTCCCCTTCCCTTTCAAAACATCTCGCGGCTCGGAAAACCGCACGGGAAGAGGCTTTCGAATCCTTCTCTTCATGTGCGATTCTGAGATATTCTACAGCGGCGCGTCTAAATTCACCGAGTTCTTCGAGTTTTTCGGGGAAAGAATTCTGGCCAAAAATAGCTCCGCATAACATTATCAGTATGGTCGCGACGGTTTTTTCCATTCGGTATATCTTTCGACTGGATCGATAAGTTTTCCTCTTTCGTCTTTTGGATAATAATGATGCGCGAATTTATTGTCTCTAATCAATCTGTCCGAAGTAAGCAAAAGCCCCTTTATCAAGCCTTCACGTTCGATAGCAATCTTAGAAAACCTCGAGCAGTTCGGAGTCATCGGGCAGTTATGCGTCTCAGTTACTGTAATGCCTTTTTCATAAACGGTGAAAAGATTTCTAACAAGTGCTTTTATCAGATTCGACGACGGCTCCGTCCTTGAAGTGTCCGGCGGTGTGATCTCTCCGCGCACTGACAACATAACGGACAGAAGAATGAGCACGATTAACGATTTTTTCGACACTCAAAGTCCTCCAAAGCCTGTCTGCAGGCTCGAATATAATCACTTCTATTTTTTTCTTTCGCTATCTCTGCGGCTTTTAGTGATGCTCCGAGCCAGTAGTTAGGAGCTAAAAGCAATAAAACAGCTACCGCGCGGGCATAATAACCGCGTTCCACAGACGCGATAATAATTGACCATATCACAGAATTGACTCCAAGAGATTTTAGGCCGTTAGTCAAATCACCAGCATAGAATTGGCCACTTCCAGGAAGGATAACAGCCATAGCCTGAGCAATCGCGGGGGATTTTGTTGACGGTGGGTCTATGCCCAGCTCCTCCCATCGATTTTCTGCTATCATTTTGATTAATATATAGTTAGATGTATCAATGTCCGCTCCCCGTGTAATTGCTCTTTCTAAGCAATCAATAGCCAAATTAGGCTCGCCAGATGAAATCGCGATAACGGCGCACTCCAAAGCGGATGATTTCAATATCTCATAATCATTTGTATTGTCGATTATTATCATATATTTATTCATGCTATTTATTAACTCATTAGAGTTATCATAACATTTAGCAATATAATAATCTATATTGTCATAATCTTCGCTGTCGATGCGTTCAAACTCGAAGCGTGCATCTTCATAAAGGCCGAGATTATAAAGCCTCAATGCAAAACTTGTATCCAAATTCGCATAGATAGAGACTGTAAAAAGAATTATGATTAAAACAACTGTCTTCGACTTTAATTGGGAGAACATCTGGATTAGTCGGAAGATGTTGAGAATGAGCCGCGGCGAGCCATTGAAAGGCCGACTCTATAACTTATTGGTAGGTCTTCTTGAATCGACATTGACGCGCCGGCACGGAAACCCTCGAAAATGCGTAAATCAGCACCTGCTGTGAAATCGCGTTCGGATAATCCCCCGCGAACAGAGAAATAATCGCGGTAGGAGATTTCGAGTCCAGAAGAAGCCTCGAAAAGCTTCTCCTGAAGAGAGTAACTCCCACCTGTGCAAAGAGATGCGGCGAATCCGGCTCCGATATCGAAAGTATAGTTACCCCCCAACTCAAGCGAAGGTGCACCGAATTCCGAGGTGCCGCTACCCCAAGAGATATAGTTAGCTTTGCCGAAAATCGCACCGAGATGCAGGTTGTGAACAGGGTTCCAATCCGCTCCGAAAGACGCTACAGCGCCATATCCGCGAATATCGACGAGATCGCGAAAAATAAAACCAGCCGACGCGCCTATACGAATGCCTTCGCCAATTCTAATAGCGTAACCGGGGATCAATGCGGCATCGTGATGGCTTTCTTCACCAATTAAATAGGGGCGATTGGTCGGAGAAACTGGTGATGTTGGGTCGGGAAGGGCTGTAGTGTTTATTCCAGAGCCTCCGGCATAAAGAACGCCTATCGCAAAATCTCCGGGGCCGCCGATTTTAAGCTCGATACCAGCCGCGTCGGATATAAGGAGGCCATTATATCGTTGTTCGTGGCTAAAGAATAGGAAGTTGCCATTGCCGATAGTCGCTGGATTATTGAATATCCCACTCGCGCCTCTCGATACGAATGGTGAGCCTCCCATGGCCGAGGAGACGATATCCGAATCCATATGGAGAAAATCATTAACGAAGGAATCCGCGGAAAGGAATACGATTGCCAAAAGAAAGACGACTATGATGTAATTATTTTTCATAAGCACAATTAAAAATCCTTTTGTTAATTTCGATTTCAATCTTTCGCAATTGCCATGCCATGGTCAATTATAAAACAAAAAGGGCGATCTCCCGACCGCCCCTGTTTGACTATTGGAATAGTGTTATCCGCATTTGCTGTTGCCGCAGGAATAGCATTTCTGGCAACCTTCTTCGTAATACATTCGGCTCCCACATTCCGAGCAAATAGTTCCTGGCTCGCCGTTTTCACTATCTGTATCTGGTGGCGGAAGTTTGAAACTCACGTCCTTTTTCCGATTTGGATTCAGCGCTAATGTGTCCATTTCGGATTCCTCTTTACCCTCTTCATTTTTCCTCGCTTCGATATACCAGTATAGTGCTTTCGAGATACCGTCCGAGCAGGATTTGATCATCTCGCCCCTGTCCCATACAGGGCTGGGGCAGGCGATACCCTTTAACTGGCTGTAGATCTCTTGAGGGTCGATTCCGCTTCTTAGGGCGAGGCTTATCATCCTGCTGACAGCCTCCGACCAGCTTTGTGCACATCCACCGGATTTTCCGATATGAGTAAAAAGCTCGCAGGGCGAGTGTTCGTCTTCATTGATTGTAACATAGAGTTTTCCGCATCCACCGGCGATTTTATAGGTTGCACCCTGAGTTACTACCGGCCTTGGCCGCTTTTTAATTCTGACTGTTTTGGGAAGCCTTTCGGCGAGAATTTCCTTTTCTTCCTTTGGTTCGCTCTTTTTAACACTGAGCACCTGCTCACTGCGACTTCCGTCGCGATAGATTGTAACTCCTTTGCAACCAAGCTCGTAAGCGAGTCGATAAACTTTGCGAACCTCCTCTTCCGTGGCTTTATTGGAGAAATTGACCGTTTTCGAGACCGCATTGTCGGTGTATTTCTGGAAAGCGGCCTGAATTCGGACATGCCATTCGGGGGTAATATCGTGACTGGTCACGAAAACGTCGCGCATATCCTTCGGAATCTCATCTATGTCTGCAACTGTGCCTTTTTCGATGACCTTACGCATGAGTTCTTCGGAATATATCCCTCTGTCGCGAAGAGCTTTTTCGAAGAATGGATTGACTTCCAGCATTCTGGTGCCGTCCATGACATTACGTTCGTAAGCAAGAGCGAAAATTGGCTCGATTCCACTCGAACAGGAGGAGATAATGCTAATTGTGCCTGTAGGGGCAATTGTCGTAACAGTGGCGTTTCTAACGGCGATTCCGTCGGGATGATCGAAGATGCTCCCTCTGAAATTAGGGAAAGTTCCGCGTTTTGCGGCAAGTTCGACCGATTTTTTTCTGCCTTCGACTTGAATCGAGGACATAATTTCTTCGGCGAGACACACAGCTTTTTCTGAATTGTATGGGATGCCCATCTGGAAAAGCATATCGGCGAAACCCATTATTCCAAGGCCTATTTTGCGATTAGCGCGGGTCATCTGTTCGATTTCTTTTAAGGGATATTTGTTCGCGTCGATGACATTGTCAAGGAAGTGCACGGCTTTTTGGGTTACTTCGCTTAGGCGGTCGAAATCGAGGGTTTTATCGGCCAAGACGAAATTCGAGAGATTGATGCTTCCGAGGTTACAGCTTTCGTAGGGCAATAATGGTTGTTCGCCGCAGGGATTAGTGCTTTCGATTTCTCCAATATGTGGTGTCGGGTTATCGCGGTTGACTCTATCGAGGAAAATTATCCCCGGTTCACCTGTTGACCATGCGTGATGGACGATTTTTTCGAAAACTTCTCTCGCCTTGAGTTTAGCGACCGGAGCGCTTCCGCGCGGATTCCGAAGTTCAAATTCGCTGTCGGCATCCACGGCCTTCATAAAATCCTCTGTGAGAGCGACGGAGATATTGAAATTGTTGAGCTTGTCGAGATTTGCTTTGCACTCGATGAACTCGAGAATGTCGGGGTGATCGACACGAAGAATGCCCATGTTCGCACCACGACGGGTTCCCCCCTGTTTGACTGTCTCTGTGGCCGCATCATAGACCTGCATAAAGCTAATCGGACCGGAGGAAACGCCAACAGTGCTTTTCACGACGTCGTTGGCAGGCCGGATTCTCGAGAATGAGAAACCGGTTCCGCCGCCCGATTTGTGAATCAGAGCCGTGTTTTTGAGAGTTTGGAAGATGGCTTCCATCGAGTCTTCAACCGGAAGGACAAAACATGCCGAAAGCTGGCCGAGATTTCTGGCGGCATTCATCAATGTCGGTGAATTGGGCATGAAATCGCGATCCACCATCATCTCGTAGAAGCATTTTGCCGTTTCGGCAAAATTGGCTTTCGGGTCATAATGGAGATCTACTTCTGCAATAGCCTTCGCAACACGTGCGAACATATCTTCCGGCTTTTCAGTAACATTGCCGTGCGGATCTCTAATGAGATAACGCTTTTTCAGAACAGTCAATGCGTTATCGCTTAACACAGGTTTTTTCGAGAGCAGTTTTCGCTCTTCGGGAAAACTGATTGAGAGGTCAAGCATCCCCGGGGTCGATCTATCGAGTTCTTCGCTCATTAGGGCCGTCCTATCGAAAAGAAATTGTTAATTATCTGTTTAGCTGAAAGGCAATTTAAGGGGCGATCAAGGGGATGTCAAGAGAAAAACACAAGATATTGCGTTTTTTATTTTTTGAGCCCCAACAAGTTGTGGGTAAATTGTGATTTAACTGTTGATAAATCGGCAGTTATCAAGGTCGATTATGCTTGTTCTGAGATTTCTGATGGTTCGAAAGGGCTTTGTGTCGGCTCGAATACCGCGAGAATCCCCCATGGAGTCGGGTAGATTCGTGAGCGCATGATTTTGCCGTCGAGTTTATCGACTAAATCCTCGCTCTCTCCACTTTGAAGAACACGCATAAAGCCATCGAAGAACTTTGTTCGGCGGATTTGCGGATAAATGGACATGAGATTCTTCCACTCGAGTTGATCCGGTTCTATATTCAAAATCTCAGCGAAAGATTCGTTACAGTAAAGAATCGAAATATCGTCGCCAAGGGCTATAATAGGCGACTTGATTGAATTTAACAAGATTCTGTGTCGGGTTTCGCTTTCTTTAAGAACCTGTTCTGTTCGTTTTCGCAGACTGATATCGCGGACGAGGAGAACCGCGCCTTCGCGGTCTTTGATATTGCCGGAAATTATCTCCAACGGCATTGTCCCGCCATCTTTCTTTCTTCCCGTGGCGACTCCGATATGAAAGCCTTCTCGCTCTAAAGCATAGTAAATCTCGTGCTTCTGTCCGGGGTCTGTGCGACGGTCGAAATAGATTTTGTCGGTCTTTTGGCCGATCATTTCTTCAACCGAATATCCAAACATCCGCGAGACCATACGGTTGCACATCCGAACATTTCTGTCGGAATCAACGACGAGAAGGACATCGGGGTTGATACTGTCGATTACATTCTCAAGTTCGGAAAGCTCTTTTTCGGTTTTTCGCCAAAGCTTGAAAGTTACAAATAGCAATAGCAAAAGGAGTATAAAAGCAACATTAATTATTACCTCTGCAATTGGAATACGAGTGTAGAATCTCAAGAATTCGTAAAGATTATCAAGTAGGTTGATCGAGATGCTGAATGCGAGCAATGCCGCGATGAAGGTTATAACAACAACTAAACGAGCGATTGTTCGTTTTTCTTTGGCTTTGATGTAGTCGTTTTTCAATTCTGCTCCCGAGGCTGGCCGGTGGCTGTGTGTCATATCGATTTGCGAGAACAAATCCAGATATAATATGTATTTATTCGGGTTATTCAATAAAAATTCGCTGTCGAGAGTCTGCGCTAACATGGTTTTCCATCGAAGCACAAGTCAATATTCATGTTGCAGTTGACAATTCGCCTCTAAGCGCGTATCTTTCGCGTGCATGGCGAAACGAAAAGGAAATAAATCATTATTCGGCGAATGGGGCGAATTAATCCGATGGAAGAACACCATCGTTGCGCTTCTATGCGTTATGGTGGGCTTCATTCTTGGTGATGAGCCTTTTCCGCAACCGGGACGACTTCTGGTCTATCTTGTGCTCGGATTCATTTTTACCGGCGGCAATGTCCTAAATGATTTCGCCGATGTTGCTTCGGATAGAATCGCACATCCAAAACGACCGCTTCCATCGGGAACCATCCAACAAAAATCCGCTCTGTTTCTTGGTTTGGGTCTAATGGGAATGGGCTTATTTCTGAACTTTCTCGGAATGAAATACTATGGCCTAATTCCAGCGCTAATAGCCTTCTCAGCGCTTGTTTTACTGGTTTTTTACGACTTTCTGGGAAGCCGAATCCCTCTACTTGGCAATATAATCATTGCACTGTTATCTGGAATGGTCTTCATCTTTGTCGGATCCGCTCAGGGATTGACTCACGGACATATTTTCGCGGCTGGATATTCAGCATTAATAACCCTTGCACGAGAAATCGTCAAAGACATCGCCGACCGACCAGCAGACGAAAGTGTCGGAATAAAAACAATTTCGGCGGTTATCGGCGACAAACGCTCTGCTAATCTGGCTTCACTCTGCATGGCGATAATTATTCCGATGACCATCGTTCCTTATTTTACCGGTGTTTTCAACGAGTGGTATCTTGGGTTGGTAATTTTATTTGTAGATCTTCCGATCGCACTTCTCGCATGGCTTCTTCCGGGTAATATCTCCCCAGCGAAGGCTAAAAAATATGCGCGCGATATGAAATGGATCATCATCGGTGGCATGATTGCACTCTTCATTGGCGGGATAGCATCGTGATTGCGCTACTTCAAAGGGTTTCCTCGGCATCTGTCGAAGTCGAAGGTGAAACTGTGGGCAAAATCGGTGCAGGCTTGGTTGTTCTTTTGGGGGTTTACGAGGACGACACAGCTCAAGATGCGGAGTTTCTGGCCAATAAATGCCCGAATCTTCGTATTTTCGGGGATGACAATGACGCTATGAACTTGTCACTACTCGATATTGGTGGAGCAATCCTCGCAATAAGCCAATTCACTCTCTGCGCAAACGCCAGAAAGGGTCGGCGTCCGAGTTTCGATTCAGCGATGCCGCCCGAGCAGGCGAATGAGCTTTATGATTTATTCTGTGCCGAGATAGAAAAAACTGGTGCCTGTGTCGAACGTGGTGTTTTTGGCGCGAAAATGACTGTTAAAATTATCAATGAAGGACCTGTAACAATAATTCTGAATTCGCGTGAAACACGACGCGGCAATTTCAAAGAGTGACAGAAGGATATGATTTATCTTGCATCGAAATCGCCTCGCAGGAGGCAATTGCTGGCATCGGCAGGAATACCTTTCGAGGTCGTGAATCGCGATCCGGTGGGGCTTCCGGTTTTCGATAATAGCAATCCAGGGGAATATGCCCGTGAACTTGCCGCGCGCAAAGCACTCGCCGCGAAATGCCCTTCGGATAAGTTGGTTCTCGGATGCGATACCATCGTAGTCTTGGCAGGTGAATTGCTCGAAAAGCCACCAAACGAACGGGATGCAGTAGAATACCTTCTTCGGTTGCAGAACAATTGGCACGATGTTTACACCGGAATCGCCCTTTGGGACAGAGCACGTGATATCCTTCATTCCGATGTTGAGCGGACCCGAGTCCATTTCGCACCGTTGACTTTGGAAGATATCGAGGCTTATGTCCTCACCGGTGAACCGATGGACAAGGCCGGCGCGTATGGGATCCAAGAAAAGGGCGCTCTTTTAATAAGAGAAATTGATGGAGATTATTTCAATGTGGTCGGGTTGCCCCTTTTCCGCTTGACACTTCTGCTTGAAAAGTTTAATATAAAGGTTCGCGACTTAATAGCGCGTTGTTAATCACCACGTGCTGTTAGTTATGAGTTCAACACTTTTTTATAGATAGATATCGTGAGAGAATTAGGCGAATACCTTCGACAAATGCGTGAAGCGAGGGGACTTTCGATAGAGGAAGTCGCCAAAGCTACAAAAATCAGCGCAAATTATATCCGCGCTCTCGAAGAGGGCGATTATGAAAGTCTTCCTGCCGACATATATGTCCGAGGTTTTATCAAGAGCTACGGACAGCTTCTAAATGCGGATTTGGAAGAACTTAACGCTCGATATGAAACAGCGAGACCCAAACCGAAAGCAAGGCGTATCTTCTCCGGCAAACCGAAAGAAGACTTGCCCTACGAATCGCCGATTCCGAAATCCGCGATTGGGAAGAAACGAGTGCTACCCCGCAGAATCAAGCTGAATCGAGGCTCGATTATTGTCATAGTTTTAGTCTTGGTCGGCTTGATCGTCATACTTCGGACAGTTTTGAACAAAAAAGGACCTTCCGGACCTCCTATAACAAGCATTACAGAGGTTGCAAGCGCTGACAGCGGAGCCTCTAACGGCAATAAGCTCGTCTCACCGCTTACTACCGAAGATCTCACTCAGGAGATACGTCTAAAGCTTGGCGAAATCAACCCGGCATGGGCATTGGGGCGTGCCGATTCGCTCACACTTTCTATATATGCTCGTCAAAAGAGCTGGATTCTCGTTGAAACCGACTATAAAAGGGCCTTTAAGGGCGATATCGATCGCGGTCAAACTATGGTTTTCGTCGCGAAAAACTCGTTTTTCCTCACAATGGGAAACCCGAGTGTAATGCACCTCATGATAAATGGTTTCGATATGACCGAATGGCCGGAGCGCGTTTATCCGATGGATTTGGACATTACTCGCGCGAATGTCCTTCAGCTTCTTGAAGGCGCAGAACAACTGAGCCTTCCTCGTCCGCCGCGACCTGGAATCATCGGCGCTCCTCCATCGGAATCGGACTCTGTTCTCACTCCTCCGCCACTCAGAACACGCGGCATCACTGTCGGTGCCGGCGAACTTCGAAACAACGAAACACCACCACCTGAAAGCCCACGATAATCATCGATTATGTCTAACGGCGAGCAAAAAACCGGAGTTTTTGAAATCGAAACCGAACTCGATAAGAAAGAATCCGGTTTTTTTGTCCGAATAATTTGCGCGATTCTATCCGCGGTTATTCCGGGGCTTGGCCAGGCAATTCAACAGCGATATTTAAAAGCCTTCGATTTTCTTGTCTTATACGGCTGTTGTATGGTAGCCGCTTTGTTGTTTGCAATTCAACTTTTCGGTGGCATAACACTCCCCTTTGTAATGCTTTCTATTATTGCTTTGCCCTCTATCCTCGGCTTTTTCGATGCCCTTTTTAATAAAGCACATCCGGGAGATGCCGATACAATAGTCAGAAGTGTTTTTCTATTTGCATTTTTTTACCTCATAACAATTGGACCTTTTCATTTCATCTCGAATATTATCGGATTCAAGATTCATCGAATTGGTAGAGAAGCGACACAACTTGAGCCGATTTTCTATCCCGGCGATGCGATAGTTTTCGATCTCGACGCTTACGGATTGCGAACTCCCGGAATCAAACGCTCCGGGGAGCTTGTGGAGGCTGGCGATATAATTCTTCACGAAAAGAAAACCAGAACCGAGCGTAGTAAAAAGCCTGCGGTTCATTTTGTTCTTGCGGCGTCAGGAGACACTTTACAGTCTATAAATGGAGTTGTTACTGTAAATGGACGTTTAGTAAAACTCCCGTTGACAGCAAAATTCACACGCGACGGCGATTTTGGTCCTATTGTAGTTCCTAAAGACGAGCTTTTTGTTGTTGATAACACTCAGGAATTTTTTCCGATCTTCTTTAACTCTGTAATTGGAAAAGCTGGAGCAATTCTTTGGTCGAAAGAATATAGCGGAGATTACCGCTGGGAACGTTTTGGGAGGTCTTTCGACAAAGTTGGAATACTTTTTCCGAAGGATGTCGATTTTGATACAACTGATGTCATAATCGATTTATTACCAACAGAAGAAGAGATATTATTTAAATAATAGTATTAAGTATTTCTTATATCTTATTATTTAACAATTCATTATGAAATATTTATTTTTCATGTGTCTTGTCATAATCGCCTCAATCGCACAAAATCCCTTTATTGGTGTTGGAACACAACCTAACGAAACACCATCCGGATTGAAGGTCACGCAGGTTGTGCGAAATTCCCCTGCGAAAATTGCAGGTCTCGAAGTCGGCGATATCATCACACACATCGACGGCGAGCCTATTCCCGACCGCGAAGCGCTGAATAGTGCATTGGAACACCGCTTACCCGGTGATTTGCTTAGGCTAACTATCGACAGATGCGGAAATACGCAAAAAATCCCCATGATACTCGGCAAACGTGAGGATTATCAGGGCTCAATGAAAAAGGGCGGGCGCGAGGATTTTCCAGAATCCGCAGAACAGGTAATGCCTGATTGGCGCTCCGATTCGACTGTGGCGATGGTTCTTCGTGAACTCGAAGTGAATGGCCTTATCGAGGAATATGAAAAGCTTACGGAGGCTTTTCGCGCTGAATTTGAGGCTTATCGCGGCTATTACACTCTCGACGCTGTAGCTCTTCCGATGTTACAACCCATCGCCGTTGGAGTATCCGCAGAGGCGATTTTGCACAATCTTTCCGCGCGTGGTGGAGATCCGGTGAATATTTGGGCGGGAGTCCCATTTGCTCTCGACGTCGATACTTCCGCAATTCCGAAACGCCCGGAACCGAGCTCTTTAGAGGGTATTATCGAAACTGTTCAACGCGCTAATGCTCAAATCGACTCCGCGTTCCTTAATCTCACCGAAGAACAGCTTTCAAACATTGCAGATGTCGCCCCTTATCTGTTCGACATTCTTGAGAATACAATATATATAGACAGTGATCCCGATGAACAACTTGTCGAGCATTACCATGATATAGTCGATGCATCGAAGAAGGTCGTTTTCCGTAACCTATTAACTTGTGGGCAGTTATTGTCGGGGTTGTTTCAGCCGGCCGAGATTGCGAAACTTAGGGGAATCGAACCGCGGTTCGGGGCTAATCAGTCGAAGGATATTTTGCTCGATACGATGGTGGTTGTAGCCTTTCGAGACAGCGCAGGTTCTAGAATTCCTATTCTGGGGCGCTTAATTGTCAGCGGCGAAGGCGACGGCGTATATGATGAAACAGCCGCGATATGGATCGATCTCGGCGGAAATGATCTCTATAAAGGATTCTGCGGTGGAACTCCCTACGTCATTCGCAATAACAGCGAGCATTTGTTTCGACAGGGCAGAATCGGAATACATATCGACCTCGGCGGAGACGATACATACATACGCAACACTCTGGGTGCTATCGGAGGCGGTTTCTGCGGCGGAGGTTGCATTATAGACCTCGAAGGTAATGATAAATATTACGGTGACAAGCTTTGCCAGGGAGCCGCCTATTTCGGAACCGGAACGCTTATTGATCTTCGCGGAGACGACCTCTACATTGCACAGGAAAATTCGCAGGGATTTGGGGTTTTCGGCGCTGGGCTTCTTTATGATGCTACCGGTCATGACACTTATCACGGCTCACGATATGTTCAGGGCGTCGGGATGACCAAGGGGCTTGGAATACTTGTGGATCACGAGGGGAATGACAATTATACTGCTTCTTTCAAAAGCCCGAATGGATATGGCAACGAGGACAGCTGGGACGGCTGGAGCCAAGGCGTCGGTCTGGGATTCAGGCAGATTTCAGCCGGTGGAATTGGGGTTTTATCAGACAGAAATGGCAATGACAGATTTGTTGCGGGCAATTTCTCGCAAGCTTGCGGCTATTTCTTCGGGTTCGGGATTCTCGATGACAGTGGTGGAAACGACCGATTCGAGGGGAACCGCTATGTTCAAGGTTCCGGAGCACATCAGGCTTTCGGATATTTCCGTAATCACGGCGGCGACGATGTATATATAGGCCGTGAGGCGACGAATCAAGCGGGGACTTGGGATATCACCGCCGCATTTTTCATCGACGACAGCGGAGATGACAGCTATAGCGGTTCTGGATTGTCGCTCGGCGGGGCATCTCAGAATGCCCTCGCAGTCTTTATCGACAGAGGTGGCAGAGATACCTACAAAACATCTTCTGGAAATTCGGCTGGGATGGGTGGCGGCAACGATTATCACTCCGATTATGACGCGCGAAGCCTTGGGATATTTTTCGATCTCGGCGGTAGTAAAGACGATTATTCAGGCGTTCAGGCCGAGCGAAAAAATGACAGGACGATTCTTCAAAAACCCGACTTCAAGAAAAATATCGGCGCGGGGTTGTTTATTGATAGATAGTAAATTTACGATCCAAACTCAATCAAAGCGATAAGAGTTGATTATTAGTATTGAATAAGTATAATAACCCTCCTATGCGCAAAGATTGGATTAATCTGCTTCTCTTTTTGGTAACGGTTATCACCACGACACTCGCAGGGGCATTGATGACCGGAGCCGAGATCGAACCGACTTTCGGATGGTTCGCAAAGGGCTTCCCTTTCTCGATTGCATTGTTGGCGATACTTGGAATACATGAGCTTGGGCATTATTTCGCGAGCCGATTTCACGGTGTAAACGCAACACTTCCCTTTTTCATTCCGTTTCCGACGATAATCGGCACATTTGGGGCTTTTATTAAGATTAAAGACCCGATTCCGGAGCGTCGAAGTTTGTTCGATATCGGTTTTGCGGGGCCGGCGGCGGGTTTTGTGGTCGCGATTCCACTTCTTTTCATAGGCTTGGCTCTTTCAGAAATCGGCCCTTCGAGGGAAACGCTCGAGAGCGGCATCGCTCTTGGCGATTCTATCTTCGTATGGTTCGCATCACGCATTATGCTCGGCAAAATTCCGGATGGGATGGAGTTGTGGCTTCATCCGACAGCTTTCGCCGCTTGGATTGGTCTTTGGGTAACAAGCATCAATCTCCTCCCTATCGGCCAACTCGATGGCGGGCATGTTGCCTATGCGGCTCTTGGGCCGAAAGCATGGAAACTGGCGCGTTTTGTTTGGTTCGCGCTAATTCCGCTGGGATTTCTTTGGATGGGCTGGCTTGTTTGGGCTATTGTGATTCTGCTAATGATAAAAATCAAGCACCCGCCAACAATCTACGACTGGGTTCCGCTGGACAAAAAGCGCCGAATGTTAACATTTGCGGCTGGAGTAATTTTCATTATCACCTTCACACCAGCGCCATTCAATGCGATTTAGGCTTTTCGCTTTTGGGGAGGGTTTTTTCACTCAGGGCTTGCTTTTATTTTGACAGCACTATATATTGTATTAATGTTTGTTCGAATAGCACATATCGTCGTGGCGACTGCGCTTATGATTATCCTATTTTCTGGCTGTTCGGCTAATAGACACACGGTCGAGAAGCCAGAAGTTCGCCATTCTATTGAGATTCTTCAAGCTGAGCATCCCACTTTTGAATGGGAAAGATGGAGTTTTCTCAAACTCGATTCCTCGACATTTCCGGACAGTGTGGTTTTCTTTTTGCCGGTCGGATCCGCTGATTTCGATATTCGCACGGCGCGTGTCGTCGAAGATGTCCACGGTTGGGCTGAGGATTGTGAATTTAGATACATCGAATATGGACATCGGCAAGATGCTAATGTTATCATAGTCGAGGATATTTCAGCAAGTATGGGCGATTATCTCGGTTTTACGGACAATCTCATTTGGGGATATCTTTCGATTTTAAGAGACAGGCACTGTGAGGTCTCGATGGTGCGTTTCGGTAAAGAGACTATTCGGATTCTAGATTGGATGTTGCCCTCTGTTGCCTTCGATTACAATCCAAAGGAACTCCCCTATCCAAATCATCGTGGAAGCGATCTTTCCGGGGCATTGACCGCCGCACTCGATCTTGCTCTGGAAAGAAAATCCAGCCCAAATATCATAGTTGTATTTTCAGACGGTGATTTCCCGGTTCGAGACATCCCATACAATCTTATCGAACGCGCAAACCGTTATGAAACATCGATAAATATTCTCTTGCACGGCTATTCACCACCGGGAGCTTTGGCGGAAATGGCCGAGAAAACAGGTGGTATTTATGTTGTTCAACCACGGGGAGGCTTTTCCCCCGGAATGGTTTCGGAGTTGTTGGACAGAAGCTATCATGTAACATATTTCCCTGTGCATAGGAAAAAAGACGGATTTCTGCATAGAGTTCGTTTTGAATCCTCCGGCGGGGATGTTTTCACAGGGGAATACCGTGCTCCGGGAAAATTTGAAGCCCCCGAAGAAAAACCATTGGCTTTCATTTTACCTGAAGAGCTCTCCAGAACAAGATTTGTGCCCTTTTATTCACCGGGCAACTCGCAGTTGTCCGAAGAAACTGCGGTTCTCCTCGATTCGATTTTGAGCGTTGTAAATTCTCTACCGGAGACAATTAAGCTTGAGTTGCAAATAAAGGGTTTCGCGTGCAATCTGGGCACTACAGGTAAAAATTTCTCGCTATCAAAAGACCGCGCTATCACAGTGCGGGATTATCTTCGCCCAAAAGTTAACGGCAATGTTTCCTTTGATGTATCATGGTTCGGGGAAATGTATCCGCTCAACTCTAATTCCACCGATGAAGAAAGGACAGCCAACCGCAGAGTCGAGATTACAGTGCGTTGCTCCTCTTGTAGTTAGAGTGGAAATCTGCGAAGTTTACCTATCGGGTAATTCTAATTTTATTATGAATTTGCGTTTGTTGAGAAAAAAACTCTTTCAAATTTGTTGCCGGTTAATATATTCATTTATAGTTTTGTAACTATCGACGAAGGATAAGCTATGAAAGAATTAGAGGAACTTCAGAAAGAAGCTGTAAAATTACAGCATCACGGACGTCTTCGCGAGGCTATCTCAAAATATAAACAAATGCTCGAAATCGACCCTGGACTTATCGAGGTAAGGCTAAGTCTTGCCGAACTGTATTATGTCCTCGGCGACATCAAAGATTCGATTTATCATTATGAGTATGTTGTCGAAAAGGAGCCGGAATACAGTTTTGCGCTTTACAAACTTGGTATTTCATATTATCGCGCAACTCGATTCGGTGAATCAATTAAAGTCCTCAAAAGGGTTATCGAGGTTGAACCGGATTTGTTTATGGCTTACTATTGGATTGGTTTAGCCTATTATCATACTGGAAATCTCAACAGAAGCATAAAAGCGTATAAGATGCTTCAGGAGAACGCCCCTAATTCGACACTTGGGTATTACCAAATGGCGCTTACATATGAAACTCTCGGCGAATTCGACAAGTCCATCGAGATACTCGAGAAGATCGCGGAAGAGGACGACAAACTCGTATCAGTGCAATATCATTTGGGGCTTGCTTATCTTGGGTTGAACAACATCGAGAAGGCAATTATGTTCTTCAACAGGGTTATCGAACTCGATCCTGAACACAAAAGCGCAAAAAAGAAGATCGCTGAGCTTATCCATGATCAAGACATGCTCTACACTTTCGGAATCGAAGCTCAATCCTGCGACCAACAGGGCGATATCGATCTGATTGTCTCAAACTACCACATTTCGAAGGCCTATAAAGGATTCGCCGAGATTGATGAAGCTTTCAAATACTTCCGCAAGATTATAATGAATCTTCCTAAAAAGGACGAATAGGCAGTTAATTTCCCGAAAATTAAAAAGGCGGCCTTTGAGCCGCCTTTTTTTTGCTTATTTTTGATGAGGTCAGCTAATCTGCGCGATTGCCCATTTCATCGCATCTTGAAGCATTTCTTGTGGAGGATGCTTTATGAAACCTTCGTCGAGAAGTGATTTCGCCATACTGCGCGAGTATTGAATATCCTCTTCGGCCTTGTCGTAGGCTTCCTGGCGGGAGATTTCGATTCTCGCGACGCCGTCTTTGATAGCCTGCATTGCGACATCGGCGGCCTCATGGGGAAAAACTCCCGCTTCGTCCATAGTGGGGACAATGTTTTCGGGGTCAATGCCACGTTTTTCGGCATAATCGGCAAGGGAGCGGGCGGCGGCTATTGCCATCTCGTCAGTTACTTTTCTTGCACGTACCATAAGAGCGCCTTTTAGGATACCGGGGAATCCGAGAGAGTTATTGACCTGATTTGCGAAATCGCCTCGGCCGGTGGCAACAATAAATGCGCCGGCCTCTTTCGCGGCGTAGGGGTAAATTTCCGGAACGGGGTTGGCGCAGACAAAGACAATCGACTTTTCGGCCATGCAACTAATCCACTCGGGTTTGATAACATCGGGACCGGGCTGAGAAAGAGCGATAAGAACATCCGCGCCCTTGCATGCTTCGCCGAAATCATCGATTTTATTTGGATTTGTCGATTCGCAAAGTTCCCATTTACGGTAGAAACGCGGATCGGCTTTGATATCGTCTCTTCCGGAATGAAGCGAGCCTTTGGAATCGAATATTATGGCCTTTTTCGGGTCACCGCCAGCGGCGAAAATAATCCTCGCAATCGTAGTGTTAGACGCGCCAGCACCAAGCATCGTCATCCTAACATCGCCGATGTCCTTGCCTGCGAGTTTTAGAGCGTTTATTAGACCAGCAAGGGTAACACAAGCTGTGCCTTGGGCGTCGTCGTGCCAAACTGGAATATCACATTCCTCGCGAAGGGTATCGAGAACTTTGTAGCAGTTCGGTTGGGAAATGTCTTCAAGGTTTATTGCGCCGAAGCTGTGTTGACACATTTTGACGAAGTCGATGATTTTATCCGGGTCGTTTTTGCCCTCTTTGTTTTTGCTATCTATGCAAAGCGGCACGGCATCTACGCCGCCGAGGTATTTCATCAGGAAAGCCTTGCCTTCCATGACTCCGAGGCCGCCGGGAGGAGTGCAGTCGCCGTCGCCGAGGACGCGGGTGGAGTCACTTACAACTCCCACAAGATTTCCACGGTTAGACAGTTCAAAGGAGGCGTCGTTGTTATCACGAATTGTCGTGGAAATTTTTGAGACCCCCGGAGTATACCACACATTGAACCAATTGAATCCGAACACACCAGCTTTGGGAGCGATCTGGATTTTGCCTCCGTAGAATGTATGTGCTTTTTCGGAAAGCCTTTTCAAGAAAAGGGTTTGACCTTTAGCTATCTGTTCTTCGGTGTAATTCTCTGGGAATGCCTGCCGAAGATTGCTCAGTTTGATGTCGATTTCTGACATGACTCCTCCTTAGATAAGGTTGCCCTCATATTGGGCAGTTAGTTGTTTTGCTTTCACATGGTCGGGGATATAGTTCGGCAGGATGACCGGGGATACTTTTTTCGAATCGATCCCGAGTATCGATGCGTCTTTATTGTATTTCAGAACATGTTCGAGGGTGGGTTTTCCCATTTGCACACCGGAGACCGCCCTTTCTGCGGCATTCCTACCGGATCGTCTTCCGAAGACAATGATATCGAGCTGGGAATTGCCCATAAGCCTGTTTCTACCGTGAACACCACCGGAAGCCTCCCCTGCGACATAAAGGCCGGGGATATTCGTTTCGGCTTTTGCGTTGATGTCGATGCCACCATTTTGGTAATGGAGTGTTGGGTAAACAAGCATTGGGTATTTACGGATGTCGATATCGAAGCGCTGGTATTGCCGGAGCATTGCCGGCAGGGCTTTTTCGATAGAGCCTTCGCCGGAGAGCTGTTCGATTAGGGGGGAATCGAGCCAGATGCCCACAAGTCCAGATGGCGTTTTGATTCCCATACCGCGGTCGGTTGACTCGCGGATGAAAGATGCCGCTTCGACATCGCGCGGTTCGAGGGGATAGACGAAAAGTTCGCCGTTCCGATTGACCGGCTGAGCACCCATTCCACGTATTTTTTCTGTGCAGAGGAATCCGACTATCTGCTCGGGAAAGACCGCACCGGTTGGGTGGTATTGCACCGAGTCCATATAGAGAAGAGGCGCGCCGGCGCGATAAGCCAGAACGAGGCCGTCAGCTGTAGCGCCGTAGTGGTTCGTTGTCTCGAAATCCATAATGTGAAGTCTTCCAAAACCACCGGTGGCGATGATTATCGACTTGGCTTTGATGAGGGAATACTGTTTGTTTTCGAGATGATAAGCAACTGCTCCTATCGCCTGGCCTTTGTCATCGAGGATAAGCTCGATAATCGCGGTGTATTCGATGTATTTAATCTTATCGGGGCGGTTGTAAACCTCGTCGCGAAGAACTCGACAGATTGCGGCACCCGTATAATCGCGTGCGGAGTGCATCCTTTTACGGGAAGTCCCTCCCCCTGCGGCGACTGTCATCGAGCCAGTTGGAGTTTTATCGAACATAACTCCAAGCTCTTCGAGCCATTTTATAGCAGGTGGAGCGTCTTTGACGAGGGCTTCGACGAGTTCGGGTTTGTTATCGAAATGTCCTCCGCCGATAACATCGAGATAATGTATTGACGGGTTGTCGTCTGGTTGGTCAGCGGCTTGGATTCCACCCTGCGCCATCATAGAATTTGAATCACCGAGGCGTAGTTTCGTTACGAGTAGAACATTTGCGCCGTAATCGGAAGCAACCAGAGCGGCGGACAGACCTGCGGAACCCGCGCCTATAACGAGGACATCGGTTTCGATGTCAAATCTTGACAGGTCGATTTTGTTAGGGTCAATCCGTGAATAGGATTCGAGCATATCGGCGACTTTTGTAGTGATTTTCTCGCCCTTATTAACACCGATATTCAACACTCTTCGGGCTTCATCCTTATAGTCGGGATGATACTTGTTGAGCACTTCCGCCCTTTCGGATTCTGACATAGCAGGGAAAACCTGTTTGCCCATTTTCCGTGCAATTTCGAGGCGTTTTGGTCGAGTGCGCTCGACATTATGAATTGACTCCATCATGTAATCAGGATACATGTTTTTCCCCTTTATTAGTCAACTTTTATTTCGCGTTTGTAATATTTCTCAGAGAGTATATCTCTCGGCATCGCTTTCATCTCTTCTATCTCGGTATCGAATTTGCCCTTTTCGATTTCCTCGATACGAATATCGACTTCGTGGCTTTTCGGCGCAAGATAGCGAGCATATAGCCTTCTGGCGAGAATCGCGGCGTTGTATTGGACGATTTCCGCGGGGCATCTAAGAGCGCAAAGCCCGCAACGAATGCAGTCGAAGGACAAATCCGCCGCCCGCGCGATGTCTCCCCTTTTGAGCGCTTGAACATAGTCCATGACCTTTATGTCCTGTGGACAGGCTTTTGTGCAGGTGTTGCAGGCCACGCAACGGAAAACTGTGGGGAAGAGTTCTTTGAATGTGTTCTCATTGGCCTCGAGTTCCGCGATGTTGTAAATCGGCTTCTCTGCCGGGACGCTGGGGATCTGCGCTATAGCCATGCCGTCGGTAACTACGGTCTGGCATGCGAGTCCTCCCTTCAGCTTGTAATCCCCCTTTTCGCGGTAAACTGTCGCACAGGCTCCACAGAAACCCTCTCTGCAACCGACACCGCGTTTCACTTGGAAACCTGCGTATTCAATCGCCATAAGTATGGTCGAACCTTCGGGAACCTCGTAGGCCTCGCCCATGATGTAAACTGTCAGCATCTTTCTTTCAAATTCCATTTACTGCCTCCATTTATTATTTAAGGAGTCCTTTTTTCCTTAACAGCGGTCTCGGATCGGTATAATTCTGATCGAAACCGCATACCTCTTCGCCAAGCCCGAGGGCGATGGCCATCAACTGAGTGAAATACAAAACCGGCATAGGTTCGAAATCGATGTATTTTTCCGCGATGTCTTTCTGCCGATCATCGAGATTGAAGGCGCAAAGGGGGCATGAGGTGATTATCGCCTCCGCGCCATGATTTTTCGCGTTTTTAATTATCTCGTATGCCAATTTCACGACTATTTCGATGTTGTTAACCGTATGATAGCTTCCGCAACAGAGGCTATGCGCTTGCCAATCTATTGGTTCTGAGCCGATAGCTTCGGTGAATCGCTCCATAATCGTCGGATTCTCCGGGGTGTCGATGCCGATATCTTTCGGGCGGGTTAGCATACAGCCGTAGTAGGACGCGACTTTCAAGCCTTTCAGGGGATTGGTTATCTTTTCGGTTATCTTTTCGAAACCCATCTCATCGAGAATCTGAAGCAGGTGAACGACCTCGGTGGTGCCGCCGTAATCCCCCGCTTCGAGATACATGATATTGTTGATAGATTCGAGATCCTCGGGATTCTCGCGCATACGGAAATTGCTCCGCTGAAGAGTGTTGAAACACATGGAACAGAGGGTTAGCAGGCGTGAATCCTCGATTTCTCCACGTTTGCACATCTGTTCGACGCGGAGCATGTTGCGAACCGGTGCAATATGTCGCATAAGATCGTCGCTGGTGAGGGATGCCACAACTCCGCAACAGACCCAGTCCGGAATTTCGACCATCTCGATACCCAGAGCTTTCGCAGAGGCTATCGCCGAATTTTCGAGGTTTTTCGCAGAGGTTTTAAGAGTGCATCCGGGATAATATGGTATTCTTTTCATTGTTATCATCCCCCCTTAGCCGGTCAGCTTTCTGCACGCACTAACAAGAGCAATTGTTGGCATTCTATCGACCTCTTCTTTCGGCAATTTGCTTATATCTATGGCGTCGATCGCCTCGCGAAGCCTTATTTGGCGAAGTGCCTCCGCGACTTTTGAGACATCCAGTTTGCGTGGGCATCGAACCGTGCAGGTGAAACATGACGCACAAATCCACATGGTGCGGGAGTGAAGGACTTCCTCCTGACCAAGCATCACCTTGCGCATTATCTGGGAGGGCGTAATGTCCATCTCCTCGACGAAGGGGCATCCGCCTGAGCAGGTTCCGCACTGCTCGCAGACCGTGATAGCCTCGCCGCTTATCTCTTCGACCTGCCGAAGAAACTCGACACCCCTATCGGTAAGTTTTATTTTTTTAATTCTATCGTCCATTATTTCTCCAATGGGTTTAGTTCCGCACGTTTTCCCGGGTCGATATTGGGAAGTTTTTTCATCTGCTCGGAGATGGAGTTCAACGTATTGACGAATTTGGGCAGATTGCTCGCGGTGAAATCATCGAAGATAATGCGGTCGGTCTCGATGCCTTTATCCGCAAGGATTTGCTTGGCCTGCTCGATATATTTTTTCGCGAAATCGTGCGCCCATTCGAATTTGTTGCCCTTTTCGGGGCAATCGCCGATAAGAACTATATCCGCGCCCTTTGCAAAGGCGAAAGCGACCAGATTCGGCGTAACTCTGCATGACGAGGGCACCATCAGCACGCGGTTGTCGTTGGCATACTTCATCTTGCGAACACCGGCGGCGTCCGCCACGCGATAGGTGCAATTAGAATCGCCAAATACGAGAGCTCGCTTTTCACCGGGCTTTTTACCGGCCAGAGCGGCTTCTACAGCGGAATAGAGTTGTATATTCGTAAATCCGTTCAGGTCGATGGCTTCCTCCGAACAAGCTCCGAGACAGGCTCCGCAACCCACACAGAGAGTTTCCTTGATTTCCGCTTTGCCGTCCGAGTTTTCAGCAATGGCATTCACAGGGCAGACTTCGTAGCATTCTCCGCAGGCTGTGCATTTGTCGTCGTGGACGAAAGCGAGCATTGGATCGACCGCGAACTCGCCCTTGGCTAAGGTCGCAATTACCCTTCCGGCGGCGGCGCTTCCCTGTGCAACCGTGTCGGGTATGTCTTTCGGCCCCTGAACAGTGCCTGCGAGGAAAACACCCTCGACCAAAGTATCGACAGGCCTATATTTCGGGTGTGCCTCTTTGAGGAAACCATCGTCGCTGACCGCGAGTTTGAGTTGCTCCGCGATTTTTTCGGTGCTTTTCGATGGTGTAAGCCCTGCGGCGAGAACAACAAGATCAAATTCCGCCTCTATAATGTCGCGAGAAAGAGTATCCTCGACCAAAACGGTAACCATCTTGGTTTTGGGGTCTTCTTTGAATTCTGCGGGTTTGCCGCGGATGAATTTTATTCCCATCTTTTGGGCGCGTTTATAATACTCTTCGAAACCCTTACCGAAAGCCCGCAAGTCTGTGTAGAATATGTAGATATCCGTTTCGGGACGGGCTTGTTTAAGGAGAGATGCGAGTTTGGTAGAATACATGCAACAAACGCGGGAACAGTATTCGCGCCCAACCTGCTCGTCGCGGGAACCGACACACTGAATGAATGCTACACGCTTGCCAACATCGCGAGGCGGGTTCTTTTCGTTGATATGATCGACGATACGCTCCATCTCGAGACCGTTGACTACGTTTTCAAACTCACCATAGCCAAATACCGGTTTCTCGCGGGCATCGAAAATATCGTATCCTGTGGCGACAACCACGGCATCGACGGCCACGTTAGAATATTCCGGTTCTTGATCGAAAACCATCGCTTTCTGAGGGCAGACATCGAAGCAGGCGGTGCAACCCTCGGAGTCATGTAGGCATATCTCTTTGTCGATTATATACTTATACGGAATCGCATGGGGTGCGGGGATGAAAATCGCTTTGCGCTTAACTACCCCCTGCTCCCAATGATTGGGCGCGGAAACGGGGCAGGCCTCCTCACATTGCGCACATCCGATACATTCGTCCATGTTGATTTCCGGTGAGATATAACGCGGTTTGTGTTTGATTTTCGCCTCGAAATGCAGGCGGTGGCCTTTGATGCTTTCGATTTCACCATCGACAATTAGATTGATCCGTTTATGTCCTTGAACTTCAGCCATTTTCGGCGACAGAATACATGATGCGCAATCTTCCGTGGGAAAGGTTTTGGTGAGTATCGTCATATTCCCGCCGATAGTCGGTTGTTTTTCGACGAGGGTTACGTTTTTGCCGGAATCAGCCAAGTCGAGTGCAGTCTGAATGCCCGCTATTCCCCCGCCGATAACGAGGACGTCGTCGCCAAGCTTCATCATTTTTTCTTCGAGAGGCACGTTATGGCGAACTTTGCCGACAGAGGCGTCCAGAAGGTCGGTGGCTTTAATTGTGGCCGCTTCGGGATTGTCTTTGTGCGCCCATGAGCAATGTTCGCGGAAGTTTGCGATTTCCAGCATGTAGGGATTCAGACCCGCTCTGGAAAGTGCACCGCGGAAGGTCTTCTCGTGGAACTGCGGCGAACATGATGCGATGACGACCCTATCGAGACCGAATGCCCCGATATCTTCGATGATGGCCTTCTGCCCTGCGCCCGAACAGAGATGGGATTCCTGGCGAACCACCGCGATTTCGTCGCCGCCCTCGATATGTTTCTGAATCGCTTCGAGATCGACAGTATTGGAGATATTACCTCCGCATTGGCATAAATAAACTCCGATTTTCATAGGATATCCATTGAGTTATGATTTGAGTGTTTAGTCGATTCGATATTTCTCGACGCCTTCTTTGTATATGTCGTTGCCCCGTGTGTCGTTAGCGACAATGCAGGGAAATTTCTCGACCTTCATTTCGCGGATTGCCTCTGCGCCGAGGTCTTCGTAGGCGATAATTTTCGATTCTTTAATCGAATCTGCGATAACGACCGCCGCGCCTCCAATCGCCGCGAAATAGACCGCTTTATTTTTTATCATCGAGTCGATAACCTCTGGACTGCGAGGGCCTTTGCCTATCATTCCCTTCATCCCAGCTTCCATAAGAGCAGGGGCATAGGGGTCCATTCGGTAGCTCGTGGTCGGCCCCGCAGAGCCGATAGGTCTTCCCGGGGGAGCCGGCGCCGGGCCGACATAATAGATAACAGCGCCCACGATATCGAAGGGAAGCTCTTTGCCCTGTTCTATAAGTTCGACGAGGCGCTTATGTGCGGCGTCCCGAGCGGTATAGATTATACCGGAGATCATCACCTTGTCGCCGGTTTTCAGTTTTTCCAGGTCTTCGCTTTTCAAAGGGGTCTGCAGAGAGATTTCTTCTGCCATTTCACTCCTTATTATATAGTCGCGGATTTGTGTCGCGCGGCGTGACATTGGATGTTAACTGCTACCGGCATCGACGCTATATGGCAGGGTCTGGTGAGGATTTTCACTCCGATTGCGGTTGTTCTACCGCCCAAACCCTGCGGGCCAATTCCGAGCTTGTTGATTCTTTCGAGAAGTTCCGCTTCGACCTTCGCCCATTTCGGCTCGGGATGAGTGTCGTCGAGGTCTCTCAACAGCGCCCTTTTTGCCAAAAGAGCTGATTGTTCGAAATTTCCCCCCAGTCCTACACCGACAACTATCGGCGGACATGGATTTCCGCCCGCCCTGCGAACCCTATCGACCACGAAATCTATTACTCCTGTTAGACCATCGGCGGCTTTCATCATGCGGACTTCGCTCATGTTTTCCGAACCGCCGCCTTTGGGTGCGATGGTCAGTTTGAGCTTATCGCCGGGGACTATGTCTGTGTAGATTATTGCCGGAGTGTTGTCTTTTGTATTGACCCGGTCGATTATGGGGTCATCGACCATGGACTTGCGCAGATAGCCGTCCTTGTATCCCTGGCGGACACCCTCATTGATCGCCTCGACGAAATCGCCGCCGGCGATGTGGACATCCTGCCCTATCTCTGCGAATACAACGGCAATTCCAGTATCCTGGCAGGAAGGCATTTTCAACTTAGCGGCAAGTTCGTAATTCTCGATGGTTATTTTTAAGACTTCTTTTGCGGTGGGGGACTCTTCTTTTTGGTAAAAATCGCGGAGGGTTTTCACTACGTCGTCGCCGATGTAGAAATTCGCGGTCATGCATAAATCGCGAACCACCGGGATAATTTCATCGATATGGATTTCTCTCATTTCTGCCCTTCGATTGAATCCATCAGATATTCAACTTCGTTCTAATTAAGTCTGCCATTTGCGACGGTTCATCCGCCACACAGACACCCGCCTTGGCGAAAGCGCGTATTTTCTCCTCAGCAGTTCCTGAACCGCTGGATATTATGGCGCCGGCATGTCCCATACGTTTTCCGGGGGGCGCGGTTCTTCCCGCGATGAAGGCGACGACCGGTTTAGTCATTTTCTCCGCGATGAATCTCGCGGCTTTTTCTTCGGCATCTCCGCCAATTTCTCCAATCAGTGCGACTGCTTCGGTTTCCGGGTCGGCCTCGAACATTTCCAGAAGTTCGAGATAATGCAGGCCTACGATCGGGTCTCCCCCAATTCCGATACAAGTCGATTGTCCAAGACCACCGCGAGTAAGAGCATCGACAATTTCGTAAGTCAATGTGCCGCTACGCGATATTAACCCCACCGAACCGGTCTTAAATATATTCCCCGGCAAAATTCCCACTTTCGCCTTGCCCGGCGAAATTAGCCCTGGAGAGTTCGGCCCGATAAGCTTCGCGCCCTTTTCATCGAGGAATTTTACCGCTTTCATCACATCGAGTGTCGGAACGCCCTCCGAAACAGCGACTACCAGCTTGATTCCGGCGTCGGCGGCTTCGCACATGGCGTCCATTGCAAAATTTGCGGGGACAAAGATTATAGAGACATCCACGCCGGTTTCTGCGACGGCCTTATGGCAGGAGTCGAAAACTGGGATTCCCTCGGTAACTTGACCGCCTTTGCCGGGGGTTACACCGCCGACAACTTTTGTGCCGTAATCCGCCATCTGGGCGGCGTGGAAAGCACCGTCCCTGCCGGTTATTCCCTGAACAATAACCCTCGATTTTCCATCTATAAGAATGCTCATTATTCGCTCCTATTTCGCCAGTTCGATGGCTTTGCGTGCGGCTTCGCCCATTGATTCTGCGGTGATGAGGTTCTTTTGGGATAAAATTGACAGACCCTCTTCGGCGTTTGTGCCGGAAAGCCTCACAACAACAGGCAAATCTACATTCAGCATATCGAGGGCTTTCGAAAGTCCACGGGCAACATCGTCGCATCGGGTGATGCCGCCGAAGATGTTGATCATCACGACCTTGACGTTGTCGTCGGAAAGCAGGATGTTCATCGCCTCGATAACCTTCTCTGGATTCGAGCTTCCGCCGATGTCGAGGAAATTCGCGGGGCTTCCGCCGTAGAGTTTGATAATGTCCATCGTTGCCATTGCCAAACCCGCACCATTTACCATGCACCCAATTTCGCCGTCGAGTTTGATATAGCTAAGACCCATTTCCTTCGCAGAAATTTCTTTGGCCTCATCGGGAGAAACCTCGCGCATAGCCTCGATTTGCGGATGGCGGTAAAGTGCGTTGTCGTCGAAATTCATCTTGGCGTCGAGGGCTATGAGTTCGTCCTCGGGTGTTAGGACGAGAGGGTTGATTTCGGTGAGGGACGAATCGAGTTCGATATAGCATCTATACAGCTTTTGGAAAATCGAAGCCGCTTTTCGTGCCAGTTTGACATCGCCGAGAAGTTCCATCGCAACATTCCGCGCTTGAAAATCCATAAGACCGTAACGTGGGTCGATTGGAAGCTTGATAATTTTCTCTGGCGCTTCTTTCGCGACCACCTCGATTTCGACTCCCCCTTCCGCGCTGGCCATCATCATGACGGATTTTGTGTTGCGATCGGTTGTGAAACCGACGTAGAATTCCGATACTATTTCGAGGGCCTCGTAAACGAGGACTTTTTCGACCGTGAGGCCTTTGATTTCCATTCCGAGGATTGCATTCGCGTGCTTTTCGGCATCTTCGAGAGTTCTGGCGAGTTTCACCCCACCGGCTTTGCCCCTTCCGCCGACAAGCACTTGTGCTTTGATAGCCGCCATTCCGGAGGTGGATTTATAGATTTTGACTACTTCCTCGACTGTTCGGCAGACATCGTTGCCCGGAATCGGTATTCCATATTCGGCGAAAATCTCCTTCGCCTGATATTCATGAATTTTCATTCTTCCCCTGAGCTTTGAAACTCTCTGTCGATAAGGTTTTCGAGCCTGCAAATATTAAAAGATATATGAAATAAGCAACATAACTTAAGAATAAAAAGAGCCGACCTTCGCTTGTCAAGCGATATTTAGGTCGGCGTAAATATTACTACGTTATAATTTAGTTAGTTAACTGAAATGAGCGGAGTTGTATATTACAGCTACTCCCGTTTGGTTTCTATCTTATATATGCAGTTTTCGCAACCTTAGTGTGGCCGTCTATAGACGATTTTATGAAATAAAGACCCGATCCGACATCCGAGCGAGGCTCCCATAGTGCTTTACCATAGGCATTTGCGGAAATCGAAGCTATTGTTCTGCCCTGAATATCGTATATGACGATTTCGGCATAGGGGGTTGTGTTTATCGAGACAGCGCTATTGAATGGGTTCGGATAGCTTGAGATAGTGTGCTCATCTGGTTTCTGACGATTGTTATCTGAAATACGTGTTATAACATCACCGCCGAATTTCATGATCCAGAAATCATTGGAACCATCCATATATGTAACTCCCGCGGCCACAACTCCGGTATCGGGCAACTGGATTGCCGAATAGGCTATATCGGTGCCCAAAGTGCCGTAACGTCTCGCCCAGAGAGAATCACCGGATTCGTCCAAAGCGAGGATTAAGAAGTCGATGTCGCTATAAACCTCGGAACTTCCAGCAATAAGGTATCCCCCACCCTGAAGGGGAGCGACAGAATTCGCGGAATAGTGGCTTAATGCGGTGTAGTTTGCCGCCCAAACCGAATCGCCGGAGGTGTTGACCTTGCGAAGATGAATCCCCGAAAAAATCGGAATGCCGTAGGAATAGGAATTGCCGGCGAAGAGGAAATCGCCGGTTGGAGATTCTATTATCGAGTTGCCAACGTCGTTGAAATTGCCTCCGTAATTTCTCGCCCAGAGTGAATCACCAGCGCTGTCAAGGCGTATGAGATAGAAATCCTGTCTTCCAATAGGGCCGTCATTTGTGTATCCGACAGCGGCATACCCACCGGAGGAAACACTTGTTACGCCTTTGAGAATCGTGTTATTTGAGAATGATCTTGTCCACTGAAGATTGCCGTCGATGTCCGTTTTAACGAAAAATGCCTTTTCTTCGCCGATGTTTCCAGTGTAACCCCCGATTATATAGCCACCATCAGGTGTTTGTGCGAGTGAATGGCCGGCATCGTGGTTCGAAGTGCCATAAGTTGCCGTCCAAAGTGTGTCGCCGGCGTCATCGATTTTCATTAGTAGAAGGTCGAAATCGCCTGAAGCCGGGTTTTGGGACTCTCCAGCGATAACATAGTTCGATTCGGAATCTATAATGACGGCATAGGCGAAATCATCATCGCCGATGCTGATCAACCTACTCCAAAGTGCTGAACCGCCCGGAACTGTTCTGATGATATAAATATCGCTTTTATGTGAATCTGAAAATCTGCTGTGTCCAACCGCAATACAACCCAAATCGCCTGTTGGGGCGACATCGAAGGCAACCTGCTCGCCTGTTCCGCCCCAGTTTCTGGCCCATCCGCCGTAGATTCCGGAGTATATACTTAATTTCGCACTACTGCTTTCTCCAGCGTCATATACTGCGCTTATGGCGTAACCGTAATACGTCAACTCCTCGACATCAGAATCGATAAACTCTTGTGAAGTTGAAGTTCCAATAAACGAGTATTCTGAATATATTGTCTTACGATAAATATTATAACGCATGACAGGTTCGGTTATGTAAAGCGGTTCTTCCCAGCTCAGCTCGATCGAACCAGTGGTTTTGGGCCTGCCGGATAAGCCATAAGGCGGCCTACGAGTTATAACTTTCGGTTTAATATTGCATGCTTGATGACCTACCATGTTAAATCCCGAGGGCATTCCGCTTGGAAGGAAATACCAGCCGTTTTCATAACCACCCCAACCCATATTCAAATGATATTCGCCGCTCGATATCCAACCATCGGCGATAATCGCGTGGCCGCCAACTCCCGTTCCCCAAATTCCCAATTCGACCGGTTTTGCGATTTTTATATCGTTCTTTAAAATGTTGTAGAATTGCGAGTTCATTACGGAAACACCGCGCGCTGAGTCGTAATCGAATTTTTCGAGAAGTGCATCGGGAACATTACGCGTATCTGAAGCTGATCCATCTGAGCTGAACTGCATCTCGCAAGCAACGGCGCATGCATAGGATATCTTAGCCTTCATATCGTTTGTTGGGGCAAAGCCGGCACCGTAATAATCGATAGTGTCGATGGTAGCGGCGGGGGCGTCTATCCAAATTCGCGGCGTGGTAGCTTCGGAATAATAACTATCGCTTGAATTGAATGTTACACGTGGCGGCCATTTCCAATAATCGACAATCATACCCATCGCAGTGGCAACACAGCCAACCACAGATCTTTCGCCGGAGCCGGGGTCCATCGGACAGTAAGTATTATAAGGAGAGCCTTGATTCCATTGCGATTCAACCCAAGGACCGTAGCTTTCTGCTGTTGCAAGGCCACGCAGAAAATCCTCATCACCGGAGGTGTATAAGCTCCAAAGAGTTCGGTTTTCGTCGAGTATTTTAATATCTGTCTGCGTGATTGCGGCTTTGCGGAGTTCGAGGTCGTGGCGAAGAATTGTCGGCATTAAGTTGTGCGGCGTATCGTCCCACCTGAACACGTCAGTGAAAGAATAAGCGATAACAGGGCGAATATTTCTGTCGGCAGACATCGCGATATAGCCGTTGGGCAATAACATCGCGATATAGCCGATATGCTGTCCGTTTTGAGTATTCAGAGGCTCAATCGAGAGAATTTCAAGCTGGAAATCTTCATCCCACGGGTGGATTTCAAGCTCTGCTCGTGCGAAATCTCTTTTCGCTGAGATATGGTTATGGGCAACAAGATATGCTTCCTCGATGGGAACAAAATCCGCGAATATGTTGGTTGCAAACAATATGAGGATAATTGAAAAAAGGAGTTTCTTCATAATTTCTCCAGAGGATGAGTTTTAATCAAATCGTTAAATAATAGTTATACCACAGATAAAAAGCAAGCTTTTCGACACTATTTTGGTATTTTCTTACGAAGATTGCTTTGACTAAGGTAAATCCGAGCGTTTCCGGATAATCCATTCCGCACAAAGCGCTAAGGTGAAGATAAGCAGGAGAATCGGATGGTCCCAGAGATTACGCTCTCTCTCTTCTCGCCTTAAAAGCGGTTTGAGACGGATTTTTTCTGGTAGCGATTCGATATCGCTCGAACGGAAATAGGCTCCGCCTGTTATCTCCGAAATGTTTCGCAATGCAATCTCGTCAAGGCGGACATTTTCCATTTCGAGAGAATAAGGTTCGACAATAAAACTCGCTCCCGCCCTCGCTATAAGCTGTTCAGCCAACTCCGCAGAGGCAGACATTCTCCAATTGCCGACACCAATCGAGGGTAATTTTGAAGTGTAAAGACCGCCATCTCGCTCTTCGAGGACGATTCTAACAGTGTCTGCGGCAATTGAAGAATCTGTTTCGGAATTTACAATTATAGCGCTAACCTCAGCGCCTCCTAGCGGCTGATTCGATTCATCGCGAAGTCGAGCCGAAATTATCACATCTTCGCCGCTTCTATACACAGGCATGTCGGTTTCGATTGCGAAAGCCTCCCCCTGTCCCGCGGCGAGAAGCCATGCATTCGCGCCGGAGATTAGGGCTGTGTATGTTTTGTTATCGCCTCCGAAACCTATTGGAATAAAAGCCCATCGCCAGAAATCTGCACCGTTGAACATAATAACGCGGCCGGAACCAACCTCTCGGATTGCTACAATAGAAACCTCCGGTAACCGTGGGTGGGAGAGCAGGGAAATCGAACCGGAAACATTGCCGGTAAGCATCGCAAAAGCACTCAAAGGCGGAAGTTTCGAGTAGGATTCCGCCGGTTGAGCGATGTTTTCCGAAAGGCGTGTTACAGGATGAATAAGTCCCTGAACAGTGAGTTCCGGAACGAATCTGTCCCGCGTCCAAACATGTGAGCCGGATGAATAGATGAAGGGGAAAATTTTCGGCCAGGTTTCGCTTCGTCCGAGATTGACATCGCCGAGGAACTGTAAGGCCAGCCCTCCCCCGCTCTGAACATACTCGAGTAGAGCGGGGTCGATGTTATTAGCGGATACTTCCTTTATGCAGTCGATAGCATATATAGCATCATATTCTTGCATCTCAGCAATATTATTCGGCACTCGAACAGCCCCTGCGGGAGATGATTTGCCGAAGAATGCCGTTAGAACTTCGAGGTCAGGGTCCGTGCGAAGTGCACGGAGAAGGAAGGTCATCTCCCAGTTTGGCCGCGCGCCGATTACGAGGATTTTCCTTTTGCTCGGAAGGACTTCGACACGGGAACTTCGAGAATTATTTGTGCTCGTAAGCTCATCTTCGAGGCTCGGAACAAAGGCTCTATAGGTTATAAGCCCTTCCTTTTCTGGAAGGACATCGAAGGTAACATCCACCATTTCGCCTCTGTCTGGGAGGCGGATTCTCTTTTCATCGACTTTTAATCCGTCAGCGAGTAGCTGGACAGTGGTCTCGGTGCCGCCATAACCGTTCGCACTAACCCCGACAATAATTGGGAATTCGCGATCGACGTAGGCTACTTTTTGCGCCGTAAGCCGACGCAGAACAATATCTTTCGGCGGTGTTGGATCACCGACACCAATAGAATAGATTGGGACATCCAGCCTATATGCCACGCTGATGGGATCGTTGCCATAGTTCGCCTGGCCGTCGGAGACGAGGATTATCGCGCCCAAAGGTTCGCCATGGGCATATTTTTCCCGAAGTGAGATTAGCGCTTCTCCTGTGGCTGTGCGCTCGCCATCGAGAGAAAGTTTTCCCGGAAAATCGATAAGTGTATCTGAGAAGGCAAAGAAATCCACCGGATGCTCGGATTCAATGCGGTCGAAAACCTTCGAGTTGAGTAGTTCAGCGACAATCAGGCTTCTATCGCCAGATAAATCGCTGAGAGACATGCTTTTCGAGTTATCCCACAGCACCGCGACATGGGGATAAACATCGCGGGATTTCGCCCATCTGATGACCGGCTCGATAATCATAAGAAGAATGGCGATGAATGCGATGAACCTCAAAGCTATTAGAAAGGCTTTTCGCAGTGGGGGAAGCGGCGGATTTATAATCCGGTAAGAAAGATATGTGAAAATACCAGCCGCGAACGCGGCGAGACCCCATGTCAGGAGCGAATGGGTTGCGGTTATGTTTATTGAATCTGCATTGAACACTTTTTAAGCCCGTCTTTTGCGGTTTGTCCGTTTCCGTTTGGGTTGATCGACATGCGATTTGAATAAAATGATAATAAAAAAGGGTTTTGCAACCCTTTTTAATCGAAAGCTCTGAAAGCGTAATCTACATCGCGGCGCGCTGGCCGAGAATTGCCCTTTCGAGCCAGACATGCTTATGGTTTGTTGCGTATTTATCCGGGCGTATTTTGCCGGCGATATGTGCCATTAGGACTATAGGTGTATAAAGGAGGATTTTGATGTCGCCGAAGATTGTCCGCGATTCGTAGTAGCGAAGCTCGACCTCGATCTTCTCTGAGACAACGACTCCTTCACGGAAAACAAGCTGACTTATCCCAAATAGCCCCGGTGTGAAGTTAAGAATATCGCGCTGGCGAGATGTATAGGCCTCGACAATCGGCGGACGTTCCGGTCTTGGGCCGATGAAGGTCATGTCGCCCTTAACAATGTTCCAAAATTGGGGGATTTCGTCGATACAGGTGGAGCGGATTATGCGGCAGATTGGCGAAAAGCGGGGGTCGTTGACCTGCGTGTGCATCGGCCAATTGCCGTTTGCCCCCTTTTTCATGGTCCTGAGCTTATAGAGCTTAAATACACGTCCGTTTCTCCCGACCCTTTTTTGCCGAAGAAGCAGTGGTCCCGGAGAGTCAAGAATAACGATAATCGAAGCCACGATAAATAGCGGCATCGACACGATCAGCAGAATCAGGGCTGTGATTATCTCAAAAAATCTTCTTACTACGTGTTTCATCATTCCCTTCAGGCGGCGGCGAAACCATTGGGATAAAATCGTTCCTTCAGACGAAATGTCAAGGGAAAATCGAATTTCGTCGAGATTTGGTTTCTATTGTTTTCAATTTTCGCGAGCGTCGCTTTCTTTCGGTAGGATTTCGATAATCCTATATCGAAATTTATCGGCGCCCTTTCCACGCCCGATGAGATATGCAAAGGTTATGCCAATGCCGAATCCAACAAATGCAAACAGCACAGCCATGCCCTCTGCGAGGAATAATCGCCCCAAAAAATAAGCCGCGGTCATTAGTAAAAGTGGAAGGATGAAGACGACTGCTCCGGCTGTAAGATAGTCCCTTCCTGACAATTCGATTCTAACTAAATCTCCGTTTTGTGCAGAGAGGTTATTCTTAATAGTTATCTCCCAATCTTTGCCGGAAAAGAGAGCGCAACCCTCTTTCATGGAGCAGGATTTGCACCCTTCGGTTGATAAAACCTTAACACGAAGCAAATCTCCTTTGTTGTCGATAACTTCAGCAATTTCTGTCAGCGCTGTAATTTCAGTCTCCCAAGATTAGACTGTCCATCGGATTTCGTCGAAATCATCGCCGGGGATTTCTGTTTGAAGATAACCGCTATTAGGGAATCTTTCGACAACTTTCTCTCCTCTGAAAAGATAGGCGAAGAATTCGCGGTTCGTGCCCGGCTCGGCTTTTATAGATTTGAAGGGGATTGCCATTTCGACAACATCATCAGCGGCGAACCTGACGCCTCCGTCGATACTTCTCCAATTTGCATGTTCTTCGCTGAACTCCTGCAGAATCGACATAGGCCCTTCGAGAGCGGGAATAATTACCATCCTAAACCGGTTTTTTCCGGGGAATTCCAATGCTATCGATTCGGTTTTGATGAGAAGATTTCGTGCCGGTTTGGTTGTATCTATCCTTATATATAGGTTCTCCCTATCGAAACCGAAATAGAGTCTAAGAATTTCGCGGCCCTCGACGGAGCCGTGCATTGCACCGGAAAATCCCGAAGGCTCATAGAGGCCGGCCACTGCCCATTCATAATAATCGGTGCTTCTGCCGTCGAGTTGTGGGGTGAAAAGCTCCAGTGGCGGCCGAATAGCTTTCCGAACCGGTGTTCCCGAATAAATCGGTTCGTCCAAAGAGACCGGCACAGGAAGGCCGAGATTCTCATAAACGGCTCTCAACCGTGATCGGAAAAGAATGTCGAAATCCTCGATATTCGGGGTGAAATTCGTATCGCCAAACCACCAAAACCAATCAGAACCTTCGGCGATAAGAAGCTCGTCATAAGCCGCTTTCACGGCGGAATCGTCGATAAGGCTTACTGTTCCGGAATATGCATTATGAGCACGAATCAGCTCCTCCCAAGCACGGTTTTTTTCCGGCGCGCCAATCCAAGTTTGAAAATCGCCGTTAATCCAGCTTCCGGCGGCGAGACGCTCGAGAACACGAGTGTCCGGGTGTTTTTCGAGATACCCTCCGAAGGTTATCGGCTCGATAAAACCTGCATTCTTCAGTCTTTCGAAGAGCAATCCGAGGAACTGTCTGCCGTTTTCGGGAAAATACTCCCAGGCATTCTCGCCATCAAGAATTATGGGCACAACAAAGGGGCAATCGCCGTGAAGGCCGTTTTTGATTCGTTCCAGATTGCCAAGAAAGTCCGCCACAGAGTTTTCAGGATTTGAGGTGGAATAATCGAAGCCAATTTTATCGGACAGACGATGATCTCGGAAAAAGATATCGATGCGTTTGCCCTTCCGAATAAGCTGATATGGCTGATAGAGCGTCGCAGTGCAGAAACGTGCTAATTCTCCCGATGTCGAAAGTTGAAGGGATTTGTGCAAAATCGCCTCATCGGTTGCAATCCATTTCAAATCGGTGCCTTTTAGGAGCGGTAGAATATCTTCGGAAACACTTCCTTCGCTGGGCCACATTCCGCTTGGTTTCCTTCCGAAACACTCCTCGAAGCGCTGAAGACCACGTTGTATTTGATTCACCGCGTCCTCGAAAGCACGGAAGCTTTCTTTCGGAAGAGGGGTCGAGGGGTCGGCGTCTGTGGCCGCGTTCGTGCGGCAGAGAAGTGGCAAAATGGGATGATAGTATGGTGAGCAGGACAATTCAATGGCTCCTTCATCCCATAGCCTTTTGTATAGCGGGATAATTCCCCCAATCCATTCGCGGCCGATTTCGAGAATTCGCGCACGGTCTTCTTCGGTGAAGTTTCTATCTTTGAGAACATAACCGCGAACTTCGGGGTTCTCGCGAAGCCTTTCGCCAAACCATGCGAGGTTGTGCAGAACCGTTAAGTCGAAAATTTCCTGATCGGAAAAAAGAGATGCCGTGCGTGTAAAGTCTATTAATGAATCCTTTCCGCGCTTAGAAAGCAATTCTCTATATCGCGGATGGCGATTTATCATATTAGGTTCGTTGGCGGCGAAGAAGTTTGATACGATGAATATTTTATCTTCGTTAGACAATTCTTTTATAGGGGTCTCGCAAAGCCGAAGATACCTGTCTGAGAGCTTTCCATCGGCATACCCCTGTATCTGGTCAAGAAGGCACGGAACCAAATTGAATGTGCATGGAAACCCTTTCTCCGCGCACAAAAGCGGAATATCGGCATAGTCTTTATAAGCGTGAAGGCGTGTCCATGGAAGAATACAATTATTAGAGTTCGGTTCGTTATAAACAGGCTGGTGCATGTGCCATAGAAAGGCTATATATAGAGGATTGTCGCTCATCGTTCTCCTAATTTAATTATGTGAACAGCAATTTTATAATTTAAAGACGAAACTTAATCGAAGCAACCCATATCTTGGAGATTTCTTCACACAACAAAAAAAGGGACGCCCCAAGGCGTCCGAAAATTTGTTTCAAACCACAAATGGAAGTTATTTCATGTAGATGACCGGACTCACAAGACCTATGTCCGGCATTCGAATGTAGTAAACCCCGGAAGGCAGAGCAACATCCGGAGTCCAAATATATTCGCGAAGGGATGCCGCGGCGACAATTCCACCGGCATTTCCAAATTCGCCAAGGCTCGCCACACGACGACCCGCAATGTCATATATCTCGACACTCTCATCTCTACGTTCTCCGCTCTTCACTTTTATCCGGCAAGCTGAATTGAAGGGTGTTGGGGCAATTTCTATCGCGAATTTGGAAGGAATATTTTCTTCGACGATAGAACATGGCTCCAATACGGCGTTGTAGCTGTAGTTTCGTCTCGTAGAGAAAGAGCCCCCGGGAACTGCCGCGAGGCCTACCATTTCAGCCTCGTGGGCGAAGGGAACTGTAACATTTCCGACAGCGAATTCTCCAATCGAAATGGGATACACCGCGATTGAATCGCCGCTTTTCCAAATCGCGCGAACAGCCCAATCGATGCCGTCGGCGCCGTCGAAGGATATCGCCAAATCGACAGGTGAAGAGCCAAAATTTGAAAATAGAATGAAACTCATTCCAAATCCATAAGGTTGTGGCGAAGGTCCTCCGGAAGCAGGATAGGAAGTATGTGTTCTGACGACACTCATATCGCTGAGTGCGGGGCCGTCGGGGAAGAAACCGCAATCGCGCGAACCCACGAATAGAGCTTTTGCCGCAAAATCTGCCATATCTTCGAGCAGAGTGATGGAGTTTTTCGCACAAATCGCATTCACCGCCTGTTCGTTGGGAATGAATCGCATCGTATCCCAAACCGAGGCGAGGAAAGCGTCACCGTAAACCATGTTCCAGTAGATCGCATAAAGACCCATGCCATACATATGGTATCCGGAGCCATAGTTTATGGGTAATTCGGGGGAATTGAGCATGTAATCGATAAGCCATACATAGTCGTTGACCTGAGGATAAAGCCTTTCTTCCATCGAGACACTGGTCATTTCGGAAATCCAAGCCGCGCAACTGCCGTATAGCCCAAACTGGAAAGCGTGATGCAACTCGTGTGCGCAGGTTACTCTCATCGCGCCGGCAACCGGGCCATCAGGGTCGTCGTTCGGATATACACCGTCAAAATCATTTTCTATTTCGATATAGCTGGTTAAATCGTCCCAGGGCTGATCACCAGGGCCTCCTGGGTAGGTTAGACCATATGCTGAGATGTTTCTGAGGTAAACATCATAGCGGCCATCGCCGCCGAGAACACCATCGGAAGGGGGCGGCAAATAGCCCATACTATCGACAAAGACGCTCCAGCTATGCTCCATATATTCGCCGATTTTATATACATAGCCGATTGAATCGACTGCATCGAACCCGCTCAGGTTATAGTGAATTTTGAAATTGCCTTCGGGAGTGTTGTAATTGTAGGGCAATGAGGGGCGTGTAATGCGCTTCTGTGCGAGAAATTCGGAATCCATCCCACCAGCTTCGCCGCGAAGAGTTCTTAGAATGGAGATTGTGCCGCTTTTCTCCTCGGGAGTTCTTGCGAAAGATGTTGCTATGATTGCGATTAGGGCGATTAGTATTAATTTCTTCATAATCTTTCCATCGATATTTCAGTTATTTTAATAATATATGGAATAAATTTATTGTTTCAACGGTTATTGTTCGAACAGGTTGTATTCCATGTCTAAATCAAGGCGAGCGATACTTGCGTTTTCGCCATAATTGGTGAATTTTCGAAGAAGTCTCATTGTCCGGTAAAAACCAATCATCGGCTGAAGAGCTTCCTCGATGGGCTTTGTGAAATCGTCCCAATGGCTAATGAAGATTTTTTTCGCTCCAGTGCGTCGAATGTAGTTTTTGTATAGCCTTCGAGCATAACCTCTCGCTTTGAAAACAAGCCCTCCGACAGAGACAACAACGATATCGGCGGACAAATCGTTTTGTGTATCGAGGATTGGACCTCCGCTCATGATAATCGCTTTGCCTTTGGGGTGTTTTATCGAAAAGCTGAGAACACCGCCCTCACGGTATTTTGAGGCCTTTGCCGGTGGGGCGAAGGGTTCGGATACTTCTGTGCCGTCGCCGATAAATAGCCCTATCAAAATTGGCAAAGGGACATGCTTTGAACGAATTGCTTCTATCTCGAAATTGCCGATTTTGAATTTCGAGCCGCCCCCGATTATATGAATTTTGCTCTCCGGCACTCCACCACCGATTGCAATATTCGCCGTGGATTTGGTGCCGTAAACATCCGCACCGGTTTTAAGCGCTACCGCTGGAAGATCGAGGGTGTGATCGTAATGGGAGTGTGTTATGATTATCGCGTCGCTATCTTCGATTCTGAACTTATGAAGATACTTATCTATCGCGGCTTGATCGGGAGAAATTCTTCGAAACATAACTGGAAGGCCCATTGGCGAAGCGCATCGTGTGAAATGTGGGTCGAAAAGAATCTTCGACCCGCCATCGCGAAGAAGCATCGTGTTGGTTCCAAAATAGCTTATCGATGGGCTTTCAGATATTTGATTCCCGTTTTCCATGAAGTCATATTTTATGATTTTGAAGTGGAAAAGTCAACATAGACAAACCGATTCTGCGATATTTCACAGAATCTAATTATCGGCGTTGATTTTGAACTCGAATTTGGTTATTTTCAATGGCTTTGAAACAAAATATGAACGGTGTAATATGGCGATTCATAATCTCGATAAGTTCTTCAATCCCACAAGAATAGCACTGATTGGGGTTTCTAAGAATCCTCTTAGTGTAAGCGGTCAAGTTCTCAAGAATTTGGTTGGAAGCGGTTTTCAGGGGGTTGTATATCCAGTTAATCCCACTTGCGAGGCAGTTTTGGGAGTTCCCTGCGTGGCAAGTCTCGATGAAATCCCGAAAATACCGGATTTGGCGATAATCTGCACTGCCGCAGAAGAGGTTCCCGGTTATGTCCTTCAAGCTTGCCAAAAAGGGACACGAGCTATAATCATAATGTCTGCCGGCTTTGGTGAGATAGGCGAGGAAGGCAGAAAACTCGAACGCGAAATACTCGAAATAAAAAATCAATTTGCCGGCACACGAATAATCGGGCCGAATTGCCTCGGTTTGATCAATCCCGGAATAAAGCTAAACGCGAGTTTCGCCGGAGACATGCCGGAAAAAGGTCATATCGCCTTCATCTCCCAGTCCGGCGCTCTTTGCACATCCGTTCTCGACTGGGCAATTCAGGAGAAAATCGGATTCTCGAAATTCATTTCTATCGGAAATACCCTCGATGTCGATTTCGCAGACCTCATCGACTACCTCGGCGAGGACGAGGAAACAAAATCGATTATTCTATATGTCGAATCTATAAAGCACGCGCGATCTTTTATGACCGCCACGAGGGCTTTTGCGAGAAATATGCCCATTGTGGCTTATAAAGCGGGACGCTTCCCGAAATCCTCCGAGGTGGCGGCTTCACACACCGGGGCTATGGCTTCCGAGGACGCCATATACGATGCGGCTTTTAAGCGTAGTGGCATCGCGAGAGTTTTCGATATTGGCGAGATTTTCAATGTTGCGGAACTTATTGCGAGGGTTAAGCCGCCCAAAGGAAGGCGTTTGGCAATTGTAACCAACGCCGGCGGACCTGGGGTAATGGCCACCGACGCTCTAATCGCCGAAAACGGCGAGCTTGCAGAACTTTTACCCGAAACAATTGAAAAGCTCAATGAGAATCTCCCCCATTTTTGGTCGCACGGCAATCCTGTCGATATTCTTGGGGATGCTCGAACAAAAAGACTCGCGAAGGCTGTGCGAATTGTCGTTGAGGATAAAAATGTCGATGCTGTGCTTGTTATTCTGACTCCGCAGGCGATGACAAATCCGACATCGGCGGCAAAGGCAGTATCCGAAATTGCACAGGAGACATCCAAACCTATCCTCGCGGCATGGCTTGGAGGGAAAAGTATGTCGGAAGGAATCTCTATCTTCAACGAGAATAAAATCCCGGCATACACAACTCCAGAGGCCGCTATCAAAGCTTTCATGACATTAGTCGATTACGCTCGGAATCTCGAATCGCTTTACGAAACACCGGAAGATATTTCTGTCGAATTCCCGTTGGATAGAAAGAGTATCCGCGAGAAAATAGAAATGATTATTTCTTCTACAAAGGGAATACTCCCCGAAAACCTGTCAAAAGCTGTTTTAGAAAGCTATGGTATTCCAACAACCATGCCCCGAATCGCTGAGAATGCTGACAGGGCGGTCGAGATTGCCGAAGAAATCGGGTATCCGGTCGTTTTGAAAATTCATTCGCAAGATATCACTCATAAAACAGATGTCGGCGGTGTAGCGCTGGATATTCGAGATGAGAAAATGGTTAAAGCGGCCTTCGAGCGAATTATCGAATCGGTAAAAAATGCCAAGCCGGAAGCCCGAATCGAGGGGGTTTCGGTTCAACCAATGGTGCACACAAAAGATGCCACCGAGATGATTCTTGGTGTCAAACGCGACGCCGTTTTCGGAACGACTATTATGGCCGGAATGGGAGGAACAGCGGCTGAATTGCTTAAGGATACTGTGCTGGAATTCCCGCCTTTGAATGAAAATCTCGCACGCAGGATGATAGAATCGCTCAAAATATACCCCCTTATGGACGGCTACCGTGGCAGGCCAAAGGGGAATATCGACAAACTAATCGAGGTGCTGATACGGCTATCTTATTTTGCGGCTGATTTTCCAGATGTAATTGAGCTGGATATCAATCCACTTCTCGTAACTCCAGACAATGCGATTGCCCTCGATGCCAGAATTGTTATCGACAAAACCGCAATTTCAATAGATGACAAACCCTACTCTCATCTCGCCCTTCGCCCATACCCTGAAGAGTATGCTAATGAAACAACCCTTCCGGACGGCACACCGATTACCCTTCGCCCAATTAAGCCGGAGGACGAACCGATGTGGTTCGAGCTTCTAGGTAGCTGTTCGCGCGAGTCTATTTACATGCGCTTCAGATATTTCTTCGATTGGCGGACGCATGAGGTGGCTTCGCGGTATTGTTTTAATGATTATGACCGTGAGATAGCCATAGTTGCGGAGATCGATGAGGATGGCAAGCGAAAACTTCTCGGAGTTGGGCGTTTGGCGGCTGATCCCGACCATGATTCGGTTGAATACGCAGTCCTCGTTGCCGATAAATGGCAGAACCGCAAATTGGGGAGTCTTCTAACCGATTATTGCATCGAAGTAGCTAAACGATGGGGATTAAAGAAAATAGTCGCACAGACTACCAGTGATAATCCACGAATGATTGCCGTTTTCGAACGCAGGGGATTCGAGATAGAATTCCATGGAAACAGCGACATTGTCGATGTAGAAAAGGATTTATCGCCATGAGAGAATTTATCGTTTCTTTTTTCTTTGCGGCTGTTCTAACTCTTGCCCAATGCCCAGACTTTTCGGCGCCGGGGCCTTACGATTGGACATACCGAACGGTCAGCATCCCCTCCGAGGACGAAACGATGACCAACTCGCGGATTTATTATCCAGTAATTAACGATACCATTCCTCTCTCTGCTGTGCCATGCCCGATTGTGGCTTTCGGGCATGGTTTCAATATTGGAATAGATAAGTATTACAGTTATGGCGAACATTTAGCCAGTCATGGGTTTATCTTCGTTCTTCCGACAATCTCTAATCCAGTTTTTAACCCCAATCATAATTATAGAGCACGTTTGATGATAACTGCGGCAAGATTTGCGGCGGAATTGAATTTTTCCTCCGGCGATGTTTTCGAGGGCAAAGTCGATGTCGATAACTGGGCATTTATCGGGCACAGCATGGGCGGTGCGATTTCCCTTCTCGCTGGTGACAGGTATGTTAACTATCCCGACAGCATGTATCATCTGGCGGACACTCTGAGATGCATCATCTCCTACGCCAGTCCCCAGAGCAACCCCGCGACGGTGGCTGAACGAATCACCACACCGGCTCTTATCCTAACGGGCGAAAAAGACAATACCGCACCGTGGAACGACGTCAGAAACGCATATTGGGCGACAAAGCCTGCGCCCGGTGTATTCGCATTGATTGACGGTGCGAATCACTGCTATTATTGCGACGAATCAAGTGTATGCGATTGGTTCGACCCCAGCGCGGATATCACCCGTGAAGAGCAACGACGCATCGCGAGGCGCCATACTACTGCGTTTCTCTATTACTATCAGCTTGAAGACACCAGCGACTGCGTTTATCGATATGCATACGGCGATTCGATTATCTTTGCGGATTGGATGGACTCGGTGGAAGTCCGCTTCCTCCCCCTCGATATAACAGATATGGACCTTCCGCAAACATTCGGCGAACTTGAGATTTTTCCTAATCCCGGCAACTCATCTTTCAAGATAGCCATTCCAGCTTCAGATGTGCAAACTATCGAGATTTTCGATAATTCGGGCAGAAAAGTTGATACTATACCAATCGGGAACCTCGCAACCGAAGGCTTTTACATTTGGACTCCAAGTGAACGAATTGGTTCTGGGGTATATTCGATTAGAGTGAAAAGCACATCCGGATACTATTCAGGGAAAGCAATTTATGTTCGCTGAAAATCCCTTTTTTTTCGGCTGTAATTATTTTACAAATTTCTTGCCTTATCAAATCAGTAATCATATATTATGGGTGAGTTCGATGGGGAGCTGTTTTCGAACTTTGTAAGTATAACGATGACAATGAGATAGCAAACGCTGTTCTGATTTGGAATAGCGTTATGGGATTTTTTAAGAAGGAGGAACCATGAGAAATGTGCTTTTCACGTTGCTACTCGCGGCTCTTGTTACTGTCTCGCTTGCCGTGCCCAATGTTTTCAATTATCAGGGCAAACTGACAACCCCCGACGGAGTTGGAATCAACGACGACGTCGATATTACCATCAACATTTACGACGGTCCTGATGTCGGCACAGCGACACTGTTGTGCACCGACGCACTCACCGATGTGCCTGTTGTTTTAGGCCTTTTTGACATCCAATACGAGGTCGCTCTCGATCAGAATGATCTTATGGGCGATCTTTATATGGAATTGATCGTCGACGGCAACGCCTTCGATCCGCTGATTAAGCTGACGACCGTGCCTTTCGCTCTTTCGGCACAATATACGGACAGCGCTTATTATTCGGTTGTCGCGGAGAGCCTCGGTGCTTTCACAGCCGCCGACCTTATGCCTAACGATCTACAGGGGGCATACGACGAAGGCGGCCCCGGTGCTGGAAGACGTATCGACGCCCTCAACGGCCCTGTCGATATCCGCACTGCATATGTTGGCCCTTCCGATGGCAGAGCGCTCGAACTTCGCACTAACGACGGTGTGGAACCAGCTCTTTATGCTTACAACGCCGGCGCCGGCCCGGCTATTTTCTGCTCCGGCGACCTTCGTATGAACGGCACGATTTGGTCGAATGCCGACCTCAGATTCCAGCTCGACAAAAATGGCGACCCCACAAACAATAGATTCATCGTTGTCAACGATACAAACGCGACTGTTTTTTCTGTTGGCGAACACGGAAACGCGACAGTCCTAAACGAAATTGATTTCAAAGCGGCTATATTCCGGCCGCAGACAGTCGTTCCGACCGGAATTGCCGGTAAAGTCTATTACGACCAAACCGACAATGAGCTTAAATGGCACGACGGCACTTCTTGGCAGGATTTCGGAAGCGGCGGAGTCGGAACTCATTCCCTTCAGGATGCCTATGACGACGGCAACGCTGTCGTTACCACCGGCGGAAATGCTGTTTCCATAACTGCCGGCACCGGAACGGCCCTTTATGTTACCAGCCCCGACGCCAACGGCATCTGGAACGACGCCGGATATTGGTCTCCAACCGGAAATATTTCATTGGGTACCGGATTTTATCATACGGACAATGGCCTCTTCCAGTCGAACACCGATTTTATAGTGAAACTCGACGCTAACGACGACGAAGACGCAAGTTTTATCGTCCGTAATACTGTCGATACCGATGTTTTATGGGTCGAAGAAAACGGCGACGTTTACGTTACCGGATTCCTCAATGTTTCAAATATCACAAACCCCGATGGCGACTCGATTTGGATCGACGAGAAACTCTGGGTCGAAGAACTCGTTACGGACACAATCGAATCCCGTGGCGACGTTGTTTTCCTCAAGGACGCTTTCGGCATTCGGGACAGCCTCTGGTTCGACGGCGAATGGCGCAAGACATGGCCAACCGGCGGCACCGGCGGCGACTTCATCTGGGATCAAGATACTGCGGCACAGGACGCCGATTTCTGGATTCAGGGACAGGGAGTTTTCGGCGGAGTTACAAGTTATACTGGAGCAAAGCTTCAGATTGGAACAGGAACATCAACTTCTACTTTATCACCTTTCGCAGGATGGTATCGCTGGGCTCGTAATGTTAGTCTTATTACTTCCGCTGAAATAGCTTCACCAACCGCTTGCACAATTGATACTATCAGTATCTACCTTGGTTCAACAAGCTCAACAAATCCATGGACTTACGATTCGGTTTATATATGGCTTGAAAATACAGCTTCAGCAACAGCTCCGACAACTTGGGATATTTCAGGAGCTACTCAGGTATTCTATGCCGTGGCTTTGCCAGTCCCTCAGGTAGCAGGTTGGGTTCACTTTGATATTACAGATTTTAACTACAGCGCTGGAACTGACAATTTGCTCATCTGGATTCAGCATGGGTATCAGTTCTCCAACTATGCCTCTGGTGGTCCAGGATGGAGATACACAACTCAATCAACAAACACCCTTCATTCTCAAAGATATATTGACTCTGGAGGATGGCCAACAACACTTAATAGTAGCACTTCCCGCCCCAATTTTAGGTTGAGCATTTCGGACTATCCGACAGTTGTGGATCAGGTTGTGGTTAATAACGGCGATATTACTGCCGACGGCGACATCACAGCCGGTGGCGATGTCAGCGCCGGAAGCCTGACACTCGATTATACGATTACCGAATGGCCGGAGTGGCTTACCAAACTCGATACCCTCTGGGCGGGCGAGTTGGGCGATGTAAGCGACACAATCTACGCTATGGATAATTTCTATATCAATGGCGAGCTTATCGTTGACAGCATCCAAGCCCGTGGAAGCGTCATCTTCTTCGACGACGACATCGAGGTGGACGGCTGTGCGACATTCGGCGGCGGGGTTGTGCCTGCAATCACAGTTTTAGACGAAGATTTCTCAGACGCCACCTTCCCCCCAACGGGGTGGACGTCGACCATTATCAGCGGAACATATGATTGGGCAAGGACGACTCTTTATTTTTCCTCCTCGCCTGCTTCTGCAAGGATGTATGCACCTGCATATGCTGACAATCAGGCTGAATTGATCACACCTTCCTTCGACATTTCAGGTCTGTCGGCAGTATTGACATTCGATCACTGCCAAGAAACATGGGGAGGCGATCAGGATAGTCTTCATGTTTATTACCGAGTTTCAGGGGCAGATCCATGGATTCTTCTGGAAAGATGGGATTACAGCATTCCTCGTAGTTCATGGCAGAGTGAATCGATACTCCTCCCCTCACCAAGCGCGGACTACTCGATTCGTTTTCTTGCTTTCTGCCGCTATGGGTATGGAGTTTACATCGACGATGTTGTTGTATCCGCCCCCTCCGGCGCGGCTCCTCCTGCAGTTGAAATCTGCGCAGGAAATATTTCCGCCGATGGCGATATCGAGGGCGGAACATTCACGCTAAACGGCGTAACGATTAGTGATTGGCCTACCGGCGGAAGTGTTGATCTCGACACTCTTTGGATGCCCAGCGGCCTAACGACTGATACTATGGTCGCAATGGCTCAGTTCAAAGTCTTTGGCGAACTCATCGCCGACAGCATTCAGGCCGACGGCAATATTATCTATCTCGACGATTCCGTCAGCATCGACGGCGCTCTCTCTCTTGGCGCGGACTCGACCTTCCGCGACGATTGGGAAGCACTATATGTTGTAACGGTTGGTCAAAACAACGCCGATTTCCAATCAATTGATGAGGCTATAAACGCCATTGCACTCAACGGTTGGATGGAAGCTCTTATCGATGTCGCTCCGGGTCTTTATCCGGTCGGTATGGCAAACATCCCCGCAGGAGTTCATTTGCGCGGTTCCGGCATGACTTCCACAACAATTCTCGGTGCGGTTACTGTGCATGGAGTGTTGTCGAGGGTTAAAGTGATGGGGCCGATGACTTCTATGATTAACGGAGAGGCCAGTTATTGCCATTTCGAAGGCTCGGTAATGGCTGGAAGTAGCACTCAAGAAACTCGAATAAGCAATTGTCTTTTCCTCGATGTAATGGGAACACCCAGCATAACTTTCGTCGAAAGAGGCAGAGCGAGTGATTGTATTATAAGAGAAAGTCTTTCTATCAATGGCTCGTGGGTTGTTAAGAGCTGTGAATTCAGTGCCAGAGTTTCGGTTCAGACCGGTTCCGGATCCTTAGTGGAAGCTCATATTACCGGTTGTGATTTCACAAACTCTCTCACTGTCATGGGATCGCCGGTATTTGCCTTTGTGGACGCTTGCAAATTCAGAACCGCAGACATGGCGGCGATTCAGGTTATGGAAGGCGCAATGCTCGAAGCCAAAGCGAACCATTTCGTAGATTGCCTTGTCGGAATTTCCGTCGGCACAAATGGTTCCGCCGTTATTCTCTCGAACGATTTCGCGGCAAACTTCCTAAGTGGTGTTCAGGTTATATCGGCGAATAGAGCTGATATTATCGGAAACAGCTTCGTTTCACTCGGTTTCTCGCAGACTGCGATTAACATCAGCGGCGTTTCGAGCGGTATCATCAAGGATAACTCAATCGATAACTGCTTGAGCAATGGTATGTTCCTGTCGATGTGTCCTCCCGGATTTATCGTCGATAATAATGTCGTGAGGTCGAGTATTGGGAATGGTATCCTTCTTCAGGGCGGACAGTATAACCTCCTTCGGAACACATTGGTAGCTAACGGCGACGGGGCTTCGAGCTTCGATCTTCTGGACAATACACCGATGGGATCAGTGGCGAGTTATAATGTCCTCGATACATATTTCCCAATTGGGGCATTCCAGGGTGCTTTCAATACAAACGTTGCCGGCATAATTTGGATGGGAATCCAAACAGGACAATTACCGTAAAAAAACTCTTGCGCAAAACGAAATGGTAATATATCTTTGGTGAAAATACCGAGAGGAACAAAATGAAAAAGTTAATCCTTTGTTCGATCCTAATTGGAGTTTTTGCGGCAAGCATGCTAGCGGATTGGCCTTCCGGAGGCGGTTATCAGCTCCGCTGGGGCGCTGTTACAAACGGTGGTTCAGAGGGCGATGTTCGCATGTCATCCGGCGGTTTGAGATTGTCAGATAACCTCGGAAACTCCAGTTTCTATACCGATTCCTTCCTCGTAGGAGGCGCGGCATACAAAAACAGACCCGGTTTCCGCAAGGTTGACTGGGACGAACGTCATCCCTTCACTTCGGTGAACGACCTCGGCGCGGACACAATTTCCAGCGCACCTAATTTCCCTATTAGTTGGGGAGGCGCTGATACGACCACCGAAGACGGTATCGGATGGGGCGTCCGTTTCTATGACGTGCAATATCGTCGTGAAGCTGGAACATGGCAGGACTGGTATATTCAAACCATCCTAACTAGCGCCATTTTCGGCCCTCTTGCGCCGGAGACGGTCTATGAAGACACGATTTATTATTTCCGTTGCAGAGCTTACGACCTGCCGGGAAATGTCGAGCCTTGGCCGACCTCGCCGGATTATCAAGCATGGGCGAGATATGAACAGCAGGTCCTCGAATGGGTGGTCGTAAACCAGGCAGACAGCAACGACTGGACAATCGAAGAAACTCTTACCTACGGATACACCGCAACAATGCAAGCCGGCGATCTCTTTATCGTGAAAAATAACGGTTCCGTGGAAATCGATATGGGTATCAAGGGTTATCCTACCACCGGATGGACGCTTCGTCAGAGTTCCGGACCCGACCGTTACGCTTTGAGGGCACACTTCGACGACAACGCCGTTCCCCCTGCTACGTTTGTTATTCAGGATGCTGTGTATGATACAGGATTCACATGGGCTTCCGGGCGCTCAACCGACCCGGATACTCTTCTCGGACCCGGTGGATGGGGACTTCAACCTGCCGGATCGGACAGCACATCGCGGACTGAAAACCTATGGCTTCAGCTACATGTTCCAACAGAGGCGAGTGTATGGAATCCAAATCAGGTTATAAGGCTTGACCTTAAGGCGAAAACTACTACCCCCTAATTTCACTTAGGGCATAGATTCAGAAAGCCGTCCAATTGGACGGCTTTTTTTTGGGTTTTTTTCTCAAAACATCGAACTGACTTGACCGCATAGTATCACTGAAGTATATTAATCGAATGTAAAACTGAGATGGAGCAATTATGAAAGAGAAAATGATTATCATTTGCCGATGCGAAGACCTTAAACTGGATGAGATTCGCGCCGCTATAGCGGATGGATATACCGATTTCGAGGAGCTAAAGCGCTTTCTTCGCTGTGGAATGGGGCCTTGCGGAGGTAGAACATGCCTTCCGCTAATCCGTCGCGAATTAGCTTCCTATCTCGGAGTCGCAGTCGAGGATATTCCAATGCCCACTACAAGGCCGCCACAACAGGTAACAACCTTTTCCGCAATTTCGATAGGATCGACGGAGGAATAATGAACGACTTCCCACAAACAGCTGATGTAGTGATAATCGGTGGAGGCGTGGTAGGCACTTCTATCGCATATGAGCTTACTAAAAGAGGCTTAACCGATGTCGTTATTCTTGAAAAGAGCTATATTTCGAGCGGTTCTACAGGTAGATGCGGCGCTGGAGTCCGTCAACAGTGGGGACTCGAAATGAACTGTCGCCTCGCCAAAGGTTCTGTGGACATCTTCGAAAACCTAACCGAAGAGCTTGATTACGATATCGAGTTTAGGCAGGGCGGATATCTTGTTTTAGCGCACAATGAGGCTCAAATAGCGCAGTTTGAAAAGAATATCGAGCTTCAGAATTCACTCGGCATCCCGAGTCGTTTTGTTGATCATGACGAAGCGCGCGAGATTTGCCCACCCATCAATTGCGATGCCTTTCTGAGGGCAACATATTGCCCCACCGACGGCCACGCTAATCCTTTCAAAACTAATTTTGCATATGCCAGAGCCGCTCAACGAGGAGGCGCAAAGATTTTTCGTTATACTACGGCTTTAGCTATCGAGAAGGATGAAAACGGCGTAAAAGCTGTTGTTACGGATAAGGGCAAAATTTCTACTAAGTTCGTTGTTAACGCATCAGGCCCGTGGTCGAAAGAGGTTGCAGAGCTTGCCGGCATCGACATTCCTACCTATCCCGAACGCCACCAGTGTCTCGCAACCGAGCCACTCGATAGGCTCTTCGACACTATGGTTATTAGCTTTCAGATTGGAATATATCTTCAGCAGGTGCCCCATGGCAGTTTCGTAATGGGAATCGGCGAACGCGAGGAACCGAACCACAATATTAATTCCACGTGGCAATGGCTCGAATTCTTCACCGGAGAGCTTCTGAAGATACTTCCCATATTGAAAGATTTACGAGTTGTTCGTCAATGGGGTGGCAGTTACAATAGAACACCGGATGCCGCGCCGATACTTGGAGAAAGTGCAAAGGTAAAAGGTTTTTATAATGCGGTGGGATTTTCCGGCCACGGCTTCATGATAGCCCCGATGACAGCAGTTTGCATCGCAGAACAGATAATCGGGAATACTCCTCCAGTGAACATTTCGCCGTTGTCAGAGGAAAGGTTCGGAAAGGGCGAATTGGTTGTGGAACCGAGCGTCGTCGGTTAAAAACCCGGTCGGCAAGGTTTCTCGACTTCTTCGCACATCCGTGGGGTAAGATATGGTTGATACAAATATCGACGGCCCCAGGTCATGGGATGAGAAAGGTTTATCTGAAAAGCAGATAAAAGAGCTTATCCGCGAGGAAATTCGTAGCGAAACAGCTGAATCCCTTTCGAGACAACTCATAAAACGTCTCCATTTTGCCATTCAGAAAGGCGAGATGTATGGTGCAAACCACCCGATATCGGTCGAGGCCTCTAATCAGGCCTATTATTTCCTTAGCGAATTCCTCAACCGCCAGCCAACAATCACACTTACATTATCAAAAGAGGATAAAATCCTCGTTGACGATATTGCACTTCCAGATGATTACTTTACTCAGCGTTTCGCAAAGGATTTTGATAAGCATAATATCGTTTCACTGACTTTCTACAGGGACATCGAGTTCCGTGAAATGACCGCGCTCGTGCATTTTCTCGAAAGGCGCATCGGCCCACGATACAAAAAAGAGGACATTGCGGATTATTTCGATAAAGAGAAAGTAACTCACATAGAAGTCAATAAATTTCGTTATGAAATGATACGCGACCAAGAATTCGTGGAGTCCGCTCAATTTTTCAAAAAAGAGCAAATCGGCAAACTTTTCAACGACTATCCTGAAATTTTGCATGAAATCGTCGCCGGAGAGGTTTCAAACGAACAAAAAGCTATTGAAACAGCGGATTCGATTCGAGAAATCTCCGAAAATGACATCATCGATCGCTTAATTCACAACCTCCACAGAAGAATTCTCGGAGAAAGCAACAGCGCCGAGGATCAACTCATTGACGAGCTAATTGATGAGCTTGAGTCGAGCCTTAGCGAACAGGAAAAGACTCGACTACGCGAAAAGCTTCAGATAATTCGTGACGACATGCTTCTGGATTCCGGCTCATCGACATCGAAACTGATCGATGACAATCGACGGCTGAAGAAACTCGAGTATTTCAGAGAATTTCAAGAATACATAAAGCTAATTATCGAGGGGAAGGATCCACAGGAGCTTCAGATAAATGCCAAAGCGATATTAGGAAGAATCTTCTCCGAGGCTGATTTGTCTGAAGTAGAGCATGTTTACGGAATTCTTCAAAGCGCGTTTGTCGAGAATGGAGATAGAGCATTACTTTGGGCGTGTCCTCCATTTGTAGATGTCCTTTTTGAGAAATGCCCGCAATCTTTGGTCAATGAGTTTGTGGATGCAAGAATGCGTCAGAAATCCGAAGAGAAGGAGTTCGGCACTTCAACACCTATCTCCGACGAGATGCTTTTCTGGATTCTAAGTAATCTCGTTAAATTAGACAAGCTTATGAATTCTTTAAAGATCCTAAAAATCTTCGAGGAGAAGATTTCGGACGAAGATATCGAACAAAAGCTCAAAGAGGACGCCAATGGCTTTTTCGAGATGGTTCTGGGCAGTAATATCCTTTCAGATTATATTGACGATATCGACAAATTTGAGATGGATGTTCCGGCGGAACTTCAGGAGATAATTAAAATCCTCGATTCGGAAAAAATCGCGCAAAAGGTGCTCGAAAAGGCCGAAAAACGTGATAAGTCCTTCGCTGTAAAGGCGGCAAAAGCAGTCAAGGTAATCCAGAAGAACGCATCGGTCGTTTTCGCGAAGGAGGTAAGGGATATTTCGAAGGTTCAGCGCGGCCCACTTGGGGAAGTTCCCGATCCGGAAACCAAAAAGCGCGCTACTGCCGCCATTATAGCGCTTTCTATAGTAGCCGGCGAAGCGGGAATATCCTTTCTCGAATCAAATGTCGAGGACACAGACCCAGATATCCGTGAGGCCGCTCTCGATGCTATTTCGCGAATTAAATCTCCAAAAGCTGTCAATATTTTAGTTCGATATCTCTATCGCACCGACCAATGGGAGAAGAAGCTCGAAAATTTCATGGCCAGAATGGATGAAGAGACTACAATTCCTATGCTGGTAAAATTCTTTCACCTACGTAAAGATAAGTGGATAGACATAATTAGAATTGTCGGGAAAATCGGCGGAGATGAAGCAAGGCGGTTCATTCTGGACACTTTGGATACCTGGACTTTTTATACATCGAAAATGCCCATCGAAGAGTCTGAAAACTTCGCTATCGCACTTCTCGAAGCTATTCGTCGATTCCCTGCGGATGCAGAGCTTATTCGGGCAGTCCGATTTTTCAAATCCGAATGGCGGAACGACGACCTTGCGAGATCGATTTTCAGCTTCTTCAAAAGCGACGGCGATAGAGTGTCGAGGTTAGTCAACGAGATTCTTGCCGAGTGGAAAGAAGAGATCGACTTAAAATAGTTCGATATTGACTTATGATTAGAAAATAGCGATAATTAAGAAATGAAAAACATCTCGACAAGGATTTTTCTGCTATCGCTTGTGATTGCTGGCGTTGTTCTGGGTTGCACGATCGCGGTGGTTTCCGAATCGGTTGCGGGCTATCCGATGCTCTGGAAAAACCGGGATGTCCACAATTACGATCAGGAAATGAGGTATTTCGACAGTGGCTATTATAGGTTCGTCACGAATGTTTACAAAGGTGAAACTCATCGCGCATGGGCGGGGCTCAACGACGCTGGTTTCGCGATTGTAAACACGGACACTTATAATCAGGGCGTTTGGGCGATGTATGGCCCTGATGACGGCCATGTTATGTTCTGGGCGTTATCTAATTGCCTTACTGTCGATGATTTCGAAGCCTATCTCGACAGCACGAACGTAATCGGCAGGCGCTCTACTCACTGTTACGGCGTTATCGATGCCTTCGGTGGAGCGGCGGTTTTCGAGGCGGGAAGATACAATTATGTCCGTTTCGATGCTGAAGATTCGCCAAATGGAGTTCTCATTCGGACAAACTATGCCGATTCAGGGTCGGACACAACGGTCGGAGAGAACCGCAGAATCCGCGCCGAACAGATAGTTTCCATGTCATCGATTATCGATCCCTATCTATTCCTGTTTATCCTTGCACGAGACCTTTATCTGAACGGATTCGATCCCTATCCCCTGCCCTTTAGCGGCACCTATAGCTTCCTACCGGCCGGTGTAATTAGCACCGATGGCACGATTAACCGTTATTACACAACCAGTGCGAGTGTGATTCGCGGAGTTGGAAAATCCGGCGCACCGGGAATGATGTGGGAGTATCTCGGTGAGCCAATTCTGTCGATTCCTCTACCTTTATGGGTGCAGGCGGGCGAAGTGCCATATGAACTCGGTTCGCCCTCTGGTAGCACTATTTGTAGGATGGCACGTGAATTTAAATCTATGTGCTACACTACGCCAACAACTTTGAACACATACCCCCTCGCGGATTTGCAGAGTTTTTATTATCCCATCGAAACCGATATTTATTTCGATATTTATGACCTTTACACATCCGGCCCATCAGCTTTTTTTGACACCGCAGGTCTTTCCGACATTCAGACTGAGATTGCCGCTCGTGTCGCATCGGCATACTCCGAGCTTCATGAATTGCTTGTTCGCGAATGGGGACATTGTCTTCCCTCCAACGTTGACATCGAATGTTATCCCAATCCTTTCAATTCAACAGCTGAGATGTCGATATATGTCCCCACTCCTGCCTACGCCGAGGTAAGGCTTTTCGATATTACCGGAAGGCTTGCAAAAACTCCTCTTCCTAAGGGGCTTCTCGAACCCGGCAAGACAACCTTCAGAATATCCTCTGAAGACCTAACCAGCGGCGTTTATCTTGCCGCACTCATTATCGATGGCGAGATAAAAAGGTCAAAAAGGCTTGTCGTTGTCGAATAACGCTTTTCGGTTGATTTCCTCCAATTTATTACTTATATTATTAGGTTAACCGCTAAATTGCGGCATCGAATTTGGATTTACAATGATAGATTACGACAATTTGAGCCTCGACGAGCTAAAGGCCATTATTTCGGACAAAGCAAGAGTCCCCGCGCACGTTGCTATCATTATGGATGGCAACGGCCGTTGGGCACAAAAACGTGGTCTTCCGATAAAAGACGGCCACTCTGCAGGTGTTGAAGCCGCAAAGAATTGTGTTAAAATCGCCCATGAGACGGGCGTAAAAGTCCTCACACTATATACTTTCAGCCAGCAGAACTGGAACAGGTCTCCTTTCGAGGTTGGGGCATTGATGGCTTTGTTGTCGTCTTCGGCCTATGGCGAAGTCGATGAACTCGTCAAACAAGGGGTTAAGGTTATTGTATCCGGCGATTTCGAAGGATTGCCCCTTCCTCAACGCACAGCGATGCAGATGGTTATGAACAGAACTTCCAAAGGCGACGGGCTAATACTAAATCTCGCGCTTAACTACGGCGGAAGAGAAGAGATAGTCCGCGCGGCGAGGCTTATCGCACATGAAGTAGCTGATGGCCATCTCTCTGCTGAAGATATCTCTGCCGATGTTTTCGCATCGAAGCTTTTCACCGCCGGTCTTCCTGATCCCGATCTGCTTATCCGAACGAGCGGAGAAATCCGCGTTTCTAATTTTCTACTCTGGCAAACCGCTTATACCGAATTCTATATTACAGACACATTCTGGCCGGATTTCGACAAAAAGGAATTCTGCCGCGCCCTTATCGATTATGCCAATCGTGACAGGCGTTTCGGAGCAAGGAGAGACAGCTGATGCATCCTGAAATATTGAAATTAGGCCCAGTCTCAGTTAAAGCTTGGGGGCTGATGATGGCAATCAGCGTCGTCGTTGCCCTATTTATCGCCTTAAAGCGTGCGGACAGATTCGGAGTTAAAAGAGACCTTGTTTACGACATGGTTATTGTTGTAGTCATCTCGTCAATAATTGGAAGCAGAATATTCTACGTTATATTCCATCTCGATGAATTCAGGGGCAATTGGCTCGATATCATCAATCCCTTTTCCGGGCCGGATGGTTTTGGAATCGCCGGTCTGTCGATGATGGGCGGGGTCTTCTTGGTTGTTATCGCGGTCGCTTTGTATTCACTGATTAGGAAGGTGGATTTTCCAAAGTTAGCCGATGTTATAGCACCTACATTCCTTTTGGGTTGTGGAATCACGCGGATTGGGTGTTTTCTCAACGGTTGTTGTTTCGGAAGACCAACATCCGGCGCATGTGGAGTTCATTTCACCGACGGAGCGGCGGGAAGCTTTCTTCAGCACTATATTCATATGCATCCTCACGAGCATATTTCAGGACTTCTGCCCACACAGCTAATGGCTTCCGCGGCTGGATTCATATTGTTTTTTGCCATTCTTTGGCTTGAAAGATGGCGCAAATTCGACGGCTTTACATCGTGGATAGTTCTCGGACTCTACAGCATTGACCGTTTCATAATCGACCAATTTAGAATTTATGAAGAGAACCAGATACTCGCGCATATCGGCCCTATTATGATAACTGTCAACGAGATAATTTTGCTCATCCTGCTTGTTTTCAGCATCGTTATGTTCATTCACGGGCATCGTGGATATAAGCTTAAAAGTAAAAATGCATCCATTCATTGAACCTATAAAAAAGGGTCTTTCCGCTGTTCTCGACCTTCTTTGGCCGCCTCACTGCGCGATTTGCTACGCAAGAACCGATTGTTCGCCCCTCTGCGACAATTGTTTCGCGGAGATAATTCATGAGAAGGGCTTTTTTTGCGCCGAATGCGGGGCAAGACAAACTCGAGGTGTATGCAAACACCATCCGAATCCGGCATATTCGGGATTCTTTCCGGCTTTTCATTTCTGCGATGTCGTGCGTGAGCTTATTCATATGTTGAAATACGCTAACCGAAGTGATATTGGGGTTTATTTCGGGGAGATAATGTTCCAAAAGGCTTTCAAGGAAGGTCTATTCGAGAACATTGACGGTCTCGTTCCTATCCCGCTTCATAAGGCGCGCAAAAGGGATAGAGGGTATAATCAGAGCGAGGTTATCGCCCAAAGCATTTCGCGACTGAGCGGAGTTCCGGTTTTGACAAAAGGTTTAAGCCGTGCGAAAAACACTGAATCGCAAACAAAGCTTAACCACGAAGAACGCCAATTGAATGTTAACGGTGCATTCAAAATAGATATTGACTTGACAGGCAAACACTTTATTATTGTCGATGATGTAATTACTACGGGCGCAACAACCCGTGAGCTTGCAATGACAATCGCCCGGGCGGGAGGCAAGGTTGCAAAGGCAGTCTGCATCGCCCGACCCGGTTTGGACGATTAAACAGTTTAACGAAAGGCACAGATGAATCTCATCTCAATTATGCCGCTTATGGCACAAGCTACTGGAGAAGGTGGCCAAGAGCCGAATATGCTCTTGTCTTTTCTACCATTTATTGCTATTATAGCAATATTCTATTTTCTATTCATTCGACCGCAACAGAAACAGCAAAAAAAGCATCAAGACATGCTAACATCGCTTCAAAAGGGCGATAAGGTGATGACCTCCGGTGGTCTCATCGGCACAATTGTCGGCGTTAATGAAGACACAATCACTGTCAAGTTCGGTGAGGCTTTCAAAACGGAGGTCGGCAAGTCTTATATCACAGGCAAGATAGAGGGTTGATGCAGGACGAATATCCAGAAATATTGCATTTCTGCTATTGGGGAAATCCCATTTTACGAAGGGTGGGGATTACGGTCGAAGACCCCGAATCCACCGTAACTGCGGAATTCATCGAGAAGATGCGCGAAAAACTCGAAGAGCACGACGGACTTGGTCTTGCGGCTCATCAGGTCGGTTGCGATAGAAAAATCTGCCTCGTGTGTTTCCCGAAGAAGGATGATTACTCTGATGTTCGCGCTTTGGTAAATCCTGAGATTATCGAACGAAGCGAAGAAACCGAAATCGCCGAAGAGGGTTGCTTGTCTTTCCCAAAACTCTACGTAGATGTTGAAAGGGCGGCGAAGATCAAAGTTCGAGCCTATTTTCCCGGAGATGGGGAGAAGATTTTCGAAGCAGAGGGTCTTCTGGCGAGGATTCTTCAACACGAGATCGACCATTTAAACGGAGTTGTTTTCATCGATCATCTAACCTTCTCCGCAAGAAGCCTTCTAAAAAAAGACCTTTCGCGCATCGCCAAAAGTTACGGCGGAAAATGAAAATCCTTTTTTTCGGCACAACAGTATTTTCAGCGCGCATGCTCGAAAAATTGGTTTTGAGCGGCTACGATGTCCCTTTGGTTGTAACTCTTCCGGATAAACCGGCGAAACGCGGCAGAAAGCTATTCCCTACGCCAGTTAAAGCTTTTGCTTCGAGCAGTGGTCTTTCCCTTTTCGAGAGCGATGACATGAAATCCCCCGAACTCGCGAGGAAAGTAGCTTCTGTTGAAGCTGATTTGGGTATAGTAGTCGCATTTAAAATACTGCCGAAAGAGGTTTTTGCCGCGCCAAGATTAGGCACTTTGAATATCCACCCCTCTCTGCTTCCGGACTTGCGCGGACCCGCACCTGTTCGATGGGCGGTTATTCGGGGCTATTCCGAAACAGGTATCACCTCCTTTCTACTAACCGATCGAATCGATGCTGGAAATATTTTACTTCAGAGTAGAATCGAAATCGGCGAAGACGAAACCTATGGAGAGCTATTCGAACGGATAATTCCATTTGCCGGAGAAATTCTTATAGAGAGCATCGAAGGACTTATCGATGGAAAAATCGCACTAAAACCTCAGAATGATACCCTTGTAACAAAAGCACCAAAAATTACCTCGGACACCTGTCAAATCGACTGGAAACGCTCAGCGGTTGAGATTCACAACCTTATTCGCGGACTTTCACCGGAACCAGCCGCGATTTGCGATTTCGGCGGAATCAAACTTAAGCTGTTGCGTTCGAGAGTGTGTGGTTTGCATGGAACAGCAGGTGAAGTCCTGAATTCGGGAGCAAAGGACGGCCTTGTGGTGGCCTGTGGAGATGGTTCGGTCGAAATCCTCGAAATCCAAGCCCCCGGTAAAAGGGCAATGGATGCAAAAAGCTTCTTAGTGGGAAACGAAATCCCAATAGGCACGGTGCTCGGGTGAAATTCGCGGGGAACAAGAATCTTTTTCTCGGGCTTTCCTGGGTTGCAGTCGCGATAGTTATCGCTATTCAGTTACTCGCGATTTATTTAGTAACTCCCCGGTTAGATTCACTGCACAAATTCTTGCCTTTAGTCCTGTGGATTACCGCAGGGTTAGTAACAGCAACCATCGGCGGCGGGTTGTTGTTGATTACTATCGCGGCATACTCCGGTTGGGACGTTCTATACCCACATAGCGGCGAGCCTATAACGATGAGGGTTCTATTCCCAGTAGTCCTATTCATAGGTTATCTGCTCGGAATAAGAAAAGAATTCCTTCGCGAGGCTTTCGTCGATACAAACAACGCGCTCTTGAATGCACTCCGCAAGCGCATCTCCACCGACAGGGTGCTAATCCTGCTTCCGCATTGTTTGCAATATCATGAATGCCAATGGAAAATTACCTTTGACATCGAAAACTGCAGACGTTGCGGCAAATGCGACATTGGCGAGATTGCTGACATGGGCGAGAAATTCGGCACGGCGATACGAGTGGCTACTGGCGGCACGCTCGCAAGAAAGGCAATATCAGATTTTAAGCCGACGCTTATTCTCGCGGTGGCTTGTGGTAGGGATTTGGCATCGGGAATCATCGACGCCCACCCCTTCCCTGTTTATGGAATACCTAACCAGCGTCCAAACGGCCCCTGTTTCGACACAAAAGTTGACCTTGCGGATGTTAAAAAGGCGCTGGAAACTCTTTCTGACATTGGAAAAAACACGGAGAAAAACTAATGAATACTCAAATTTTGGTGAACGCACAGGTTCACGAATCACGAATTGCAATCTTAGAGGATGGCAAGCTTGTTGAATTGATAGTCGAGCGCCCCGATCAGCGAAGAATGGTTGGAAATATCTATAAAGGCAAGGTGGAGCGAGTTCTGCCGGGAATTCAGGCGGCATTTATCGATATTGGGACCGAGAAGCGAGCCTTTCTTCACGTGTCGGATGTTGCAGGCTACGACCCCTATGCCGACGCGGAATTTGAAGATGACGAAACCGGCGGTAAACGTCATCGTAAAAGATTCGTGCCTGATATTAGGAAGGAAGTCAAAACTGGCGAAGAAATACTCGTGCAGATAACCAAAGAGCCTATGGGAACGAAGGGCCCTCGGTGCTCGACGGAGTTGTCACTTCCGGGGCGGTATCTCGTGTATATTCCCGGTCAAAGTCATTTTGGGGTTTCGAGAAAAATTAAATCCCGCAAGGAACGCGGGAGAATCCGCAGTATTATAAAGAAAATCAAGCCCGAAGACGCTGGTCTTATAGGGCGTTCCGCCTGCGAGGGAAAAAGCGAAGACGATTTGCGCCGCGACCTCGAATATCTGATTAAAGACTCGCAGGATATAAAGAAAAAAGCTGAGGTTCTGGATACTCCGGTTTTGCTTTACAGAGATCAGGGCATGATTGCCGCAATGGTGCGTGATTTGTTTACTTCGGACATGAAAGAGTTCATCCTCGACTCGCAACCCGAGTATGACAAAATTCGTGAATATTCGAAGAAGACAGTCCCTAATCTCGTAGATAGAATCAAGCTATATAAGAATAACACGCCAATTTTCGATGCCTTCGATGTCGAAACGCAGATTTCGAATATGCTTAAGCGCAAGATTTGGATCAAAAAAGGCTCGTCGATTGTCATCGATAACACCGAGGCATTAACCGCGATAGACGTGAACTCCGGAAAAAATATCGGCAAAGGGAAATCCTACGAGGACACCCTTTTGCAGGTTAATCTTGCGGCGGCTGAGGAAATCGCGCGCCAACTTAGGTTGCGCGATCTTGGAGGTATTATCGCAATAGATTTTATCGATATGGAGCTGGAAGAAAACCGTAAGAAGCTTCAAAACACCTTCGAGGAAGCGATGGCGGAAGACCGTGCGAGATTTAAAATATTGCCTATTAATGATTTTGGGATGATAATGATGACCCGACAGAGGGTCAGACAGAGCGTAATCGAGAGGATTTCCGACCCATGCCCCACCTGTGGCGGTATAGGAATGGTATTTTCGCCGGTAACTGTCATCGCGAAACTCGAAAGATGGCTAATGCGTGCATCGGCAGAAGCAAAGAAAAAGCGATTTTTGGTCATCACCCATCCCCTTGTAGCAGGGGAGCTTACAGCCGAAGGCAACGAGAGAATGCACGAGTTAGAGAATTTCTACCATGTTCGCCTTGAATGTTTTCCAGACCCGACAGTTGACCCAGACGAGTTTTTCGTTTTGGATGCCGACAGCGGAGAGAGCCTTACAGACGAGTTTGCGAGTTAATTAGACCGCTTGAAGCTTGATAAATGAGTGATTAATACTGATTAGGTTTGTTCTGGCATCGAATTCGCAATATATTTTCTAAAGACCTTGCATAGGCTAAGTTTTTTGTTTATATTGGAATACGCAAGGTTATTTAAGAAACTGTTAGAGATATAGGAGAGCCGATGTTCAGCAATCTCTGGCGAATGTTAATATCGACCGGTCCTTTCGGAAAGCTAATCCTGCTGGTGCTTTTGGCATTATCAGGTTATTCGTGGGCGATTATTATTACTAAATGGCGTAGATTTCGATATCTCCAGCGCGTATCGAAAACAATCCTTAAGATGATAGGTTCGCACAGGGGGGTCGAGATTCTGCGTTTAAACATTCCCTCACGCGACCATCCTATCACCAAGGTAATTACTGCTGTTAGGCAAGAAATCGGCTCCGGCGCGGTTGCATCCTCCGCAACCTTGCGTGAATTCGATATCAACCCACTTTTTGAGGCTATCAATGAGCGTGCAGATGCGGCGGTTGAGGAAGCTCTCGAATTCGAGGAACGCAATGTTGACATTCTTGCAATGACAGCGAGCGTGGCACCTTTTTTGGGTTTGCTTGGGACAGTTTGGGGAATCACAGTCAGCTTCTGGGAGATTGGCCAACAGTCCAGCGCGAATATAGCTATAGTAGCGCCGGGACTTGCCGAGGCTCTTATTACAACGATAGCCGGGCTTTTAGTGGCAATTCCAGCAGTTATTGCTTTTAGCATATTCAACGCAAGACTTAGAGCAATCGCAAGTGAGGTTTCCGGTTTCACGAAGAAACTGGTGGTTCAACTCAAGCGCGAGATGGCTCATGACATCGCAATGCGAAACCAAATTCAGTGATGAACAAGTATAAAGACAAATATAAGACTCAGATCCACATGAACATAACCTCGATGATGGACGTTGTGTTTATGTTGTTGATTATCTTTATGATAGCGGCACCGTTGATGCGCGCCGAGGTCGATGTCAAGCTTCCTAAATCGGCGGCGGCGAGAGTCAAAGATAACTCTAACCTATCTGTTTCGATTACGATGAGCGGCGATATTTTTATCGGCAATGAACAGATTACGATAGATGAATTTCCTGAAGCTATCAAGAAAATTGCTTCAGCTGGCGCAATAACAAGCGTATCGCTAAAGGGGGATGAATCTATCGATTATGGTCTCGTAATGAAAGTCGTCGGATATATCAAAGATGCCGGCATCGAGAATCTTGGCCTCGTTGCCACCCCTGAAAAGACAAAAACGCGGAGATGATTTGAAACGAGAGCTTATAATAAGCTATTCGGCACACGCGATAATCATTATTATCGCTTTTCTTATAACCGCCTTTTCACGTCCTATGAAGCTTCCTGACAAGGTTTACAGCGTGCAGATTGTCGCCGCTCCTCAGCCGGAGCCGAAAAAAGTCGAAGAAAAAAAGCCTGAGCCAGAACCTGAACCTGAGGAGATACCCGAACCAGAGCCAAAACCCCAGATAGAAACAAAGCCGGAACCGAAACCAAACCCGAAGCCACAACCAAAACCTGAACCTAAACCCGCCGAGGTGCCTAAACCAAAACAGACAAGCCCTCAGGGGACGGGGCATATCACTGTGGATGGACAAAATTTCAAAGACGACTATTATTTGAATCTAATTTATATGAAGGTCTATAGAAACTGGCTTCCGCCGGTATCCGGAAGGGAAATGACTGCAACCATATATTTCAAAATACTTAGGAGCGGAGATGTCAAAGATGCCAAGGTCGAGAAACGAAGCGGGGCATCAACTTTCGATGAAAGGGCACTTCGGACAATTCTCGTATCCGCGCCTTTTCCGGAACTTCCGGAGACATACACTGGCGACCATCTCGGCGTGCATTTTGAATTCATTCACAACCCATAAAAAATAATTATGACAAAAAAGATTTTTCTGATATTGGCATTTCTAACCATAAGTTCCTCGATGGCTCAAGGCGACGCATGGCTTCAATTGACAGATTACGGTTCAAGCATGATTCGTGTTGCGGTTTTAAATTTCAATACCAAAGAACAGAGCTATGGCGCGGCTTGGGACAGCACTATTGCAACCCTAACCGAGGTTCTTCGAAATGACCTCAGTTTCTCGCCATTTATCGAGGTTGTGGATACTTCATTGTATCCCAAGAAGAAGGTCGATTTCCCGAAAAACATCGACCCCTTCCAGTGGAGTTCGATGAGGATTCAGGTATTGATTATCGTGAGTTTCGATACCGATGGCTACAAAGTAACAATGGAGCCCTTGGTTTGGTCAGTAACCGGCATGTCCAGGATGTTTAAGCAAAAATATTCCAGTGATGCATCACAAGCGAGACGTCTCGTTCACCGTATGTCCGATGATATTCATAAGGTTCTTACTGGCGAGGACGGTGTTGCGCAAACTCAGATTGCCTTTGTGTCAACTCGATGGGGCGGTAACAAGGAGCTTTATATCTCTGATTACGATGGTTATGCACCACGAAGAATAACCGATGCCCGCTCTATCGTGATGTCGCCGGACTGGTCGCCAACCGGAGATAGAATCGCATATATGAGCTTTTTAAATGACAACCCCGATATTTATATTTACGATATATATAAAAACCGCGAGACTCTCGCTATAAGGCATTCCGGACAGAGCATTACGCCGGCGTGGTCGCCCGATGGAAGATATATATGCTATTCTAAGGATGTAGGAGGCAATTCAGAATTGTTTCTTCGAGATGTGCGGACAAACGAGGAAACTCGACTCACCTTCACTCCGCATGCCATCGAAAGCAGTCCAACATTTTCTCCGAACGGCAGGGAAATCGCCTTTACTTCAGACAGAAGCGGTACACCGCAGATTTACATTATGGATGTAATGGGGACAAATGTTAGACGATTGACCTTTGAAGGCAGTTATAACGACGGTGCAAATTGGTCTCCGCGCGGCGATAAGATATGCTACACGAGCAGATTTGACTATTCTTTCGAAATAGCGGTTATCGATCTGGCAATCGGTAAGCCGGTTTATCTGACAAGTGTCGGGAGCAACGAAAACCCCTATTGGTCTCCGGACGGTTATCATATCGTATTTAAGAGCAATCGGACCGGACGATATCAGCTTTATACGATGAATTGGGATGGCACGGAAGTCCGCCGTATAACGGGTTTGGGCGAAAATTTCTCTCCGGCTTGGTCACCAAGATATAAATGGTCGTTCGACTAAATCTTTCTGTTTTTTTACAGTTTGGAATAAGACTTGCGAGATACAGCCGCGGAAAAAAACTGTTGCACTTGTCAGTTAAAAGAGTATATTGTTTTAAAACCAATTAGACGGACTCAAAGTAGGAGGTCCAAATGAAGCGTTCGATGTGGATCCTTATCGCAATCAGCTTAGTGCTGGCACTGTTTGTAACGGGATGTCCCAAAAAGACACCCCCGCCTCCTCCCCCTATCGAGATACCTCCCGAACCTCGGATCGTAGAGCCGGTAGTCGAACCGACACCCGCGCCTTCTCTCGAACTGAGAACAGTGTATTTCGATTTCGACAGGTTCAACATTAAACCGGATCAGCAGGCAAGGCTCACCGACAATGCCGAACAGCTCCGCCAGTTTGCCGATGTTCGCGTTCTTCTCGAGGGTCATTGTGACGAGCGGGGAACGAACGAATACAACATGGCTCTGGGCGCTAAGAGAGCAAATGCGGTGAAGAATTTCCTCTCCGAATACGGAATCGCGGCGACAAGATTGACCACAAAATCTTTCGGCGAAGAACGTCCGGTCTGCACTCAAAAAACTGAGGATTGCTGGGGACGCAACCGTCGCGTGGACTTCATAGTAATCGAGTAGTGAAGAAACTCTTATTGACATTAGGAGGAGCGGCATTATTGCTGCTCCTCCCTATGTTTTTCACTTCGGGATGTGCAAGCAGAGGTGAAATAAAGCGTTTCCAGGCGCAAGTCGATTCGCTCACGGTGATTAACACCATGCAGTCGAGGAATATTATGCGCTTGGATTCTTTGCTGACCGAAGAAGCGCGTCTTTCGAGAGCTATTCGCGCCGAACAGAACGCAAACGCGATCGCTCTTCAGGAGCAGATGCGCATTTTGGAAAGCATCCTTCGCGATTCGGGATACAAAGTAAGTTCTCTCGGCGACCGTATCGAGCTTCTCGAAGACGACATTTCGCGGTCTTCAGGGGCACACAGGGACACAAACGGAAGCCTTCCCGACAGCATGGAATCCCTTTTCGATGTTCGAAGCAACGAGATTTTTACGACAGCTAAGCTCGATTTAAACCGAGGCAAATATGATCTCGCGATTATGGGTTTCGAATCATATCTCGACCAGTTTCCCGATGGTTCCTTAGCCGACGACTCTCGCTATTACATCGGCGAAGCTCTCTTAGCCAAAGGTGAATACACCGAGGCCGCGATTTCCTATCTTACTGTTACTCGCAAATGGCCCACAAGCGACCTTGTGCCACCAGCTTTATACAAAGCTGGTTATTGCTATAAGGTTATGGATCAAAAGGACATAGCCGACCAGTATTTCAAAAAGCTTATCGACGATTATCCATCGAGTCCGGAAGCCGAACTCGCCCGTCAACAGCTATAACTCCCCTTTTCATGCGTAAAGCTTCTCGTGATGCAGATTACAGAAAGATTCTTGTAGTCCGGTTTTCCTCTATGGGCGATATTGTGCTCACAACGCCTGTCCTTATGGCGCTTCGAAAGCGTTTTCCCTCAGCACAAATCGATTATCTGGCAAAAGCGCAGTTTCTGCCGCTTTTGGAAAATCATCCTTCAGGATGCGGATGTATTCCGCTTACAGATAGCCTTCGCGGAGACTCGAAGGCCTATCTGGCTTTCTGCGATAGCTTGAGGGACAAAGGCTATGACTTAATAGTTGATCTTCAGGCCAATGGGCGCTCCTATGTCCTAAGGAAGAGAGTCTTTCGGGATTATGTCAAAGTTAACAAACGAACCTTGCGCCGGATACTTCTCGTCAAATTCGGGTTGGGCAGAGATAATTATCCTGACATTCGGCGCAGGTTTCTTGAACCTTTGTCGTTATTAGGCATCGATATTTCAAAAGAGCTATCGAAGGCTATTTTGAGTGTCGATGACTGTGAAATCGCAAATGTGGAAAAGAGATTCTTTAGTGGAACTCACTGTTCTCCTGCCCCAATCGCTATACACCCCGGTGCAAAATGGGAACTCAAGGAATGGGGTATAGAAAAATTCCAAAAACTCGCGAAGGTCCTTATCGATAAGGGTCATCGAGTTCTTTGGTTCGGAGCGCCCTACGACTATGAATCGGAAAAAATCATTTTTGCCGAAAAGACATCGATTCGGGAATTGATGGCTTTAATCGCCACTAGCGCGGTTTTCGTAGGAAATGATTCCGGCCCTCTTCATATCGCGGAGGGCGTTGGAACGCCATCGGTGGGGATTTTCGGGCCGACTCATCCTTCGCTCGGATACTCTCCCAATCACGAGGGAAGTTATGTTCTCGGAGTTGACATAAAATGTCGTCCCTGTTCCCTTTTCGGCAACGGCAAATGCAAATTCGACAAAAAAATCTGTATGGAACAAATCTCGGTGGATGAGGTGGCAGATTCAGTCGAGAAGCTATTTAATGAACATAGGAAAAATAGAGCCGCTTTTCTCGATAGAGATGGGACTATTATATTCGATGCGCACTTTTTAAAGGATGAAACAAAAATCGAACTTATCCCCGGTGCGGTCGAGGCAATTAAAGCGCTTAACGCGTCGGGGTATGTTGTTATTGTGCTTACAAATCAATCGGGAGTTGCTCGCGGATATTTTGGAACTGATGCTGTCGAGAGAATCAACGCGAGGGTTGTCGAGTTGTTTGCCGAGCAGGGTGCGAAAATTTCAGCTATGTATTATTGCCCGCATCTCGCGGATGGCTCGGTGGAGACCTTTGCGATCGATTGCGATTGCAGAAAACCTAAAATTGGGATGGCCATAAAAGCGGCAAAGGAATTCGATCTCGATCTATGCTCATCATTTGTCGTAGGGGACAAAGCCAGTGATTTACAGCTCGCGAAGAATATCAACGCTAAGGCTTACCTTGTGCGAACAGGGAATGGCGAGGAGACTGAAAAAAACTCACGCCATCTCGCAGATGGTGTTTACGATAACATTCTAGATGCTGTGAAATCCATTGTCGGGGGAAGTTAATGAGCAGAAAAACGGCAAAATACTGGCATTCAGAAGGGGACAATTCTGTCCGTTGCGAGCTTTGCCCGCATGGCTGTTTGATTCGAAACGGCAAACGCGGAATATGCCGTGTGAGAAGGAACGATGGCGGTGTTTTAATTTCTGATGCCTTCGCAGAAGTAATATCATTATCAGTCGATCCAATCGAGAAAAAACCGCTGTATCATTTTTACCCCGGAAGCGATATTCTCTCCACCGGTCCCCGTGGTTGCAACTTTTCATGCGGGTTTTGCCAAAACTGGGAGATATCTCAAAAAGATGGGGCAACAAATCATATCGAACCCTCTCAGTTAGTTAGTTTGGCAGAAGAACACAGCTCAATTGGTATTGCATACACCTACACTGAGCCTGTTATTGCCTTCGAGTTCGTTATTGAAACCGGCAAAATAGCCAAGGAAGCTGGTTTGAAGAACGTTCTCGTTACAAATGGTTTTATCGAACAAAAACCACTCATAGATCTACTCGATGTTGTCGATGCGCTTAACGTCGATTTAAAATCGATGAATGACGAGTTCTACAGAAACCACTGCGGAGGCAGATTGGAACCTGTTTTACGAACAATCGAATTATGTAAAAAACAGGGCACTCATATCGAGATAACAAATCTGCTGATCCCATCTTTCAACGACTCGGAGGGCGATATTCGCGCGCTTGTCGATTTTATCGAGACTATCGATCCGCTTATTCCTGTGCATTTTTCGGGGTATTATCCCTGTTTTCACTTCACCGCTCCCCCAACGGCAATTGAAAGTCTTCTCCGCGCCTTTGAAATCGCCTCGGCAAAACTGCCCTATGTCTATATTGGAAATCGTCGAACGGAGTTCGGAACGGACACATTTTGTCCACAGTGCGGTAATAGACTTGTTTCTCGGTGCGGATTCTCCGCAAAAACTGTTGGGATTGATAATTGCGGCAAATGCAATAACTGCGGTCGTTCTACCGACATAGTAGGATCGTGGACAAAAAACTGAAACCCCGCCCTCTCGACGCGATTCCACTTCTGGTTATCGTCGCGCTTTCTATCTGGCCTATCCTGCCAAATTCTTCTGAGATTGCGGGTTTCACGGTGATTACTCCCTGTGAACGAATGAGTTTTAACGGTGATGTAGATACATTGCTGATTATCGAAAGTGCGATTGGGGAAGTCGAGATTCATATAAAACATGGTTCTGCACGAATTGTGCGTTCGGAATGTCCGCATCAGATATGCGTGCGAACCGGCGAAGTAAGACGTCCGGGAAGTTCTATCATCTGCGCGCCGGGGCGTGTAGCGGTGATTGTTGAGGGGAGCGGCGAGTTTGATGCGGTTACTCGGTAAATCCCATCGCACAGCTGTTTTAGCGATGTTGACAGCTATCGGAAGCGCGGTATGGCTAATCGAGGAGCTAATCCCACGTCCGTTGCCATGGGTAAAACCTGGACTTGCCAATGTCGCGACAGTAATCGCGATATACCTTTTCAGTCCTATCGACGGCTTGATAGTAGCTTTTTTCCGCGTTCTCCTCGGTGCAATGCTGTTGGGAAGAATTGGCACGCCCGGATTTTTTATTTCGATTTCTGCGGCATTGACTTCTGCCATTATTATGGTTGCAATTAAATCGAGCAAACTACCCTTCTCAATTTATGGTATAAGTCTTTGGGGAGCTTTATTTCATGGAATAACACAACTTATCGTCGCCGGTTATTTAGTTTACAGCGCACGTGCAGTTGTCCATTTTGCACCCTTGGTGCTTCTCCCCTCTCTGGCAACCGGAATTCTCGTTGGATATTTGTCAAGTATTGTCCTACGAAGGATTTTGCGGCGAGATAATAACCTTTGACAATTCTGCAATTAGATGTAAATTTGCCTTCGTTATGAGAATTCTCATCGTGCAAACAGCCTTTATTGGCGATTGTGTTCTCACGACCCCTCTAATTTCGGCGGTTCGTGGGTTATTTCCGCGCCCGAACAACGAGATCGCAATGCTAATCTCTCCTTTGGGAAAAGGCATTTTTGAGAATAATCCTCACATTGACGAGCTTTTCATCTACGACAAACGCTCTTCAGAAAAGGGTTTTGGAGCATTCCGAAGCTTAGCAAGCCATTTACGTAAATTCCATTTCGATTTGGCTATATTACCCCACAGATCCTTTCGCACAGGCCTTTTGTGTAAAATGGCTGGGATTAAACAAAGGCTCGGTTTCTCGAAATCTGCCGGAGCACTTTTCTATTCCGATAAGGTTTTACGCAACAATATGTTACACGAAGCAAAACGATTGCTTCAGCTCGCAAAATATTTCGGAGAGATCCCTGATTCGATACCTTTGGAGCTTTTCCCAAGCGACACGGACAGCCTTGCCGCCGAACAATTCCTTGTCTCGCACAGTATTAATCCTGAAAAAACGCTAATCATAGCACCGGGAAGTGTTTGGGCAACCAAGCGATATCCTCCCGATAGCTATGCGCGGGTGATCCAAATCCTCCTCGGTGACGGGCATTTCGAGAAAGCGGTAATTATTGGCGGCGATGAAGACAGGGCAATTGCTGATCAAATCCTCGAATACAACTGTAGCAGAGCTATTTCTGCCATTGGGATGGGTAATATCATGGCCTCTGCGGCGTTAATCGGCAAATGCAAAGCACTGATTGGCAACGACAGCGCGCCCGTTCATATCGCCGCGGCGATGAAAACCCCTGTTGTGGCCATTTTTGGGCCAACTGTTAAAGATTTCGGTTTCACACCATATTTCGATATTTCGGTGGTTGTCGAACCGGATTGTGATTTAAAATGCAGGCCTTGTAGCGGACACGGCAAAGCGAAATGTGCCTCGCATGAATGCATGCGCTCTATTCCGCCTCAAAAAGTTGCGGACGCAGTTATCAAACTTCTCCACAAAAAGAAAAGCGCGACCATCGCCGCGCTTCACGAATAAATTCCAACCCAACCTATTTTAACCTTTCGAGCGCTTTCTTATAGCCAAGTTGTCTAAGCCCGAACGGATCATTCTCCGGACGCAACCTTCTGAGCGCTCGAACTATCCGTCCCTCGGCATATTTCAGCTCGACATCGGCTATAGGATGCTCGAGACTCGAGAGGGCAAAAACGGTGTATCCAAAAGGGAAATTTCTCCAACCGAGTTTGCCGTCACGGTTCATACTGACTGTCGAAAGACCTCTGTGCACGAAAGCTTTGCCCTCATCGATTTCAGAAGCTACTATTGCTCGCCAGAGGGATAAACTGCAAGTTGCGCAACAATAACGACCTTTGTCCGCCATTGAGGGGAATCTTCGCGACCTGCCAAGTATGCCGATAATACCTTCGCGCACACCGGGGGTTTCAGGTCCACGCCATTTCGAAAGCGCCCAAAAGGCCTCTTCGCCGAGTAAATGTGCGGTTCCGGCTCTTGTGTGAAGCTTCTCGCCGGAAGGAAGAGTCGAGGTTTGGTAGTCCGCTTCCATAGGTGCGGCAAAACCGAGACCATAGCGCCCTGGATCTTTCTGACGTTTGATTATCCAGTCGAGGGCTTCGTCTGTCTCAGAGGGATCGATTTGCTCGCCGCTGAGCCTCACTCTTTCGAGGTTCCAAAGTGTTTCGGCGAGGCTTTCGGGATTGAATATTCTTGGCATAATCGTTCCATTAAAAGGGGGGCATCTACAGATTATTAGAAATATAATGTTGAGTATGCACATATGCAAGAAAAACTTGTCAATCTTTAATAATACTATAATTTCCACATCGGATGATTTTTCGCTTGCTAAATCAAAGTGTAACCCTTAGCCTTTAGTAATTGAAAGGAGTATTATGAAAATATCTTATCGAAGTTTCTCTTTTATTCTGTTTGTGTCGATTCTATGTGCGGTGGGGATTTTTGTTTTCGGATGTTCGGATACGAACGGCCCGAACAACGGCGATAACGACACTCTCGATCCTGTGATTCCGGACACTTCCGAGATGATACGCCCGGATTCGAGTTCGCCGGGGACGATTCAGTTCATTGGATCTTTCAATGTGATAACGAACGGCGTCCCACAGGGCATCGCTATGAAGAACGACATAGTCTATGTCGGAGACGGCCAACGAATTCGTGCTATCAGCGTGAGTAGTCCCTCGTCCCCCTCTCAACTCGCTCAATTCCCGTCTTCAAGCTCAAACTACGTTACCGGCATGGCAATTCGGGGAAATTATCTTTATGTCGTGTTCGAAAATAGATTGAGGATTTTCGATATTACATCTCCCATCTCCCCGGCAGAGGCTGGAACGCTTTCACTGGGTGGAAGTTGCCGCGATATTGCTGTTTTCGGGGATTATGCCTTCGTTGGGAAATACACCGATGGCCTCGTAGTGGTCGATATCTCAGATCCAAGCTCGCCGAGCGTGACAGCAACATGGTTCTCATATCCGACCTACGCACTAACAATGGGCGCCGGCGGGATTTTATACGCGGGCTCACAGACGAGTTTCCGCGTTTTCCAGCTTAATGTCGTTCAACCCGAGTCGCTGAGTCTTATTTATTCGCGATATCCACGCGGCGAAACCGCTTTCGATATGGATTATGCATATGGACATCTTTACATCGCCAGCGGCAAGGTCAATTTAGGCTCGAATAACGGGATTTTCAATATTCAGAGCCGCTCTTTTATCGGGGATGTCTTCACGGACACAACCGATTATGTCTGTAAAGGTGTCTCTGTAGATGGCAACCGCGCCTATGTCATTGACGGAAGCCTGACCGGAGAATCAAATCTTTATTTGTATTATACTTATAATCCTGCGGCGGCTTATCTTGCGGATGTCGTATCACTCAGCGATCAGGCCTCGGCTATTCTCGCGAAAGATGGATACGTCTATGTGCTCTGCAAAACGAGTCTGCTTGTTTACAGAAACAGTCTTATAAGTTGAAACTAACCTGATAGATTGGTAGTTTTCTTTGCGAAAAGCTCATTGAGGACATTTAGGACAATGTTCATATCGAAGGGCTTTTCCTTGAATACGCGCGCTTTTAGCCCCTCTCTCGAAGCCTTGACTAACGCATGGTTTTCATCGTAGCCGAATGCTGTCATTAGGATTACTTCGATTTCTGGGTTCGCGTCCTTTGCGGCGCGGAAGACTTCGTATCCATTGGCACCGGGCATTTTTATGTCGGTAATCACGACCTCGAAATTATGTGGGGTCTTCTGAATTTTCTCGATAGCTTCCGCACCATCGACAGCAGTTTCGACATGAAGGCCATGCGCGCGAAGGAATTCCGCAACACCGTCTCTGATTGTTTCGTCGTCATCAGCAACGAGAATATGGTGTTTGTCTCCCATCTGCATAGCTTCATGATTGTGCGAATGAAGGTTCACTAGCATATCTTCGGGAAGCTTAAGCATTTGAATGCCCTCGATGTAGTTTTCGATGACCAAATCCTCTGGCGGATTCTGAAGAGCCTTTGTCAATTCTGCTACTCTAAAGGCGTTCAGCTTCATCTCTGTCAGATACTTTTCGACATTTTCGCGGATTTTCGGGTCTGGGCAATCGATTGCATCGGTTTGGAAAAGTTCTTCGAGGTTCTGGCCCCTCGCGATTAGGGCTTGCAAGTAATTATTTATGTGGTGGGATAAAGTTACGACAACAAGTCGAACGGCTTCTTTTCGTTCGAGTTCGAGAATTCGATTCTGAAGTTCTTTGATGGGGCGCAAATCCTTTGATATTCCAACTGTGCCGTTTTCTCGGCCTTTCTCGTCATAAAGAATAGCGGCTGAGAGGCTTATGGGTATTTCCTCGCCGCTTTTTGAGAAAGATTGAACCTCCATCGATTCGACATATCCCCTGCCCTCGCGCATAGCTTTCATAATTCTGCGCGCTTCGTCCTCATCGGCGTAGAGTTTCGATACCGATTCGCCGATCATCTCTTCGGGTTTATAGCCGAGAATTCTTTCTGCGGCGGGATTAAAAATAACTATTCTGCCCTCTTTGTCCGCGCTGACAATGATGTCTGCAGATGCACTGATGAGGCTCTTAAGGTATATTTCTGCGGCTGAAAGGTCGCGCAAAAGTTTGCTTCGTTCGATTAGCGCTGAGGCTTCTCTTGCAAATAGGTCTGGAAGGCGAAGAGATTCCACTGTGGGGCGATGGCCGTCGATAGGGTCGTCCACGCTCATTATACCGATGATTTCGCCCTCTACATTTCGAAGAGGGATAAAAAGCATATCCGAAGGGTGCCAATCGCCCTGCATACGTTCAGGTTCGAGGCGGCTTCGGACACCGGATAATTCTGTGTTTAGAGGGTCGTCGTGCGGAACAAAATAGGAATTGCCAATGCGGTATTCCTCGGATAATGCCCGTTTCCAAAGGACTTTCGGTTTTGGTGGCTGAGCCTTGTGAACTTCGATTTCTTCGGGTGTAAGCCCTGCATAACCAACATCCACGCGGTCGAAATCTCCTGTGAAAATAGAGATAATCGCCCGGTTGAAAAGTTTTGCTTTAACAACCCCTTTTGCGATCAGATCGAGTTGTTCTTTGAGGCCGTCTGTCTCACTGAGTCTTGCGGCGGTGTCGAAAAGTGTAACCAGTTGTTTACGCTTGATTGCGAATTCGGTTCGAAAGGCAACAGACTCTTCCCGTGCCTCGTCGAGGGCTTTGCTGAGAGCTTGCACTTCTCTTTCGAGAGCTTCGATACGGCCTTGGGAAAGGGAATTTATGTCTTTTTCTTCGAAAGGCATAGTGGTTAAAATATAGTTATTTAAAAATGTGTTTGCAACCCAGGATTTGATAAATCAAACTTAATAATACAACTCTGTTTTGGAAAAATTTGGCGCGCTCCCTGCAAAATGCGCATTGATATTGACTAACCAGAGGATTGGTATATCTTGTAAACCGTGCGATATAGAATTATAACATTCGCTATTCTAATAGCCTCCGCCATGGCCTTCGGCGGCGACATTATTCTGCATCATGCGAACAGCATGACAACGGATCTCTCCGGCGGAGGAACAAAGGTAAGCCTTTATGGCGCGGTTTTCCTTTCGCACGAGGGACGTGATTTGCGGAGCAGTTCCGCATTTTGGGATAAGAATGTCGGTCAGATTAGGTTCATCGGCAATGTCGCCCTGACAGATACCCTCCAACGAATTTTCACCGATACCCTTTTCTATCGCAGAGACGATAAATTCGCTCACGGCAAGGGCAATGTCCGCTACGAAAGGCTCGATTCATCACTCGTGATCACCGGCGGCGACGGCACATATAACGGCATCGCGGAAATTCTCACTATGATTCTTTCGCCTCATCTCGTAAGTGTCGATACCACAGACAGCACAGTAATCGAACTCGACGCAAAAAAATTCATCTACGAAGTCCTCGCTGAGCGCGGAACTGCTATAGATTCTGCATTGGTTGTCATTCATGAAAAGGACACAACTAAACCACCGGTTTATATCCGCGCTGATTCGATAGTCTTTTATCCGAGACGTGACGAGGTTTACGCCTTCGGCGCGGTCGAAGTGCGTCAGGAGGCGACACTCGCGACAGCTGACAGTATCCGTTATCATCGCAAAGCCGACCGAATAGAGATGCTCGGTAATCCTATTCTAAAACAGGACAATAACAGGCTTGTTGGCGATAGGTTCACTCTCGAACTGAAAAAGGGCAAGCTCACGCGGATGTGGGTTTATGGTCCTTCCGACGGCACAAAGCCACCCATGGGATTCTGGCGTCCACCGGAGGATTCGTTAGAAACGCTTCCAGAGAGCTGGTTCACCTCGAAATCCATGGCTTTCGAGTTCGAGGATGGCAAACTTCGTATAGCGCATCTGATTCGCGAAGCCACCACGGAATATCATCCATGGCCGGAGAATCAGCAGAAGCGTGAAAACAACCGCACCTCGGGCGATAGTATAGCTGTGTGGTTCGCGAAGGAGGGGCTGGACAGTATCGAGGTCCATCGCGCCGGAACCGGCCGCTATGTCCTCGAAGAATTCGATTCGGACAGTCTCTCGAAAATAGCGAAGAGGGACAGTATGGTCTATTCTGGGGATTTCCTCGCCCTTTCACGCGAGGGACAGACAGTTGCAATTCAGGGAAGCGGCGCTGTGAGATATAAGGATATGGGACTGGACGCCGGAAGGATTCTATATAATTTCGACACTGATATTCTAATTGCGGAGCCGATCTATGCCGACGACAGTCTAATCGGTAGGCCAAGCTTGTTCGATAAAAACGAAACGATGACCGGCAACAAGATTACCTATAATATAAATACTCGCCGCGGCAGAATGATTCAGGCCAATTCAGCGGTCGATTTGGGATATTATAGAGGTGGTGTAGTCCACAAATCCGCTGGGGACACTCTATTTATCGCGAAATCGCACTTTATTCCCTGCGAATGCGAGAGCGCGCTTACTCACTTTGTAAGCGATCGTGCTAAACTTATCCCAAAAGACAAAGCCGTCGCGAGAAATATCGTGCTATATATAGGCAAAGTGCCCATTTTCGGGGTTCCGTTTTTCGTTTTTCCTATTCAGAGCGGGCGAAGATCGGGACTTCTGACCTTCGACATCGGGCAATTCCAAAAAGGGCAACGCTATGTCCGCAATGTCGGTTATTATTGGGCGCCGAACGATTTTTGGGATATTCAAACCGGATTCGATTACAACGAGGAAAGCGGGCTTGTTCTTCGTGGAAAGACTCACTATGCCTTGCGATATCGATTGTCAGGGAATATCTCTGCAAGTTATGAGTTAGAAAGACGGCGCGATTTCCTCGAAACAACCGGTTCGGATAGATGGAGTTTGTCCGGAAGCCATATTCAAAATCTTTGGCCGCGCGCCTCACTGACAGGAAGCGCAAGTTTTGTCAGCGATGTCGATTATTTGACAGACATCGAATACGACCCCCAAACTAGCATGCAACGAAATCTAACGAGTAATCTCGCTTTCTCGCAGAATCAGGATTGGGGAAGCATTTCCGCAAATATCGAGCGCTCGGAAAACTTAATAAGCAGAAGAACCACGACCTATCTTCCGAGACTCCGCGTCTCGAAATACTCACGACCGCTTTTCAAGCCGGATAGTGAGCTGAACCGGAAATTCTATCATAATCTGACCCTTTCTGTGAGCGGCCTTGCGGTTCATTACCGTCTTTCCGATACATTAAACTCCGAAACGCATACCGGATTACAGGCAAATACGGGCGCAAGTCTTCCTTTCTCGCTGGGGCCTTATCTATCGCTGACTCCGAGTTCGAACGCACAGTTCGCCCTAATCGATATGGGCGCTGATTCATCGAATTGGCCGTCAAGGTTGACATATGGCGCTTCGGTAAACGCCACAACAAACCTCTACGGAAGATTCCCCCTCAATGGTTTCCTCGGTGTGAAGACTTTCAAGCACGACATCGCGCCAACCACTACCTTCAATTGGTCGCCAGAATTTTCGGACGCTTCGCATTTTTATTCTTTTGGTGGAATTTCTCCGGGAGGATCAAGCAAACGGCAATCGCTTAGTTACGGGCTTCGACAGGATTTTTCCTTTGAAACTCGCGAAGACAGTCTTCGTCAGAGCAAAAAGATTCAAATTGCGACTTTAAATACAAACGGAAGTTACGATTTTCTGTCGGAGACGCGGAATTTTTCGGACATCACGACGAGTGTCCGCACCTCCCCCTTTAAGTGGTTATCTCTTACCGGTGGGCTTTCTCACTCTCTCTACCCCGAAGGAAGCACTGAAATAGGAGGTTTGCGGCTTTTGTCAAGAAATTTGACAACCGAGTTTGCCTACCGTGGAAACTTTGCCTATGGCGATTCTGTGGCAAAAGTAAGCCGCGATTACCGTGTAACGCTGTCTCATTACCTCGCGGATAACTACACCGGCTCCGTAACCCACTGGATAAAGGGAAATATAAGTGTTTACCCCACCGCAAACTGGCGTGTCGAATACTCTAATTACTTTGATATTCAACAGGGCAAGACCGTGAGTGAGGAAATTCGACTCTGGCGCGACCTCGGTTGTTGGGAAGGAATGTTAGTCTGGGTGCCCTCCGGTTACAGAAAAGGGTGGTATTTTCGGGTAAATATAAAGAAGATTCCGGACATAAAAGTGGAAGGGTCACATGGGCGGGCGAAATAATGTTATTTAGGGGATTTGCGCTAAATCGGGGTATTTTCGTATCTCAACCAAAACCGGCGTAATCTTATCTCATTATTAATCAATGAGTTATGAGTTAATGATATTATCTTTGTCGGTGCTATTTTCACCTTTTTGCCTCTTGCAAATCCCCTTTTTATCGGGATTTTTTTTTATTTTTTTTAAAAAAAGGCTTGACAAATAGCTTTAGCAGTTCTACTTTTTCAACAAACGATGTAACAGAGCGCTTTTGAAGCGTAAAAAACCAAAAAAGGAGGTCAAAATGACCAAAGACGAATTCATCGCAAAAGTAGCCAACCAGACCGGACAGAGCAAGGCTCAGGTCGATAAGACCGTCAAAGCCGCCCTATCGACCATCTCTGACACCCTCAAGCAGGGCGACAAGATTACCTTCGTCGGCTTCGGCACCTTCATGACCAGCAAGCGCGCCGCCCGCACGGGCAGGAATCCGCAGACTGGCGAAAAAATGAAGATCAAGGCCAGCAAAGTCGCGAAGTTCAGGCCCGGCAAGAGCCTTCGCGAAGCCGTCAAGAAATAGTTTCTCTTTCTTGAACTGAAAAAGGCGGCCCTCGGGTCGCCTTTTTTTATTGCCGAAAAATCTACGAGCTTTACGCTTGACTTCGATAACCTCATTTATATATTTTTTGGTAAATTTCAAAGAGGAGTAATTATGCGAAAAGTATATCTGGATCATTCCGCAACGACACCCACACGCATCGAGGTTCTCGAAGCGATGTTGCCCTTTTTTAATGAGCAATATGGCAATCCGTCGAGCCTGCATCAATACGGCCAATGGACACGTGCGGCGATCGAAGAGGCCAGAGACCGTGTCGCAAAACTTGTCGGTGCGGAATCAGAGGAAGTTATTTTCACTTCGGGTGGCACCGAGAGCGATAACATGGTCATCAAAGGCGTAGGATTTAAAAATTTCGAAAAACGCGGACACTTCATAACTTCAAAAATCGAACATAAAGCCGTCCTGGAAGCTGTTAAATTCATGGAGAAACTTGGTTTTACAGCTACTTATCTCGATGTTGACGAATACGGAATGGTTCATCCTGAAACCCTGAAAGACGCCATCCGCGAAGACACGCTTCTCGTATCCATAATGGCGGCGAATAATGAAGTCGGAACGATACAGCCGATTAAAGAGCTTGTCGAGGTCGCCCATGAACGCGGTGTGCTTTTCCACACCGATGCCGTGCAAGCTTTTGGTAAGATTCCTGTCGATGTCCGCGATTGGGATGTAGATTTCCTCGCGGCAAGCGGTCACAAATTCTATGGTCCGAAGGGAATCGGGTTTTGTTTCATGAAAGATTCCGCCAAAAAGAAGCTAAGAAGGCTTATCGATGGCGGAAGCCACGAAGTTGGAAAGCGTGCGGGAACGGAAAATCTCCCGGGCATCGTCGGTATCGCTAAAGCTCTCGAACTTGCTATTGGGGAGTTAAACTCCGAACCGGACAGAGAGAGAGCACTCGCGGATATGCTTTATAAAGGTCTCACAGACGCACTCGACGGCGTGAGCCTTAATGGTCACCCTACAATGCGCCTTCCGGGATTTCTAAATCTCAGTTTCGCGAAGGTCGAGGGCGAGAGCATGCTTTTGTCACTCGACATGCAGGGAATCGGCCTAAGTAGCGGTTCTGCATGCACAAGCGGAAGTCTCGAGCCAAGCCATGTTCTTACCGCCATGGGCCTCGACCCTATAAGAGCGCACAGCAGTCTGCGGTTCACGTTGGGAAGACAGAACAATCTCGAGGATATCGAATATGTGCTTCGAGTCCTCCCGCCTTTGATTGAGAAACTGAGAAGCGTTAGTATGCTGTAAAATGGGGACTTTGCGCCAAAGTGAAAATTCCTCCCCTTAGATTTTTCTGCACAGCTATCGTATCAATTCTGATTTTCCAGGGCTGTGCGCAAGTAAAACCTCCCACGGGCGGCCCGGAAGATAAATCTCCGCCCAAAGCTGTGGAGGTTATGCCCGCAGATAGCTCGGTTAATGTTCCAATCGATACCCCAATTAGAATAAGATTCGACGAGTATATCAAAGGCTCAGCCGGAAATTTCGCCCTTTCCCCGCCGGTGGAGAAATTAGATGTAAAATTCCGTCATCGCGGAATCGATATCTCCCACTCAGGGCTTGAGCCGAACACAACCTATCGTGTTGTTGTTTCCACCGCTTTTGGCGATCTTAGGGGAAATACTCTTCGGAATGCCTTTAGCTTCGCCTTTTCGACCGGCCCGCGATTGGACACCCTCGAAATTCGCGGCAAAGTTTATAACGCCGATCTCGAACTTGCCGACGGTATTCGAATTCATGCCTATTCCAGCGAAAAGGCCACTTTTAATCTTCGCAAAACAAGGCCTGATGCGATAACTTGGTCGGGCAAAGGAGGGGAATTTTCTTTACAGAACCTTCCCGATAAAGAATTTATTATAATTGGCATTCGCGATGATAATAAAGATGGCTTTTTGTCAAATAATGAATCTGTCGCATTTGCTCCCAAAGCTATAAATGCCGGCACTAATATTGGCTGGTCGATGGTGATTTTCGACCCGGATTCAACACCTCCGGAAATCATCTCAGTTTCCACAGAAGACGCATATATCCTGAAAATTAGGTTCTCCGAGCCGATTAATTTCGATGAGTTGATTTTAAAAGCATCGCCGCCTATCGGTGGTTTCAAGCCTTTCATCTATCCGTCGGAACCTAAATTATTGGGGATTCTCGCCGAAAACCCCTTGCCAATAGGAAAGTTAGAACTGGAAATTTCGGGAGTATCAGACAGAACCGGAAATGTTGGTAGCTACATTCAGAATATCGAGATTAAAGCGATCGAGCCGGATTCAATCTTGCCGAGAGTCTCTGTGAACAAGAAGATGCGGATTTTCCCGACCGATTCGCTAATTGTGCGTTTTGATAAACCAGTTCGAGCAGGAATTGTCCTCGTTCAAGACTCTCTTGGAAGGCAGATCCGTGGCGATTCTGTTTTGCGAGATCCTTTTACTATAGTATTTATACCGGCAGAAAAATGGCCAAACCGCGAAGATATTACATGGCATATCGAGGATGTTATCGCGCTTGATGGCTCTAAAGTTACCGACACAACGATGTTTGCGCTAAGTTTCGAACCACCGGAGAGTTATGGTAATCTTTTCGTCACAACCGAACCGCTTTGCGAGGAGTTAATCGTCCGGGCTATAATGCTCGGTGAAGAGAAATCCCAGACAGACTTGGTAAAGAAGCCCAGCGGGTTTGAATCTGAGGGGCTTCCGGCAGGACAATATCTCATCTACATGTTTTGCGACTCGGACGGCGATTCGCAATGGAATCCCGGCGATCTCTCTCCATTCGAGTTTCCAGAGCCAATTTTCATCTATCCGGATACTGTCGTTATCCGAGGATTTTGGACTACCGAGGTGAACGTTTCCGTCAGATAGCCCAAAAATGGCTTTAAACTCCCCTTTTTTTCCTTTTTATTGTAGGATTTTGGCTGTTTCGCCAATATTTTTCTTGCATAATGAGAAAAGAAAGTTAATTTTGTTGAATTGTTATCCGGAGGTATAGACATGGAGTTACGTGATTTGTTACCGGAAATTGAAAAATCGATTCTGCCCTTTCTAGAAAGCGGTGGGATGGAACTTGTGGAGATGTCTTTCCACGGCAGAGGACGAACCTCTCTTCTGAGAATAACTCTCTGGAAGAAGGGCGGCATCGGAATCGACGAGATTTCAAAGGTATCTCGTCATGTCGGGGATATTCTCGACCAAAGAGATATTATTCCCGGAAAATATACGCTCGAGGTTTCTTCTCCGGGGCTGGACAGAGAACTTAGGACGGAAGCCGATTTCCGAAGGGCGGAAGGTGAGAAAACCGAATTCTTCCTAAACGACGGAACATCAGTTGTCGGTGAAATATCCTCGGTCGCAGACGGCCGTGTGAATATTATGCAGGGAGAAGAACAAGTGGCATTGCCGATCGAAGGGATTTCGAAGGGCAAAATCAAAATCGAATTTTGAGAGTAGAACAACTATGGGAGAAATTGCAAACATACACGTGGCCGAGGCGATAGAGGATATCGTTAAGGAAAAACTTCTCGACCGCGATGTCGTAATCCAAACACTGAAGGATGCGCTTATCCTCGCGGTGAAGAAAAAATACGGCTCTGCAGAGAATATCGAAGTCGAAATCGACCCCGATATCGGCCGTCTCGAGGTGCTTGCCACAAAAAAGGTGAAACGAGGCATCGAAGACCCACTTACAGAGATTGAGGCCGATGAAGCCAAGGCAATCGACCCTGAAATCCGCGTCAACCAGTTCATAACAGTGCCTCTGGATTTGACCGCTTTCGGTCGCAACGCCATTCAAATCGCGAAACAGATAATGATTCAGCGAATTCGCGAGGCAGAACGCGAGCAGGTTTTCGACGATTTCCAACATAAAGTCGGCGAGATTACCTCCGGTTCGATTCAAAGAATGGAACGCGGAGCCTTTATCATAAATCTTGGGCGCACAGAGGGAGTTATTCCACGTAGCGAACAAATCCCTGGAGAGCATCTACCTGTTGGAAAAATTGTTAGGTCTATGGTCAAAGAGGTTCAAAAGAACCCGAAAGGCCCGCAGATTGTTCTTACGAGAAAATCTCCGCTATTTTTAAAGAAACTGTTCGAGTTTGAAGTTCCAGAGATTTATGAGAACAGAGTCGAGATTATCGCAGTGGCTCGCGAAGCCGGAGAACGCAGTAAAATCGCTGTTTATAGCGTTGATGACAAGATCGATCCGGTCGGCGCGTGCGTTGGACTTAAAGGAACACGTGTTCAGAGCGTCGTAAAAGAGCTTAATAACGAGAAGATCGATATAATAGGCTGGGATCCCGATCCCGAGAGGTTCATTGCAAGGGCGCTCGCCCCCGCTACGGTTCTTATGGCCTTTCTTGCGGCCGATGAAAACCATATGATAGTGGTCGTTCCTGACGACGAGCTTTCGCTTGCGATCGGTAAGGGTGGCCAGAATGCCCGCCTCGCCGCAAAACTCACAGGATGGAGAATCACTCTCTTTGGAAGAGACCAATATCAATCGTTGCTTATGGATGTTTCCGAATTGCTGGCCATCACAAAAGAACAGGCCGAGGCACTTCACAAGTTCGATATCGACACTGTTCAAAAACTCGCGAGAATGACAATCGCCACACTTCAGGAAATACCGGGAATCGAAGACGAAGCACCGCTTCTTCTTGCTGATGCGCTTGTTACGATGGAAGATATCGGCCTCGAACATGGTTTTGTTACAGATAGAGACGATTTATTGAGAGAACGCGGTATCGACCCTGTGGAATTTCTTGCCCAACAGAGATCAGAAAGATCAGAGCCGCCGAAAAATGAAATAGAAAAAACTAATGAAAGCGATCAGGCGGAGGAATAGGGCGGTTGTTAAGCCTGAATGAAGGAGTTGTCTTGGCTAAAAGGGTCTATGAGAAAGCACGTGAATTAGGTATCGAGAGCAAAGATTTGCTCGAGGCCCTTCTAAAACTCGGTTTTGAGGTCAAAACCGCGGCCGGTTCTTTTTCCGAAGATATGGAAGAAGCGGTTAAGAATTATGACTTCAAAACAGGAGAAGCGAAGGCTGAGGCCGAGATAATCGAGGATAAAAAGACAGATGTAGTTCGAGATGCCCGTAGAGAGGCAATTCTCAAGCGTATGATGGGTAAAGGCGCCGGCAAGGCGGTTACCCCAATGAAAACTGTATCTGTCGAACCAATCATCGAAGAGAAAGAAACTGCCCCATCGAAACACGCCGTCCCGAAATCGACAGAACTCGAGCAAAAACCAAGGCCGAAAAAAACTGCAAAACTCGAGCCTCTTCGTGTTATGGAGAAAATGACTCCACAGGATATCGCCAAAGCCACGAAAAAAGAGGTTAGCGAAGTCCTTAGGGCGTGTATGACTTTCGGAGTGATGGCGACTTCGAATCAAAGGCTCGGTCTCGATGTCATCGAGGCGATTGCTGAGGAACTTGGGTATTTTGCAATTTTGGTCTCGGAGCAGGAGTTTTATTCGCCACCCGAACCCCCGAAAAAAGAGAAAAAAACGGCAATAGAACCAGAACCGGAGTTGGATGAACTCGACACGGAAATGGCAAGCGAAGCCGGAGTCGAAACAAAACCGGAACTGAAAGACGATAAATCTAAGAAGCCCAAAAAGAAAAAAGCGAAAAAAGTAGCTGGCAAGGCAGATAAAACGCGTGCACCGGTCGTCACAGTTATGGGACATGTCGATCACGGCAAAACAACTTTGCTCGACCATATTCGCAATACCAATGTGGTCGCGGGGGAAAAGGGCGGAATCACCCAGCATATCGGCGCATATGTTGTTAAAACACCTAAGGGATATATCACATTTGTCGATACCCCCGGTCATGAGGCATTCACGGCGATGCGCGCACGTGGCGCGGAACTCACCGACATAGTTGTTCTTATCGTTGCGCAGGATGACAGCCTTATGCCGCAAACCCGCGAAGCTATCGATCATGCACGAGCGGCTGGAGTGCCGATTATCGTAGCGATCAATAAAATGGATCTTCCCGGCGCAAATGCAGACCGAGTAAAAAACGATCTCGCCCAGCTGGAACTTTTGGTGGAAGATTGGGGCGGAGATGTTCAATGCGCAGAGATTTCCGCGCTTAGTGGCGATGGAGTTGACGAACTTCTCGATGAGATTGTCCTTCAAGCGGAGATGCTCGAACTGGTCGCCGATCCGACAGTCCCCGCAAAGGGAGTTGTCGTCGAAGCATTATTAGACAAATTTCGCGGCGCAACCGCGACTATACTAGTGCAAGAGGGAACGCTTAAAAAGGGTGATTCGCTCGTCGCAGGTCTCGAATACGGCCGAATACGCAGTATGGAAGACGAACGCGGAAAACAGGTTAATGAAGCCCCCCCTTCGACTCCCGTCGTAATCACAGGGCTTAACGGTGTCCCTCAGGCGGGTGACATCTTCGAGGTTGTCAAAAACGATACGATAGCAAGGAAAATAGTCGAGGAGAAACTCGCTCGGCTTCATCAGGACGAAGAATCTGGGAAGAAAAAGATCTCGCTCGAGGATTTCTTTGCGATTATGGAAGGCAAACTGGTCAAAAACCTTTCTGTGGTCATTAAAGCCGATGTCGATGGCTCTTTGGAGGCTGTTAAAGGCGTCCTCAGCGCGCTTGGAAATGAAGAGGTTAAGGTTAATATCGTTAGCACGGGTGTCGGCGGAATAACCGAAAATGATGTCCTACTTGCAGGCACTTCGAATGCTGTTATTCTTGGCTTTTCGGTCAAACCGGACTCGAGAGCGAAAAAGGCCGCCGAAAAAGAGGGTGTCGATATTAAAACATATGACATCATCTACGAACTTCAAGAAGACGTTATTGCCGCTCTCGAAGGAATGCTCGAACCGGAGATGGTGGAAGAGAAAATTGGAACTGTCGAGATCAGACAGGTATTCAGAATTACCAAAGTCGGTAAAATTGCCGGATGTTATGTTCTTGACGGCGAGGTGCATCGCGACTCGAAAGTTGAGATTGTTAGAGCCGGCGAGGCAATCGGAACAGGTAAGATATCGACATTGAAACGCTTTAAGGATGATGTGAAAGAAGTTGCCGCCGGTTTCGAATGCGGAATCGAGGTTGAAGGATTCCGCGATTATCAGGAAGGCGACATACTCAATATCTTTGAAACGAAAAAGGTCGTAAGGCGCTTGAGCAAATAAGGTGGGAGAATTTTGATAATCGGCTTGAGAACCGTGGAGATCTTCATTCCGTTGTCCCAATCTCTCAAAGAAAAGCGAATGGTGCTTAGGAGAATCAAGGACAGAGTCCAGTCGAAGATGAATGTCTCCTATGCCGAAATCGACCATCTCGACAAATGGCAGAGGGCATGCCTTGCCTTCGTGACGGTCGCAAACAAAAGGCTCGAGGTCGAAAAGCGGCTCGATGCTGTAATGGAAATAATTATCGACGATGATAGAATTACTATTTTGGATGTCGAAAGCGATTTTTTATAGGTGAAATTATGTCGATTAGAACTCGAAGAGTGGGAAATCAGATACAGAAGCTCATAAGTGAGCTTATCGATGCTGGTGCGATTCGCGACCCGCGAGTCGCAGGTATGGTTACAATTACCGGTGTTGATATTACAGCCGATCTTCGTTCCGCAAAGGTATTCTACAGTTGTTTCGGAAGCGATGAGGAACGTGAATCGACCGCGAAAGCGCTCGAAAGCGCTAGGGGATACATTCAATCGGAAGTTGGAACGAGACTTGGCATTAAATTCACACCCCATTTGAGCTTTGTTTTCGACCCCTCTATCGCTTATGGCGACTACATCGAAAGGATCCTCGGAGACATTCCCGATGAAGAGTAGCATCGACGAAATAATTGGGGCATTTCAAAACGGAGATTGCTTTCTAATCCTCGGCCATAGCGATCCTGACGGCGATTCCTTAGGCTCGACAATAGCACTGGGGCTATTTCTTCGCTATCAAGCCGACAAAAGGGTCTGTATGGCTAAGCCCCTATTCTGGCCGGGACGTTATGAATTTCTTCAGAAACACTGCAATGGCAGAGAAGAAGTTTCGAATGATGGAGTCGATTACGTCGTGATTCTCGATTGTTCGTCGCTGGATAGAGTCGATTGGGGAGATTTCGATCCTAAAGATTTCGAAAGAACTCCGAAAATCGTTATCGATCATCATGAAGAGGGCATTCCCTTCGGGGATATCAACTGGATAGACAAAAAATCCGCCGCTGTTGGCGAGATGATATATGAGATTTTCGTCCAAATAGGTGCTGAGATAACCCCCGCAATCTCGGAATGCCTTTATTTGGCTATTTTGACTGACACCGGAAGATTCACATATTCGAACACATCCGCAAAATCTCTTTTGATAAGCTCTGAGCTGATAAAAGCCGGTGAGCTTGATCCGTCGGCGATTGCTCGGCATGTTTATTTTAATTATTCAGAAGAATATTTACGGAATATTGGTATAGCTCTTTACAATTCAAGAACTTACAAGAACGCGAAAATTGTGCTTCTAACGCTGGATAAGGCTTCGGTGCGCTCCTTTTCGACTACTTTCGACGAAACGGAGGGCATTGTTGATTTGGCGATGAGTGTTCGCGGAGTCGAGTTGGCGGCGCTATTTAAGGAAATCGGCAAGGATGTTAACCGTGTCTCGATGCGTAGCCGCGGTTTGGTGGATGTCGGTTCTATCGCTAAAGAGCTGGGCGGAGGAGGTCATTTTAACGCCTCCGGATGCACTTTGAAGATGCCCCTATCATTGGCGAGAGAGGTTATTCTCGACCGGTTTGAAACATGTCTTGCAAACTGTTGATATTTAGGCTCGTTTATGATCGAAGGTTTGATATTAATGGATAAACCGGCTGGACGTTCCACAGCTCACCTTGCACGTTCTGTAGGAAAGGCTTTGCGGACAAAAACGGGACATGCTGGCACACTCGATCCATTAGCGACAGGACTCGTTTTTGTCCTTGCCGGAAATGCAACTAAGATTACACCGTGGATGATGGGTCTGGACAAGGAGTATTCAGCTGTTCTTCGACTCGGACAGAGAACCGACACCGCAGATAGCGACGGAAATATCATTGAAGAGCACCCGGTAGATGTAAACTGCAAGATTATCGAGCAGATAGCTCTCTCTCTTGTTGGGCGTAGAATGCAAAGGCCGCCGGCATTTTCAGCTTTGAAACACAAAGGCAAGCCACTTTACGACTACGCCAGAAAAGGTGTCGAGATTGAAATTCAGGAGCGAGAAGTCGAGATTTATGAGCTTGAGATAAACGGTTTCGATGCTCCATATTTGGAAATAAAATCTCGTGTCAGCTCAGGAACCTATATTCGCAGTCTTGCGGAAGAAATCGGTCAAAAGGCAGGTTGTGGGGCACATATTACGGAGCTTCGCCGGACCAAAATAGGCCTTTTCGATGTTGCGGATGCTTTGCTTTATGAAGATATTTTGAGAAATATCGAATGTGGGAAGGCGAGTGATTTGGTCCATCCTATGAAAAGAGCACTTTCTTTTCTTCCTGAGGTTCTTGTAGATATGACGACAGCTCGAGAAATCGCCTCCGGTAAAAAACCAGAACTCGAACTCGGCACAATAACAGAATCGTCAATTTTCAGACTCGACACAGAGAACTCGCTGGTAGCCCTTTTAGAAAAGACCTGCGACTCATACAAATTCATTAGGGTTTTTCGAAGGCCGGAGGAAATTGAAAACTGAACATCTGACAGAACCTTCAAGGATTCTTTCCTCTTCGGTGGTTGCGGTTGGCAGTTTCGACGGCCTTCATCTTGGACACAGAGCAATATTAGACGCCCTTCTCGAAGAGAGCCGTCTCATGGGCGTTCCATCGGTGGTGATGACATTCGAGCCTCATCCAAGGAATATCACACGGGGTGAGGATGTCGAACTGCTGACTGTTCTCGATGAGAAAGTGCCTGTTATTTCAGCGCTCGGAGCTGATTATCTGGCCGTTCTCCATTTTGATAAAAAGATTGCGGATATGTCCTTCGAGGATTTCGCGAGGGATTATCTTATCGGTTCTTTGGGAATAAAGAAACTTGTGATGGGTCTCGACCACGGTTTTGGCAAAGGTCGTGCGGGCAATACTACCGGTCTTTCCGAGCTTGGAAACAGGTTCGGTTTCGGCCTTAGAGTTGTGGAACCTGTGCAATGGAACGGTAATCCTATACAAAGCAACATTATACGCAAAACTATTGCCGTGGGGGATATACCCTACGCCGCACAGATGCTTGGCAGACCCTACTCGATTTCCGGTGAAGTGGTCGAAGGAAGAGGCCGTGGTGCAAAACTCGGTTTTCCAACCGTGAATATCTCGGTGCCAAAATCAAAGCTCCTTCCACCTTTCGGTGTGTATTCAGCGGCGGAGATGTCGGGTAATCCCGGCTTGTTATATATCGGCGAAAGCCCGACTTTCGAGCCAAAAGAGCTATCTGTGGAGTTTCACGGCCTTACAAAACCCTATGTTAAGCTCGGTAACAATATCGCCCTATCGGTTTTCGAAAGATTTCGTGGCGAAATCGCCTTTGAATCGCCGGAGAAATTAATCGAACAAATGAATAGGGATCTTGAACGTCTTAAAAATTGGGTTAACAATTTTTTGTGATAATAGAACAATATTCAAAACAAAATAAGAAAGAGGAGGCAGAAATGTCAATCACAGCGGAAAAGAAACAAGAAATCTTCGAGAAGTTCGGGAAAACCCCGGACGACGTAGGTTCCGCGGAAGTGCAAATCGCTCTGTTGACGGAGCGGATCAACAATTTATCGGCACACTTTAAAACCTTCCCGAAGGATAATAATTCCAAACGGGGATTTTTCGTGCTGATTGGAAGGCGCAAGAAATTGCTTGCTTACCTTCGTAGAACAGATTACAAGCGTTTCAGATCGCTTACACAAGAACTCGGCATTCGCGCAAGATAATTTCTTCGGAAATATCTCGTTTGCCGGCGGTTTGAACCGCAAAGGAGAAAAATGTCAAAGGAATTTGTAAAGACACAGATCAACGGTTACGATTTGACAATCGAAACCGGAGAGATTGTAAAACAGGCCGCAGGAGCCGTGATGGTAACTATCGGCGAAACCCAGACTCTCGTAACAGCCTGCGCAAGCAGAAACGCCCGTCCGGAGTTCGGTTATTTTCCGCTAACAGTGGAATACAGGCCGAAATCCTATGCCGCGGGACGCATACCCGGAGGGTTCTTTAAGCGGGAAGGGCGCCCTTATGATGCGCACACGCTTATTGCGAGGCTAATCGACAGGCCAATTCGTCCGCGCTTTCCCAAGGATTTCATGAACGAAGTCCAGATTTGGGCAACACCGGTGTCTTTCGATGGCGAAAACGATCCCGATGTTTTCGGGATCATCGGTGCAAGTGCGGCGTTGTGTATTTCGGAAATCCCATTCGACGGCCCTATCGCGGCAGTCCGAGTTGGGTATATCGGTGGCGAATTCATCGCTTTCCCGACTTACGCCCAGCGTGAAGAAAGCACGATGGACATAGTCGTGGCCGGAACTGCTGAAGACATCATAATGGTCGAAGGCGGAGCTTTCGAGATTGGTGAGGATTTGCTCCTCGATGCTCTCGATTTCGCAAAACCCTTCCTGGGCAAACTCTGCGAACTCCAACAGGAATTGATAGACAGAGTCGGCAAAGATAAAATGGACTACTCGCCGGTCGAACCAATCGACGAAGCACTTGTAAGTGCAGTCCGCGAAAAGGTCGAAGGCTCGATTCGCGATGTTTTCGCTGTCGAGGGGAAAAAAGCCAGAGAAAAGGCCATGGACGCCCTCGTGGAGTGGGTTGTCGCCGAGCTCGAAGACGAGTTTGCCGATAGTGTCGGTAAGATTCAAGAAGTAATTCACGAGGTCGAGCGCGAGAAAATGCGCGAAATGATTCTCAATGAAGGTGTCCGAATCGATAAAAGAAAGCCGGACGAGATTCGCCCCATTTCAATCGAAACGAGCTATCTTCTTAGAACCCACGGAAGCGCACTTTTCACACGCGGTGAAACTCAAGCTCTCGCAGTGTTAACGCTCGGGAATAAAATGGACGAGCAGAAAATCGAGGACTTGGAAGGCGAAAGCTTTAAGAGTTTCATTCTGCATTATAATTTCCCGCCTTTCTCGGTCGGCGAGGTTAAAATGGCACGCGGTCCGAGCAGAAGAGAAATCGGCCATGGTAACCTCGCAGAGAGAGCGCTTTCGCCGATAATCCCGTCGGAAGATATGTTCCCATACACCGTTCGCATCGTCAGCGATGTGCTCGAGAGCAATGGTTCGTCGTCGATGGCATCGGTGTGTGCGGGCAGTCTGAGCCTTATGGACGCAGGTGTCCCGACAAAAGCGGCGGTTGCCGGTATCGCGATGGGACTTGTCGCCGATGGCGATAAACTTGTCGTTCTGAGTGATATTCTCGGTGCGGAAGACCATATGGGCGATATGGATTTCAAAGTTGCAGGAACAATCGAAGGCATCACTGCTATTCAGATGGATATTAAAACCAATGGAATTTCAGTGGAGATTATGCGCACAGCTCTCGAACAAGCTAAAAAAGGCAGAGAGCACATTCTCGGCGTGATGAATCAGACTCTCGATAAACCTCGCGACGAGATTTCGCCCTATGCTCCGAGAATCGTCTCAATCAAGATCGATCCTTCGAAAATTGGCGCGGTTATTGGAACTGGTGGAAAAACTATACGCTCGATTCAGGATGCAACCGGCACGACTATCTCCATCGAAAACGACGGCACAGTGCAGATAGCTTCTGTTGATGCTACCGGCCTCGAAAACGCCCTTCGCATGGTCGAACAGCTGACTCAAGAGGCAAAAGTCGGTGATATTTACGACGGTAAAGTCGTTAGAATCACCGATTTCGGAGCATTCGTCGAGATATTCCCTAATCAGGACGGTCTGTTGCACATCTCTGAAATTGCCTACGAGCGCACCAATAATGTAAGCGACGTGCTGAATGTCGGCGACATTGTAAAGGTGAAGGTTCTTGAAATCCAGAACGACGGCAAAATCAGGCTCTCCAGGAAAGCGCTTCTTGAAAAGCCGGAAGGTTATGTCGAAACCGAACGCAGAATTCCGCGTAGCGATTCGAGAGACAGAGACAACAGGAACAGAGGCAATAGAAGATAGCTGGAAATCCAATGACCACGATAATTCACCCCACAGCTATCGTAGATAAACAGGCCGAACTCGGCAATAATGTCACAGTCGGACCGCACGCGATTATCGAATCGGGTGCGGTCATTGCCGATGACTGCGAAATAGGGCCGGGTGCTCATATCACCTCTTTCGTTCGCATGGGCAAGGCAAATCGTGTATTCAAAGGCGCTTCGATTGGAAGTGAACCGCAGGACAAGAAATTCGGCGACGAGGAAACATATCTGATTATTGGCGATAGGAATATTTTCCGCGAATACACGACAATGAACCGCGGAACAAAGCACAGCTACAAAACGACAATCGGCTCGGATGGCTTTTTCATGGCGTATTCGCATGTTGCGCATGACTGTGTCGTCGGAAACAACGTAATCATGGCCAACTGCGCGGGCATCGCGGGGCATGTTACAGTCGGCGATTATGTCATCATGGGCGGAATGGTTGTTGTTCACCAATTCGTTAAAATTGGCGAATCTGTGATGATAGGCCTCAGCGGGACAATCTCGCAGGATGTCCCCCCCTATTTGCTCATGGGCGGCGATCCAATGAGACTTGCGGGAATAAATGTAATCGGATTGCGAAGGCGTGGATTTTCTGAGGACACAATCTCGAAACTTCGCAAAACCTATCGAATACTGTATCGCAGTAATCTGAACACACCCGACGCTCTTGCACGAATTGAAAGTGAAATCGAGCAAGTGCCTGAGATTCAAAAATTCGTAGAGTTCGTCCGATCCACGAAAAGAGGAATCATACGATGAAAAGGCCGCTTTCGCGGCCTTTTAAATTTCCGTATTTGATAAAAAACTACTTAACCCATTTTTTGATCTTGCCCGCTTTGATACAGCGCGTGCAAACAGTCATTCTAACCGGTCTTCCATCACAATTCGCCCTGACGGACTGCAAATTCGGGTTGAATTTGCGGACTGTCCGGTTATGCGCGTGAGACACATTCATGCCGGTTTCGGGCTTTTTTCCACATATATCGCATACTCTTGCCATATTAACCTCCGTTTTTCAAAACTCAGAAGTTGCGAATATATACGTAATTACGATTAACGCAAGTGTTTTCTTAAAATATTTTCGAAGCTGAGATTTTCTAAGTATAATTGTAAGTTTTAATGTTTGATTCATCATTCGGGTTGAATTTCGCTGAGAGGATGTTATATTGTTGCCAACCGATTGGAGGAATATGTCGTATCTCGTTTTGGCAAGAAAATTCAGGCCGCAAACCTTCGACGAAGTAGTCGCACAACAACATATAACGGACACCTTGATAAACGCCATCGAAAAGGACAGGCTTGCACACGCTTACCTTTTCTGCGGGCCTCGAGGCACCGGCAAAACTACTACTGCGCGTATTCTCGCGAAATGCCTTAATTGCCAAAGTTTCGACTCTCCCACAGCCACACCATGCGGCACATGCAACAGCTGTGCTTCGATTACCCAAGGCAACAGCCCCGATGTTTTTGAAATAGACGGCGCATCTAACCGCGGAATAGCTGAAATACAGTCTTTGCGCGAAAGTATCCAATACGCGCCGCAGGGACGGCACAAAATATACATCATCGATGAAGTCCATATGCTCACAAAAGAGGCTTTCAACGCCCTTTTAAAAACTCTCGAAGAGCCGCCGAGGTATGTTACGTTCATATTTGCTACCACCGAACCGCAGAAACTTCCGGCAACGATTATCAGCCGATGCCAACGATACGATTTCCGAAGGATACCTGGAAATCGCATAGCAAAGCATATATCGCAACTCGCTGAAAAAGAGGGGCTTATTCTTGAAGATGACGCATCGACTTTAATCGCACATCGGGCAGATGGAGGTCTTCGCGACTCGCTTTCGCTTCTCGATCAGATTCTGGCATATTCACCGAAGGGCAATCTGTCCGCAACGGAAGTCTCACAGATATTGGGCATACTCCCCCTCGACGCTTTCGATAAGATAGCCGAAAAAATTCTCGATCGCGAACCTGCAGGCGCGATTATGGAACTCGACTCACTTCTCGAATCTGGGATAGATATCGCTCAGGTTTGCGATGGTCTTTCGGAGCATTTTCACGGCGCGTTGAAATTCGCTGTAGGGGTTGAATCCGAGGACATCGGCGAAAAAGAGAAGGAAATCTACGCCAGAATTGCCGAGCAAATCACCGCAGAGGATATTCTCAGAATTTCGAAATTGCTAATCGAGCTTCAATCGCGGCTTAAATTCGCCAGCCAGCCGCGGTATCTCTTTGAAGAAACACTGATTTATCTAACGAATATGGAGAATACAGTATCTATTCGCCGTGCAATTAAAAAAGCCGGTTCGGAAGACAATATTCCGCCGAAAAAGCGCGAAAATATCCTTCGAACGAGAATCGAAGACGAAGAAGAGATTTCTGCGACTATTGACGATTCTCCGAAAGGCCGCTTGATACGCGAATTTGCCGCCAAACGTGGAGATACAAAGGCGGACTGGGTTCGAGACGCCGAGTTCATAATTGACGAAGCGCGTTTAATCCTCAAATTCCCGCATAGGCTCGAATTTCAGGTTAATAGCATTCTTTTGGTCAGGGAAAATTTGGAAGCCCTCAAAGAGTCTGTTCAGGCGGTTTACGGAGAACATATGGACATTAAACTCACTGTCGAGGAGGGTGTTCATGAATCAACACCGAAAAAGCAAAACGCAGAGCTACCTGATAATGTTAAATCTCTTCTCGACGAATTTGACGCAAAACTCGACTTGTAAACCATTTCAGAAATAGCTTGACAGCATAAGCAACTGTTTTTATTTTATTTGGTTATGATTAATCCGATCCGAAATACCGAGGAGGTCACGGCGGTCAGATTTTCCTCTGCCGCCGTCGGTCTTAGCCGATAACCCGCGGAGTTCTCGAAACACCGTGGGAAAACTGTGCCCGGCTTTCGTCGGGTATTTTTATATCGAGTAAAAAAACTAAATGGAGGCCAATATGCCCTTTCAAGATATCGAAAAAAAATGGCAGGACAAATGGTGCGAAAACGGCGTTTTCAAAACACCTGAAAATCAAGGCGAGGACAAATTCTATCTTCTGGAGATGTTCGCGTATCCAAGCGGAGATGTCCATATGGGGCATTTCAGGAATTACTCAATTGGAGATTTGGTCTGGCGATATATGCACATGAAGGGGAAGAAACTTCTCCACCCCTTCGGATGGGACGCTTTCGGTCTTCCAGCTGAACAGGCGGCGATTAAGCGCGGAATCCACCCTTCGGAGTGGACGGAGAAGAATATCGCCACAGGACGTTCAACAATGAGGTCATTGGGTTTTTCATATGACTGGGACAGGGAAGTAGTAACCTGCAGGCCTGATTACTACAAATGGACACAATGGGTATTTCTCAAGCTCTACGAAAAAGGCTTGGCCTACCGCAAAGAGTCTTTGGTTAACTGGTGCCCTGAGTGTAATACTGTTTTGGCCAACGAACAGGTTGTCAACGGCTGTTGCTGGCGGCATTCGGAGACACCGATAACCAAGCGGGTTTTGGAGCAATGGTTCTTCAAAATCACCGATTATGCCCAGCGCCTCTTAGACGATTTAGAAAAGGTGGACTGGCCACATTCTGTTAAGACTATGCAACGTAATTGGATAGGGCGTTCGACCGGTGCGAATATCACTTTCTCGATTGTCGAAACCGGTGATGAATTGCCGATTTTCACAACACGGCCGGACACGGTTTTCGGTGTAACGTTCATGGCAATCGCCCCGGAAGCGGATCTGATGCGCAAGCTTATAGTTGTTTGCCCCAATCGCTCTGCAGTTGAAGATTACATCGCGCAAGCCGCTATGCGAAGCGAAATCGAGCGGACAGCGGAAGGTCGCGAGAAAGATGGAGTAGATACCGGGTTGCATGTCAGAAATCCATTCACTGGTAACGAGGTGCCGCTTTTCGTCGCGGATTATGTGCTCGCCGGATACGGCTCCGGTGCGGTTATGGCGGTTCCGGCGCATGACCAACGCGATTTCGAGTTCGCGAGTAAATATAACATTCCGATAAAGGTTGTCATCAATCCAAGCGAAGGCAAATCGAATCCTGATGAAATGACCGAAGCCTTTGTGGAACAAGGCATTATGGTGAACTCCGCCCCTTTCGACGGAATGAATTCCAAAGATGCGATTTCGGCAATAACCGATTTCGGTGCGGAAAAAGGATTCGCGGAAAAAGCTATCCAATTCCGTCTGCGTGATTGGTTAATCAGCCGTCAGCGTTATTGGGGAGCGCCGATTCCGGTTGTCCATTGCGAAAAATGCGGTGTTGTGCCGGTTCCGGAATCCGAATTGCCGGTCGAGCTTCCGCATGTGAAGGATTTTCTTCCAAAAGGGCGCAGTCCTCTTGCGGATGTTCCCGAATTCATGAATGTGAAATGCCCGAAATGCGGTGCACCGGCCAAACGCGACCCCGATACGATGGACACCTTCGTCTGTTCGAGTTGGTATCAACTTCGTTATCCCGACGCTAAGAATTCAGAAAAAGCCTTTGCTCGCGAGGCTGTTGATAAGTGGCTTCCGGTCGATTTGTATATCGGCGGAATCGAACACGCCACTGGACATTTGCTTTATTTTCGTTTTATCACGAAAGTGCTTTTCGACATGGGTTATCTTTCCGTCGAAGAGCCTGCTCGCAAGCTTTTCAATCATGGTATGGTTTGCGATGAAAAAGGCGATATTATGAGCAAATCGAAAGGCAATGTGATAAGCCCGATAACGGTTACTCAGGAACATGGCGTTGATGTTTCCCGCACCGCTATGCTATTTTTCGCGCCGCCGGAGCACGAGATTGCATGGTCGGAAGATGCAATTAAAGGTTCACAACGTTTCCTGACTCGAATCGAGCGGTTCATACCGGAGAAAATAGACCCTTCGAAAACAGTCGTTTCAATTGAAGGGCTTTCACACCGAGACGCAGAGCTTTATCGCGAGATAAACCGCACAGTTAAGGCAGTTACGGACGATATCGAGAGCATGAGCTATAACACTGCAATCGCCCGAATGATGGAGTTCATGAATTTTGCCGAGCAGGATGAACTCGAAAAATCGGCAATCGCCTTCTATGTCGCGGATCGTTTGACCCGAATCCTCGCCCCATTCGCGCCCCATCTCGCTGAAGAGTTGAACGCGCGAATCGGGTTCGAGAATTTCGTGGTCGAAAGAGATTGGCCTACCTACGACGAATCCGCGATAGGATATGATACAATAGAAATCGGGGTTCAGGTGAACGGCAAGGTTCGAGGAACAATAAATATCGCGCCCGACGCCGACCGCGAATCGGCTGTTCAAGTCGCAATGTCCGAGCAGTCTATTCTGAAGCATATCGAGAACCAAACAGTGGTTAAGTATATCTACGTTCCCGGAAGAATTCTCAACATCATAGTGAAATAGCCCTCGCTACGCCTAATGTTACGTCTCGTGCCCACAAGACATGCACGAGACGTAACATCGGGTTTTTTTATTGCAAAATCTCAAAAAATGTTTATTCTTTTATTGAAAGAGGTAAGCTATTGAAACAAATAGTGATTACTGCATTTATTTTAATTATCGCTTTAGGTGGCTGTGCCGAAGTTCAGCCGCAGGGCTATATTTACTTCATTTCAGATGTCGGAGAAAACACGCAAATAGCCAAAATAGAGGCTTCGACAGGCGAAATAGTCGCGATATTGAATACCAGATTTACCGAAAAAGCCCTCATCGAGCGTGAAGAAACTCTTTACTTGTTTGCCGAAGACGACGATTCCTTACGAGTTTTCAGACTATCCAACGATTTTTCGGTTATGGAAGAGGTCGATGATTCATCGCTAATCGTGGATTATAAAAGGGGAACAGCTCGTGGAGGCTTATGGAGCACATTAAATGAGGATGGTAAAATCCTATGGATTCCTCGCCCCGAAGTTGAACCTGTAATCGTAAGTGCACCAAACGAAAAGTGTTTTGACGCATATATCTCTTTCCCGAATGGCCTTATCGCATACCATGCGATAATCGATAATGTCAAGACAGTGATTATCGTAAAATCTCTTCCTGAGGGAATAATCAAAAGGGTTTTCGATACATCAGGCAAACCGTCCAAGCCAACTATATCACCGGATGGTCTTTGGATCGCCTTCGCTGTGGGAAACTCTGACAAAAAGGATATTGTTATCGGTGATATTCATTGCGGAATAACTCGCACAATAGCCTCAGGGGATGGTCCGCTTTGGTTAGATAAATAATTATAACGGCTTGAAAACGTAGCTGTTATGAATATAATTAAAAAGATATGAAATACTGCGAGGATTTGGAGGAATAATGGCGCTTAGAATTGGTGAAATGCTGATCAAAGCCGGAAGAATAACGGAAGAACAGCTCTCCAAAGCTCTTGAAGTCCAAAAAAGCTCGGGCAATAAGCTTGGCCAAGTGCTCCTCGAACTCGGTTTCATAGAAGACGAAAATGTCATTAACTCCTTTGTTGCCAAGCAATTAAATGTCGGAACGATAAAACTTGAAGATATCGACCTCACACAGGAAGTGGTCGATTTAATCCCTGTCGATATTGCCCGAAAATTTACTGTTATTGCGGCTATCAAAGTGGGAAAAATGCTTTTCGTCGCCACCGATGACCCCGCAAACCTTCTTGTAACAGACACTCTGCGCTTTATCACAAACCATGAGATTCAACCGGTTATGTGCTCTAAGACTTCGATCCTCAATGCTATCGACAAATACTACGGCACCGGCGAGGATTCTATCGACGATATTCTGGAGGACATGGCCGGCGGAGATGAACTCGACGTAGTCGAAACTTCCGACGACGATTTCTCCGAGGCCGAGCTTCAGCAGGCAATCGAAGAAAAACCACTGGTCAAGCTTGTAAATTCTATTATCATGGATGCTATACGCAGGCAGGCATCTGATATTCATATCGAAACTTACGAAAAACGCACACGAGTTAGATTCCGCGTGGACGGTAATCTCATGGAAATGGCACCAATGCCATACAAGTTGCGTTTTGCCGTGGTCAGCCGTATCAAAATTATGGCGAAGCTGAACATTTCCGAGCGGAGGCTTCCGCAGGACGGCCGTATCAAAGTTCAGGCCAAAGGCAGAGCTATCGACCTTCGTGTATCGATTCTACCGACTATTTTCGGCGAAAAAGTCGTTATGCGACTTCTCGATCCGGATAACCTCATGCTGGACATCACGAGACTGGGCTTCCCGAAGCGAGCAATGAAAGAATTCAACAAGGCTATTCACATGCCCTTCGGTATGGTGCTTGTAACCGGTCCTACAGGGTCGGGTAAAACGACAACACTTTATTCTGCCCTCAGCCAGCTCAACCACCCACATGTTAACATCATGACGGCAGAAGACCCTGTGGAGTTCAACCTCGACGGCATTAATCAGGTGCATATGCACGCCGAAGTGGGGCTCACATTTGGCGCGGCACTCAGAAGTTTTTTACGTCAGGACCCAGACATCATCCTTGTAGGTGAGATTCGTGACGGCGAAACAGCGTCTATCGCAATCAAAGCGGCGCTCACAGGCCATCTTGTTTTCTCGACACTTCACACTAACGATGCACCGAGCACAATCACACGTCTTGTCGATATGGGCACTCCTCCATTCCTTGTTGCAAGCTCGGTTCGTCTGGTTATGGCGCAAAGGCTCTTACGTAAGGTCTGCCCCTTCTGCAAAAAGGAAATTCAACCGGACGCGGAATACCTCGAGATTATCGGTATGAGCGAGGAAGACGCCGCAAAAGTAACTTTTTACAAGGGCGAAGGCTGTTCGACATGCAACAATACAGGCCACAAAGGTCGTATTCCGGTTTTCGAGGTTATGCCGATATCTGCTACACTCGAAAAGATGATCATCGACGGTGCAAGCGCTCTCGAACTTGGTGAAGCGGCCGCTAAAGGTGGCATGAGATCTCTTCGGCAGGAAGCCATCAGACATATGATAGAAGGAACAGTCGATATCGAACAGGTTATAACTGAAACTGCGGCACATTAACGAAAGGCTATTATGACGACATCCGCCGATAACTACACGAGTCAAACAGCAATGCAAAATAAAAGCGAGGACTCCTCCGAAGCAAAAAAATCGAATTTCTCGATGAGAGAGCTTCTCGAGGAGATGATACGTCGTGGCGCATCGGACCTACATATTACTGTCGGATGTCCTCCGGCTCTTCGAATCGACGGAAAGATAACACGGTTGCCGGGAGAACCTATAACCGAAGAGTTATCGAAACGTTTGGCCTATTCGATTATGACCGAAAAGCAAAAACAGCATTTCGAGGAAAACTGGGAGCAAGACCTCTCTTTTGGTATTCAGGGGCTTTCGAGGTTTAGATGCAATGTTTTTCTTCAGAGGGGTGCTGTTGCATTGGTTGTGAGGGCAATCCCTTTTAAGATATTGAGTTTCTCAGAGTTAGCCTTGCCAACAGCAGTTATAAAATTTTCAAATTTTCCGCGAGGGCTGGTGCTGGTATGTGGCCCTACAGGTTCGGGAAAATCAACAACCTTGGCATCGATAATCGACAAAATTAACAACGAGCGCCACGAGCATATTTTAACAGTCGAGGACCCTATCGAGTTCGTCCATTCGCATAAGAACTGTCTTGTGAATCAGCGCGAGGTGCATGGAGACACAGTTTCATTTGGTAGTGCGCTAAAATATGCGCTTCGTGAAGATCCTGATGTCGTCCTAATCGGCGAAATGCGCGATCTCGAAACTATGCAATCCGCTCTGACAATCGCGGAAACCGGCCATCTTGCTTTTGCAACTTTGCATACAAACTCCGCCGCAGAAACTATGAACCGAATTATCGACGCTTTCCCCGAAAACCAGCAACAACAGGTGCGTGTCCAGCTTTCCTTCGTTCTTCAGGCGGTTTTAGTTCAAACGCTTCTGCCGAAAATCGGCGGCGGACGTATCGTTTGCATCGAGTTGATGTTTGCAACTCCTGCGATTCGCGCACAGATTCGCGACGATAAAATTCATCAGATTTACAGCTCGATTCAGGCTGGCGGTAAGTTCGGGATGCAAACTATGAATGCCTCGCTTGCCGAAAGGTATCTTGGCGGCAAGATAACTCTCGAGGATGCTTTGAACCGAAGCCAAGATCCGCAGGAACTGCACGATATAATCTCGCGTGCAACTATGCCGGGGGCATCTTCATCGAATAGAAGGTAAACTATGGCGAAGTTTAAGTATGAAGGTAGAACTTCCACCGGCTCGACAATCGAGGGGACAATCGAGGCTCAGAATGCCGAGGAAGTAAACGCTTTATTACGCCGTCAACGAATTGTCGTCACAAAGGTCAAAAAGAAACCCCAATCGATGGAGATTACCATCGGTTCAGGGGTTAAGAATATTGAAATTTCAAGATTTACGAGGCAATTTGCGGTTATGATCGAGGCGGGTCTTCCGCTTGTTCAATGTCTCGATATCCTCGCGGAACAGAGCACAAACAAAATCTTGGGTGATGCCCTTTCGAAGATTAGAGACACTGTATCCGCCGGTTCGACATTAGCCTCGGCGATGGGCAAACATAAGAAGATTTTCAACGATCTCTATGTCAACATGATTGAAGCTGGTGAGGTCGGCGGCGCACTTGAGACAATTCTCAAAAGGCTTGCGGATTATCGTGAGAAAGCGGACAGATTGGCACGAAAGGTCAAAGGTGCTCTCACATATCCTGTAATGGTCTCGACTGTTTCTATTTTGTTGTCATGGGTTATGCTTACATTCATTGTTCCGGTTTTTGCCGGTATGTTCGACGGTCTCGGTGCGGAGCTTCCGGGACCTACTGTATTCGTGCTTGCCGTCTCATATTTCTTCCAGAATAACATCATTACGATGGTTTTAGGAGCTATCGGCTTAGTCGTAACTTATGTTGTCCTAAATAAAAAGAAAACCACACGTTATTATCTCGACGCCGCGAAACTTAGGATGCCTGTCATTGGCGACCTTATCAGGAAAAATTCGGTTGCGCGTTTTTGTAGAACATTGGGAACACTTCTTCAAAGCGGTGTTAATCTTATCGATGCACTAAATATTACCGCAAAAACTGCTGGGAATATGGTTTTGACGAAATCCATCCACAAAGCGATGATCGCAATTTCTGAGGGTGACACAATTACCTCGCCGTTGGCGGAATCCAAGGTTTTCCCGTCCATGGTTATCCAGATGATCGGGGTAGGTGAAAAAACCGGTAATATGGACGAGATGCTCACGAGAATCGCGGATTTCTACGACGAAGAGGTCGATGCCGCTGTCGCCGCATTAACGAGTATGATCGAGCCTATCGTTATCGTTATTATGGGTATCGTCATCGGCGGTCTTCTCATCGCTATGTATCTTCCCATGTTCGATATTATCGGGAAAATCAGCTAATCAAAAGTGTAAAGTAACCGGGGCAAATAGCCGATGAAACCAGACAGACCCTCCGATATACCCTTAAGACAAGATCATTCCCCGGATATTGCCAAAGATTTCCGAAGCAAGATCAGATGGCTACTTATAGCCCGTATCGGGATGTTTATTCTAATCGCTGGAGCGGTGCTTCTTCTTTTTTCCACCGAGGCCTTGCTTTTCCGATTTCTGTTTGCCTATGGTCTGATAACCCTTGGGTATCTACTTTCGCTCCTGTGGTGGAACCAAACTCGAAAAGAGATAAGTTTTAAATTCATATGCGCGGTTCAACTTCTTTTCGAGCTTGTTGTCGAAGTTGCGATAATGCACTATTCTGGCGGAATCGCCTCTCCTTTCATTGTCCTTTTGGGGTTATCGATAATAACGTCGGCCTTTATTTTTGAGCTTTCGGGAACACTTGCCACTGCCACTGTCGGGGTTTTGCTTCTCGTGGGGATGGTCTATTTCGAGTTTACGGGAGTATTCGAGTTCACTTCCGATTACCCCGGTGTCAGTTCGATATATTCCGATTCGGAAATACTCTTCTTTACAACCTATGTCTATGTTTGTTTTCTATATCTGATCGCATTTTTGATAGGATATCTATCTGGCAGGCTTAAAACGAGGCTCGGACAGCTAATCGAGGCAAATAAGGAACTTCGTAAAGTCAAGATGGATACGGACGATATTCTTATGCATATGCGAAGCGGGCTTTTAACTCTCGATCCGGACGGACATATCGTTTATTTCAACCGCGCGGCGGGGAATCTTCTGGGAATCGCGCCGGAACGTGCGAGAGGAGAATTTCTCACGGATGTTCTTCCTACAAAGGCAAGGTCTTTCGGACTGAAACTAACCGAGCTTCTTACTCCCGGCGGTGATAAGGTCAGAACCGGTGAATTCACTATTCAATCGGAATCCAGCGGGGAAATTACGATGCTACTCGCGTGCAGTTTTCTGACAAGTCCTGATGGCGGGATGCGCGGAATAATCGCCCTTTTCGAAGATATTACCGAGCAGAAGCGTAGAGAAGAGTATCTTAAAGAAGTCGAGAAGATGGCGACTATTGGTGAGCTTTCCGCAAGCCTCGCCCATGAGATTCGAAATCCTCTCGCGGCGATAAGGGCGTCGGTGGAGACTCTCGCAAATGATGAAGAGGCAGATTTGCCCAAAGACGCTCGTCTCATGAAGCTGATTATCAAAGAAACTGACCGATTAACTTCTGTATTAGACGAGTTTTTGATTTTCGCACGGCTTAAGGAACTTCCGATCGAGCAGGTTACATACAATCGGCTCGATTTGTCCTCGATGGTCGGCGAGGTAGTGGAGATGTTGCGCAATTCACCGGAATTTTCTTCTGAGATAGAAATAGACAACCAGCTTTCAGAACCGCTCTGGGTTTTCGGCAGGGAAGACCAGCTTAAAAATGTTTTTTATAATATCATAATTAACGCACGTGAGGCAATCGGTAATAATTCGGGCAAGATTACTATCGCTCCAGCAAGGGAAAGGGCTGGATTCTACGCGGAGAAAAGGCTTGCCGGTGTTAGCATAACCGATACAGGTCGCGGAATACCTCAGGAAAGCTTCAGCAATATATTTACGCCGTTTTACAGCACAAAACCCCGCGGAACCGGCCTCGGTTTGGCAATCGCGCAGGGTATCGTGAATAGACACAGCGGAATAATCGAAGCGGAAAACCTTTCCAATACCGGGGCGAGATTCACGGTGTATTTGCTCAAAGCCACTGATTAGGCTTTTGAAATACTCACCATAAAACTACGTTGACACTTCGCCCTTGCGGCATTATTATCAAATCTATGGATTTATTCGGAAAGAAAGAGCTTGATTCGAAAGGTTCGTGGACGCTTGCTGATAGAATGCGCCCGCGAATTCTCGAAGAGATCGCCGGACAGGAAAAGATAATCGGTGCAGGCAAACCTCTTCGCATCGCAATCGAGTCACAAAGACTTACGAGCATGATTCTCTGGGGTCCTCCCGGTTGCGGAAAAACTACTTTGGCAAGGGTAATCGCAAATGTTACCGGCATGAGATTTCTGCAATATTCGGCGGTGCTTTCGGGCATCAAAGAGATTAAAGCGGTTATCGTCGAGGCTGAACGACGGCTTGCGGCGACCTCGCACAGAAGTATCCTATTCGTCGATGAGGTGCATCGTTTTAATAAGGCTCAACAGGACGCCTTTCTCCCCTATGTCGAAAGGGGAAGCATAATTTTCATAGGCGCGACTACCGAGAATCCCAGTTTTGAGGTTATCTCACCTCTACTTTCGAGAGTATCGGTGTTCGTGCTCGATCCACTTGGAGTTGAGGATATCGTATCGATTCTCGATAGAGCCGTGTCCGATAAGGAACGCGGCCTCGGACCGATGAATCTGAAAATCGGCGAAGGTGTGTTCGAACATATTGCGAGTCTTTCCTCCGGTGATGCCCGTTTCGCTCTGACTGTCCTTGAATTCGCGGCAAATACTGCCGATGAAGGTGAAATTTCGCTCGACCTAATCGCGAGTGTTCTTCAGAATGAGCGCTTGCTCTACGATAAAACCGGCGAGGAGCACTATAACATTATCTCCGCACTTCACAAGTCGATACGGGATTCCGATCCGGATGCCGCAGTTTATTGGCTTGCGAGGATGCTCGAAGGCGGTGAGAATCCTTTGTATTGCGCGCGAAGGCTTATGCGTATGGCCTGCGAGGATATCGGTCTTGCGGATCCAAATGCAATGCGCCTCGCGGTGGCGGCAAAGGATTTCTACCATTTCGTCGGAAGCCCGGAGGGCGAGATCGCGCTTTTCGAGCTGGCGATATACCTTGCAGTCGCCCCGAAATCGAACGCAGTTTATATCGCAGAAAAATCGGCGCGAAGGGATATCAAAGACGGCCTTACCGGACCTGTGCCGAAGATAATTCGTAATGCTCCAACAAGATTTATGAAAGATCTTGGTTACGGCGATGGCTACATTTACGCCCATGACGCCGAGGATCATGTCGTATCACAACAGCATTTCCCCGATGGGATGACCCCTCGAAAATATTATAAACCGACGGATGAGGGCGTAGAAGCGCGCATAAAAACGCGTTTGGACGAAATCAAACAAATATTGGATAAAAAACAGGAGAAAAATGGCACGTAAGAGAGAAGAAGACCCTGTATATCTGGTGATTCTCGCGCTTGGCATCGGCCTTGGGACATCC